>Ga0315308_1000119_pt1 | contig 40168 bp, 52 predicted proteins | sample TDP3_MG_FD_203078 | JGI IMG/M metagenome (GOLD analysis project Ga0315308, IMG submission 203078) | Freshwater sediment microbial communities from Lake Towuti, South Sulawesi, Indonesia - TDP3 | ecosystem: Environmental > Aquatic > Freshwater > Lake > Sediment | place: Indonesia: South Sulawesi...
GTCCTGCGAGTCTATCAAGCATCCAGCCTTTTCCAGCTTTAAAAAACATAAGCTCAATTGGCAAGAGTGTTCTCGCAATCTCTCGCAACTCGGCATCAGTCTTTCTAAGACTAGAAGTTTCTATTGGTCGTACTCGTGCTTGTTCCTTCATTGCTTCAATGTTTGGAGGATACTTCTTACAGTATTGGAGATGGTCAGAATACTCGCCAGGTGGTCCTTCCCACTCATTACACCAAGGACACACAACCATTTTTATCCTGTCCTTTGCATTTGTCTTAGGGCGTTTTCGTATTCTTGTCTTAGGTTTTGGCATTCTGTGCTTTTTAGTCCTTCTAGGCATTCGTAGAGGAGTTGCATGAATGTTGTGTTGTGGAGGGCTAGTTTGCTTCGGGTTTGGTCGTACCATTTGCTGTAGTCTTGTTTGCCGAGGAAGACGTTGGTTAGTTCTTTGCGGAATTGTTCCCGGATCTTTAGGGCTCTTGCTCTCGCTGTTGGGCCTAGTCCTTGCAGAGGCGTGAGTTTTTGAGATACGCGATCAATGAAGATGAGTTGGTCTTCGCTTAGTCCGAAGCTTTCTGTGGATATTTCTGTCGCTCTTGGCAACGTTTTTAGAGAGGGAGTGGTTCTTTTTGGTCTGACATGATGATACAAAAGGTCTACCGGACAACGATAGAGCTCACCAGGAATTATTTCAATGAGTGGTGTGCCACATTTTTTGCAGCTCAAGGTTGTTCAGAAAAACATATTTGGAGATTACAATTTAAAGCTTTAGAGAGGCTTGACTTTGAGAGTTAAGATTTTTTCGGGTTTGCCTAGCGAGGTTGAGAAGGAGTTGAATGAGTGGATCAGAGATGCGAAGCCTACTGTTTTGCGTGAGGACGCTAAGCGTGAGGGGCGCCTGCTTGTGCACCATGCCCATTGTGTAGGTTTAGAGGATAAGCTTTGTGTTGTCGTCTTCTATGAAGCGCCTGAAGAGGTCACTTGAAGGCGTGGACTAGACTACAGCGTGTGCAGCGCCAAAGCTTGAAGCCGTGGAGTTCGCCTATGTATTCTAATGAGCCGAAGCAGACTCTACATTGGTTTGCGGCCATTCTTTTTTCCCCTTTAGATGAGTGCTTTTTTGCCGACTGCAAGATAGTGTAGGCGCATTGGTCCTAGTGCGTAGAATTCGAAGGATTCTTTTGTTACGGTGCGAGGGTGGACTGGGCTGAGGAGCTGCGCAATTGGACTTATGCTTTTGCCATAGTTCGCTGTGGCAATGGCTATGTCTTTTACGTCTATTATGCCGTCGCCGTTTAGGTCGTAGCTTTCAACATATCCTAGTTGGCCTCGTTGTGTTCCGTAGGCGCTTTTGATTAGTTCTATGTCTGTTACGTCGATGACGTAGTCCCCGTTAACGTCACCCATCTCGATTAGTCGTTTTCTTTCTTCTTCTGTTGGCATTGGCATTGGTAATCCGATCATTTCGTAGAGTCGTGGGATGATGCCGTTTAGCCCTGCATTTACACTCCACTGGGTGTTGTCGCGGAACTGGCTTAGGGCAGTGTGTGTTTTCCTAGCTTGGTCTGCGAAGGCTAGGTTTAATGTTGCTTGAATGTTGTCACGGAAAGTGTCTAGAGCTGCTTGGCTTTTCTTCTGAGTGTCGGCTAAGCCCTCATTTACAGACCTTTGAATGTAGTCTCGATACGCGCCTATGGCAGTTTGGGTCTTGTTCCGAACGTCTCGGAGCCCTGTGTTTACGGCGGCTTCAGTGTTGTTTCGAAGGTTGTTCACGTAGTCTATTAGGTCCAGAAGGGCTTTTCTCGCTTTTGCGAAGCCTGAGTTTATTGTGAATACTGCCTCTATGAGCATGTATATTGCTTTGTCCCAAAGCTTCATTAGCTTATTTAGTGTGTCACATAATCCCGCGACGGCGAACCCGCACACGAATTCGAATCCTACTAAGTTGTTGAGGGGGCCATAGTCTATTCTTGGTTCTGGAACTTCGATTGTGGGTGCAGTTGGCAGGGTTATGGCTGTGGCGGGGATTTCGATTGTTGGTATGTCAATTCGCGGCGCCGTTGGTAAGGTTATTGTTGGCACGGTTATTTTTGTGAGGGGGATTTCTGGAACTGTTGGCAGGGTTATGGTTGGTGCAGAGATTTTGGGTGGGTATCCCTCTCTCACTTCTGCGATGGCGACTAGTGTTGGAGGTTCTTGAAATTTGACTGGAACTCTTGTGACTGGGTCGTAGTATAAGATTCGTGTCCATCCTTTAGCTTGAACTTCAACTGTTCCGCTTGCGACGCCTGGGATTGCTGGCAGCACCCTTGCGATCTCAGGCGGTATAATTTGGGCCAAACTAATCAACCGTTTATCTTTTAGTTCTTTCTTATTTAAAGAACTTTTGTTATAGAGTTTTTCTCTAGAAGAACGTTCCATAAAAAGTTAAAAGTGGCTTGAACCTAATAGTATTCTCGAATAGTTAAAGGGAGGAGGTGAAAGGATATGAAGACGAGCACTAAAATAAAGATTGTGGCTTTTTTACCCGTAGTCTTGGTCGTTGCCATAAAAGCCTTCGAGTTCTTCTATCTCGGAGGGCCAGACCACATTCCCCACGGCGTAGCTTAGAATCTATTTGGGACGACTTCATAGTGATTGGCAGAGCGTTTCTGTATGTCGCTTTGCCCGCTATGACTGTAGCATCGCTCATCGTCTTTGGCGTTTGGTACGCGTTGCTTGGCTTGGTTCCTCTGCTTCCTCAGCCGCTTCCACCGCTAATAATCTGGGGAGTAGTCTTTGTGTTGATGGTCTTCGCCTACCACGTTGAGTATCTGAGAACACATTTTATAAAGTAACCCATTTTTTTATTAATAGGGACATAATTTGCCGAGCACCATTGGAACCAGCACTTCTATTACCGCAACAAGTGTGCCCTGTCAGCGCAAGGGTTTTCACGCGGCTGGTCGCCATTGGGAATTTTATTGCAGTGCCAGCACAATATATTTTACGTCTAGCCCAGATGGCGTAAACTGGGATACGCCCACTAACACTCTGGAGTATTTAGATGCCAACAGCGGACTGCTTTTAAGCGTGCGGTTTGACGGAACCTACGTGCATTTGGCTTGGATTTACGTGAATGAGGTGCGTTACAAGAGGGGAACACCGAACTCGGACGGAACAATAACTTGGCCCACTGGTCCTCAATTGGTTGTTGGCCGTTATTTTCGAGATGAATTTGACTATGACAGCAGCTCGATCTATCTTTATAAGGCAGTTATTTCAGGCAACATCTGGCAGATACGAAGGACAGGCGGGTATGCCGCCGACTACACCACCGAGGTGAACATAGGTTCTTATGGCGCAGGATACAAGTTTGTTTTCAATCCTTATTCTACGGTTACAACACCGTTTGGCACCACTTTGCCGACTACAATACAAAACCAAGGTTGGGAATACTATGTCTCTGCCGCGACAAAATTAACTTGTTTTGGAGGGCGTATACTTGCCGTTATTCAAGTTAAAAACCCAGACGCTATAACTCATGCGGGAAACTTGTATGTCAGGCTGTGGGTCAGCGACAATTCAGACATGTCCGGCGCCGTTGCGCTCACCAGTTGGGCCTACACGGCTGTCAGCTTTGATGGAACGGCAGGCCAAACGATTCTGGTGACTGTGAACTGCGACACGGCACAGGCTGTTGGTGACGCCTATGCTTTCAAAGACAAATACTTTTACATCGAACTGTTGTGGGATGTTACGACACCTGCAACCAACGCCAGAGTTCAAGTGGAAGCAAATCTCATCTCATACCTTCAACCACCGCAAATAATGCCTTACCATGCTACTGTAGTTAGTTATGGCGGAGTAGTTATCACGGTTGACAGCAATGGCTACCCTTGGATCGGGTTCGCTTGCCATAACGGTTTGTATGCCTTGCCCTACACAGCCCAAGGAAACGCGACAAACGGAACTTGGAATTGGAGAACAGCGAGCATTCGCAGACTTCACGTTACCCATAGTATAAGGTGGTGTTGTTGTCCAGTCGCTTTGACCAACGGAAAGATGCTAATTATTTACACATGTGTAGGCACAGACTTCTATAGCCAATATTGGAACGGTTCAGTGTGGGGTTCAGAGGTAACAACAGGCGCGAACATTGTTGTGTCAAACTACTTTTCGGCGATAAGACACGACGACACTGTTGAGATGGTGTATCTGGAACCATATAGCTACGACATCGAGCACATCCGCTGGACGGCGGATTCTTGGTCTTCTGTAGCGACAGTTCAAGCGACAACGAGCACAACTTCAGCGCCAGCTTTAACCATAAACCCAGATACAGACGATATGTGGTGTTTCTGGGCAGGCTCGATAAGTGCCAACCATGTTTACTACAAGAAATATTCGGGTGCAGCTTGGGATATAAACCCAACAGACTGGATTGACGAAACAGCGGATAGTTTAACAGCGAATGACAGGCTCACATGTTTCGACCAAGTCTACAGTAATCTAATCGGTTTAGCGTATATGACTAAGCCGATTACGAGTAGCCCATACAACGTGAGATATGCCTTCATGTCACCCGTGGTTGCTGTCAAAAAACCAATAATGAAAATCGACCTTGGACCGCATCCACGCTCAAGATTTCTCTTCGAACCAACATTATTCTTAAAGGGAGTAGCCCCGCCAGTTCCGGCGCCACCTCTCTGGGATTCATGGGATCGCTTGTGGGCAGCAATTCTTTAAAAAAACATATAAAAGACAGAGGTTAAACTAGCATTAAGGGTGGATAGTCTTGTCTGAAGGGTATATCCAAGTTCCACCAGATTCAACAGGCAAGAAGATCCGGACTATTGAGCGCAGTATTGGCGCAAATACTGTTGAGGAAAAAGTCATAGAACTCGCCGAACCTGTTTCAGGCATCGTCATAAACCCTCAGCTTGTGGGTGTTCAGTCTGGGCAAGTTGCAGTTTTATCTGGGCAAGTTGTTTCTAAGATTTCAGGAGAAGTTGTAAGGTCATCAGGCGAAATTTATATTGCAAAGGTCTCTGGCGAAAATGTTGTGATTACGTCAGGTACGGTTTCGTTGGTTTCTGGGGGATTTGTCTCTGCACTTGTTTCTGGCACTATCACTGCCAAAGTTTCTGGAGAAGTTGTTAGGTCTTCGGGCGAAATCTACATAGCCAAAGTTTCTGGAGAAGTTGTTAGGTCTTCGGGCGAAATCTACATAGCCAAAGTTTCTGGAGAAGTTGTCGAGACTCGCCCAACTGGTTATAGTAAAGACATTGTGAGCGGTGCTGTTATTAGAAATATCGTGAGCGGACAAGTAGTTCTCCACACCGTCGTGCTAACTGACCGTGCTTCTGGCTATTATATGAGAATTAGAGACGCTTGCAGCGGAGCGATAGGGACGATAATAGCTATGCCCTATGCTCAGACAAGGGCGGTAGAGCCTGCCACTCTTATTTTTGACTGCATTATGACGAGCGGGATAGTTGTGGACACATCTGGGACTACATGGCATGCGACAGTCACATATAGGAAGCCGTTCTAAGAGAAGACTCAAACGAGGGATTAAATTGAAAAGAAAGATACTGGTACTTGGACTTGTGATGGTTGTTTTGAGCGTTGGAGTCGTTGGAGTTATTTTAGCTGACTCGAAACAACTGAGAGATGTTTTCGATGGGGTTATTTTGGCTGAGTGGGAAGAACTCAGCACAGTGTATACCGCAGACCCGACAACAGTTTCTAAGCCAGAAGCAATGGATATTTGGATTGAAGAATCAGCTAAGCCGCCAGAACAAGCCTTCACAAGGCAACCCTTCACCGTACTTGTTACAATCAACAACACAAATTCTGCATCTTTAAAAGTCTACGTCATGCTCAATATAACCGCCCAGCATGAAATAACGCACTCAGTGGATGTTGAAGTGTGGTCATACGGTGGATTTTCTTGGAATGGCGGCGAGAACATTGACGCATACACAATCAAATATTACATCCCGGACGTGCTCGTAGCTCCTGGAGTGAACACCAATGCTACAGGTCTGACGGTCCAATACAATACAGTTGGAAGTTACACCATAACCGTTGCCGTGCTTCAACCCTAAACATTCCCTTTTTTCTTTAATCACCATTCGTTTCCTTCTAAAATCTCATAGTAATATTTTAGGTAGTCCCGAGCCATAACTTCTCGGCTGAATCTCTCAGCATTTTTGCGACAATGCTCAGGCTTAATAGAGTCAAGCTCGCCGATAGCTTCAACAAGAGCGTCCACTTGGTTTCGCTTTACGCTATAAACGGGTCCTTTAGCAGTTATCTGCTTATCAAAGACATCGCAGACTATTCCCCCTTCCTTCACAACCTCTTCAACTGCCCCATCATTTAACGCTACCGTGGGAGTGCCGCAAGCCATAGCTTCTACCGGAACCAAACCAAACGGTTCGCCCATACCTGAAGGAAACAATACGCATTTCGCATTTCGCATCAACCTGACTTTCTGCTCTTGTGGCGCATCAGGGAAGAAAACAATTCCCGCGTTACACATTCTGCGAATCTGCTCAAGATATGCCGGATCTTGCACGAACGTCCCACCTACGATATCCAAGCCCATGTTAAGTTTCTTAGCAACTTCAACAGCTATGTGTGGTTGCTTAAATTTGTCGATTCTGCCGACAAAGAGAAGCCTATCACCTTTTTCTTTTTGAAACGGATACCTTTCTAAGTTGATTCCATTATAGACGAAGCGACTTTCAAAACCTTGCGCCTTGTAGACTTGACTCATCCAATTTGAAATTGCAATAAGGTTCAGTTTGAAAGGAGGAGTGCTTCTCTTCCACCATTCAAGTGTAAGCCCCCCATGATGAGTATGACATACCTTCAGCCTAGAATTCCTCGCTTTAGCAGAATATTCGAAGCCTAGCCAGTTATGTCCATGAATAATATCAAAATCGGTTAGCATGTGCTTGTAGACTTGGCAAGCTTTCCTTTCCGCTTCAAGCCAATCTACCTGAACCTTGAGAGTTGGCGGACCAAACTCAACTATTTTGCAGCCTTCGACTTTTGAGCCATCGGCCGCAAAGATAGTAACTCCATGTCCCATTTGGGATAGAGCTTCTCCGAGGTTTGCGACTATGAGTTCAAGGCCGCCATAGAAATCGGGCGGCGTTCTCAAAAAGGGAGTCGAAATTAAACCTATCCTCAATTTTGAAGGCACTTCTAATTTTGCTTTCACTCTTGCTTTTGGTGTTATTTGTAATTCTCGCTTTGTTTCTACGCAGAAGAACGCCCATCCTTCATACTCAAGATTTTCAAGTGTATAGTCCGTTATGCCTGCCAAGACGAGGTGTTGCTCAAGCATTTCTTTCGTATACCATCTTCTATGGAACATGTGGAGATAATTGTCTCCTATGTAAAATTCAGCGGCTTCGGGATTATCTTCTCGCGCCATCTCTTCGGGAGTCTTCCCTTTCCGCTTGCTAACTTGCTCCAAGGTCTCATAGGGAAAATATTCAGGAATCCAGTTAGCAGGGTCTGGAACAGTTATTAAAATACGTTTGGCCACTCGTTTTGCACCCTTCAAAACTTTGACGGGGTCATCCACATGTTCTAGCAGCTCTCCTAAAACAGCAACATCAAAGCTCTTATCCGGAAAACTCTTAGCGCGGTCAACTAAATCATGGGCATCCATCCGAATGAAGTTGGGAATGTTGTAAAGGTCTAAATCAATCGGAGTCACAGAAGGCTCAAGACCTGAACCACGGAACACCCAGCCATTCGCCGAACCAACATCCAGAATCTTTTCTCCTTTCTCACAATGATTAAGAATCCATTGTCTCCTCGTAATAATTTTGTAAGCCTCGACAACCATGTCAGTTACACAATGCGGATGCTGTGTCACTTCGACTCTATGAAATCCCGCTTCCCTAAAAAGCTTGACTGCATACTCAGGAGAGAACCCGCATTTATGAACGCTATATTCGTGTTCTTGGCCACCGAAGATTGTGCATGAAATATCCTCTGTCCATTCTTTTGTAGTAACCGCTGCTTTGCACTGCTCAAGAAGGTTAGCGGTTATAATTTCAGCTTTGCCACCAGATTTTAGAATGCGATAGACCTCTTTTATGAAGGTTTTAACTTTACGCCATGAGATATGCTCAATAGCGTAGCTGGAATAAACCAAGTCGTACTCGTTGTCGGGTAAAGGAAGAGCCTTCTCAAAATCCGCTACAATATCGACATTTGGGAGTTTCCGAACGTCAAGATTAGGATGATAACGAGGGTTCTCTCCACCACCAAGCTCAACAACCTTCAAACACTATCCCTCAAAATTTTAAATATTTAAAAATTCTTATAGTGTGTGGGGGTCGCTAAATGAGGTGGCGATTCGTTATTGAAATCGACGTCGTGGGCACTGAAGAAGAAAAGGACATTGTGCGAGATGACTTGGCAAAAGCTCTTCAGGACTACAAGACAACGCATCCAACAGCAAAACTTGGTAAACTGGTAATACTGCCAATATTTAGAGAAGAGGTCGCACTTACATAACTCATTCAAGGTATATCGCCTCGTATTGTTTACTTATTTTTTCCCATGTGTATTGTTCAGCTTTCTCTCTAGCGTTTATGCCCATGCATTTAACCTCATCTGGATTATCGTAAAAGTATCTGATTTTCTGAGCTATTGCTTCTGGGCTCCTTATTGGAACAACAAAGCCTTCTCTACTATCTTGAACAAGTTCAGAAGCACCTGCGCCTTCAGTAACTATTACAGGTCTTGCGTGAGCCATAGCTTCCAAAACTGGAATACCAAATCCCTCTGTTACAGTTGGCTGGACGTAGACCGAGCATTTTTTATAAACTTCATTGACGTCTTTTATGCAGCCTATTCCACCAAGTGCTTCTGTTCCATAACCAGCCAAAAGCATTTTAGGGCGTTCAGATTCCCATTGGGCTCCAAACAAGTATTGATAAGCTTTTACAAGGTAGATTTGTCCTTTGTCAGGTCCATTAACGCCTACGTGGGCTACTGTAAAGGTTTCTGGAAGAGGCGGAATTGCTTCAGGCAAATAGCAGCCATGTGGGATAACCCTTATTTCATTAGTTAAGCCAAGCTTCTGCTTTAGGTATTCTGTGCTTAATTTTGAATGAACTATTACAAGGTCGGCCAGTTCAACATGAAGCATGTAGAGCTTGAATAAGTTTGGGTTGTTCAAATGCGGGTAAGGAAAGGGGAGTCCAAGATGCTGGTGTTCGTCTCTACTAAGTTCTATGTTATGTGGGGCTATGTCAACAATGACTTTTGAACGACGTTGAAAGACGCGGTCAATCAAGGAAAGTCTTGCAATTATTTGAGCAAATGGGGCACCATAGAATTGAGCAATGTCTACCCTCTCCGTAATAGATGATGCTGCAAAGTAGTCGTAGAGAAAAGGACTTTCAGGCTGCTCATACATTCTCGGATTAACATTTTTTGTTTCCACTCCGAAAGGTATACTTGAGCCTCCGCAAAGAACCATTTTCAAATTGGTTACAGCTTTCAGTGCTTGTATTATGTTGTAGCAGACTATTCCGCCGCCGCTATCTAAGGTTATGCTTGAATTGGTACAGAAAACTGAAGTTTTCATGGATTAGCCTTATTTGCCGCTACTATAAAAAGGTTATACAGGATTGTTCTATACGTCTGGTGTTGACACTATGCCGTCTGATTTCACTTTCAGCACGCCTACATGGGATAAGCGAACGTCTGTTAATACTCTTATTTCGTAGCCGTGTTGTTTTAGTAGTTCGCAGAAGTAGAAATCTTCAGACGGTGCAGGCTTATCCCACTTAAACCACGGATAGGGAACCGTTTCAAACACTCCTCGTTTTAACAGACAGAAGCCGAACCCTATTGCGTCTACACGTATCCAATTAGCGCCTTCAGTCCATCCTTGAATAGGAGCATATCCTTCACCTTGCGGATTCTTAATAAATGCAGAATAGAAGAAGCCCGCCTTCTGCTTTGCACGATACAGACCAGAGGCTATTGGTACATTACAGGCTAGCAGCATTCGTAATGCTTGGTTTGGGTCTGGTGGTTGTTCGATTATGTTGTCTGTGTCTAAGAATAATATGTGAGTTGTTCGAGGGTCTTCTAGAGCTGTTTTAACGAGCTCGTTTCTTTCTGTGTCGATGTTGAGCACGCCTCGCATCAGGAGTGTTTGCTTCTCGAAGTCTAGTTGGGGAACTAAGTCTAGAGGGGCGAATGTGAGTTTAGCCCATTCTAAAGAGACACTTCCCCAATGTGGAATACAAATCTTAACGTGGTTTATTTTAGCTACTTGCTGAGTTTCTGTTTCTTGCCAAGCCACGTTTTATTCCAGACCTTTTTCCTTGCGGTATCTCTTTGTTACTATTTCATCAATTCTTCGCATAAGATGCTGCTCAAGTTGCAGCAACGCTACGTGGTCTGAGCTTTCTGGGTGTCTGTACAATTTTTGTCTCCACAATTTCACAGTTTTGCAAAGGTCAATTAGTTCGTCTTCCTCGAATTGGTATTTATCCTCTTTTTTTGACTCTTCACTCACAGCAATACTTCCTCTGCGGAGTACATTGCCTTATAGAGCAAGTTAAGGTATTCCGGAACACCGTTCAGGAAGTTTCCTTGTAATGGAACTATGTTTCGGAAGACCAACATTGGCACGTCTTCGTCAACCTCAAATTTGAGTTCTCTGTTGAACTTTACTTCCTTCATCATATTGACTAACTTTTCAGATTTAATATCAGCAACAGACCTGATTTTTAACTGTTTAAGCCACTCAAAAAGAGGTCTAAGGTTTGGGTTGTCTTTGAGCAGTATGGAGTGACTTCTCTGTAGTGATGTTGCGAATTCTCTTGTAGTTACGTTGCCGAAGCGTGTCTCAACTTCCAATTTACAGAACCCCGACGTAAGTAACTCTGTCGCCCGAGACCATTGCTAAGAGTTTTACTCTGCCGAAGTTGTCTACATCTAGGTTTATTGCTTCTCCTTTTTCTAGGACGAAGCCTTGTCCTGATTGCATCGAGTTTCCACTTGCATAGATGTCACCGCTATTTACCGACAGTGCTTTGATTGTTGCGCTAATACAAGCACCCGATGTTAGTATAACTCCACCAGACTGAGCGCTTACAACAAAGATTCCTCCGCTTGTGACGCTTGTTGGAACCTTTATGTCTACAACTTCGCCTGAGACCTTGCTGACGACAACACCAGAAGTGACAACCACCGACTCTCCAGAAATTTTGGATATTACCTGTCCAGAAACAACATTTATCGCACCTGAAACAACGTGTATTTCACCTGAATGCACGAAAACTGGTTGTCCGCTAATGTTTGTGGTTACCGCTGTGACAACATAAATACCGCTGGCGAGATACGCGCCAGAAGCAACAACAACTTGATCACCGCTGATTTTCACAACTTCGCCTGAAACTTTGACGACTTGTCCTGATATTGCTGAGTAGGCTGTGGCTACGGATGCTCGCGGCATCTTTACACCACTTTTAATCAGAAGATTGTTCTATAAAAAACTTCTATTTAACTGATGCCCAAGTAACTGCATCGCCGCTGACAACAGCTACGAGTCGAATAGTGTTTAGGTTTTGCACTTCTAGGTTCCAAGGTTCTCCTGGGGCTAATAAGATACCGTGACCACTATAGGGTCTTGTGCCATTGTCATCTCCGCCGATGTATACGTCTCCGCTATTTTTGGCCAGAGCCTTGATGCTCACAGCCACGATTTGCCCACTACTTAAAACTGCACCACCTGAGTTAGCTGGAACTATAAATACGCCGACTCCATCTATTTTTTCGGCCGCAGCTACTGCGCCCGTGTATGTTGTGCATGTTTGAGTAATTTCCACTTTTCTCGGAACTTCATATCCCACTCTTAATCACTCCAATAGCCCAGAACAAATCTGCATACGCCTGTTCCAGCGGGGTTTGAAACTATGATGTCTACGAAGTCATGTTGGGAAATTCTTGCGGATTCGAAGGCTCTGAAGATGTCTGACTCGGTTCCGTCTGTTTGCTTTAGCTTGTAGTTTAGGGAGTCGTCGCATCGTTCTATCGTTAGCCAATAAAATGTTACTCCTAAAGTCTCTAACCCTAAAGCCTCGTCTAAGTGAGGACTTGTTAAGTCTACTTCAACCATTTTTGTTTTGTTTGTTCTCTTCGTAAGTTTACGAGTTAACGTGGCGAGGTTTTTGACCTCCGTTGCAATCTTGTTTAAGGCACGTGGTATCTGCTCACTCATTTGTTGCCTCTTCTTATGATGTTGAAATTATACTGTTGAGTATTTAAGGAATATGTGGTTGAACATGGTGAGCTCGGTCGCCGTGATTGTTAATCTGATCTTTTTGGCGAACTCTATGTTTGTAATCTCTAGAACGTATGTATTATCTTCTTTGTAGGCACACATGTCCTGAAAGTGCGCATAGTCGCCTTCCAATTTTGCTTTTTCTGTCGTCAAGACTATACGGAAATTGGGGCTCGGCGACCTCAAGAGTAGCTTTTCCAAGACACCTTCACCGTCCAAATCCAGAAGCACGTCCTCACCTTGGATTGGAACGTTTTCCACATCGATAATTTGGGTTGATGGTTTAGGTTTTTCAATAATTGGCTGAATTTTTTCGGCTAATTTTTCAGCCGTAAGGTCTGCTTGGATAATACTTAATGCAGTTTCGAACGCTTTAGATTTAGAGCGCACCGTTAGGCCTATCAGGGTTAGAGAAGCCAATGTCGCGTGTCCTTTTGGCATAAAACCTATTAAAGCTATGATTATTGATATGATTCCGAAGACGACCACGGCAGCAAGTGTGTACCAAGTGCGATTATCTATTGTTTCAAGCTTTGCTTTAACCCAGACCATGTCCGTTTCTACCGTAGCTACTCTCTCCGCTAGGCTTTTCGGACGGTTGTCCCCATCATCGGGCATTTGGATGATACTCCTATTTTCCCTTGTGTAGGATCCGGTTCCAGAGCTCGTTGTTGCCTAAGCCAAAGAAGAAGCCTGCTAGACCGGCAAGTCTTAGCGGTAGATTCGCCAAGATGTAGGGATCTTCTGCCAAGAAGGCAGCAACTTCTACGCCTGTGGTTATAAGGGCCAAGATGGCTGTGTAACCGAATTTGGGATCGAACTTGGTTGTTGGGTCGTCGATTTTCTTCTTGAGGTAGGGTAGCCCTGTGCGGATCAGCACGCCTATGAACACGAATATGCTGAAGACTATCTCAGGTATCACTGTGTTTCACCTAAGATAGTTCTAGCGTAAGAGAAAATAAGACTTTTGCTTCAGCGCTCGTGTATTATGTAGCCTTTTTCTGTTCGCTCGATTAGAACTGTGCTTGGTCTTGGCAAAATGAGTTGCCCCAGTATAAGACCTAGAGGGAGCCCTATTCCGACGCCTATCAAAACGCCCACGAAAACCCAAGCCACCTCGTCAGAAGCCACCGAAACCACCACGTTTTATGCAAGGATTAATTTCCTTTATAAACCCTTCGCCAAAATAAATTAGTGCTTTGCTATTTTAAATGCTTCGCCCTATAAGCAAAGTTTCAAGTTTGTAGCCAGCCTTCTTTAGTGCTTCGCTTCTATAATCTAAATTTTGCACATAAAGTTATCAACTGAAACTCCTACTGCATTCCCAATTAGTACCGTAACCCTAACACCTTTGACTTTTTTGCCAGATGTAAGAATGTCTTTAAGGTTATGGGTAACATATGTTCGATCTGCATCTGCTAATAAATCAAGAATTGTCGAAGTATCATCTGTATATAACACCTCAACTTGCCAAGTTAGCGGGTCTTCTAGAGTCCAAGGATTATTTGCTTTAGCGGTATCAACACTAAATAGGGAAGTGGCTTTAAAGCAAGCTACAGGTATGGGTGTAGCAAAAAGTTGTTCTAATGTATCTGGAACTCCAGGTGTCGGCTCATATCCTACTGCAGGATAACACGCATGGTAAACTCCTTCAGTTGGTGGTGCGGTAACATAACCAGTGTCAGCCATCCAGCCAGCACTTTGCGTCCACCCTGGAAGATCAACCCCTTCTTCAAATCCTCTATTAGTGAACTGTTCTTCTCCTGCTGTTGGACATGGAACTTTGCCGCCTATGCTTCCTATTGTGCGTAAGCCAATTCTTCGGGAGAGCCTTATGATATCTGGCTGGAATAAGATCCTTGGTGAAAGGGGTGCTCTCATGAGAGCAGGCTGGAACGGAATTAGCTTACTAGCAACACTTACCCACATTTTCTCAATCCTCTAGGTAGCAGAACCAAACTTCATAAGGCGAACTTGTTCCCTCAGTCCAGACCAAGCAGATTTTTCCGTCTTGAACATTTTGGTTACATGATAGGTATGTTGGGTTGTCGTAAGCGTGTTCTGCATCGAAGAGTTTTACTGGTCTAAGCCACATGGTTCCATCGAAGTGAATAATCCAAATCTTTCCATCTTTAACGTAGAGAACATAAAGTCTGCCATTGCTTCCGCAAGCAATAATAGGATAAGAAGCTCCGGAAACAACTAAAACCTTTTCGCTACTCCAAGCATCATTCTCAAATTTTCTATGGCAAAGCTCGCCAGAAGATTTGATATAGACTAAATGCACCCGCTCTGGGTCTCCTTCTGCCTGAACCTCGGAAGACGCGCAGAAGGTGCTGAATCCAGACTGTAAAACTATGCCTACCGATAGCATAGGGCTGTCTATAAGTTCTGTGTCGTGACGCAAAATGCTGTAATAGAGAACGTTGTCAGTTCCTTGTTTAACGAGGGCAAGCAGATCGTATGGCGATGAAGATTTATACGGAACCAATGCACATCCGCCAGAATCGTTACTAAAGTCGGGCGGAAGAGCTTCATGGATTGTTGTGGCGGACCACGGGTCTGTGACCCAGCAATTTACAACTTTGACGTATTCCACGTTTGCCAGATGGCTAAGGCTATACAGTCGGTCCAGTGTTAGGCCAAGTCTCCCTCCAATTGCAGACGCACCCGCTTCACTATAGCCATATAAGATTACTTCCGATATGGAGGAGTTTGAGATGTTTCCTCTGCGGTTGTAGACGCTCTGTGTGTCACTTCCTATGAATGTGTAATAGCATATCGCTGATGTTTTTAAAACGACATCGATGTTTCCTGCTCTTGTTCCTGCTCCCGGAGCTATGCTAAAAAGAACGAGTTCAGCGGGGGTCTCCCAAGTTATCCCAGCAAGACTTGAAGTGTAAAGAATTCTTCGATTAGGCGCTCCTTCCCAGAAAAAACCAAAAAACCTTACTCCGTTGTAAAATGTTTTTCTTTGGTGTGTGTCACCAGTAGCCCAGTTGCTTGTTGATTCGCCTATCTTTTGCGGAGCTAATCCCGACGGCTTAAAGGTTGGTAAGCCGCCTCTGCGCATGATTGCTCCTTTTCGCAACACACTTTTAGACTTCCTCACCTACGATTTCCGCGTTGACTTCGGCTGCTGTTCCGCCAGATGGAATTTTTGCTTTCAGTTCAAGTTTAGTGTTCCCATCGCCCTTGAAGTATTCTTCATGCGTAACCAGATAGTAGTCCTGAGGAAACCAATCACTGAAGGGAAGCTTAGCCATGACATAATAGGGTATGGTTACTGCTTCGCCTTTCCAAGTGAGTTGAACAATGATGTCTTCGGAGCAGGACACGACAATTTTGGTTAGTTGAAATCTTTTGTCCTTGTTAGGCGTGTAACTCACAACGGTTGCATAGGTGGTTGTTGGTGTTGCAAGACTGCCTTTCTGAGCGATTGGTCCAGTGGGCTTAGGAATGACTCGGAGTTCAGGAGGAATTCCAGGAACTGTTGGAGGAGGGATCGCCGGTATCGTTGGAGGGATTGTAATAGCTACTGTGGGGGGAACCGCTATTCCTTGAGCGGTGAGCCATGCTGCAAGCATATCCAAGATTTGTCGGTCTGTTATCGCTATGTATTCGAGAAGTTTGTCTCTTCTGGTGAAGAGTTGGCTGAGTTTGTCAAAAAAAGTTGGGGGTGGAATCTCGGGCTGAGGACGCGTTTCTTCACCCATGAGGGTCACTTTTACAGAGGCGATACTTCTCCGTGCATGGAAACGTCTATTCGTGCGCCTGAAGTTTGCTGGAATGTTACTCGTATGCCTATGTCGTCCTCGTATGCTTCGACTATGACTGGGTAGCGCCAGCTTCTGCCTACGTGTCCAGGTGACGGCACGTAGATAGTTTTGGTTTTGAGCCATTTGAGAGGTGTGCTTGAGAGGTTCTTGGATATCTCGATAAAGGCTAAGGATTCGTCTTTAGCGGCGACGTCTGCTTCGTAGATTTTGCCTTTCCATCCCTGCTTGACAGTGTAGTAGCCGAGTGTTCCAGAAACGCCATCTATCGTCATGCCAGTGATGGCGATTTCCGTGGTTGAGCCTGCGTGTGTTGCCAAGATGGTGAAGGGTTTAGGTCCGGGTTTTAATGTAATGTCGCTCATATTCTCACTTCCATTGTCCTAGTGCACGCCATTTATCGATGATGGTTTGCACTTGTGGTTTTGTGGCGTCAACAGGTATTGGTTGTGTGATCCCCATATTGTCTTTGAAGTTGTAGCTGAACATTTTTCTGCCATAAATAGTAAACCATTTCGGTTCTGGCCGGTATTTCTTCGCTAAAATATCCATAATGATGTCCACGTCAGTGATGTATTTGATGTTGTAGGCGCCATAAAGGAATTTCAGGTATGGGTTGATGGTTTCAGAGCCGTATTGGTTGTAGAAGGTCCAGTCTAAGTGAACCTTTGGAATGCTCATGACTTCGATAGGCGGCCAAACGAAACCGAAGGGTTGACCGATCGTGCCTGGAAGAAGGTCGTGGTAGTCTGATTGGATGTAGCCGCTGATCCATTGTGGGTAAACCCATAGAGGTGGGAAGACTTCTAGGAGAATGTGTAGCAAGTAGTCTATGTCATCGAACTCGAACATGTCGTTGAGGGTTATGCCAGCAAAAGTTCCCTTAAGCCTTTGTGTGCCGCTGTTTCCTGCGGGCGCAATTTGAACGCCGAGGTCGCCGTACTCGAAGGGGCGCACCATTTTATCTATGACCTTAAAGGGTATGATGCCTGCGCCTTCCTTGGTTATTGCGTGGAGAACGCCGATGTCATTAATGTCCAAGAAAGTTTTCTTTCCATTCAATTTTTCTACCACCAAAGAGAAATAGTTGGTTTAAGCTTAAAATTTTTGCTACTGAAAAGCGACTGCTACAGAGAAAATCAACAGAAAGACTTGAATTTAAGGCTGAATCACCATGACTTTCCGTTTAAGACTTTTTCCATCAATTCAAAGTATCTTTCTGCGCACTTTTCTTTCGAGAACCTCTCTGCGTTTAGGCGACAATCTTTTGGCTGTATCATATCAAGCTCTTTGAGAGCTGGTAACATACTAGGAACGTTGTCTGTGACAAAGCCGGAAATACGGTCGGCTACTACTTCCGGAACAGCTCCGCTTCTCGTAGCTATTACTGGCGTTCCGCACGCATTGGCTTCTGCGAGGTTCAAGCCAAAGACTTCGCTGTATTCGGGTAAGAGGGGACTAACAAGGGCTTTGGCACTTTGTAGATAATGGATTTTTAAGTCGTGTGAGACTTCGCCCATGTATTGAATTTGCTTGCCGTCGCATCTTCGCATAACTTCCATGACAAAGCCGGGGTCTTCAACGTATTGGTCTGAACCCATTAAGATGCCTTTCACGTTAGCTTTTTTGCACAAATCAATGAATTGTAGAGCGCCTTTGTAGTAGCTCATGCGAGACAAGAACACTAAATAGTCTTCTTTCTCTTCCTTCAACGGATACAAGTCGAGGTCAATGCCGTTGTATGCATACTCAGCATCAGTGTTATAGACGGTTTTGATGTAGTCTCGATGAAACTTTGAGACGCCGCAGAGACATGGCTTATCGATAGGCGGCTTGCTTCCCCATGGGCGAAGACCATGAAGAACCTTAATAATCTTCAGACCGTCATTTTCCCTTTTAGAGTTCATAGCCCAAAATTGCCAAGTGTGGTCTAAAACGACATCAAAGTCTGTGAGAATTGAACGGTATTTGTCGTGTGCTGCCTGTTCTGGATTCTGAAAGGAAGGTTGCTCACACTCGAAGATTTTAACCTGTGAGTTAGGCCAGCGTTGTTTGAAAGTAGATTCGCTGCCAGCGGCGCCAATCAAGGTTACTTCGTTTTCCATTGCTTCAAGAGATTGCGCTAAGCAAGCAGCAACTTCTTCGAGTCCAGCGTAGCCACGGCTAGGTGAAGTAAAAACCATTGTGCTGATAATTCCGATTTTCATTTTATAGCCACTTCTTTCTTGTATTTAAATCGTTGTTCTAGTGCTTCTCTCCATATTAAGCCTTGTGCGAAAGAGAGCTTAGATGTCGAAATTGGTGTTGGATTCCATGCGTCTGTGCCGGACCCCTTATAAGCTTGGTAAACTTGTTTTCTGTCGAATTTTATGTCGAATTGCTCTGGAAACTCGTAGATTTGGCTGTTTGGATAGGGAACAAGCATCGTAAAATCCCATTCTGAAATAAACGGTTCCATTTCTTCGCAGAAGTTCCATGTTTCCTTTAGCGTTTCTTCGCTTTCTCCTGGAAGCATAACAATCACTGCTGCCTTAACTCTGACGCCTAAGAAATCCAGAAGTTTGATGGCTTCCTTGTTCATGGCAATAGTTGTTCCCTTATTAATCGTCTTTAGAACCTGGTCGCTTCCACTTTCGATCCCAAGCAAAACTTCGTATAAACCATTTTTTGAAGCTTCAAAGAGCAGTTCCTTGTTGAGAAGTATAAACCGACTATGCCCAAACGCACGCCACGTAAATTCCATCTGACCTAAAGTTTTAATTATTTTCATGTCGCGCCTAGGATTGGTGAAAAATTCATCATCATAAATTTGCACAGCACTGAACCCAAGGTCGGTTATTTGCTTCAAATCTTCTTGAACCCATCCATACGAGTGAAAACGCACCTTATTAAAAGGTAGCCGGCAACAGAAAGCGCACCGTCCCCAGACACAAGAGTAAGTTGTCATCATGCTAGTTGCAAGCTGTCTGTTGATTTTAAAGTTGTATTTTTTCAAGTCAAGGCATGTGCGGTCCGGATGTGGTGCATCATCTATGTTTTCAAGCCATCCAGAAGCAATTCTTTCTCCTTTTAATATCTTGGGTATAGTGACCTCACCATCGCCCACACTAACAGCATCAAAGTAATCTAAGCATTCGCACGGCTTCAGAGTTGGGTGTGGTCCGCCAGCAATTATTTTTTGGGCTCCTTGCTTTTTTAGCCATGCCCCAATGTCGACGCTTACTGGAAAGTCGGGAGTTGCGATGCTAAGTCCATGAATGTCTGCCTCAGCAAACTGAAAGCCGTCAGCAAAATCCAACACTTCAACTTCGCATCCGAGTTGCTTAAACACGGCAGAAACGGTGCAGATTCCTAAGTTGGGAAGAGCCTTTTGATCGAGCAGATATAGGCGAGGGGGAACGATTAAGGCCGCCTTCAATAACTTTCCTTCTCAAACCACTTTATAGTCTCTGTTAATCCTTCTTTAAGGGTTAACGTTGGTTTCCAACCTAGAACTTTTTGCGCGGTCGTGCTTTGTTCCCATTGAAATACAGGCTGTCCATTTACAAGTTCTCCAAGCTCGTAGCTTCCTTCATGGAGCTCTGCTCTCGAATTCGTTATCTTCTTAATTAGTCTTGCAACTTCAATCGTTTCATAGGGCTTATTTTCAGCATTGCCTGCGTTTGCAATTATTAAACCTTTTAAGAGATCGGGGTCTTCTTCGAATTTCTCTAGAAGTAACTTGTAGAATAGTAAAACGTCGCCGGTGTAAGTGTATGTTCTTGTAGCTTTAGGACTTCTCACGGTAACATCTTCGTTTTTTAAACATTTGATTATGCACTGAGCGATAAACTGGTCGGTTCGCATCATTGGTCCGTAGCATGAGCCTGTCCGAATTATCATACATGGAATGTTGAAGGTTCTGTAATAGGTCAGGAAGAGTTCCTCAGCCATCCATTTGGTTAATCCATAAAGGTTTGTTGGTTTTGGAATAGTCTTTTCAGTTATGGGTTGCTCTTCTCTTGGCACACCTAGAAACTCCACGCTGCTTGAAGGGTAGATAAGAAAAGGCTTCCGACCGCCCAAGTCTCTTACACACTCAAGCAGAGTTAAAGGACCAAGCAAATTATCGAGTAATGTATATTTTGGAGAACTTGTTCCTAATGGGCGATCAGCTTGGCAAGCGCAATCCAAAATTAAATCGAATAAATCAACGTCTTTTTTTGTAAGGTCCAAAGTTGATTTCCAAACGTATTTAACTTCGCCTGCTATGCCTAGTTCTCTTAGACGCCAAACCTCAAAAAATCGTTCTAAATCAAGGACAGTTACTTGATGTCCCATTTTAACGCAGAGTTTGCTGAAATTGCTTCCAAGCTCCCCAGCTCCACCTAGAACCAGTACGTTCATTCAGGCGACCTCCTTGTCTTTCAACTTTTCGTATAGATTCAGATAATTTTGTGCAACCACTAACCTGTCAAATTTTTCCACAGCCACTTTTCTGCATGTCTCGGGAGAAATCTGGTCTATGTTTTGGATGGCTTGCAAGTATTCTTCCTCATTGGAACAGACAAACCCGTTGACTCCGTTTTCTATTATTTCTGGCAGTGCTCCCAAGTTTGAGACTATGCATGGGCAACCGCACGCCATCGCTTCAATTAAGACTAGACCAAAGGGTTCGTTGCTCTCTGATGGGAAGATTAGAGCTTTAGCTCCTTGGTAAAGTTCTCGTTTTAGCATGTTGCCATAGGGTTCTTTTACTTCTTCGACAACATGGATTTGGGCGCCTTTCGCATTAGCCTGTCTAATAAGTTCACTATATTTCACACCATAATATTCGTGCTCCGCGATTGCTTGTTTACGCATTAGAACTGCCAAAGTAACATCTGCTTTCGCAACTAGGTCTATTGCTTTAGCCAAGCCCTTGTAGGGTGTAGGTCTGCCAACCCATAACAAGTAGTCGCCTATATCATCATAACGCCCTTGCTTAAGAGTGTAGAACGAAGTGTCGCAAGCCCAAGGAATAACATGCACTTCATTTTCTTCAAACCTCTTAGGAAGCGAAATATCAAACTGAGTCTTTTCCCAAGGCGTGTTTTTAAACTGCGAAACCGCATTAACTACCAATTCTTTCCATTTGTTGCTTCCAACAATCATGTTCCAAGGTCGACATCTCGGCCAAATCGTGACAACCCCATTGAGAACATTAAAAAGTTTTTTCGCGTGTTCACGATGGAACCAATAGATTTGTTCAGCAACCAAGTGGTCATGTGAACAGTCAATGATAAAATCGCTTTTCAGAAGCTCATCCTTGTAAACTTGGTACACTTCATTTTCAGCTACTAAAGAAATTGAGCCATAAGTACCCCGAACATAATGAAGAAGCCCATTCGTAGGGCACTTACTGCCTGGAGCAGCGAAAAGGTGGACTTCATGACCAAGCTGAGCCAAAGCTTCCGCTAAATCCCAAAAAAACACTTCTCCACCATAAGAAATCGGCGGCGTGCTATATGTCGTTGTGGAAATTACAGAGATCCGCAGACTTTTCATCTCCAAGATAGGCTTTATGTTTAGACATTTATGCTTAAATAGTTATTCATTAATTACTAAGAAGCGTAGGGAATCAACATGGTGAAGGTAAGCGTATCTCTCGGCAGTAGCAGACCTGGCGGCCTTGACATCTCGCTTCGAGGCTTAGCAGACCAAACTTTTGATGATTTCGAGATAATTTTCGTTGATGCACGCTATCATAAAAGACATGAAAGAGTGCTGGACTATGTTAAGAACCTTGGTATAAAGCAACCATTCTACCACGTTCCAAACCACCGCTTCAACAAGGACTATCCGACATCTTGCGCAGGCGTCAATACTGGCTTCATGCTTTCTGAAGGAGAAATCGTCATAATGTTGCTCGACTACGCATATACGCCTTCTAGGTGGATTGAGAGTCACTTGAAGCATCATGATAAGAGAAGGGTCGTTATGGGTCCTACTGTTTACTACGACCTCCCAGAAGTTGTAACAAAAGACGGCCAACAACCCATAACGTTCGCAGATTACAGAAAATGGAACACAAGTGCAGGATGGGCAACACAAGCACGCGAACCCCATGTAACTATTGAGAACATCCTCAAGCAGCGCGAAAACTTTGACGAAATCAGCATCTTCAAGACGGCGTTCGAGCCATCGGTTCTATCACAGGTTCGACAATTCCAGCCTCCTCACCAAGACCCAAAACTGTTACAGTCTGAAGGGCCATCAGCACACACGTTTATGCACACGAAAAACGAGAGCTTCCTCCGTGAAGATGTGCTCTCCATAGGTGGAATTGATGAGCACTACGACAGAGGAGGGGGACCGGGCGATTTGCTTTTTGGATGGCAGTTTGAGAGGATAGGTTGCGAACTTTGGATTTGTCAAGAGGCTAGAGTCATGGTGCTTAATCCAAGGGCGATTCTTCCGAGAACACACCTAGTTGCTGGCACAAGAGAATCCATATCATATTCTAGTGGATGGTCATACAATGATGGCCAAAGGTACTATGAAGATAAAATGAAATCTGGAGACCCAGTATCTGAAAACCCGTATGATATGCGACAGAAGAGGAAGGAGATTTGGCATTGGCGCGAGCTCAGTCAAGAAAGAAAACCCGTGATTCCGTTAAACGATGTGCCCGATGAAGTTTATTGAGGGAAGAAGGAATTGAGTAAAGACCCATGGTTTAGAAATCATTACATAAGAGATGCCATCTACAATGCCATCTACAACAGAATGAAAGTAGATGACTCCATTTACATTATGGGCGAGGGTTCCCACATGAAGATTCATTTTGACGCTCCTCAAATTGAGAAAGAATTTCCAGACCGCTTTATCACGTTGCCCATCAGTGAAGATGCTAACACTAACTTTGCGGTAGGCATGGCGCTTGCAGGCGTCAAACCTATTGTAGATGTCATTACGGCAGACTTCCTTTACAGAACGATGGACAGCATTTGTAACACAGTAGCTAAAACTAACTTTGTTTCAGACCCTAAAACAATAGTGATACGTGCAGAGTTTCTTACGGCTGGACCAACAACAGGTCAGCGTCCCGAAAGCTTGTTCACTCATATACCTGGTCTGAATGTGGTTGTTCCGTCAAATCCTGTTGATGCTAGGGGACTTATGGATACTGCGCTCGAAGAAAAGGGTGCGACTCTATTCTTTGAAGACCGAATGATAGAAGACGCAACCACCTCTCGTCGCGATATGCTGCCCTCAGGTCTGCTTTGGGCGGGTATACCGTTTGGCAAAGCGAAGATCCGGAGAAGAGGAGAGAAGGTTACAGTATTGTCGTATGCTCTGACGCTTAGAATGCTTGAGCTTCTTTTTGAAAAAGAGAATTTAGACTACGACCTAATCGACTTGAGAAGCATTTACCCTGTTGACTACGATTTAATCGCTGAGTCAGTCGACAGAACAGGTGCGTTGCTTATTGTTGAGCCTGATGTGGCGTATGCAGGTGTTGGAGCGGAAATAGCAAGCCAAATCTCAGAGAAATGCTTCGATAGATTACGAGCTCCCGTTAGGAGGTTGGGTGCGCCGCGAACCACGATTCCCGCAAGCCGTAGCCTACACGACTTCATGTTGCCTTCAGAAAAAAAAATACTTGAAGTTGCAAAAGAGATGTCGTTGCCTTCTGTTGAAGGGGTTGCATCTAAGTGAAAACAAAATATGCTGATGGACTTGTCTTCAACAACGGAGTATTACTTGTTAAGAGATTGATAGATCCATATAAGGGATATTATTCATTGCCTGGTGGGTTCATAAACGAGGGAGAGAGTGCTGAGGAAGCATGTGTGCGTGAAGTCGCTGAGGAAACAGGGTTGAAAATAAAAATCAAAAGGAAAGTAGGCTACATAATCACCAAAGAAATTAACAGAAAAACAGTTGTTTTTGAAGCAGAGATTGTTGGAGGAGAACTACGTCTTGGTGATGAAGCGTCGGAAGTAGGCTTTTTTCAAGACACCCCAAAACTTTTGATCCCTACTGTTGCATCATTCTTACAGAAAGCAGGAGCTCTCATATGAACACATACATCGAACTTCCCAAAGAATGCCCTAAATGTCACAAGAAGACACTTTTTTTCTGTATCTTTGTCACGAAATCAACTGACAATGTCTTTGAAGCTAAACTCGGAGTAAGATGTCACAATTCATCGTGTGACTTTCAAGGAGAACTCAAACAAGTAGATTTAGATGAGGAGTTAAAAAAATGATTGATGAATTAAGTCTTTACAAAAGAATGGTCACTATTCGCTTGGTCGAGAATAAACTGCAAGAGTATTGCTTCAAAGGTGAGGCTGGAGATCTCCATTTTAGTAAGGGGCAAGAAGCCATTTCGGTTGGTGTCTGTGTTGCGCTTAAGCCAACTGATTACATTGTGACTCATCACCGTACCATCGCTCATGAAATTGCTAAAGGTGCAAGCCTCTACCCGTTAATCGCTGAAGTTCTCGGCAAGGCTACGGGCGTGAATAAGGGATTGGCAGGAGAGATGCACATCAACAATCCAGAGATAAGGCATATTTTCAGTTTCCAACTTGTTGGCACATGTGTTCCTGTGGCAACTGGGTTAGCTTGGGCGTTGCGTTACTATAGGAAGACTGAAGATGTGGTTGCGGTTTTCTTCGGTGATGCGTGCACAAGCAACGGACAGTTTCACGAAGCCATGAACATAGCCAAGATCAAGCGTGTTCCACTTTTGCTTGTGTGTGAAAATAACGGATTAGCAGGCAATATCAAGAAGGAGTATTATCTTCCCACCGAGACAGTTTCGGAGAGAATGTCAGCCTACGGGATACATTCTGATGAGATTGATGGGAACGACGTTTTCAACATTACGAAATTATCTAAAGAAGTGAGTGATCTAGTTCGGATTAAGAGCGAGCCGTTTCTGATTGAGATGAATACGACAAGGTTGTGTTGCCATAAACAAGGGCAAGGTGACATCAGAAGCAAAGAGGAGATTGCGAAGTTGGCGGAGCGCGACCCACTTTTGTTGGCTGAGAAGAATTTGGGAATGACTCAAGAAATGAAGGGGAACATTTCGAAAAGCATACAAAGGGAAATAGATGAAGTATTCGCTAAAGTTAAAGAGGATCCGTGGCCAACATGGAACTCAAATTAGAACCAGTTGCAAAGGATTATCGTGGAGAGAGCTGGCGTATCGTTTTCCCTGATAACAGAGAGGCTCTGCTGATTTTCACCAAAGCAGGATTTTTAAGAGGGGGACATTCGCACAGCAAACCAGAGATCAGCTTGATTCTAACGGGTAAAGTAAGAAGCTGGAAGATGGAAGAAATAGTAACAAGCCAAGGACGACCAATGGGTTTTAAAGAAGTTGTAACTGAAAAGTCAGTTGGCGAATTCATGATGAACCAAGCAGGTGAGCCTCATGTAACGCTTGCACTTGAGGACTGCTGGCTTATTGATTGGAAAATAGACGCGCACATTGGAGAATGGGTAACAACCAATTATGAGCCATATCGAGTGCGTGTAAGACAGCAACTTTGCAATTCAAACGCTAAAGAGGCTACTGATGTTGAACAAGGAACTAAGTCTTGATTTGTATAAGAAACTATTCCTGTCTAGAAGAGCTGAGGAATACATTGTTAAGCATTATCCGGAGAATGAAATGAAATGTCCCATGCACATGTCGCTGGGTCAGGAAGCAATTTCAGTCGGTGTGTGTCACGCACTGAAGTTAAAAGACAAAGTTTTTGCCAGTTATCGGAGTCACTCGGCATTCTTGGCTAAGACTGAAGACACCGATGCATTCTTTGCTGAACTGTACGGTAGAACGACAGGAACGGCCCAAGGAAAGAGTGGATCGATGCATTTAGCCGATCCCAGCAAGGGATATGTGGTTTCTTCTGGCATTGTCGGAACGTGTGTTCCTTTGGCTGTAGGCGCCGCCTTCGCTAATAAGTATATGCAAAATAATCAGGTCGCCTGTGTATTCTTTGGTGATGGTGCTTTAGATACGGGTGTCTTTTGGGAGAGCCTCAATGTAGCGTGCCTCATGAAACTACCTGTGTTATTTGTCGTTGAAGATAACGGCTACGCGGTTAACACGCCAATTCGTCTAAGACAAAGCTTCAAAGATATCGCGGATGTTGCCAGTAAATTCGAATGCAACACTTGGAAGGAAAACACTACTGATGTTGAAATCATCTATAGACTTGCGGTGGACTCAATTGAATCGATTAAGACGACAGAGAAACCCTCATTGCTACATTTTAAGTGCTACAGATATCTTGAGCATGTCGGTATTTACGAAGACTTCAATGCTGGTTATCGTCCAAAGAGTGAATATTTAGAATGGTATAAACGTGATTGCCTAATTCTGCAACGAAATAGACTTCTCAGCATTGGCTACACGGAGGCAGATATAGAAAAGGCTGAAAGACTGGTCGACAAACAAATCAAGAACAGCATAAAACAAGCAAGAGAAGCACCTTATCCAGAACGAGAGGAGCTGTATTGGGGCGTGTTTTATGAGGGAGTTGAAGCGAAAAACGATGACACCCGTTGAATGGGAGCGATGCTACCCAAACTGTAAGGATTGGTGGATTATGACGGTTGATGGCGAGATTGTTACAACCTGCAAGGAGCAGTGGGGTGCAGGTTCCTGTCGTGATAGCCCAGCAAATAAGAAGATGCAAAAGGGACAAGGTGAAGCCAATGATAATGACCTACTGTGAAGCCATCAACCAAGCGCTTAGGCAAGAGATGGAAAGAGACCCAGCAGTATTTGTGTATGGCATCAGCATAAATAGTCATTCAAGAGTATTTGGAACCACCGCCAACCTTGTGGAGCAGTTTGGTCCAGAAAGATGTTTGGAAACCCCCATCTGTGAGGAAACAATGCTAGGATTTGGGTTGGGAGCTGCCATTAGTGGATTGCGACCCGTTCACGTCCACCTACGGATAGATTTTCTTCTTCTTGCGATGAATCAGTTGCTTAACATGGTTTCAAACTACAACTATATTGCTAAAGGGAAGGTTAAGATACCTCTTGTAATAAGGGCCATTGTCGGTAGAGGTTGGGGGCAAGGTTCTCAGCATAGTAAAAGCCTTCATTCATATTTTGCGCATATTCCTGGTTTGAAGGTAGTTCTTCCTGCCACGCCCTACGACGTGAAAGGGTTGCTGATTTCAGCGATTAGAGATAATAACCCGGTGGTTTTCATAGAGCACAGGTGGCTTTACTGGGCTGAGGCTGAGGTTCCAGAAAACCTTTATACGGTTCCCTTAGGCGAGGGAAATGTTCTGCGGAGAGGAAAAGATTTAACGGTTGTGGCGACTTCCTGGATGAATGTTGAGGCTTTGAAGGCGGCTGAGATTCTGGAAAGGAAGGCAGGAGTTGATCTAGAAGTGGTTGACCCGAGGACTATAGCGCCTCTGGATGACAGCTTAATCGTTGAGTCTGTTAAGAAGACGGGTCATTGTATCGTTGCGGACAATGATTGGGTAGATTGCGGTTTTGGCGCTGAAGTGGCGGTGCGGGTGTCCGAGAAGTGTTTTGGTGACTTGAAATCTCCTGTCAAGCGGATAGGGTGGGCGCATACTCCATGCCCGACCGTAAGGGTTTTAGAGAACAAGTTTTACAGCAACGCCCAAGACATCATAAGGTTAGTGGAGGCGACGCTTAAACTGCCGCCTACTGACCTATCAAACGAAGAGTTTTATAGTCATGAAAAACGATTTAAGGGACCGTTTTGAATGAAGATGTTGGGGTTAAAAAAACTATGAATGAAGATGTACTAAAAGTCCATCATATTGGAGGGATAGGCGAGGCAGGTCCAACTGGAGTACTTGCGAACCTTGGAAAGGTAGAGTGGTGGGTTTATGATGCGTTAGAAGATGCTTCGATTTCTTCTCGGGCTTGCAACCCAGCGTATCATGTGGTAACAAGAGCGATAGCTGATAGGGATGGCGAGGCTGATTTCTATATTACGCGCGACCCATCAGCTAGTAGTCTTCTGCCTGTAGCTAAAAGCGCCAAGGACTATGTAATCATTGGGGCAGACCCGATTCCAATTTGGGGACAACATGCTGAAACAGTGAAAACCGTAAAGGTGAAGGTGAACAAGATTGATACACTTGTGGAGCAAGGTGTTGTTCCTCCTGTTGATTTCCTGTCCATTGATGCTCAGGGTGCCGAGCTAATGATTCTGAATGGAGCTTCAAACCAGCTCAGAGACAGTGTTGTGGGCGTGTTTCTTGAGGCAGAGTATGAAAGGCTATACGAGGGTCAACCGCTTTTCTGGGATACCCAATTACGACTTGAGAAAGATGATTTCAGGTTTGCAAACGAAATTAATGTACAGTATTTCCATACGCCTTCTCGAAAATATGTGAAGATGGTTGGTGAAGTACTCTATCTTCTTCGGCCGCGAGAAGGAATGGAATCTGTTCGCGCTCGCAAATTAGCTTGGGTTGCTTCAGCTTATGGTATAAGGATTCAATAGTGAAGAATTCGAAGATGGACTTAAATCTTAAAGGGAAATTCGCTCTTGTAACTGGCGGCAGCCATGGCATAGGACTTGCTACTGCTCACGCTTTAGCAGATGAAGGCTGCAACGTAGCAATTTGCTCACGAACCCACGAAAGACTAGCGCAAGCAACAGCAGAGTTGAGGGCGAAAGGCGTAAAAATATTAGGCATATCCGCAGATGTATTACAGCCATCAAGCATTGAAAATGTTGTTAAAACTATCATCAAGAGTTGGAAAACTATACATATTTTGGTAAATAACGTCGGCGGAGGCGGCAGATGGGGCGGCGACTCTATCGAGGATACTCCTGAACAAGTATGGGTCGATGTCTATAATAAGAATGCAATGGCAGCTGTTCGGTTCGTAAGATTAGTAATTCCATTTATGCGCAAACAAAAGTGGGGGCGTGTCATAACCATCGCTTCAATGTATGGTCGAGAAGGTGGCGGCAGACCTTGGTTCAACATGAGCAAAAGTGCAGAGATCAGTCTCATGAAAACCTTAGCCATGAACCCAGTCCTAGCACGGAGCGGAATTACATTTAACACGGTGGCGCCGGGTAACATTATGATACTTGGCACTGGATGGGATGAAGAAAGAAAAAAGGATGTAATAAGTTTTCAAAGAATGGTGGATTCAAATTGTCCTCTAGGACGTTTAGGTACTCCTGAGGAAGTAGCGAGTGTGGTTGTGTTTCTTTGCTCAGAAAAGGCTAGTTTGGTTAATGGAGCGTGCATAGCTGTTGATGGCGGAGAAAGTAGAAGCTTCTAATAGAATTCTTGTCACGGGTGCCAGCGGTTTTATTGGCAGTCACATTTTACCTGCTCTCTTAGAACAAGGTTATGAAGTAATAGCGCTTGATAAACGTAAACCTCTAGAGTCGGGTAGGCTAAAAATAAACCTCCATAAAGGATGGATGGATGTTGACGCGGACATCTGTGACAGTCTGCAAATGGAGACTTTGGCAGAGAGGTTGAAATTTAACTCAATTATTCATCTTGCTGCGTTGGCTGCGCCCAGAGTTGTGGAAAAGACACCGCCATCTGAAACGTTTAGAATAAATGTTTATGGCACTTACAATGTTCTTAAAATGGCGAAGGAAGCTGGTGTTAAACGTGTGGTCTTTCCTTCTACAGCTCATGTTTATGGGATAAGCCCGAAGTATATGCCTACGGACGAGACTCATCCACTAGCATTGCAAGATGTCTACACAACAAGCAAGATTCTCGGTGAGCAACTGTGCCATCTGTTCTACCAAAATCATCACATTTCATATGTGGCGTTGCGGATGTTCAACGGATACGGTCCCAGACAAAGCCTAGACTACTTCATTCCAGCCATGATAAATCAAGCCATGAACGGAAGCATAGTCCTTCGTGGGCGGCACATCACTAAAGACTTTGTCTATGTCACTGATATAGTTGATGCCATATTGAAAGTTTTACCTTCAGAATACGTGGGTGCGTTAAATGTTGGGACGGGAGTTCAAACTACTCTTGAGTATGTGGCTAGCTATATTGCTAAAAGCTTCAATGTTGGCTTAACCTTCGCTGAAACCGAGGATAGAGGCCCAACGCACATGCAGTGTGACTTGTCGCGCATCAGAGCTACTCTAGGATGGCGACCTAAAACTTCTTTGGATGAGGGATTGTCTAAAACTATAGAATTCTTCAAGAGACTATAAGACTGCGATGAATTCTCCGTTTTCATCTAGGCTGTAAGAGCCTTCGAGTAGATGTTTGCAGCGCATTGCGCTATCTAAGTATATTGGGTATCCATGTTCTTTGGCTTTTAGGCAGAAATTGACATCTTCTGAATGGCCTACGGATTCGTTTGGGCCTGCCCATGGGAACATGTCCCATTTAAACCAAGGTGGCGGAATTTGCTTGAAGAGTCTTGCATCGATGAGTAGGCAGCCGCCTCCAACTGCGTCTACTTCGATGATTCTTTGGTTGAGTTGTCGCTCTATAGGTTGCACATGTTTTTGGTCGGATGCTAGTTTGTAGGCGCATGGAAGTTTCGCCTTAGTCCAGTAGAGTCCTGAAACGATTGGAAGTTTCCATGCTAAAAGGTGCACCAGAACGTCATTCGGTGGTATAACGTCAGTGTCTAGGAAGAATATGTGGTCTACGTTGTCTTCGAGAGCTTTTCTTACTAAATGATCCCGAGAAACATCGATTGGGTATCCGCTTGTGCAGTGCCACACATAATTTATCGGAATAACTAGATTCTTTACCATTAATGTTGAAAGGAATTGAACTGTGCCACCCACAGGTGTGAGGATCGCTAAGCTTGGTCGCTCTAGTGTTCTTTCCCAGGAAGCCATTCAAGCGTTCACCTTTATAACTATGGAACAACGACTACGTCTACTCCGATTCCGGAAATGCTTCCTTGAAGGCTTATTGCGGAAGTGTTTCTGGATGCAACAATTTCTCTGACAACGCCTGTGGTGCCGTAGCCAGTGTGTGTGATGAATACTGCCTTTGGTGTTTGGGTTAAGCCATGTGCGTATGCCGTGGCAGTAGTAGGAACACCGGTAATAGATATGAGATTGCCTCTCAAATCGGTGGTTACTCGGATTGCTCGTTTGTCAACAAATCCCATACTTGTTCAACCTCAACATAATGAGAGTAGAGGCTGTAGAGTTAAAAGAGTTTTGCTTAAAAAAAGAGAGGGTGTGGCTGGTTCTTAATAGCCTATGACTGTGGCATCGATGTCGATTCCCGTGATGCTTGCGCCAGTGAGCATTTCTGTTCTGACGCCTGAAGTGTTTGAGTCATAGAATTTGATTTTGATGGCGTTGCTTGTGCCATATTCACATGCTTCCAAGTGGTAGGGCGTGCCTTCGGTTTGAAGCCTCGTGACCATCAAGACTCGTGAGAGTAGGTTGAATCTGTGAGTTACGCCACCTGTGGCGTAGTTTGATTGTGGCTTCCCTCTGAAGTCAACTAGGAGCTTGCCATCTACAAACTGCGCGATTATCTGCTCTTGAGCTTGTCGTGTTGACACGGCTATAGCCTCCTAGTTTACGTGTACCAATTGGCTTCTGTCAGCAAGTAGTCATGTTCCGCGAACATTAACCCCAATGGGATGAGTTCCACTTGGCCTGCTTGCTCATAGCAAGCTCTTGCATAATGCTTGCCTGTTGGGTGAACCAAGATAACCTTTGCAAAGGGGATTTCTCTGATCCAAGTTTCCTTTTTTGGAACCTTAATTTGTGCAAGCGTGCCAAAGGCAGGATATTGATAGCCGTTGACGTTGAAGATTAACGCCAGAAGTTTCGGGTCTCCCATAACACTGAGGAGCGCTTGATACGCATACATTCGCCTTGTCGTCACAGTGGAGTTCCCGGCGATTTCAGAACCGCTCGCCCCAAAGAGAGCACTCCATCCTGCGCTTATGTTTTTGACCCATGTTCTGGCTGCGAGGAAGGGGTACGATGGAAGGAGAGGGCCTGAGAAGCCGAATTCTCCTGACGATGTTTCGACGCCTCCGAAGGGTAGGTCGAAGGTTTCTCTGAAGATTCCTGCGGCAACTTTATAATACTCTCTCTTGGCTTCAAAGTTTATGGCTATTTCTGGGTCGTGCTTGCGCAAGTGTTCAACCATCATGGTGTAGTCTCTGTCAAAGACCGCAAGTTCCTTTTGTAACAAAGCCTTATAGGGCACTGTCCTTACTTTACCAGCCCACGTCATTTCAGTAAACCATGTGGGAATAGCTTCTGCCATTTCAAACGCCTTCTTTCAGAGTAAGTTTAATATCTTCTCTCAAATAAATTATCAGTTTATGCTTAAATGAAAAATGGGGTTATAATGGTTCGCTATGACCGTCGAGGTCGACCAAAGTCGCCTAAACCTAAAAAGAACGTAATTGTCTTTCTTGTCGATGATGAAACGTTAACTCAGTGGGAAACATTCCAAAAATATATAGCACAAAGAAAGAAGCCCAAACATAAGCAAGATATTTTTCAGTTTATGATAGCGAGCGGCTACCAAAATTTAGGCTAACAAAAACCGAGAAGATGAAGTAGCCGAGCGGTAAGGCGTGGGACTTATGTTCTAACCGAAGCCAGGAACTTCAATCGTGACAGTGGGGATAGGCGGAACAAGTGGAGCTGCTGGCGGAGTCGGTGGCATAGCTATGGGTGGTGCAGCGGGCAATCCGAAGGCTGATGCCCATGCGCTTGTGACGCGGTCCCATCCGGCCTTAATTACTTGCGGTGATTTAACGCCGAAGGCTCTCGCGATGCGTGTCCAGTCGCCGAACGTGAACCCAGCTCTAAGTTCGCTTATGGCTTCCGCGATCTTTGCAAGGTCTTCCGGACTTGGGTCCAACACTTGTGCAAACCAATGTTTAGCGATGGCGTGCAAGTCTTCTGTATCCCGATCTGACCACGCATAACCGACCAGAGGCTTAACTGCAAACTGAGGAGCCAACGAGAGGATAAATGCTCCGACGGCTTTGGCGACTTTTGCTCCAAAGGGTTCAGCAACCACGTCTATCGGTATTTCGAGCACGGAAGCAGCTAGTTCGGGTATCCACTGTCGGCTTGTAGACCCAGAAGGAATTTTCAGCGCATCTTCCCATGGTTTGACAAGCCCATCAACTTTTTCAAACATACAATCACCTAATTCATACAAAGTTTTAAGTAGCGTTTAAGGATAAATAACTTTTGGTGAGATTTGTGACTGAAGCCAGAAGAGGCATGAGTTTCTTTGAAGGGTTAGCGTATCTGTTTCGTTTCGACGTGTTATCAGCGAATTGGCGGAGCGTGCTGAGTAGCTTCAGTCCTACTTTGATTGCGCTGGGAATATCTGCGACGCCACTTGTGGCAGACTTGGCTTACAAGGAAATGAAGAAGTTGGGATGGGTGACTTAGTTGGCTAGGCTTGTAGTGACTGTTCGTGACGCAACAACTGGAGTTGACCTACCTTACACGCATGTTGAAGTTAATGGTGTGGCGCTCACAACAGGCTTGGATGGCATAGCCATTTTTGAAGTTCAGTTAGGCACAACAAAAACTATTAAGGTCAGACATACCGTTTACAGACCTTGGACTCGGTCAGTTTCCATAACTGCGGAACGCGTTGAAGTCTCGGCAGATTTGGAGCGCGCAATTTTGGGGTAACAAGATGCCGCTGACTCGAAGCGGAGGATATATCTTTTGAAGGCTATTGTAGCTTCTCCTTTTTTGTGGCCACCGACTCACGTTTCACACGCTTTAGCGGATGACCTTGAAAAGTTGCTCGGAGGGTTTGGCTGGACTGTCGTACGTCTACATGGACCACAGAATTTGCGATTAGTGTTTAGTTACGTTTTGGGCTATCATTCTGATGCTGTGCTTATCGCTTACCTTGGGCACGCAAGTGCAACAATGTTTATGGGTGAAGAAATTGCCGGCCCTGGGATCCTTGCTCTTGATAATGCGGTTCAGGCTAAGGACCGTATTGTTGTAGGGTTGCCTGCTTGTTTGGCCGCGCAGAAGCTTGGACCGACTAGCGTGAGAGCTGGGGCTAAAGCGTTTGTTGGAAGTTTAGAAGAGATGTATGCGGCTTGGGTTGAGCAAGACCACAATTACATGGCTGACTGGTTTGATTACACGCTTACCTTTTATAGGTCGCTCGTTGGTTCGATGAGCGCAGGAAAGAGTGTCGAAGAAGCATTATCTAAGGCTTTAGTGGACTACCGGGAGCGCTGCACGTATTTTGAGCAAGTGTATAAACAGCATCTCTTGGATTGGCCGAATGCGGATTTCTACTTGCACGCCGTAAAACAGAATAGAGACTTTGTTGTAAGCATAGTTAGGTGACTTGTTTGGCTGAGGCTGAGGAGATTGAGAAGCGGTTCGAAGAATTGAGGAAGCGGTTTGAGGAAGTAGTGCAGAGTGTTGGCGCCATTATTGTGGGTGGGTGTGTAGTTGGTGTCTTCATAATTGGTGTAGGCGCTTATGTGTGGTTTACAAAGGTTGAACACCATAGCAGTAGCCATTCAAGCAGCACTAGGGTTGGCGGCTTTGATGTCAGATATATAGATTTGACAACTGGTAAGACCCTTGAAAAAACGATTACTGAAAGAGAACAATACGAACTTTATGAGTTACAACGAGAAGGTAAAATATCCATTGTATCAATCAAACGAAAGAGCTAGTTACCTCATGTCTAGGGCAAAAGAAGAGGAGTTTAAAGACCCTTTCGACGTGCTATATCAATTAGGCTTGTTGATTTTCGCCGATGATGCGCCTGACTTTCCAGAGATCATTTCAACCTGGGGAAAGGAGCCTGGACGGCATGGTGTCCTAAAAGGAACGACTATGCCTGAGCTTCCGCCACACGTTCATCATTGGGTTTTAGGGGCGTTTTTGATGAGTGCATCCGCGATCGGGAAGGTTTGGTTTGCTTTGGACTCGGCTAGACGAGCTTCTGAGTTGTTTCAGCCGAAGGTTTAGGTTTTTTCTTTTCAATTTCGATTTTGAAGCCTAGCATGTCTAAGACTTTGAGTGCAGCCCAGTTAGACGACAAAGCTTCTAATTGTTTCGCAACTTTATCCATGTCATAAGTCATTTTAAATATTTTGTCGTCTACGTGAATCGTTACGATTGCAGTACGGCTTTCAAGGTCTAACGAAGTCTCAATTCTCATGCACAACATCTCCCAAGTGTATGGCGAAGCAGCTCGCTGTGTTAACATCTTGTTTTCCTTGCTGGCTGAAGAACGATGGTGTTTGTATCTGTTCGACAAACACGATCTTTCTGCAATGTTTCCTCTTTCCACAAATAAACAGAGCCACATCAACGTTTTCGAGACGTTTAAGCCAAAACTTGGAGAATTTGCGGTATTCGACTGATTTCTCTCCCTTAACGATTGCATTGAAGTACGGTTTGCGTATCCTAAACACTGCTTTCTTCATAACGTAACCTCTTGCCACATCGTTGGCAAGCCATGATTTTTGGGTTCACTTTTGGGGGAGCAGGCACAATGTATGGAACGTGCCCGAAGAGCTTACATTGAAAGGTTTTGATTTTGTGCAAAACGTTTACAGAGAAGGCAATTAAGCGAAATGTCAGCGTCATGTCTAATTTGCCTAAGCGACAAGAGGGATTTCCGAAGGCACATGTGTAGCCTGTTTTTGGGTGAGGTCGCTCAATATAGAACGGACATTTTTCGTATAGGCATAGGCCGAATTCGAACGGCCCGATTTTAAGTTTCAGTTGCGTATCCTTCCCACGCGAAGTTGTAGAGTGTTTCGTACGAGGCTTTGCAGCATCGGTTTAGATAGTCGATTCCTTCTGGTGTGTCAAGTATGGCTTTGACTTCTCGTTTTTGAGCTAATATATTGTAGATTTTGGGAGCGTCTGCTATGTAGGTTTCAATGAACTGTGCCCAGAACATTTGTAGCGCGAGGCGAAAGATTGGCGCAACGAGAGGGTGTCCTAAGTGGAAGTGGTTTAGGCTGAGGTATAGTATGTCTACGTTGCTGCTTATTGCGTTTTTCAGGTTTTCTTCGTTTACATAGTTGTTTAGCGCCCATCTTAAAAATCGGTCAATTAAGGCGTCTGGTTTTCTAGCTTCAATTAGCTGCTGGAGGGACTTCGCTACTTTCCTTGGACTCGGCTGGCTCACTTTGCTTGGTCTCCGCCTCTTTTGATTCTTCTTTAGGTTTTTCGGTTTTTATCGGTTTCTCTGGTTCAGACATTGGTTTGGCTTCTGAGGGTGTCGGTGATGGAGGCGGAGTAGGAGGAGGTTTGGTTTCGGGTGGTCCTGTAGGTGGAGGTAGAACCGCTTGTTCTTCTGTTGGCTTTTTTTCTGCTGGCCGGGTAGGTGCGGGTGGTGCCGGTGTTGGAGGAGGCAATTGTGGCGGGGCCATTTCTTTGACTTCTCTTTTTGGTGGTGCTTGAACAGGCAGTTTTTCGATGAATCTGTCAAGCGTTTTCAATGCTCTTTCGCCGAGCTTATACCAATCCACTGCAATTTTACCTTCAGGCGTTGTTGTCACAGGCAAGCCTTCTTTTTCCTCTTTTTCTCCGAACGCGTTCTTGAGTCCCTCTACTACTCTGTTCTTGATTTCGTCACCAAGTTCTTCGCTAAGTATGTCTCCGATGTCGATGATCATGCCTTTCCGTTTGTCAGGTTCCACGCCTTTGAGGATTTCTGCGATTGTGCTTACTTTTTTGTCGAATTGTTCTTGGATTGGTGTGATTTTCTCTTTCACTTTGGCTTCGAGCTTCTTTTCTTCTTCTTCGGTTTTGATGTGTTCAGTGAGCTTTGCTTCTGCTTCTTCGGCTCTCTTCTTGTGAAGTTCAGCGCGTTCTTCAGCCCTTGCTTTTTCGTCTTCAAGCTTGTGGGTTCTCAGTGCTTCGGCCATTTTGTCGCCGATTTCCCGGATGGTCTTTTCAATGTCAACCTCTTTCACAGTTTGTGGTTGTGTTTTAGCGCGTACTCTTTCTCTTCTTGCTTCTATGAACGATTCTAAAAGGTCATATTTCATCTGGTCTGACAGCACCTTGTCGAGATCGCTTCCAGCATCTTTAGTGCCCTTAGTCTCCTTTAGCAACGGCATGATTTCATCTCTGACCGATTTGCCTGTTTTCCTTTCCAAATAACCATCCAAAACAATGGCTTCCCCAATGCTTATTTCTCCGCCTTTTAAGGCTTTGACTATGTCGAAGCCCGGCGCCAGTTCAGTCGGGGGTTTTTCTTCGGTAGGCTGAGGCAACGTGACTAGGCCTTTTTGTGCGCCTGTCTCTATGATGTCTAAGAGTTGTTCGTCCGTTAAGTTTGGATACTTCTTCTTTAAGTCTTCAAGAATCAGAGCTGTTTCGTCTTCAGACATTTGGTTCACCTTGCTTAACTTCACCCCATCCATGCTCTAACTCACATTTCCATTTTATCTATTTTCTCTAATTCGTTTTGGAAAGCGCGTGTTGCCTCACGAACGTTTATGCGGGCGCCGTAGATTTTGGCGTTGACGAGTTGGTTTGCGAAGTTTAGGAGGGCGTTTGTTTTTTGTTGGAAGCGCCAGTTCGGGTCTGTGAGGGGTTTGAGGGTTGTCAGAATTGTTTTTAGTTCGCTGAGTTCCTTTTCGATTTCTTCGCGTCTTTCATACCAGTTGAAAACATCCACTATGAAGTCTTCGAGTTTCATGCCTTTCGCCAATGCCATAGTTACGAGGTCGAAGTACCGTGTCGTTACCAGGTCGCCTATGATGTAGGCTTGTTCGGCTGTCGTTTTGGCTTTTTCGCCTATGTTTTGGATGGCGTGTTTCATTGTTGCGCGACTTGCGACTTGTGAACCTCTGTCTGAGCCTCTGCGTTCCTTCCATTCTTCAAATGTTGGGGGGCGCTCACTTTCGCGGGGGAAGAGTGTCTGCGGTTCTTCGGACATGTCGCCTTCACGGTCAAATTTCTCGAACCAGTAGCTTATCGTCGGCTGTGGGATACCGTATTTTTGTGCTAGGTCTTCTTGCGTTGGGCGCTCTTCGGGCGGCAAGCTTGTATCTGTGTATTCTTTGTAGGCTTCTCGAATCTTCTCCATACGCTCTGGAGAAGGATGCTGGCCTGCTTTCTTTCGAGTCAACACGCACCCTTAGACAGCTTCTTAATCAAATTTAATATTAAAGCTTTGTCTAAGACTTTTCATCTTAGTTGCTCTATGACTCTTTTCTCTATTGTTTCCCTACAACCTCCTCGACATCGAGGTGGAGATATTTGGTTTCCGTTTGGGTCAAAATATTTGACAGTGCATGTAAGTCGTTCAAATATGCTTCGGGCGACTGGTTTAACCCAGTTCTCACATTTTGAACACCAATGGCGATGGGTGTGTCTTGCTGGTAGATGAAAGTCTGGTTTTATAACGGGTGAATGACATTTAGGACAACGATAGACCCTACCCATTTCTGTTATTCACCTAGAACGTTCCGAGTTTTTACGTCGCCTTTAAACTCTTGTAACTCCCTCTTGTGTTTCTCGCAGAGCCAAATCTCATAAACATGGCTATAATCCAAGCAGATGTGCGCCGGGACTGTTGTTGTGCTTCCGCAACCCATCCTGCTGCACAAATGTCCACTCACTTCGAATCACCCCTTTTTCAAGTAACGTATTCGACTTGAAAACCTTTTTCTTCCAGTGCCAAAAATCTCTTTCCGAACTGGTCTAATTCTCGGACGGTCATTATGACGGTGTGACTGATTTCTGGTTTGACACTATGTAGAAGTCTGTAGGCTCTTTGGGCTACTTGCCGTCGGCTCCCTCCGAGAAATTCAACTTCGATCGTGCGTTCCAAGTCTTTAATGCTGATTCCTTCGTCTCCAACTCGGCTGACTACCGTTACCAAATTTTTGCCTATGATTTCGAGACGGTCCTTTGTGTTGCCGTAGACAAAGGGAAAGTTGCATTTTTCGGCGATTTTTTCACCTGACGCTACGAGTTCTACGAAGATGAGCGTTTTCATGGGAACTTTCAGCATGTCTTCAAGCACGTTCATTTTCTCTTTTTCGTTGTCAACGACTTTGACTGTTATTTTTGGTTTGCGCATGGCTTTCATTCGCATGAAGTGTTCCCAAGAGAGGCCTATTGGAAAGCCTGTTAAGGCTATGATTAGGTCTTCTCTGCCGTCCTCTCTGTAAGGCGTAGCGGATAGTCCTAAGCGATATTTGGAGTTGATGGTGGAGAATCTGCTCCACACGGGAGCCGGTAGCCTATGACATTCGTCGAACACTGCGAGTTTGTATTCTTTCTTTGCTTTGTGAAAGGCCTGATAGGTTAAAAGGTCGACATCGGTGGCTGCGAATTTGCGTAGATATACAAGCCATTGTTCTTTCTCTGTGACGTTTGGAACAGTAACAAGTTTAGGTCCTTTAACGGTCTTGCATAAGGCAGCTCCGAAATAGGTTTTTCCTTGTCCTGCTGGCCAGTAGAGTCCTATTGCGCCCCATTTTAGAAAGGCGTCGTATGCTTCTTTCTGGTGTGGTTGCATGGCGAAGTTTTCCGGCATTGGGTTGAGGTCTTCCGAGTCCACTGGTTGAGGTGTAAAGGGTAGATATCCATCTCGGATGAGTTCGCTTATTAAGTGTCGTTCGTAACCGTGTTTAACGCGCAATCCGAATTGGTCTCGGCGTGTTAGGTATTTGCGGTAGCGTTGCCATGTCTCGTCTTCCATGCCCGCCGGGGGTTTCAGCAGCCCGTTCGCAACCTTTATTGGGGCTGTGGGTTGCATTCCTAATCGCGATTCTACTTCTGTTGGTAGAGGAGTGAGCAAACGCACAACTCTGTTTATGACAAAGACGTTAAAGCTGTTCGTTTGGTATTCCATCCAGCCTATTTGCATGTCTATGAAGCGTGGAACGATAACGTACCAGCTGTTTTGCCTTCGGGGCATCAAAAGGTAAGGTTGCTTAAGAAACTCTCGAATCGCGTTCTCGTCTAAATTTGGGATGGACGGTAGTTTCAAAGTTTCCATTTGCCGCGTGTGTTCTTCTCGCATTTTGAGGACGCACGCTTGGAAATCGTCTATCGCTTGTTTAGCGACATTAAGCTTCTCCTGTGCAGTATTCCATTTAGTTA
>Ga0315308_1000120_pt1 | contig 40132 bp, 38 predicted proteins | sample TDP3_MG_FD_203078 | JGI IMG/M metagenome (GOLD analysis project Ga0315308, IMG submission 203078) | Freshwater sediment microbial communities from Lake Towuti, South Sulawesi, Indonesia - TDP3 | ecosystem: Environmental > Aquatic > Freshwater > Lake > Sediment | place: Indonesia: South Sulawesi...
GGCATAACCATCGAAGTACGCCACGGGGATACAGAAATCAAAATCCGAAGACGCCAAGCACTCCGTCCGCCCAACATGCTTGTTACTACGCCTGAAACACTGCAAGCCATTCTGCCGGGCGAACGAATGCAGCAACACCTCAGCTACGTCCGCCATGTAGTAGTCGACGAAGTACACGAGCTGGCCGAGGACAAACGAGGCGTACAGCTGACCGTTGCACTAGAACGCCTATTCGAACTGACCCAGCGTGAGTTTCAACGCGTCGGCTTATCAGCAACAGTGGGCAACCCAGATAAAGTAGCTCAGTTCATTGCTGGCACAAGTCGACCTGTCAAAGTGATCGAAGTTCCCTTACCAAAGGGCTACCGTTACAACGTTGAGCATCCGATTCCAGAAGACACAGACTACGATTTGGCTCAAAAACTGCATACCGCACCTGAAGCAGCCGCACGCATCAGACGCATTCTAGACCTTGTACAGCAACATACGTCCACTCTGATTTTCGTAAACAGCCGAGCAAACGCCGAAGTCTTAGGACACAAGTTCACCCAACTCGACCGCAGCGACATCGCCGTTCACCACGGCTCACTCTCAAAAGAAATTCGAGCCTCAATAGAAGACGAATTCAAGGCTAAAGCGCTTAAAGCCATCATCTGCACCAGCACACTTGAACTAGGCATAGACATAGGACACGTAGACCTAGTTATTCAGTATCTGTCGCCCAGACAAGTCAGTAGCCTCATCCAACGCGTAGGACGCAGCGGACACAAACTAGACTTAGTTTCCAAAGGCGTCATCATCACAGCCTTTCCAGACGACACCCTAGAAGCCGTCACAGCGGTAAAGAGAGCCTACAAAGGACAGCTTGAACCTCTAATAATCCACGAAGGCGCCTTAGATGTCCTCGCCCATCAAATCGTAGGCATTGTTATGGACAAAAGGCAAGCCACAGTCGACGAAGCGTGGAACACTATACAACGAGCATACCCATACCGGAACCTCACACGCGAGAAGTTTTTAGACGTCGCCCAATATCTACATAGGCTAAGGGAAGTCTGGCTAGAAGGCAACACGTTGAAGCGCAGCCGCAGAACGCGTGAATACTACCACCAAAACCTAAGCATGATACCCGACGAACGACGCTACCCCATCGTAGACGTGCTCTCAGACCGCACCATAGGCACAGTCGGCGACGAATTCATGGCACTAAGAGCCCGACTAGGCTTAAACATAATCATACGCGGCAAAGTGTGGCGCATAGTCCAAATAGAAGACGAAACTGGCACCGTCTATGTCGTGCCAGCTGAGGACCCATTCGCCGCCCTGCCCGGATGGGACGGCGAGATCCTACCCGTGCCATTCAGCTTGGCACAAGAAGCAGGAAAACTACGAGAAGAGATAACCCAAGAACTTAGAAAGGGAGAAAAACCTGAAGAAGTTGCACAAAAACTAGCCAAAGAACTCTCAACAGACAAATGGACCATACTCAAACCAGCCGAAGAAATACAAGACCAACTGAAGGAAGGCGCTCCGGTCCCAACTCACAATCACATTCTAATCGAAGCCTTCGACAAGTGGATCGTAATTCACGCCTGCTACGGCGAGATCGTCAACCGAACCCTAGGCGCCATATTCGACGCAGTTCTATCCGATCAAGAACTCATAACAGGCTGGTGGAACGACGGCTACCGCATCCTAATCGAAGCATCACGCAAAATCGAACAGAAAGAACTCGACAGGCTACCCTCCCTTCTGTTCAGAATGACACCTGACGAAGTGGACAAAGCCTTCAATGAATACCTCAAAGCACGATTCCCATTCTCATACAAAATGAAATTCGTAGCTGAACGCTTCGGAGCCCTGCCACGCGGCAAAACAATGGGACCAGAGCGTCTATCGGAGCTTCCAACCCGATTCGCAAAGACACCAATCTACGAAGAAACCATCAGGGAAGCCATGCAAGAAAAAGTCGACATCAACACAGTCAAAAACATGATGCAAAACATCAAAGAAGGAAAAACCAAGATCTCCACACTGCTCCGCCTTCAAAAACCCACACCCCTAGGCTACCGCATACTAGCAAAGTACGCTGAAGTCCCCGAACTTATGGCTCCAGAACGCGTCTTACTCAGCAACATAGAACGTATGAAACAGGCAATCCAAGCTCGACGCCCATCACTCCTCTGCCTCAACTGCCGACACCACACAGAAGAACAACGCCTGCGTGAAATAGCAGACCGACTCACCTGCAAAAAATGCGGCTCCGGACTGCTAGCAGACTTACATCCAATTCAAGACCCCAAAATGCTCATAGACATTCTCAAACGAAGACTGAAAGGCAAAGAACTAACACCAGAAGAACTGGAACAACTAACACATGCCCGACGAACCGCCGATCTAGTACTAAGCCACGGGAAAAAAGCCTTAATAGCTTTCCAAGTCAAAGGCATCGGACCAGAAACAGCATTCCGCATCCTCAGCAAAATGCACCCAAACGAAGACGACTTCTATATGGACCTTCTAAGAGCAAAGATACAATTCCTACGCACGAGACCCTACTGGGAAGACAAACAACAAAAAGCCAAGAGTTAACCGGAGAAACGAGAACACTTGGGGCAGGAGGGCAGGGGATTGCTAGCGCTCCTAGGCGCTGCACACAGCCTCAACCACTCGCTATTTCTCATCACACCACCATTACTCCTAGTCATAATGCAAGACCTGAACACATCAAAATTCATTCTAGGCACAATCGGCACAGTCGCATCTCTCATCTACGGAGTAGGCGCCTTAGTCGGAGGACCACTCGCCGACAGAATAAACGAAACCAAAATAATCGCTCTTGCACTAGCCCTAGCAGGAGCATCCACATTTGTCCTCATCTTCGCCAAAGACATAATCATCTACAGCCTAGCACTGTTTCTCATGGCAGCATGGGCAAGCCTCTACCACCCCGTAGCCAACTCACTGATATCCAAACAGTTTCAAGGAAACATGGGCGAAGCCATGGGCATCCACGGAGCCGGAGGCACAGTAGGCGTCATGTTCACACCAATCATCGCATTCGCCATAGGCGTAGCCCTAGACTGGCGCATCTCCTTTATCGTCTTCGGCATATTCTGCATCCTAATCGGAGTAATCATGTCAAGAAACCGCACCCAAACCACGCGAGAAGCATCGAAACTAGGAATTCTAGAAGTTTTTAGAATCAGAGGATTGCTAATCATCCTCACGTTCAACATCTTCATAGGGCTTTACATGAAAGGCATCGAGCTATTCCTTCCAACTTATCTTGCGCTGCGACCTTTTCACCCCCTAGGCGAAGAGACCGCCAAGCTCTGGGCAGCCACGGCCGCAACCCTTGTCTTAGCCAGCGGAGTGCTTGGTCAATGGCTTGGCGGAAGAGCATCCGACCATTTTGGCTCCAAAAAAGTCCTTGTAACAGTCTCAGCGGGGATAGTAGCCGCTCTCATATTCCTACTGTTCACCCCAACAGCCCTCGCGTTTCCAGGCGTTGCAGCCTTCATCATCCTCTACGGCTTATCTTTCTACGGACACCAACCTGCACTCAACTCGCTAACAGGCATAATGACCCCACCAGAACGACGAGGAGCAGTCTACGGCATATTCTTCTTCACCAGCTTCGGCTTAGGCTCACTCTCCCAAATCATAACAGGCTATCTAATGGACAGCTACCCATCCAACCCTGAATACTCCTTCCTCTTCCTCACCCTAGTCGCAGCAGTAGCACTCATCCTCTCAACTCTCATCCTAGACAAACGACAAAACCAGATAAAATAGCTACTTGAGGCGCAGTGCCTAAGTTGGGTGAATTTGTGTCCCAAGACTTCAGCGTTTGCTCGGCTGCTTACGAAAATTACATTGTTCTAATGAGCTATTTCCATACTTCTGAATGAAAACGGCTTGGGCATCTTCGCTTTCAACGAGACCAGGAAAGTTTCCATTTCCTTTATTTTGTGCGCCCACTGACCTCGCAGATCAGAGACAAAGTCAGTATACTCAGTGAAATCACGGTGGACTGAAACCATCATACAGTTCTTTCCGTGCAAACCCTCCCCTCCAGCAGCAAATATGACCTTACTGTTGTGACCAACCCACTTGTGTGCGCGTTCACCAACCGCTGTATCCAAGTCGCCAGTTTTCGGATCAAATCTGTCAATGTTGAAGAACGTGAAAGCAACTATCTCAAAACCCAGTTTAGTCATGTTTGGAACGGCGGTGTAATCCAGTATGTAGCCGTCTCTCTCTAAGCGTCTCCGCATTCGAGTCAGAGTAGGCTGAGACACGCCAAGTATCTTAGCAAGATCACGGTCGCTTCTCTTAGAGTTCTTCACCAATTCCTGCAAAAGCTGCATAATTCTGTCCTGAGACATGGGGTGAATTAATAATTCACCGGAAATTTAAAGGTTTTCGTCAACAAACCCCATGATCGATCTGCGTGATATCAACGTTTATTATCTTTACTAAAACTCTTTCCGAAGAGTGTCTACTAAATGAGTACTAGCAATAACGAAGATATCCGAAGACGAGACCGCCATGACATAGTTGTTGAAATTCTAAAAACAGCAGTTGAAGGCAAAATCAAAACCCACATAATGTACAAGGCAAAACTGAGCTATGCCCAACTCAACGAATACCTTCCACTACTCATTGAGAAAGGTTTCTTAGAAAACACATCAGTCAGATACAAGAAAGCCATGAAGAAAGTGTACAAAACCACAGCAAAAGGAATAAAATTCCTAGAAAACTTCGACTCCATAAAAAAACTCTGGTCTTATCCAACCAATTCATCAATCTAAACATTTTCTCAGAACTAGGCTTCCTAGCAAGATCATAACTAGTGCATCTGAAAGCCGCTTGAAGAGCAAATCAGACTTCTTAGGGAGCATTCAGGCTGGCATATTGGCATACATTCACCGATATTTCACGTAGCCCAATGTGACAATAACATTTAAAGCTGACAAATGTCCAATGCGTTGAAACAACAAAAGAAACCGGAGTCAAGCTGATGAACAAATCGGCGCTCGTTGCCATCGCGATTCTTACAGTTCTGTTGCCAGTTGTCCGAGTCTATGGAGACGAAATAACCGTAAACGTCAGGATTGACGACAGTCTGTCTGTAACATATGAATTCGCGAATCTTAATCAAACAATCTACGAACGGGCGCTCGTTGAATTAACCGCTGAAAAAATCCCTGAAACAATAGCTGAAAACTTTGAAAAAGGGAACCAAACACTTCGCTCTGGACCAAGCCCCTCAGCCATAGAGTTTGACAACACCACTCACACTATACGCAACTCTTTTTTCCTAAGCGGATCAGCCATAATGAGTTTTTCACTCAACAAAACAACCCTCAGAAGAATTTATGAAGTGAAGACCGACTGGAGAAAAATCGAAGTCAATCTCACTAGCAGTTACTGCGTGGACTTTACCCAACGCTTGGCCACGCCAGTCTCAGAATGGCAAAAACTCAACGCCACCACCTTCTTCCACGAGAACAAGGAGACAGACGCTCCAGATATCCTCTTCTACATCATTCTGCCCGCCTCAGCATCAGCAGTTCAGGCTGAAGGAGACACCATTTTCTACGAAGGACAACCATACCTTGAAGACCAGCTGTTGAATAGTCCCTTCCTAATTCTAGTCGCTCTAATCGTGGCGCTAATCATCATCTTCATCTATAGAAAAGCCCGCTAGACGTGGCTATTGTGCCTTCTCTTTCCCCTCGCCCTCAACAGCCAACAGAAGGTCCACAAGCGCTTTTTCATCAACCTCAGCTCTAGTTCTCCAATCCAAATATAATTGCTGGTTTTCATCCTGAGACAAATACCCTGCTCGAGTGTAACGGTCAATGTTGATGTCAACCCGCCACCCAGGCAGTTTGTCGCGCAACAGGTCTTCCACATCGTCTCGCGGAGCCTTGCCCTTATTAGAGATGATGAAAGCTATCGCGATTGCCAAGCCTGCTATGTCGTCGATTCGCCAACCACTCATCTTCGTCTCCTTCGGAGTCAAACCGCCGCGTAATGTCACGAAGAAACGCGCTCTGTCTAGCTGTTCCAAAGTCGGCTTTTCAGCCGGTTTTTCGCCTTCGAAAACCGTTTTTATCTGTAGGTCGAGCTTTTCAAGGTACACGTCCAGAAGCCCCAGCACTTTTGGATAGTCTGAGCCCAGCCTTTTTCGCAGCTCCCAGCCTTTGACGCCCGGTCGCCTATGCCTCTTGTAAAAGAGCAGATGCGTCGCCCGCTTGAGCTTGCGTTGATACAGGGCTTTCTTAGTTACGCGTGTTTGCTGTCTTTCCAACGTTTCCACTCCTCAAAGTTCACTTCAACAGGAACTGAAACCACCTGCTTCTTTCCAACAAGTGAACGGGGTTTACTGAAGGGTATAATGAAAATCTCCTCCTCCAGCCTGTGAATCTCAAACGTAGCATAGCCGTAAGTAACCAGAAAACTGGTCATGTAAGCCCGTTTAGATGTCTCTTCGTATGTTTCGGCGCCTACGAAGTCCCAATAAGCAATCTTAGCGGCGTCGCCGACCCTTTGCCTAAGCTCATGCCAAAACGCTTCCAACTCCTCCGTAAAAGCCTGCTCAGCCATTATTCTTTGGGCGATGAGGTCGCTGCGAGTGGCCGAGCCTAACTCAGTCTTCAATCCACCTATCTTTGTCCACCGTTCATCTAACGGAAGGAGACTCTGCCAATATTTGATGGCCTCAATTAGGCTGTAAGGCGAAATCTGCTCCAACTCAATGATTGGATGCCAGACATTCAAGAAAAGCCTAGCTAGAGCTTCCCGGCTCGTCTTGCGTAGCTTCTCCTCGATGAGAAAAGGGTCAGTGTAAAGCGAGGTTGACCGGTGTCTCACCCAGTCGCTTTGAAGCTTGATAACCGAGGCTAAACGATTGACTGCCTCCGAATCCAAGCTGTACTCGTCAATTGATTCCCATTCCGGAAAATACTCTCGAACAACAACAAGCAGATCATTGACATCGACAGTAAACGGGTCTAATCCTCTTTCTTCTACAGACTTGCACAAACCTATTATACGCTGAAGGTGATCTTGACCCGACTTCTTCACTTGACTCTTTGAAGGCACGCAGATTTCCCTTTGCATCATGAAACAAAAGACACGCATAAAAACATGATGGGCCCTAGCATAATCGGCACAAAGAGAGATGGCAATCCGAGAGATATTATCAAAGCCTAACTTTGGAGAAATTTTATATCTAAAACGAAAGCCACTAAGATAACTTTAATGTGCGGAGCAGAGATACGTAGGAGCGAAAAACGATTCAATGGCTAAAATCAACCAGACCCGATCCATGTTCTCACGGCAAAAACTCATTAGAATTCGAACTATAGCAATTCGCAGAGGAGTCTGGTACAAAGCACTCGACAGAGCTGAGCGAGGGCTGGTTGAGTTAACCATAAGAATCGTGAAAAGAATCGGAAGCCTTCTGCTCCAGAAAGTGCTAGCCTCCATTTTTCGAAAACTCCAAATGGCCATGGAAAACCGAACAACTTATCTAGCAAGGAAAGTGGGAAAGCCGCTTGCTGAAAAGCTCAGTTTGATTGCTCAATCATGGGGCAACGCGTCCGCCTTCTTGTGGAAAACCGAGCACAACTTCATTCAGTTTCTAGCAATAATGTATCTCAATAACCCTGGAATATCCCTGAAGTAAGGAGAAATCCCGTGGACGTCACGTCAACGATAACAACGGTAATTGTGCTTGTACTGTTCTTCTGGGTAACTTACAATTTGCCATCAGTTGTTGTAGGCTTGAAAGAGTTAGGCGCAGTTAAGAGGAGACGCGAGAGAAAATCAGATCACATTGATACACCCGACCCTGCAACCACCTTCCAGCCCAAAGTCTCAATAATAGTACCGCTGAAAAACGAGGGCAACGTCATAGAACGCCTCCTCAAAACACTTACAAAACTTAGCTACAGAAACAAGGAAATCATCCTGATGGAAGACGGTTCAACCGACAAGTCGCCTGAAATATGTCGGCAATGGGAAGAAAAACATCCGACTCTAATCAGATATTATCATAATGACAAGAGCGGTGGAAAGCCAGTCGCGATAAACTCAGCAGCCAGAAAAGCCACGGGAGAAATCATTGCACTTTACGACGCGGACACAATTGTTGAAACCGACATCTTGGAAAAAATAGTACCCTATTTCAAAGACCCGAATGTGGTTGTCGTTCAAGGAGAACTGAAGACATTAAACCCAGATGAAAACGTCATTACAAGGCTGGCTGTCATAAACGACTTCATAGTCAACGTACAGCAGCTTGGAAGAGATAAGCTGAACCTTTTCGTGCCGCTGCTAGGAACGAATCAATATATCAGGAAAAGTGTCTTGGAGCAAATAGGATACTGGGACTCCGACGCTCTTTCAGAGGACACCGAAATCTCGCTGCAGCTTGCCAGAAGAGGATACAAAGTAAAATACGTCGCAGTGAGTGCGATGGTAGAGGCTCCTGCGAAATTGAAGGTTTTCATTGGGCAACGTATGAAATGGTTGAGAGGATACACTCAAGCAGCCATGAAACACATAGGCTTCGTGAAAGATCCAAACTGGAGAACTTTGGATGCCCAGATAATGTTGCTTTTCCCCCTGATGCTCATCCTTGGTTTAGTAGGGTATGTTATGGCCCTGTACGGAGCGCTTAACTCAGGAATGGCTCCGTCTTACGTGCCATCTATAGTACAGATTCTAGGCTTGGTTATGCTAGCGGTGAATCTGTTGACCTCTGCTACAGTTCTTGTGGAAAACCCTAGAAACGCCATCTACATTCCGCTACTTTATGTAGACTGGATTCTACTGGCCTCAGTATCATTTTATGTCCATTTGCGAGCGCTTCTTGGAAGGCCACAAAGTTGGACAAAAACACCAAAAAGTGGTCATGTCACCGTAAGCGTTAGCGGAGAAGCCTCGCAAAAGGGATAAACAAATAAGAGTTCAAAGAGTTTCTTGAAAGTTTTGAGTCTGATTATTTCGACTGCCAAATCTGGTAGACTGCAGTACTTGTGGGTTTTTCTGGCAGCCGTCGTTGTTAGGGCAATACCTGAGCTACTGGTTCCTTTGTATCCGGTCGGCTACGAAACAATCACGTGGTACGCTCCCATTATGATGACTTTCAAGGGTCAAACCTTTGCAAGCGTTTTTCAGAGCACGTTCATGGCTGGTCCACTGTTCTATGTGTTGATGTGGCTGGTAACAACGGTGACTGCCGCGCATCCTTTTGTCATATTGAAGGTTACTGCGCCATTGCTCTACGGTGGTTTAGCTATGTCTTTCCTTCTGTTTTCGAAACGAGGCTTGAAGTTTGATGGAAAAATGGCCTTTGTGGCTACGCTGTTGATGGTTTTTCAGGTTGCAGCGTTGAGGGAATCTTGGGATCGATTTCGAACAGTCTTGGCGCTTGTTTTTCTTTTCGTGGCACTTGCATCTTTGAGAGGAAATGGTAGAAGCAGGTGGGCGTTTGTGGCAATCCTCGCTGTTCTGACAGCCCTTTCGCGTGAGTATGTTTCAATAGTCTTGCTTGTGGCTGTTATTGGTTTTGCACTCTTGGAGAGAAGAGATGTTTTGTTCTCGGTTGTTGCTGTGATTCCAGCCCTTGTTCTGACGGCTGTTATTGTCTCCGGAGTGGGTCTGTGGTGGAATTACTCTGGTGGAGGGGCACCTACATTCTATTCGGAAACTTACTTGGGTGTGGTTCTGGATGTGTTCCTGATCTTTGCTGTTTGTTTTTTTCCGATTGTGTATTTCGTGTTTAGGGGGTTTAAAAGAGATAGCTTGCTTGATCCTGTTTTTGCGTTGCTTCTTCTGGGCTCTTTTAGTGCGGTTGTTTTTCCGTGGTTTGCGATTCGGGGCTATCAGAGGTGGCTGATTTTGTTGGTTTATCCCTTCTCAGTCTATGCTGTTTTCGGGTTTGAGCGTCTACAGCTTTTTAGTGGGCGGAAGGTCAAGACTTTGATAACGATTCTTTTGATTTTCATGCTTTCGGGAGTGGGGTATGCCAGCGGCGCGTTTTCATACGTGGTGTTGCCCAGTAGTTGGGTTCCGCCCAGTTTGGTGAGATCTTCTATTGAGTGGGATCAGGTGGACGATGTTAAGGAAGCCTTGGGATGGCTTGATGGAAATGCTCCTGCGGGTTCCGCTCTTCTGACTGAGGAAAGGTTCTATGGCTGGACCTTGATGTATCTGGAGAGGGCAAACACCGATGTTAAAGTTGTGCCGTACGGGGGCGGTGCACAACCAACATCTGCATTGGAACAGACGTTAAATGATGATTTCAGCTGGATCTACCTGATATGGTACACTGATTCAAGCTTTGATAAGTTTAACTTAGTCTATTCGCAGAACAACATTTCGGTTTTCAGGTACGAATCGGTTTTTGTAAGTTTTTGATACTGGGCGGTTCCTCCTTTCTGATGTTACAGTCTCTTCTAAAGGTTAAGCGGTACTTTGTGGAGAATCCTAGGCGTCTGTTTGTCCTTGTTTTTCAGGCGCTTTTGCTGATGGCTGCAGGTTTGTTGATTCTTGGTGATTCATTCTTGGCTAATGTGATTGCGACGGTCGCTTTTTTCTCGTTGGTGATCGGAGTCGCCTTGCACGTAATCAATTTTATAAGGCATAACGGCGAATCTCAGAAGCCATGAGCAAGCCTGAGCTTTCTCTGATCATGCCAGCCTACAATGAAGAGGACAACATAGAATTGGTCATTGAGAAAGTAGACGACATTATCAAGCGCGTAGGATTGACGTATGAATTGATTGTTGTTGACGATGGAAGCGTTGACAACACCAGAAAGATAGCTGCCAATTATGCAAAGTATAATGGTCACGTAAAGGTTGTTGGCTACAAGAATAACGTTGGGAAAGGCTTCGCGTTAAGGACTGGGTTTTTGCATGCGGCTGGCGATATGGTTGTTTTGCTGGATAGTGACTTGGACATTGATCCGAGACTAGTTAGACATTATGTTAAGGCTTTGGGCAATGCAGACATTGTCGTTGCGTCCAAGTGGCATTGTCAATCAAATGTGGACATTCCGTTAATCAGACGAATTCTTAGCCATGGTTTTAATATGTTGGTGAAGTTGTTAACAGGAATTAGATTAAGTGACACCCAAACAGGTCTCAAAGCCATTCGAAGAAGCGCTTTCGTTAATGTATTTCCAAGGTTAACCGTTAAGCGGTTCGCCTTTGATGTGGAACTGCTTGCTTTGGCCAATCTGCTAGGATTGCGGGTTATTGAATTGCCAATAAGCATCCGCATGCATAGTTTGTTTGGTTCAAAAGACGTTTGGAGGATGCTCATGGATTTATTTGGAATTACATACAGGCTAAGGGTGCTCCGCTGGTATCAACGATCTTTGGTGAATGTTACCTCAAAAGTAAGCGCGCCTGAAGGGAATTGATGTTCGTGGGCAAACAGTTGAAGCACTTTGGGGTAAGCTGAGGTGTCTGCTAAGTTAGTCCTGCAAAAGCATCTGTATGATAAGGAATATGCGAGATACGATGGATATGAGCTTGAGAATTGGCGAATCAGTTATATTGCGAATATTTTTGAGGCACTCGAACTAAAGAAGGAAGATACTTTTCTCGACATAGGAGTCGGTGGAACTGGGTACACAGTTATTGAAGCTGCTCGTCGTGGTATCAAAGCGATTGGGATAGACCTGTCTTCCCAAGGAATGAAGAAAGCTAAGCGATTCTCCAAAATCCAGCTGAATAAAGAGTGTTTTTGCGAGTTTGTAATATGCTCCGCCACTCACATCCCGTTGAGAGCATGCTCCATATCAAAAATAGCTTCGGTTGCAGTGCTTGAACACGTTCCAAACGATGAAGCTGTTTTTGATGAAATAGCGCGAATATCAATAGGAGATTCCTCTGTGTTTCTGGTAGTGCCTAATGCCTATAGCAGAATGTTGCCACCCTTCGGTCTACCATATATGTTGCATGATAAGCGAGTGGGACACCAGAGGCATTATAAAGCGGAGGCATTGATTGAGAAATTGGCAAAGAGGAGTTTTAGATTGGTCAAAATTTCGTATTCAGTTCACATCCCCAAGATTCTACAGTACTTGTTAGGCGCATCATTTTGGAGACAAACGAAGATGAATCCCAGAGTGTGGTGGCAGCTGGAAAAACTTGATCTGAGAATGTGCAACTTGTCTACAGGGTTTAACATTTCGCTTTGCGTTAGGAAACTCGATAAGAGAACATAAAAAGAGCGTTCTGGCAGCTGAACTCTTTGTCTTCATCGCCAATTCTTTTCTGTGTAATAACTTTCTGAGGGTTTATCAATGTTTCATTTGGCGGAGATTTTGCATAAAGCGCTTTCGTCTATGTTATCAAACAAGTCGCTGCAACATCTGTTGCAGAGAAGTAGACAGTTCTTCCATTCTTGGCCCTGTGACTTAGCTTCAGTCTTCGCGATATATGCCCTAGCCTTCATCTACGTATATCGGCTCGTCCTCACTCCTGGAATAATTACCGGTTTTGATTGGCCTATTCCGCCCGAGAGACACCACGTGGAGTTTATGTTTTGGCGCAGACTTTGGAGCTGGTGGTATGATCCGGCTTTCACGGGCTTTCCTTCAAACCCTCTTGGGTTATCAGCATTGTCCTACGACGCACTTGTTTACCTTGAGTCACTTCTCGGTCTAAATGGAGAAGCTATATCAAAGATCATGCTTGTTTCAGTCTTGGCCCTCTCTGGAATATCCGCTTATTGCTTACTGAAACACCTAAAACTCTCTCTTCTTACGAGGATCTCTGGCGCTGTTTTTTACATGTCGCTACCTGTAATGGCAGATTGGCTGGTGGTGCTTGGACCTGCGAGCATTGCAACTACGTATGCGCTCTTTCCCGTTACTTTTCTCTTTTACCTCAAGGCCTTGTCTCCTCAAGGAAATTGGTCGAGGTTGAAATGGTGTATACTTGCCTCCTTAACATCGACAGGGGTCTATCCAATCTTTGGCCTCATACTAAGTAGTTTTGTCTTTCTCGCACATACAATCTGGATGATTCTTGTGAGCACTCGAAGGACTGAAGTTTTTAAGAGACACTTGATCACCTTAAGCATCATTTTCTTGATAGCGTTTGTCACTCAGTTTTGGTGGATTCAGAGCCTTTTATCTAGTCATTGGGAACAAGAGCTTGCAGGCATGGTTCAATCGGTCGGCAATTATCCCACAAATCTCCTTTACTCGTTCGGACTTATGGGACACTATCACCCAGTGTATGAAAGTTATCTTGTTGAGCTGAAAATCCCATTACTTGCGATATTTGCCTATCCAGTGCTTGCGTTCTCATCTATCTTATACAGGAGGGATCATGAGACATGGTTCTTTACTATTCTTGCGCTTCCCTTCATCGTCTTTATGGGCACTGAATGGGGCTTCGCCCTTGTAAAATCCAACTTCTTAATGCTTGGAGTTTTCCGGGACATGTCAAAGGCAGCTGTAATCCCATCTTTATGTTACGCGATTTTATCAGCACGCGTACTTGACAAAATGATTCGCAAGACTAAAACGCACCGTCGCAAAATGGTCTTGACCGTTCTCCTAATCATATTAATTTCTGCCTACATCGAACCTCGACTAAGAGGCGACCTTGTTTCATCGCCTCCCCAAAATGCTATTTGGCCTTCTGCTTGGAGCTTTGCAACAGATTTCATCGAACAGCAACCGGGCGACTTTAAAATTCTTTGGGTACCGACAGGTTCTTATACTATTATAAGAGGAAGCGGGAGCAACACTTCCTTAACAGCTGACTTCTATGGGATTTACTCTCCAAAGCCAGGCATAGTAATGGGTCTTTCGCAAAGGTCAGAGCTAGTGCCTGAGTACTGGCTCACAAATCTCCTCTTTCCCCCTGAATTCTCACCAGCTGCTTCACAAGCGATGTCATCTGAGCCCGCCTCTTCTGAAATCGCATGGAAATGGAATGGTTCAAATGTACAGCAAGGGCTTTCCCTTTCAAAAATACTCGGCCTATTTAATGTACAATATCTAATTTGTCGTAACATTTCCTCCTTCAATTGGTTTACTACTTACTCATCCCCTGTTTGGGAGCGGAACTCTGAGGACGAAATGAATTATCTCGAAAACAGAATCAAAGCAGATCCAAACATGATTAAAATCCACGAAGTCGGGGATGTTAGCATATTCAATAATACTAACAACCTTCCACACTTCTTCGGAACTAGCTCGCTAGTAATTGTAGGAGGTGATCTTAGTTTCATTCGATTGCTGTCCGCAATGCCCGACAAATCTTATTTCAACGACATGGCCTTGGCGTTTGCAGCTCAGCAAGACAATGATAAAGTAGTCAAGTTTGCAGATTTCTTAATTTTAGAAGACGAACAGAAGATGCTAGAACTCCTAATACCTTCAATCGAAGGATGTCAGAAAATTGAGCCTGGCATATATGCCAATCAGGAAATGGCAAAGGAATGGTCCGATGTGCATCGATGGTACTGGGTCTACGAGAACTACCAAGAATCACTCGAAAGAATAGCCGTGACAAGCTCGCCTCAGGCAAGGCTTTCCATTCCGTTCACCATAACAGAAGACGGCCCATACCTAGTATTTTCTAAAGTCTTTCTTAGCAGATTAGGATCGCAACTTGTCTTTAATTTAAGAGATGGATCAAACACCTCGCTCAGAAAAGTGAACGCAGATACCTTTGATCCCGATGAAGCTAGTTTTCAATGGATGCTGATTTCAAGCAGCACGACTACTCGGGCACTCAATTCTTCTATCTTAGATGGAGCTAGCCTAAGCCCATGGAATCTGACGCGAGGATCATATACCCTTGACATAGACAGCCTTTCAGGTGAGAATGCAATCGCCAGTATTTTAATAGTGCCTAGTGCAGAATGCGAGGCAGCAAAGCTTGAACTTCAGAGGGTCATCAAAGAAAAGCCCATATTGACGCTTCAGTCAGAATTCTCTAATCTCACCACCATCCATGAACAAAGAAAAGCATTGATTCCATGCATTAGTTGGCAACGTGTCAACCCCACCAAATATGTTGTGAGCGTTGAAGGTTCTTCAGGTCCTTTCTACATGATCTTTCTCGAACGGTATGACGAGAAATGGGAGGCATACATTCCAGCTGAGAGTAAGTCTGTGGAACTACATTTTCCGGTTTACGGGTATGCAAATGCATGGTATATTAATAAAACAGGTGACTTTGACGTTACTGTAACATACTTACCTCAAGAGATGCTTGATGTAGGCTTGAGAGTGTCATTTTTGGCGTATTTAGCTTGTATCTTCTACATTACGTACAGCGGTCTAAGAGTCATTTGGAAAAAACGCATGAAGGGTCAGAATCCAGCGAGTCAAAAAGACAAAAACCATGGGAGAAAATGTGTGAAAGAATCGTGAAAGCACATTCTCTGTTAAGCGTTATAGAGGTTCATCATCATACCTTTGCCTACGGTCACACACATGCACTTGCTGAGTATCTAAGAGAACGCACTTCGAATTTCACCTTCATTCAGCATCCTTTTGAACAAAAACGCACGTATCCTTCAACCGTCGAGCTGTACATTTCGGGTAAGCTAGCAAGGAGAATTGCAGCCCCTTCCATCCGCGCTTCACAAGTCCTTCTATTCATCAAAGACCTGCTTCTAACCACTACTTTTGTTCTACGTCTAAGGCGCCGTGCGCAGCTTTACGTGGGAGCCGACGCACTAAATGGCCTAAGCGGTCTATTCCTTCGAAGTCTAGGATTCACACGATTCGTCATACTATTCGCAATCGATTACACGCCACAACGCTTTTCTAATAAAGCACTCAATCTTCTGTACCAAAAGCTAAATTTAATCGTGGCACATCGCTGCGATCTGTTGTGGGCAGTATCAGAAAGAATTAGACAAGCCTATCTTCAAGTTTACGGCATACGATGCCCAATAGTCATTCTGCCGGGAGGAGTCAAGAAGCCCAATGTGATCTCAAACAAAAAAATCAAAAGCAATCGCCTCGTCTTCCTAGGCAATCTTGACCAGTCCAAGGGTTTGCAGCTTGCTATTAGGGCTCTGCCCAAAATAAAGGAGCAGATTCCAGACACTAGACTAACAGTCATAGGCGATGGACCATACTACAATAACTTGGTAAAGCTGGTCGCAGAACTTAGAATAGAAGATAGTGTGGAATTCACGGGTCGAGTGCCGAACCATCAGAAGGTTGTGGATATGCTTGCACAATATGATGTGGGGCTTGCTCCTTACACCCCAGGCGCGGCGAATATCTCCACGTACGGATTCCCACTCAAGATCGTAGAATACCTCGCGAGTGGCTTACCTGTAATCGCAACCAACGTTCCCGAACTGGCTCACAAACTTCCAGAAATGAATGCTGGAATCGTCATTGACCATAAAGTTGAAAGCATGGTAAACGCCGTTGTTCACCTGCTAGGTGACAAGTCTCGTCTGCAATTCTACAAGGAAAACGCAATAAGATTAGGGCGAGAATATTCTTGGGATAAGATCTTCAACCAAGCCATAGCTCAGACCATCGGAATACTGCTTCATAGGAAAGAAATCGATGCAAGCAAAGCCTAATTTCCCGATCATCTCTATCGGAATTCCCACTTTGAACAATGAAAGAGACATAGGCTCGTGTCTCAAATCCGTATTTATGCAAGAATACCCACACGACTTGATTGACCTAATCATCGTGGACGGAGGCTCCACTGACAACACTCTCGAAATATGTCACCGTTTCCCGGTGAGAATCCATATTGACCCAAAAGCAAACAGCCCAGAAAAGGCAAAGATGATTGCCTACAGGCTTTCAAAGGGAGAAATTTTTCTTTTTCTTGATGCCGATATGCGCCTTCCTCGCCCGGATTGGCTTCGAAAAATGATCAATCCATTATGTGAGCACAACGATGTTGTAGCGAGCTTTACAATGTACCTCGTTGACAGAAATGACCCATCACTGAATCGCTGCTTATCTTATCATCCTTCCCAATGTGATCCATTCCTTGGCTTCTTGTACCCACGTTCGAGCAATGTTTTTGAATACCGATCCCAAAGCTATGCCCGGTTTGACTTTGCCGGCACCACTTTCCCTCCGATTGGTTTCCTCGTGTATCGAAAAGAGATTCTAGGTAAGGTCTTACCAAAGACCTCAGCAGTGCTGCTAGACATCGACCTGCCGAACAAGTTGATACAGAGTGGATACACAAAATTCGCTTATGTATCCAACACTGGGTTGTTTCATCTCCATGCCCTAAATCTCCGTCAACTGTTAAGGAAGCGTATCAGGAATATCGACAATAGACGTGGAAGCGGTTTTCTACCATTCTTTGGGCAACGCAGCTTTTTGTGGGTCGATCCGCGCAGAGCCGCAGACGTAGCAAAACTCCTTTTCTGGATGATTTATTCTAACTTGTTGATCCCCCACATATTCATTGCTTCGTATAAATCCATCAAGTTCAGAGACATAGCCTGCATGTGGGAGGCAATACTTGCCCCGCTTGTCACAGACGCCGTGTTGTTCGCCGTCTTACGGAACTCCACTGGAAGGAAACTTCTATGGGAAACGATTGCGAGTTCAGTGAGAGCCCGATGAAAACAGACAAGGCTCGTTCAAGCTATGAAACGAAGAATGAGCCTTCTGTCTCGATTGTGATGCCTTTCTACTACAAACGTAGAAAATTTCTGGATGAATTCTTCGAGCATGTAAGCATGCTTCGCTACTCGAACTATGAGGTTATTGTTGTAAGCAACGTCGAATTAGAGATGCAGCCTCCCGGCAACACCCAAGTCGTAATCACTGATAAGCTGAGCCAAGGCGAGAAGTTCGATATAGGCATACAAAGCGCGAGAGGCGAGATATGCGCCCTCATTGGAGATGATGTCTATCCACATCCTGATTGGCTCAGAAATGGTGTAAAGTATTTTGGTGATCCTGACATCATTGCCGTTGGCGGACCTGGATTAACTCCCCCACAGAACTCTGTTAGGCAGCATGCAAGTGGTCTTGTATATTCTTCCTTGCTGGGCGGCGGTTTTGCTTCCTTTCGGTACGTGGAAAAAAGAAAACGAGTATGCGATGACCTGCCCGCCACAAACTTGCTAGTGAGGCGAAAGGCACTCTTGCAGATCGGAAGCATCAACAGCCCCTTTCGCTCTGGTGAGGATACAATCTTATGTCTAAAGCTATCCAAATTGAATAAGAAAATGTTGTACGCTCCTGATGTCGTCGTGTTTCACCACAGGCGTCCACTATTTCGTCCACATGCTCGCCAGATATTCAATGCTGCAGTCCACCGTGGGTATTTTGCTAAGCGGTTCGGAGGGAACTCTCGGAGAATAGCTTACTTCCTTCCATCTTCAGGCTTGATTCTCTTCAGCGTGTTGCTCTTACTAACATTATTCCTTCCCAAAACCTTGCCAATTGCCTTGGCACTACTAGCCATCTACATGGCGGGAGCATTGGCCTCAGCTTTTGCAGTGGGAAAAAGTCCTCAAATGACGATCAACGTTTGGCTTGGGATAATACTGACTCACTTAGCTTATGGTTTAGGCTTTCTAAGAGGGCTGATCTTAAGAGACGAAAAAAAGCTTTTGCACAAGGATTAAGAAAGCGGAAAACTCATTCCTCAAAATAGGGATCTAGAAAATGAACATACTGGTCACAGGTGGAGCCGGTTTCATAGGTAGCCATCTTGTAGAAGCACTTCTGAATAAAGGATACAACGTGACTATTCTTGACAACTTAAGCTCAGGGCGAAAACAAAACTTGCGCGGCGTCTCAGGCAACGACAGACTCAAGTTTCGTTTGGGTGATTGCCGCAATCCAGACCACGTGAAAATGGCCCTTGAACACATGGACGCTGTCTTCCACTTTGCAGCCAATCCAGAGGTGCGCCTAGAGATTGCTGATCCTAAAGAATGCTACGAACAGAATATCGAAGCTACCTATGTCCTGTTAGAAGGGATAAAAACCAGTAGGCTGGAAAGCATAGTTTTCGCGTCATCTTCTACAGTCTACGGTGAAGCCACGATTATACCAACTCCGGAACATTATGGTCCCTTGAAGCCCATATCCGTTTACGGAGCATCCAAGCTTGCGTGCGAGGCCTTAGTATCCTCGTATTGCCACAGTTTCAAAAAAAGAGGAGTCATTATCCGCCCTGCAAACATAATTGGTCCACGAGCCACACATGGCGTGATACTGGACTTCATTGAAAAACTCAAGGCGAATTCCTCCGAGCTTGAAATCCTCGGAGACGGAAAGCAAAAGAAATCCTATCTCTACATAGATGATTGCATAAACGCAGTCGTCAAAGCCTACGAATCAACCGAAGAACCAGTAGCGATGTACAACGTAGGCTCATACGACCAGACCAATGTGACAGAAATAGCAAAAATGGTCATTGCAGAAATGAACCTCAGAGATGTTAAACTCAGATTTTCAGGAGGAGTGGATGGCGGAAGGGGATGGGTAGGCGATGTGAAGAATATGCTACTAGACGTTCATAAACTTCAGGCGTTAGGATGGAAACCCAAGCTAAATAGCGAGCAAGCAGTCAGAGAAACCGTTAAGGATCTGATTGCGGAACTACAGGGGGACATCCCTGGAGGCAACTCGGGCGATGCATCCTAAACTTGGCAATACGTCAAAAGGGTTATATTCGAAGCCCATAAATTCATACGAAACATAAAATAACACCTTGGGAGAAAAATGGAGCGCATCTTAGTTGCCGGTGGAGGAGGCTTCATCGGCTGTCATCTTGCAAGATACCTATTCCAGCAAGGCAACTTCGTCAGAGTGGTCGATATCAAATTTGACGACTACATCCAAGATGATTATTGCCATGAAAAGCTGATGATGGATCTTCGTGTGTGGGAGAACTGCCTCGCGGCAACAAAAGGAATAGATAAGGTCTATAATCTTGCGGCCAACATGGGTGGCATCGGATTTATCACCGAAGTCGGCGCTGAAGTCATGCATGACAATGTTCTCATAAACACTTACATGATTAAAGCGTCAATGCAAAACAAGGTGAGACAATATTTGTTCACATCCTCTGCTTGCGTATATCCTACGTATCGTCAAAAAAAACCAGACGTTAAAGGCTTGAAAGAAGAGGATGCTTGTCCAGCTGATCCCGACAACTTTTATGGATGGGAAAAACTCTTTTCGGAAAAAATGTGCGAGGCCTACCGACGCGACTACGGCATGAACGTTCGAATCGTTCGATACCACAATGTCTACGGACCAGAAGGAACCTATGCAGGTGGAAGAGAAAAATCCCCAGCAGCTTTATGCCGGAAAGTAGCCGAAGCCCACAATCCAGGAACAATAACAATATGGGGCGATGGCAAACAAACGCGCTCGTATTGCTACATAGACGACGCCGTCATTGGAACAGTTTTAACCATGGAATCAGACTATGACAAACCAGTGAACATCGGATCCGATACACTTGTTACGATTGATGAGCTGGCTGACATGATAATAAAGATCTCAGGCAAGAACCTGACGAAAACATATGATTTGACGGCACCACAGGGCGTCAGAGGAAGGAATGCCGACCTCACCCTTGTCCGAAGTAAAATAGGCTGGGAACCAAAGGTAAGTCTTGAGGAAGGACTAGCCAAAACTTACAAATGGATCGAGATGAAAGTCAACGAAAAAACGGGAGCAACTCGGCCTACAATACTGAAAATACGTTCCTCGTAATTTCTTACTCTTTTGCTAACAAAGCGTCCCTATTGTTTCTCGTTTCCAGAAATCTAACGTTTCTCCACTGATCTCGAATTATCTCTAGATTACCTAATAGACTTGCGTGAAGAGAGTAAACGATATAGCAGAGATACGTACACTTGTCGCACTTATTATATTCTTTCCTAAGGTTCTCAAATCTCTCACTATTCCATTGGTCAGACAATTCGAATATTGAAGCAACTGGTTGACGGAGATGGCAGCCCGCTACTCGTCCAAGATGATCAACGATAAAGAATCCTCGGAGGGCTTCACATTTCCACGTACGATGCCCATCCAGAGAAAACTGTCTCAGGGCATTCAATACTTTGGCTGTTATGAAAACTCCTTGCCTCTCTCTTTTTAACTTAATAAGCTCGTCACATACCTTTGCCAAAGCTGTTCTGTCAGTTAACTCAAACTCATCGCTTCTCTTTCCTATGCCAAATAGCCGATTATCCATTGGATAATCGTAAGAGTAAAGACAATACAGAACTGGCAACCCTCGGTTGATGAAGTATTTAGTGAAGTCAACGATTTCATGATAGTTGACCTCTGATATAGTGGGCGAGATTACCACAGGGATTCCTTCTCGCTGCAAGGTTTCGATGGCTGTCATAGCTTTGTCCCATGCGCCGTGCACTCCCTTGATGTAGTCAAGTTTCTTCTTATCTAATGTGTCAAGTGATATTGCCACGAAATCGACATTGCGCAAGGCATCGATTCTCCCTGAAGCTAGGCTTCCGTTGTCATAAACGGTAGTTATGAAGTATCTTGAAGCGTAGTCTATGATTTCACCGATGTCATCTCGCAACAAAGGGTTTCCGCCAGAGAACACGACCTCTATGACGCCAAGCTTTCGAAACGCGTCTAATCCTTTCTTAACCTCGTCAGCGGATATTTCCTGAGCGTTCGGTTCTTCACGCCAAATGCTGCAGCTTCTACAACGATAATTACAACGCCGCGTCAGCAGCCACTGCGCATGATACGGTCTGTTCGGAGTAAGCGAACGCTTCAGCAGACTCAGTGTCTTCTGCTTTGAAAGCTTCATTAGCTACGATCCCAACGTTCGGGAAAGATCGACATGCCAAAGATTCTTGCTGCAATCAAGTCTTTTAAACCCTACCCTTCAACATCAACAACCTCAGTGATTTTCTCTGGATTCTACCACTCGTTGTTGACACAGAACTGTTGGGCACCAACACCCATACTGCAAGCCGCCTCTAACATAGAAGTAGTCAACGTACACGTGGCGCGGACTACCACTTCTAAGGAAAAACCGGGCTTCCCAACATTCAAGAAGTTGTTGTTGTGATAGTATGCTAAAAAAACTAACAACAACTTTGACTCCGCCACAGCCACATCCAGCCAATACAAGAGAAGTCGTACAGCACAGTTCAGCGTGTACTACGATAATAGCTCAAACCAGCACAGCCCACAGCACAACATTCTGAACGGTGTCGTCATCTTGGAACACTCGTATGACGATGCCCACACAACTTCAGCCAAATGATAGAAGATGACCTAAGGGCAGCCTCCGTCCTCCCAGAATTCTCTCCCTCATCCCACAGCTCAGTCAGAAAAATCTTAATATACAATCATACAGTAGAGTTCTACCCTCAACATAAAAAGGAGAAAGAAAAACCCATGATAGATTTTAGTTTAACCGAAGAGCAACAATTGTTTCAAAAAGCAACACGCGAATGGGCCCAAAAATGGCTACCACTCGAAGCCGTACGCGTAATGGATAAGACAGGACAACCCCCGAAAGGTCTCTTCAAGGCGATGGGTGACCAAGGCTTGATCATCATGACCGCGCCAGAGGAACACGGCGGAATAGGCGCTGACTGGATCACTGCTTGTTTAGCTGCTGAAGAATTAGCCTACGCTGACATAAGCTGTGCCATACCCGTTGACTTTCTGCTGCATTCAAGCTGGGGCTACGTGGTTGACAAATACGCTTCAGATGAAGTCAGGGACAAGTTCATTCGCCCAGCCACTAAGGGCGAAGGGTTCGTCGGCATTGCGACCACTGAGTCAGGAGGAGGCTCAGACATAGGCGGTCTTAGAACTATAGCAAAAAAAGAGGGCAATGATTGGATTCTCAATGGAGAGAAGATGTACATAAGCGGCACAGAAGAGGTCCAGCAAATGGGCGGTGGCTACTGGGTAACCGCCAGAACATCACCCCCACCATCACCAACTGCCATGCATAAAGGGATCACCGGGTTCTTCGTACCTATCAAAGCCCCGGGACTTGAAGTCACAAAACGCTTCGACGACGTCGGACGAATGGGCATCTCAACCGGCGGATTTGCAATGAAAAACGTGAGAATCCCAGACAGCTATAGGCTCGGAGACGTAGGTGAAGGATTCTATCCCACGATGGAGGGATTCGACGGCGCAAGGATACTCATTGCTGCAACCTGTCTAGGCGCGGCCCGAAGATGTCTGGAGATAGGCATGGATTACATTAAGCAACGAAAGGCGTTTGGACAACCCATAGGAAAATTCGAAGGCATCCAATTCGAATTGGCGGATGACTGGACTGAACTGGAAGCTGCTAGATCTCTGGTCTACCGCACGGCTTGGATGGACGACGAGAAATATAAACATCAGAAATTCTCACACTTGGAGGTAACAAAGTACATCGCAGCCTGCAAACTAAAAGTGCCGCCCCTTGCCATGCACATTGCAGAACACGTCATGATTTGGATGGGAGCCTATGGATACTCACAGGAATGCCCAATTGACATGGCTTGGCGGGGAATCATGTCCTACTGTGTCGGAGCAGAAGGAGCACTGAACATTCAACGCATCGTCATTGGCAGAGAACTGCTTGGAAAGGAATTCATACCTTACAAGTAGCCTTTTCCACACCATTCTTTTTCTCGTCCTTGTCCTTGACTTGAACACTAGCCTTAAGTGGTAAAGCTCATTCACTTTTGAAGAGAAAACGCCTTGGCCTAAGGAGTAGCTAGCTTGCTGGTTGACACGGTTCTCTGTGACGCAAGGATTTCGACAAATAAGGGCTTGTTAGAAGCAGGCATAGCTATTGATGAAGATCGAATAGTCAGAGTAGCCAAGAGGACAAACTTGCCCAAGGGTTCTAAACAACTCAACTTGAAGGGAAATCTGGCGCTGCCCGGGTTCATCGATTCTCATGTGCATCTTAGAGATCAGCAGTTGGCTTATCGAGAGGACTTTGCAAGTGGGACAAGTGCGGCTGCTATAGGCGGAGTCACAACTGTTATTGACATGCCCAACAATAGCCCAGTAACAATGAGCGTAGCGACCTTGAGGGAAAGAATGCAGCTTGCTGAATCTCGCATCTTTGTCAATGTGGCTTTCAACTCAGCGTTTCCAGAGCAGCTGTACGAGATTCATAGAATCGCGAAAACTGGTGCGGCAGGCTTCAAACTATACCTTAACCAACAGATAGGCGGCATTGACATAAATGACGATAACGTAATACTAAAAGCCTTCAATGAAGTGCGCAGAGCCAAAGCTCCAATCGCAGTGCACGCTGAGGACAAATCAGTCATTGAACGAACCCAAAGGAAACTCGTGGAGCAGGGACGAGACGATGTGTGCGCGTTTCTTCAGGTACATTCCCCCGAAGCAGAAGAGAAAGCGACAAAAAGAGCATTAGAACTGTCTACGAAATCTGGTGCTCAATTACATGTTTGCCATGTCAGCTCACAGTTTGCTATGAGAGCAATACTGAAAGCCAAAAGACTTGGATGCAATGTGACATGTGAAGTGACGCCACACCACCTTCTCTTGACATCTGAAGATTTGAGGAAATACGGAAAACCAGCGATTGAGATACCGCCCTTGAGGAAGCGCGATGACGTAGCTTATCTTTGGCGACAACTACAACAGGGCTTAGTGGATACGATAGCCTCGGATCACGCGCCGCATTCATTAAGTGAAAAGCAAACAGAATCCATTTGGGATGCGAAGTCAGGTATCGTAGGCTTGGAAACCATGTTACCGCTATTGCTCGCACAAGTAAACAAAGGCCTTCTGACTATACAGCAGCTTGTCCGCTTAGCATCGAGGAAGCCCGCTGAAATATACCACTTAGAAGATCGGGGAAACCTAACCCAAGGCTCATTTGCAGATATCACTGTCGTTGACTTAAAGAAGGAATACCAAATAGACGCCTCAAAGTTCCATTCTAAAGCCAAGTTTTCACCATTCGATGGCTGGAAAGGTAAAGGCATGCCAGTCAAGACACTTGCGAATGGGCGGCTTATAATGGATGAAGGCGAGATCGTGGCAAGACTTGGAACAGGTAGAGTTATTCGATCACGAGTAGACTGAGAAAGCAACACGATTTGGATTATACGTGCATTAGTCTTTTTCTAATGGCATTTCTAGTATATGCGGCGAAGTGGTCATTTTCAATTCTGATGTAGATTCTCTCGCCCAATTTGATTTGTAGCCTCTCCCTGATCCCCTTGGGAACGTAGATTCTGCCTCTCTCGTCTAACCTAGCTCTGTAGAGATTTTCTAGTGCTTCCATCATATCTGCCATTCATTTTTCCCGCTGGCCGGGCTTCTTGCCAAAAAAGTTTATCAAGTAGGTCTCTGATAACTCTTGTGTCCATTTAAATGGAGGTTTGATGTATGCCTGAGGTTAGAGTAATAATTCCGGAAGATCTGGATAGAGCGCTCGATGCATTAATAAAAGCAGGATTCGCGGGAAACAAGGCAGAGTTAGCGAGAACGGCGATCACACATTTTCTCTCAACAATTCCAACGCAACTACCTAAAGGCTACGACCTTGAAACAGCGTTCTCGCCAGATGGCCGCATCTTTCAGCTTGAATATGCTATAGAGTCCATGAGGAGAGGCGGAACCATAGTCGGCGTCTGCTGTTATGAGGGAATTGCGTTGGCTAAGGAGTTGCCAAGAGAGGACAGTTTTATGGTTTTTCCAAATCCCTTTGTTCAGGCTTTCAAGATAGGACACAACATTGGCCTAGTCTACTGTGGCATCCTTACAGATGGTTATTTTTTGGTGGAGGAAGCTCGAAAAATCGCCGAATCTACTGGGAAAGGTAGCGTAGACATTGAGGAATTTGTCAAAAGGCTTGCCTTGGTCATGCAGCCTTACACTCAACGAAAGAATGTACGCCCGCTAGCAGCCGCGTTGATTATTGGAGGTTTAGACTTGGAGAACAGACCAAGACTGTTTCTGCTAAACAGTTCTGGATTGGCAGTAGAGTACAAGGCATGCCACGTGGGGATCGGTAGCGATGAAACAAAAGAAATCCTGAAGACAGAGTACAAGCCCGAGATGAAGTTGGAGGACGCGGTTGCATTGGCCGCCAAAGCCGCCCTAAGAGAAGAAAAACCACCAAAAAATGTTCTCCTTGCTGTGGTTGAGGCAAGAACAAAGAGATTCAGAGAAATATCCATGGAAGAGAAAGAGCGAATATGGAAGAAAACATTCTCCTAATCCCCATTTCTTTCTAAAAGTACAGTTTCGGAAGATCCGAAGACGTAGTTACGCCATGCTTAAAAGGACTTTTGCTCCTTAAGTAGCCGCAAGGTAAAAGAGAAAACAGCTCGTATCTATTATCAGCAGTAAGAATCTCAAGTTGAGATCAAGTGAAGTTCGTAACTGATGGCATGTTGGGCAAATTGACGCGTTGGCTGCGTATGCTTGGGCATGATGTTGAATACACGGGCTCCATGGATGACAAGGAACTGATACAGAGGGCCAGAAAGGAAAGCCGAGTTCTGCTGACACGTGACGTTGAGCTTTACAAGCAGGCAATAGCGAAAGGCGCCGAAGCATTTCTGATAGAAAGCCCAAACCAGACCATGAATCTTGCCAGCTTGGCCAAGAGATTCGGGTTCAAACTTGAAGTGAATGTAAGGGCTTCCCGCTGTCCCAGATGCAACGGTGAAATCAGTGTTGTCCCGAAGTCCAGCGTCGTAAAGGAAATTCCGTCTACGACGTGTTCCAATTATGACGAGTTTTGGCAGTGCCAGAGCTGTAGGCAAATCTATTGGCGTGGCGCTCACTGGAAGAAGATAGACAAGACCCTGGATGAAGCCAAAAAGAAACTGCCATCATGAATTTTCGGGTTACAACGTTCGTCTAAGGTACAGGTAGAGCGTCACCGATACGAGTGCAGGAATGTAGAAGATGCAAATCTCAAACACAACATCGAAAAATCGACCAACAAAATGCTGGATGATAAACACAAAGACTGCAGTGAGAGTGACGACCGCCGCAGCTACGCGCCAAGTTCTAAGCTCATCTTCCCGATGCATGTAATCCCTGCTCAGAAAAGAGGAAGTGCGTTGAGGTTGCTACTGTAACAGCCATTTGAGTGGAATATCTTGGTGGGTTCCATCAGGCAGTGTTCGGCGAATGGTCATTGGGAGAATGCCCATCTCTAACTCTTGTATGGCTATGTCAATTGGGTTGGCTAGACTTTGGGAAGGCTCGACAAGGATGGGAGCTCCCATGGCAATCTGAAGGGCTCTGGCTCCCACTATGCGGGCTCTCTCAAAGCGTGTTAGCTTAGGCGGACCAACCCATATTTTCTTTTCATCGGAGTTGATACTAGAACTCTCCAGCACCTTCAGCGCCCATGCCCATGCCACCTGGAGGACCCTTGGGCGGCATTGCTGGGGCCTTCATCTTTCCAGAAGCGATTACGTCGTCGATTTTCAGTATCATTGTGGCGGCTTCGGTTGCTGACTTGACTATTTGCTTCTTTACGGCGAGGGGTTCAAAAACGCCTACTTTTTCCATGTTTTTTGCCTTACCTTCTAGGACATCAACTCCTGCCCAGAGTTCACCTTTCTCGTGGCGGGCTCGTAGCTCGGATATTATGTCGATTGGGTCTAGTCCAGCGTTCTCTGAAAGCGTCAATGGTACGGATTCTAATGCTTCGGCGTAAGACGTAACAGCTAGTTGCTCTCGTCCTGGAAGAGTCTGGGCATATTCTCGCAATGCTCGCGCAACCTCAAGTTCTGGTGAGCCTCCTCCTGCTACAACTTTGGGCTCTCTTACAACGTCTCTGCCAACGCATAAGGCGTCGTGTATGGATCTTTCAGCTTCAGCAACGATTCTTTCGGTTCCTCCTCTTATGAGGACCGCAACTGACTTCGGGTTCCTGCAGCCTTCAATGAAAGTCATTTTGTCGTCGCCGATTTTGCGTTCTTCCACTAGTTCAGCGTACCCTAGGTCTTTTTCGGATACGTCGTCTAGGTTGGTGATTATTTTTCCACCTGTTGCCTTCGCAAGCTTTTCCATGTCGGATTTCTTGACTCGCCTTGCAGCCAACATCTGCTTTCTAGCGAGGAAATGCTGGGCGAGGTCGTCGATGCCTTTTTGAGCGATGATGACGCTTGCACCTGTCTTCGCGACTTTTTCAACCATATCTTTCAACATGGCTTCTTCTTGTTGCAGGAATGCTTCCATTTGGTCTGGGCTTTCTATGTTGATTTTGGCGTCGAATTCGGTTTTCTCGATTTCCAAGGGCGTGTCCAGTAGTGCGATTTTGGCTTTCTCAACGCGTTTTGGCATGCCTGGGTGAACTACTTCTTTGTCTATGACTATGCCGTTGATGAGCTTAGTCTCGGTCAACGACTCGCCTGGTTTTTTCTCTACCATGATGTCATCGATGTCAACTTTGTACTCCTTGTCCGCTTTCTCTGCGACATGCAGAACTGCTTGTGAGGCAATGTCAGCCAGTTGCTCTTTGTGGTCGGCTACAAGCTTGCTTGCCATAGCTGTTATGGCTACTCTTTTCAGCCACTGTCGGTCGCTGGATCTGACGGGTATTGCGATTTTTTCTAGAACTTCAAGGGCTTTTTCTGCTGCTTTTCTATAGCCATCGATGATGACTGTGGGGTGAACGTTTTTGTCGATGAGGTCCTCCGCCTTGCCTAATAGCTCGCCTGCGATGACGACAGCACTTGTTGTGCCGTCTCCAACCTCGTCGTCTTGTGTCTTGGATACTTCAACCATCATTTTGGCTGCTGGGTGTTGAATGTCCATTTCGCTTAGAATGGTTCTTCCGTCACTGGTTATTGTGACATCGCCGAAGCTGTCGACGAGCATCTTGTCCATGCCTTTTGGTCCTAAGGCGCTTTTCACTGACTCAGCCACGATTTTGGCTGCCATGATGTTTGCGTGTTGGGCTTCTCTGCCTCGAGAGCGAGATGCGCCTTCCCTTAGTATGAGAACGGGTGTGCCGGCTAATTCGGTTGACAATTCCTAATTTACTCCTCCCAAACGTTTCGAACACTAGAAAACACCGTTCAAATATAAGTTTTTCTTTAGAGCCATCAAGGAAAAGGGTTCAAACCATCATTTAAGCGGATTTTACGTCAGGAGTTCTCAATTAACTAGTGGCTAATAAGGTCGCCAACACCTGCCTCCTTGCAGAGGTGTATACATTTTAAATACTCTCTCGTTCAAATAGGAGGGCAGGTTGGTGTGGTGAGAAACATGCCAAACTGTCCAAAATGCAACTCAAGAGTCACTGAAGCAATGAGCTTTTGTCCGAGCTGTGGCGCATCTTTGAAAGAAGCGCCTCCGCCAGTCGTGGCACCAGCACCGGCTGCGCCTGCTCCTCCTGTTCGTCGAGAGAAGCAAGAGAAAGGGGAAAAAGGTGAGAAACGGGAGAAGACTGAGAAGGGCGAGAAACACGAAAAACAAGGAGCAGGGCTTTTAGGTCCAATCGTTGGCGGTATAGTTCTCATAATGTTGGGTGTGATGGCATTTCTGTCTCTTCAGCCAGGTATTAATCAGCAGATTCTTGGGGCGTATTTCCTTGTCATCATAGGCGTAGTGATAGTCGTGGCAGCTGTTTATGGAGCTATGATTGCGGCAAGAAGACATCCACCGGCTTAGATTAGCCAGCCCCACAATAATCGATATAGTCTGTGTTCTGCGAGTGTTAGGAAGGTTCGTCTTCCGAAGATGCGGAAGTAGTTCTTGCCCATTGATTCTATCATGTCGCCGATGTCGTATCTTGGAAACATGCAGGAAGAGATTATGAGTTTGCCCCACTCGCCTTTTTTGAGTTCGTGGAGCATTTTTGTTCCTTTGCCTGTCACCACTTCAAAGAAGTATTTGTCATAGTTGGGCGAAATGTAGGGTAAGTCGTCGAGTTGCTGGGCAAAGACTCCTTCGGTTGCGCTGTAGATTTCCACGATGCGTACTTCGCCGAAGTACTTTCGTAGCATAGGTGCATAGCGGAACTGGATTTTTCTCACGCTTGTGCAGAACAGCGCGTGGAAGTTCCAGAGTTCGCGTGGCTTTTTTCCATGGTTTTGTTTCACGTATCTTGCCCAAGAGAGAACTACTGGTGTGACGCCCATGGTTGCCACAATGTTTTCGTTCAGGGCTTTCTGATAGACTAGTTCGAATCTTCGCTTCCAGTCAGATTTGGTTGTGCCAGGTCCAAGAGCATCTATGTCCTCTTGCTTGGGTGTGAGGCTGGCTTGATTGAGCATGGGGTTGAGTTTGGCGTATGTTCCGGAGCTGTAGCCGTACGTGAGAGTCTGTCCTGAAGAGTCCAAGGTGGCGACGACTGATGGGAAGTTCAAGTTCAAGATCTTGCCCGTTAGCATTTCTGTGTCGTTTTTCTTGAGTACGTGGTTGACGAAGGCTCTGGCTCCGCATGAGAATATCAGTTCAAGGTGGGTTTTTGTTGCTGGCAGTATTTTTGCTCTTCCAGTTGAGCCGCGGGTCATGACCCAAGTTAACGGTGGCTCTGGCAGGATCACGCGGTAATCGCTGGTCTTTATGGTTTCAAGGTAGGGTGTGAGGCTTCTGTAATCGAGAGTCGGAAACCGTTTCCTGAAGTCTTCCTGGTCCTGGACTTTATCCGCGCCTCGATCTAGTCCGTACTGTGTTTTCTCGTATTGCTTGAGCAGGTCGAAGAGTGTGTTTTGTTGGGATTCGGCTGGGTTTTTTAGGGATTCGTACCATGGGTTTACTATGCCTTGGAGAAATTCCATGACTGTTTTTTCCTCAGGGGCTGGAATGAGACAAGTATGGTTTGTTGTGTTGTCTTATAAGTTTCTTGTTTTGGGTGTGGAAAGATTTATGAACGGTTGAATGAATGGTTAGAGTCTAATTCAGGGGAATTTGGTCTATGGTTAGGATCATTGTTTGCGTTAAGCAGGCGTTGGATGTGTCTCAGATTAAGGTGGACGCGGCTACTCGGCGTTTGATTACTGTTGATGCGTCTAAGAAGATTAGCGATTTTGATAAGAATGCGTTGGAGGAGGCTGTTCGGTTGAAGGAGAAGTTGGGGGGCGAGGTTCTTACGTTGACGGTTGGTCCTGAGGATGCGAAGACTATTGTTCGTGAGGCGTTAGCTATGGGTGCTGACAAGGCTTACGTTGTCAGTGATCCCATGTTTGAAGGTGGGGACACTCTGGCGACGAGTTATGTGCTGGCTGAGGTTGTGAAGAAGCTGGGTGCGTTTGATCTTGTTTTGTGTGGTGAGGCGTCGGTTGATAGTTTTTCTGCGCAGGTTGGTCCTCGGTTGGCGGATAGGTTAGGGGTGCCGGTGGTTATGTATGTGAAGAAGTTGACGTTGGAGAGCGACACGGTAACGGTTGAGAGAAATCTTGAAGACAGTTATGAAACGATTAGAGTGAAGATGCCTGTTTTGTTGACGGTGACGAAGGAGTTGAATGAGCCGCGTATTCCATCTTTGATGTCTATTATGAAGGCTTCGAAGAAGGAGGTTGTTTTGTGGAAGGCTGCTGACTTGGGAATTGTGGCAGAGAAGGTTGGTGAGGCTGGGTCGGCTATTAGGATTGTGTCTGTTTTGGCGCCTAAGGTGGAGCGCAAGAAAATCGTGATCAAGGGTGAGACTCCGGCTGAGACTGCTGAGAAGTTGGCTAAGGCTTTGATTCAGGATGGTGTGGTTAAGCAGGTGAAGGCGTGATGAGTGAACATCGTGGTGTTTGGGTTTATTCGGAAAATGCTGACTTGATGTTGGAGTTGTTGACGAAGGCAACTGAGTTAGCGAGTAAGCTGAAGACTGAGGCTGCAGTTGTTGTCGTCGGTCATGAAGTTAGAACTCAAGCGGAGCAGCTTACGAGTTTCGGGGCTGATAAGGTTTACGTGGTCGACCACGCTGGGCTTAAGGTTTTCAACTCTGAGACGTATTTGAGTGCGTTGGCTACGCTGGTGAAGGAGCGTAGGCCAGAGATCATTCTGTTCGGATCCACGCGTAAAGGCAAGGAGTTGGCTGCAAGGTTGGCAACACGCCTCGCAGTAGGGTGCGTGCCGGATTGCACCAGTTTGAGTTTGGATGAGGGGGGTCGGTTGGTGAGTGAGCGGGTGGTTTATGGTGGGAGTGCTTCGGCTACGCATGTGTTTCAGGTCAAGCCTCAGGTTGCGTGTGTGCCATCGCGCACCTTTGAAAGGGCTAAGCAGACAGAGAAGAAGGCTGAGATAGTCGATGTAAGCATTGGGCAGTTTGATGCGCCTAGGACAGAGACTGTTGAGGTGAAGCCTTTGGAGACGGGTGGTGGCAAGCTTGAAGAGGCTAAGGTTGTGGTTGTGGGTGGGCGTGGCGTTGAGAAGGCGGAGGATTTTAAGGTTCTTGAGAGTCTCTGTTATGCTCTTGGTGGTCAGGTGGGTTATACGCGTCCGTTGGCTGAGGATCGTAAGTGGTTTAAGGGTGATTGGATTGGGTTGTCGGGTATTAAGATTAAGCCTGTGTTGTACATTGGTTGCGGTGTTTCTGGGGTTATTCAGCATGTTGCGGGTATAAGGGATTCGCAGGTTATTGTGGCTATTAACAAGGATGAGCAGGCGCCGATTTTTGAGATGGCTGATTACATTGTTGTGGGCGATTTGTACGAGATTGTTCCTGCCCTGGAGGCAGCGTTGAAGAAGATGTTGGCACAGAGCTGATTCTCGGTTTTGCGGGAAAAGGAATTTCAAAAGAAGAAGGCGCCATTTCCCTTTAGCCTTCTTCTACCAATGTTGTGGGCAGGTTGGAACAGTTGAACTTGAACATGCAGGCGCAGTCTGTTTGTGTGCGTGTTAGTGTTGACTTGCGCTAGTCCCATCATCACGTATGAGTCTGGCTGAAGCTGTGTGGACATCGTCGTCAGAGTGTTGCCGTTGACATCAACGCCCAGCATAGCTGCGGGTTGGGTGTGTTATTAAGTTGTTGAACAAGCTGAACTGTGCTGTACGACTTCTTTTGCCTGCATCAGCTTCTTGGATGTTGAAGGCAAGTTGTTCTTCAGGTGTTATTAACTCTGGCTTAGAATCAGTAATAATACCGAGGCTGGTTTAGGTTTAGAAGCAGTAGTCAATGACGCGTGTTGCTGGACTACTACTTCTACGCTGCTACAGTGTGACTGTCGATTTGTTTGGGTTTGTTTGGAAGTTGTTAAATGCTCTTTTATTGTCAGTTGCTTTGTGTTTGGGTTGATGTTGAGCTGGGAGTGTGAATGCGGTGCAAAGGGATGTTATTGAACGGTATGCGAGGGAGCAGATGGCCAAGTTGGGCTTGCATGGTTGGCCTCATGTTAAGCGGGTTCAGCGTTTGTGTGTTCAGCTTTCGAAAGGGTTGAAGGATGTTCACTATGAGGTTGTTGAGGTTTCGGCTCTCCTGCATGACATTGGTAAGTACATGGAGAAAGAGAACAATGCGGTCGATCATGGTTGCGTTAGCGCTGAGATGGCTGAGGATTTTCTTCATTCAATTGAGCTCGATGTGGAGAAGGTGGAGGCGGTTTGTCATGCTATACGGGTTCATACTCATGGTGAGGAGCCGCGTTCTCTGGAGGCGAAGGTTCTTCATGATGCTGACATGCTGGATAAAATGGGCGCTGTGGGCATTGCCACGGTCTTCATTAAAGCATGCTTGGTGGGCACAACTATTGAGGAGACGGTTGAGTCTTGGCGGAATCCATCTAAAGGTTCGTTTGTTGGGCTTCATGCTCTTTGGCTTCAAAAACCCCACTTCTATACGAAAGTAGCAGGTAGCTTGGCTAAGAGGAGAAACAAGATTGTTTATGCGTTCTTCAAGCAGTTGGAGAATGAAATAGAATTGGCAGATGTTTGAGTGAAAGCTTAACTATCTCTTTTCTGTTAGTAGCCAGTTCACGGGTGTTCATGTTGAATGAGAGTCTTAGGGATTTGGTTGGTTATTGCGGCTTGTATTGTGGTGCTTGTGGAATCCGTCAGGGACGGGTTAAGCATGCGGTTGAGAGTTTGAGGAAGGTGATAGGCGCTTACGGCTTTGACAAGATTGCTCCTGAGTTGGCGAAATGGGAGCCAGCTTTTCAACATTACAAGGAGTTTGAAGAGGTCATGGATGGCTGGGTCAAGCTTTTCGGCGAATGCCCCGGATGCGCAAAAGGTGGTGGAGACCCTGACTGTGCCGTGCGCAAATGCTGCAAAGAGAAAGCGTTTGTCACGTGTGCTGAATGCAGTGAAATGGATACATGCGAGAAAGTGAGGCAGTATGGACCGCGAGCTTTGGAAGGCTTACACAAGATCAAAGCGTTGGGCGTTGACAAGTGGGCTGAAGACATACAGAAACGAGTGAATGCAGGGTACAGCTACTTGGACGATAAAACTTAGTCTGCAGCGTAGCATGCGCGCGCTTTCTAATGAAATTCTACAAGGAAGGAAAAGAGAATTTCTATGCCCACACACACAAATGAAGGTGGGTTGGGGTGGGGTGCCTGATGGTGTGGGCAAGGCAGTTGGTTGGATAGAAATTCTATGCCACACACACAAATCACGGTGTTTAGGCATGATAGCGCGCGCTATGCTGTTGTCTAGCGAAAAGTATGCTCAGGTCAGGCTTAGCTCATCATTTCAGCTCGATGTCGGTTTCATCATTGCAGTTAAAATCAAGATAGAAGTGGCACTAGCCAAAAGAAGTGATTCTATGCTAGCGCAAGCGCTCTGTTGAAATCATTAGTCGCACCTAAGGCTGATTACCGAATCAACAATAAAAGGATTTGCGCGCGTTGTTTAGAGTTGGAGTATTGAGTCAAGCTGTTGAGCGCGCGCTTTCTAATGGAATATTACAAGGAAGGAAAAGAGAATTTCTATGCACACGTGATTATACTGGTATTTGCCAAAGAGACGCAGAGTTCCAGTCCCAGAAGAGATGGAAGATTGAGGATGGTAGGACGTTTTGGCTTCTTAGCATTAGGTATCCGAAGAGTAGGGATGGGGCGAGTACGGTGAACGTGTTCGCAAACGCGTCTAAGATAGCTCCAGGTTGCAGGTAGAATTGACCTGGGAAGTGCCAGAGAACTGTGAAGAGCAATGATGTTGTAACGAATCCCTTGATGTTGCCAATGTGGGCAGCTAGCCTTGTCTGGATGTAGCCCCGCCACAGTATCTCTTCGCTGAAGCCGACTAATGTAAAGAGGATGAAGCCGTAAGCCAGTTCTGGAGAGAGACTTGCGAGTCTTCCACCTAGAGAGGGTGCAAGTAAGCCTGTGAGCGTTAGATAGATTGCGCTTGTGAGAATTCCCAGAGTGAACATTCTTCCAATGTTGCTTCTGCTTATCCCGATGTTTCCAAGCTTTTGTCCAGTGCTTTTCATGGCGATCAAGATGACAACAAAACACATGCCATCCAAGAAAGCCCTCCACAAAATGTCAGATGGACCGATTACGAATGGCGAGCGTTCATCAAAAAGCTGAAATGCGTGTGTTAGTGTTCGCCATCCAAAGACTACTAGGAACAGTGCTACAGTCACGATAGAAGCGAGAACAAACTCCCTTTTGGAGCCTGCAATCGCTATAGGTGCAGGACGCAGCTTTAGTGCTCTTGACAAGATGTAGATTAGAGGAAGCCCCACTATAACTGCGACAAGTGAAACCAGCATGATATCGAGAGCAGGAAGAGCCAAATCAGTTTCGCCTCGAACTGACAACCTCCTCCTGAAATAAAGTTGGTTTAGTTTTAGCTTTTGTGCATAATCGAAGCTGATGGTTGGATAGAAATTCTATGCACACCACACACAATTCCTGTTCAAGTGTTAAAAAGCAGTGGGGGATTATATCAATACCGTGATACTAATGAGTGAAGATGATCTGTCATTCCAAACATGTGTCTTCGAGTACGGCTTTGACTATTCAGAATCTTTGAGAAGTGACTGTCAAGTAGTTGTAGAAGGTCTTAAGAGTTTCAATAAGAACAGAACTGGCTTTGCACCAGAATCTATCTGGATATTCATGCGGAATAGAGAAAACAGAGTTGTCGAAGGACTACTTGGCTTTACCTTGGGAGATTGGTTGCACATTGATATTCTATGGGTTGAAGAATCATTCAGGAATAAGGGCAATGGAACTAAACTTCTCAAGATGGCTGAGAATGAAGCCGTTAAGCGTGGATGTAAACTTGCCGACCTAGATACTTTTAGTTTTCAAGCAAAGTTCTATGAGAAAAATGGCTACACACTATTTGCAACACTTGACAATTGTCCAGAAGGGTATAGGAAGTATTTCATGAAGAAAGACCTGCCATAGAATTTTGTTTGCGTGTCCTAGTAGTCTTTGTATGTGTGCATAGGATTTCTATCCAACCAACCAGAAATTATGCCCGCCCCAGCGGGCATCATGCCCTAACCATCGTGATTTTTGTGTGTGTAGGCATAGAAATTCTATCCAGCCAAACCTAACCGCCACATTGTCATTTTTATGTGTAATAGAAATTCTGTCCCAACCCAGACTCTTCAATACTCCCCGATCACTCTCTACAGACAACATAAACAAACATGCGAAAATCTCACAAAATAAGAGTTAGCAGTCAACAATCGTAAATACTTCATTAGTTAATAAAAAGTAAATGGAGCGCGCGCATTATGAACCAGGATTCAATGGAACAGGGCGAAACTATCACTTTACCTGATGGGCGTAAACTTGGCTATTTGATTGTAGGTGAAGGGAAACCAGTTTTCTATTTTCATGGCTTTCCAACTAGTAGGTTAGATTTGCTTCTTATCCAGAAGGTAACCGTTTCCAAGGGTCTTCAAATGATTGGTGTTGATCGCCCCGGATTCGGATTGTCAACTTTTGCTCCCAATCGGAAAGTTAGCGATTTTGCCGCAGATATCAGTTTCCTAGCTAATCACCTGGGGGTTGATAGGTTTGCGTTGCTTGGGGTCTCTGGAGGTGGTCATTACGTGATTACATGTGCTGCATTGCTTAAAGAGCGTGTTACCCGAGCGGTTGTTATCAGTGGAGCATCTTTGCCTATAGATACTAAGGGGATGTTTCGCTTGAATAAATGGGGCTTCAGACTGGGAACGATACCTATTTTGAGGGAATGGCTGGCAAAACAACAGATGAAAACGATTTTAACGATGGCCAAGGATCCAGATGCATTCATTAAATCTAAATCAGGCCGGAGAATGCTCAAAAATTTCCCAGAGGATCTGGCAAAGTTATTTCTAAATCCCGAGTTTCGAGATAAGCTCTGTCGAACAAGTGCGGAATTCTATCGTCAAGGATCAGACAGCATCAAAGCCATGATTCAAGAAGGTAAGTTTATGAAGAAAGGATGGGAAGTAGATCTGTCCCAGATTCCCTCGGGCTTGGTTTATATTTGGCATGGCACCGCGGACACGAATGTTCCAGTTAGTAATGCATACAAAAATGCAAAAGCCATCCCAGGGGCACATCTAGAAATATTCGAGGGTGGAGGTCATACGATTATCTTTGATAACATAGAAAAACTGGGCGAAATACTTAGTTCATGATAACGCGCTCCTCTCCCCCTGTGTGTGCACACCATTGGTTGGTGGATAGATAGAGAGATTGAGAGAGTGATTGAGTCTGAATGTGGTTGGGTTGGGATAGAAATTCTGTGGATGGGCGCAGATGAGGGACGCGCTGGGAGAGCTTTCATAGATGAGGTGCCTTTTGTCCTTCGGCTTTGTTTAGATAGGTGAGGCTGGAGACCCGTGATGCCGTCTGTTGTGAAGCTTTCTGAAGACTCGGTTGAGAACGCGTGGATGCTGGAGAAGCTTATGAAGGAACGCAGATGCTTTGAACTCAACGGTTTGAAGGTTGAACCCAGATTCGCAGAGAAACCACTGCACACAGTACGAGGCCTATAGTTTCAAGTAGCAGACGAGAAACTAATAGACTCACTACAGGAAAAACTGAAAACCCATAAACCATAAGCCATGGCTTTTAGGCTCGCTGACTTTGGATCTTGCGTGCATAGAATTTCTATCCAACCAAGTCTACTGCGCGCGCGCTTTGCGGAAAAGTTATATCTCAAACCCAAACCTTGACATTTTCTCCAAGTTGCCTACGATCTTGCTATCCTCAGAGATTATCATCGGCTGATGCATGTGCAGCCAGGGTAGATACACTGCCTTCATAACTAAGCCCAGCTAAGTTCGGAATCCAAAATACAATGTTTCAGGAACTCAAGCATGGGAAACAATAAATATCAAGAGAAAATAAGCGTGACCTTATGCCTGTGTCTACGAATGGGATCTTTTTTCCAGATGGTTTTCTGTGGGGTGTAGCGACTTCTGCTTATCAGATTGAGGGTGCTTGGAACGAGGACGGAAAGGGGGAATCGATTTGGGATCGCTTTTCTCACTCTGCGGGAAACATCAAGAATGGCGATACGGGAGATGTGGCGTGCGATCATTATCACCGCTATAAAGAAGACGTAGCTTTGATGAAAGAGTTGGGTGTGCAGACTTATCGGTTCTCGGTGTCCTGGTCCCGTGTGCTTCCTAAGGGAAAAGGTGTTGTCAACAAGGCTGGTCTCAACTTCTACAAGAGCCTGGTAGATGAGCTCTTGAGGAGCGGAATCGACCCTTGGGTTTGTCTGTACCATTATGACCTGCCTCAGGCTCTGCAGGATGAAGGAGGATGGGCAAACCGGAATATCATTCGGTATTTTGCAGATTACGCTGAGCTTATGGGTCGCGAGTTAGGGGACAAGGTCCGGCAGTGGGTAATCCTCAACGAGCCCAAATTCTGCGCGCTCTTCGCACCGGGCACGAAAAACCCGGAATTATACCGTGAAGTCTCGCACAATCTACAGCTAGCTCAAGGAAAGGCCGTTCAAACCTTGCGGGATGTTAACCGGAACTTCCAGATAGGCACAATCATAGACCTGACCGCGTATCATCCGATCAGTGATGCTGAGAAGGATCGGAAGGCCGCTGACAATCTTGATGAGTTCGGGAATCGCTGGTACATCGATCCGCTGCTTAAGGGAGCGTATCCTCCTCTGGCACGAAAGATGGGGTTGAAACCTGATCAGCAGGATTTGGACTTGATCAAGCAGCCCCTGAACTTTTTGGGCGTGAACTATTACACGCGTAAGCTTGCAACTCATGACCCTTCAGACCCTGTGACTGAGGCTAGCAGGGTTGAGAAGAGGACGCCCACGACAGCGACGGGCTGGGAAATCTATCCGGACGGGTTGTACGAGGTGCTGATGCGCTTACACAAGGGTTATGGCAACCCAACGCTTTACGTCACCGAGAACGGGGTTGCCTTCGAAGATAACGTGATGAAGGAAGGCAGCGTCCAAGACGACGATCGGATAGTTTTCATTCGTGATCATCTCATCTCTGTGTATCGAGCCATCAAGGATGGGGCAACGGTCAAAGGATATTCCGTGTGGTCGTTCAGCGATAATTTCGAGTGGTGGGACGGCTACAGCCCGCGTTTCGGGCTCGTCCACACCGACTATCAGACCCAGAAGCGGACCCCGAAGAAGAGTTACTACTGGTACAAGCAGGTGATCGCGAACAACGGCTTCGCCTTCTAGACAGCCATGTTTGTCCTGCCTCCCACTTGTTTTTTTATCTATTGTGATGTTGCTTTGTAATGTTGCAATGTTAGTCTTCGATTTTGTAGAACAGTCGCGCGCTCGTCATGAGCACTTGACGTTTAGAGCATTTGCCAGTCTTTTCAAATCCTCGTAGCTCATCCATTCTGTCTTCAAGTATTGGCATATTTGCTCATCATTTAACTTGAGTCTTCTTGCCTCTTCAACCGCATGTTGATAAGCTTCAATTTCCGTAGGTCTGTCAGCGTAGTCGTATTCGACATCGAAGAGCTTCTTTCCTTCCCTAAGCTGTTTCACATGAACAAGCTCATGGATTAAGTCGAGATAAATGTCAGTTTTGTCGCCGTTGTTCAGGTATCGAGAGCTGACAACAAGGCTTCCGTCTCCGCTGTCAATCCACATGTAACCTGGCAGCCAAGTGAACTTCACCTTAAGATTCCGAAGTACTTCTTCTGTTTGTTCTCCGAAGATCTCCTTTACAGCTTCGACTTTTTCTAGACCTTTGAAATATGCTGTGAATGAATGCTTCGTTCCTATGGGGCGGAGTAGCCTATC
>Ga0315308_1000121_pt1 | contig 40122 bp, 70 predicted proteins | sample TDP3_MG_FD_203078 | JGI IMG/M metagenome (GOLD analysis project Ga0315308, IMG submission 203078) | Freshwater sediment microbial communities from Lake Towuti, South Sulawesi, Indonesia - TDP3 | ecosystem: Environmental > Aquatic > Freshwater > Lake > Sediment | place: Indonesia: South Sulawesi...
CTCCAAAAACTTCGACTGCCCACTCTAACTTCCTAAACTAACCGACGCGCCTCCAACTTGATGGCAGCCCAAACTTGATGGCAGCCCAAACCCATCTCGCTCAAAGCGTCACAAGGTGCATTAGAAGGGAGGAGGCCCCAGGACGAAGGAAGAGACTAACCGGGAGACTCCTGAGAGAGCCGAAGAGAGAGATCGAGGGATCTCTAACAATACAAATGCTGTGGAGTATGAGGGCGCATAAGATGCATAATTCCCCCCGAATTATGCATGTTTGCTTATATACTTTATAAGCAAACACAATTTCTAAAGCGTCATAAGATGCATAATTATCATTACTTTTTTGGTGTATAATTACTCACCTTATGGCACTTTCAAACTTTTAAACTGATACCTTAAAAAATTTGTATAGAAAGTTTTAAGTTAAAAATGCATAATTCATGCATAATTCCTTGGAGGCGATTTGTTGCTTCGCCGAAGACTTAATGAAACCGAAAGATTGATCTTATCATTCTTGCTCCCACAACTGAATCAACCTACCTACTCAAGCGATCCCAAGCTCATAGAGGCCACAAAGAAAAGCCAGCCACAACTACACAGGGCTCTTCGCTCCCTCGAGCGTTTAGGCTTCCTAAGTAGCTCTAAGCCAAAACCCTTTAGGGGTGCAGCCGGCGTCATGTTTTGGATTGAAGAGAAGATGTTGCCTGCCGTCCAAGAGATCCTCAAACTCAACGGCAATTATGGACAGTTGATAGTCGAATCCTACATGAAACGCGGGGGAAACCCCTTTTTTACCTTTCCAGGAAACCTTAGATTGGGTATCCCAAAAAGGACGCTGCAAAAGTATGTAAGAGACATGCGGAGGAAAGGAATCGTCAAACGGACAAAAAGGATCAAACTTCACCCCCGAAGCAGAAGATGGAGATTATCCCCTGCCTGGGAACTCACAAGAAGAGACCTAACCTTTTGGATGAAGAGAGACGACAAAAATGAGTGAAGACGTAAAAACCTTAACCCTTAGAATCAAAAAGATCCTACACAACACAGACGCAATATGCCCCTTTCTTGTCCAAAACCCCATAAAATGCAGAGCAGGAATCCCCTTAACAGTCCTCTTTGAGTGGCAAGCCCACTTCGCCTGTCTGCCCTGCTACCTCAAATACGAAGAGTGCCCCCGCTACCAGGAGTTCTTTAAGGAGCAACAACGATTAGAAGAGGCAGGCCAGAAGCCTATCACTCATTGGATGGAAAAGGAGACGATATAGGAGGTGAGGAAAACGTGACGAAGGTTACGATTGAGGCTCATGGGCATTTGGGCGACTTCTCAAGGGAGTATTTCATCGAACCGGGAAAGGAGTTTACCACCACCGCCAAAATACTCAAAGAGTTCTATGATTATGTCCGTAGCGGTTATGAAAAACGCTGGCAGGAACTCTTTAAAGCCCTTGAAGAGCTAGAGAAGATTGAGAAAAAGGAGACGACATAGATGACGTCTATCCAAGTGGATCTTCACGGTGAACCTGTCAGAGAAGTCAAAAAGCCAGAAGACGACTCTCGCCCTAAGCAATGCGTAAACTCTTTAACCGTCTGGAGAACAAGTAAAAGGTGGTGATTGAATGGGTCTCATCATACCCCCCAACATCTTCATAGAGCACATCCAATACGAGATCGAATACCGGAAGAAGAATGATAGCGTCCGAGTTTCAGCCCCAACCGAAGAATCCGCAAAGGCCCTCCTCGAGCATGTCCTAACAAAGTTAGGCTGGCCTTAAGATGCCTACCCTGGCAGCAATCGTTAAGCTGGGACTCCTAGCCCTCGGCAGCAACGTCATAGGCGAACAGATCTACAACGAATACGAGAAAAACAAGGTGACGATCCAGGCTTACAGATACGCCAAGAAGAGAGGAAAGCCTGTCTTGGACTTCGGCTGCGGATTCCGCTCTAGGGGAGAATACAACGTGGACGTGAAACCCCGTAACGCGCCCAACTTCATCCAGATCCAAAGTTTTGAAAGCCCGCGTCTGCCGTTCCCTGATAAGTTCTTCGCCAGCGCCCTAGCCCTCCACGTCCTCGAGCACACTTACAACCCCGAAAACGCCCTTAAAGAGTTAAGAAGAGTTGCCGAGCGCGTCTACATGCTAACCCCAAAACCTATATGGATTCTAACCTATCTACACCCTGACCACAAATGGATCTTCCTAGACCGCCACGTATACTTCAGAAACCCCCTTCACCTAACATACCAAGAACTCAACGAAAACCCCCTCCTCTACCCTGAATAGGTGTTCTCCATGTCTCGAGTCCGCCTATGCAAAGGATCAGAATGGCAATGCATCAAAGGACACACCCTCTTCCCGAAAGGCCCCTGCCCGGACGAAGCATCAAAATACAAACAAGGAGAAAGACGCGACTCGGCCCGCTGCACAAGTTGTAGGCACTTCAAAACCATCATCTACGTGCCGTAGGAAACTTAGCTTACTGTTATGGAACCCAGGAGAATAAATAAAATGCCCCAAAAATCCAAGCGTAGAATTGCTGTTGAAAGACCCAAGAACCAGCGAAACTACGAAAGGCATGTATCAGGAAAGGGAGTCAAGGTTCAACTGCGCCTAAGCCCCAAAATAGCAGCCGTCCTAGACACCATAGTAGAGGAAGGCTACTACCTAAGCGTACCTGACGCGATCCGAGACGCCATAAACTTTTTCGTCTACATTAAGCCTTGGAAGAAAAGGATCTACGGTAAGACCCCTCTTGAGAAGGTCATAGAGTGAAGTGCTCCCGGTGTGGTGAGGAGAAACCCATCGTTCAGATCCTTCAAGGCAGGAAGGGCGATAGGTATCCCCTCTGCGCACCCTGCGCAAAGAGGTTCAACGAGAGCGAAGAAGAGTGGCCCCTAAACGAGGCTAAAAGACCAATACCAAACGAACCAAAAATGAGCTAAAATCTTTACGCACAGAGTAGAAAATTTGTTAGTTCTTTACGGCTTTAGACACGAAACGCTTATATCTGCATGAATCTTATAGGCTTAAGTAACGAGGTGATGTAAAGACCATGTGTGAACTGACAAAAAAGGAAGAACAGATCCTCCAAAAACTGAAGGTCTGCGATGTCTCCCTCGCAGCCCAGGAGTTGGGAATAAAGCCGTCCACCATCTACGTGGTAAGGTCAAGAGTCCGAGCTAAAGCAGAGCAGGCCCAAGACTTCTTGAAACAGATTAAAAAGTATCGTGACGTATTGTATGGCAGCGGGCGATACCATGTTGTCTGATGCGGAAATAGAAAAAAGGAGACAAGAAGAGGCTGAAAGGCGCGTGCAAACCCTTTATAAGGTATGTAGGCTCTACAAGGAAGGAGAATGGGATGACGTTGCTCTTCTCCACTTTTTAGCTGGATTCTTTGGGTATACGGGTAATATGTCCAAATTCTAAGGAGAAGCGCCCTCTAAGATATCAGAAAGTTCGCTACCGAAGTTTCTTATATTCTAGTGGGGGGTCATCGCGCTCAGAAGGAGATCCTGGGGGTTCGTAGCGCCATGAGTGAAATAAATACGCCAAGTTTCGAGAATATTAAGCTGCGGGGTAAGGGAGTCAGGCACCCTGCTAGGCTCATAACCTAGAAGTCGGAGGTTCAAGAGAAGGAGGCGGGAAACTACTCTTTCTGAAATTCCTCCCCCCGCAACCAATTTTTATAGTATACGTTTATAAGGGAAACGTGGTATTATTCACTTCTTAGGGAGTGTAATTGTCCACTTCAAAGCTCACCCTTACCTTGACGGATGAACTTGTAAAAGCCGTCAAGAAGAAAAGCTATAAACTCTTTGGAAAGCGAAGAGGCGCCATCAGCAGCTACGTAGAAATGGTGTTAAGAAATGACCTGCATTTACGCCAACCAGGAGTTGAAGAAACATGAGCAGCGAAGATCTTGACTGTATGATCGCAGAGAGACTAAAGGCTGGAGACGCCCAAAACAAGATCAAGAAGGATATCCACGTAGGAGATGAACGCATAAGAACCGTCAGGGACATGGTTGCCAGCGGGATAATCAAGTTTAACGATGAGGGCAAAGCCTATCTCGCGGAGCCTGCCCATAGAGAGATCGAACAGATCCACGCGGAAGTTATGAAGGTTATAAGTGAGAAAGCCAGCGAAGCAGCAGTCCGAAACGCTGAAGAGGACTATGCCCTGGGCAACGAGATCCGCCAATATTGGACGCTCAAAGCACAAGACACCGGCCTATCCCTCCGGGAATTTGTGCGCTCCGCTCTAGTCTTCTATGACACATACCGGGAAAAGGTTGAGGAGATGCAGGAACAGTTAGCCATGATGGGAGTCTTTAAGGACACCCTGAGAGTAGACCTTCTCCGCACCCACAAGATGGATCTCTTTTTCAGGTTCACCCGCTACTGCATATCCCTTCGTGCTCAAGGCTTCCAAATCCCTACAAGTCTAATTAGCGACTTTTATAACGACCTCAACACCCTAGAAATCAATCTTAAGAAAAGAAATTTGGAGGAGTTACTAGGAGGAACCAAAAATGGGGAAACTCCAAATAGGCCCCAAGGATGAAGGAGGTGAAGGTGAAACGTCAAAGGGTAAAAGGGCAACAACAACAATCCAAATCCCAAGAGAGCTAGACCTCCGCGTAACCGAGTATGCCACCCGCATGGGAATAAGCAAAGCTGAGGCTATGGATAGACTTTTCAGGGCTATATATCCCGAAGGCGTAACTGAAGCTCCAGGGGAAGCCATTGCTCCAGGAGAAGATATTGAAGAAACAATCGCACCAGGAACAACCCCCCTAACCGCACCCCCTGGCGAAACTGATGAAATCCTCACAGGAGTGGCAAAGGATCTCCGCGCCATAAACACCATAAAGCAGCTAAACAGAGCCATATCTAATGAAGGAGAAGAAAGTAAAGGACTAACCTACAAAGACATCCGGGATCACGAGATGGAGTTAGAAAAGATACGACAATGGAGAGGCGGAGGCAGAGGTGGAGAAGACAGCGAAGACAGCAAGACGTCAAGAGTCATAAGCGCTTTGGCTGCTCAAGTAAGGGCGCTCCGTTCCGAACTCGGAAAACACATGGAGCAGGACATCGCCACAGAAAGAGACTTCTACAAGAATAAGCTAGAAGAAAAAGAGGCACTTGAAGCCAGGCAAGCTGAACTTCAGCCCATCCAAGAACAAATAGCTCTGGTCTCTGCTAGACTTAACAAAATGGTGGAGGAAAAGGAAAAGAAAGGAGACGAAGGAAAGCCAATTACATCTGAGCAGACCCAAGCATTGATAGCCCTTCAGAAATCAACAGACACCCTAAAATTAGCCCTAGAGAAAATGGGAAAAGGCGAAGGTGAAGGCGGAGAAGGGGAGAAACTAGGTTCCCTCATTGATAGTCTAAGCACCCTAGTTGAGAAGCTAATGACGTTTCAAGCAAAATTCGGAGGTAAAAAGGGCGAAGCAGGGGAGTTAGATTGGAGGACGGTGACGGTAACAACAGCCGGCGAAGTGCTCCAAGAAGCCATCGGCGCGGTTCGGGAAATAGAAGCCGGAAAGGCTGAAGAAGGCGCCGAAGGTGAAAAGCCCCCAGCTTCAGGAGAACTCATTGAACGCAGAGTCTACAACTACGCCATGAAGAAGATCGCAGCAGGACAGTTGAATGTTGACCCCTACAAAGCAGCCGAAGAGCTTGGATTAACACCTAACGATGTATGGAACGCCATAGAGAACCTTAAAAAGAGGGGGGCGCTAGTCGTGAAACCTCCAGGAGGAGCCGAAACTGAGTCAAGAAGAGCAGAAAAACCAGAGACCGTTGCAGAAGGAATCATCGAACCTAGCGCCTAGTAGTCCCCCTAGAACCGTCCAGATTGACATGACCCCCACTCAATACAAAAGCATTAAAAAACAAGTAATATCCGAACAAAGCCCCTTGGCAAGACCTCACATCCTAGAGTATTTCCGCTGGTTAAAAAGCCTAGACGCCTTAAGCGTATTTGACTCCCTTGAAAAGGGAGAAGGCGTCAAAGAAGCCTACAATGCCTACAAAAGGCGTTTTAGTCCCTTTCGGATGGCTGTTGCTGCTGCCAGAGGATTGCTTAAAGCAAGCCAAAGTATGCGAGAAGATGCCTTAAAAGCTGTAAACATAAATATTGCCCGCTTAACCCTGCGTTTTGAAAACCCAGCCGTCTACGAGGTCTTAAGACAATTTGACCCCAAAGAGGAATTTTTGAAACGTTGCGTTGAAGAAGCCAAAGAGATCCTTGGCTTAACTGCCACAGAGGAGGCTGAATAGAATTGAGAATAGCCATAGTCACCCACTTTGATGTAGTGAGCCACTTCGTAAACGCCAACCGGATCGCCAACGTCTTCACAAAACAGGGACATGAATGTAAATTATACAACTTTGACGCAAAGGAAGTGCCAGAAGACAACATACTCTATGTGTATACCTTCTTCGCATCATCCATAAATTACCTAGCCCGCTTCCTACCCGAAAAGAGGGTAGTATTCTATACTGCCTGTGAAGGCTTCCCCATCCTAGATCCAATAAGCAGCGAAAGGACGTTAGCCAAAGAAATTAAGATCGTGGCCAACAGCGACTTTACAAAAATGTGCCTAGAGGCCACGCAGCTTCCCTGCGAAGGGGTAGTTCCTCATGGTCTACAAATGGACTACCTACAATACGATAAAAAATTCTATGAATACGTTAAGACCTGGACGAAGGAGGCAAGCGCTACCTTCTTCTGTCTCGGAGGAAACTATCAAAGAAAGGGACTTGATCGCTTCATCCTCGCCAGCAAGCTGGTAAGCCGAAAGATCTCCAACGCCTGTTTCATACTCCACTCAGGAAAAGGAGACCTAAACATTCCAGCCATGATTAACAACCTAGAACTTAGCAAAAACTTCTGGTTCACCAACTCCTTCGGCCTACTCCACGAAGACAAGATCAACGCCCTCTACAAACTGTGCACCGCTTACGTGCAACCAAGCTACTGCGAGAGTTTCTGCATACCCACCATAGAAGCCTTCAGATTCCACAGACCCGTCATAACCATTGACGCGCCCCCAATGAACGAAATCGTGATAAACGGAGAAACCGGCATCCTAATTCCCTCCTCGAAGGTGCAACAAGTCCAACACCGGGAAGACTTTGTTATGCCCTTCCACTTATACAGCGTGGATGACTTGACGGACGCCATGATAAAGATGGCTGAATCGAAACATTTTAAGTCAGATCTGATTAGAAACATAGGGGAGGCGCGCAAGAGGTATGATGCGGGTAACGTCTATCCCAAGCTCCTCGGTTTTTTCTGAACTCTACATGAAGGTTGCCCACACGGGCGAAAAAGTAAAACCTAAAGACATCTTCCAAGTCAGCAAGAGCAGATATGAGCTTAGGTTTGTCTCTGATTGTGAACTAGACATCCTCTGTGACCTCATTGACCCTCAAAAGCTCTTTGTTGAAATCCTATATTTTCTTCCAAACCCAGCGATCGTATCCAATAAGGGTGTTGATCTCTACATAGGAACACAGCATATTGTCTACGTTGACGACAAAAGTTTAGGACAAACAGCAGTTGTAAGCATCCCCAAAAGAATACCTGAAGTCACCCCCAAGGTTCCCCCAATTCCCCCGAAACCAAAAATGCCTCAGATTAAGGCGGGCGCTAGAACCGCAATAATTGTAGCCACCCCTGACATTATGGGAGCGCTTTTCACTAAATGCCTCACACACATACGACAATACACTTCAATGGAATACCAAGTTATAGTTCTCGAAACCCACTTTGTTGAAGAAATGTATAACCATGCCAGAGACATGAATAGTGCGTGGAGAGGTGCAGACGTGGACTACTATGTGCTAATGAATGATGACCTTTTCGTATCTGAGGGATGGCTTGAAGCCTTAATGGAACCCACCCTCAAAGACCCGACAGTTGGCATCGTTGGAGGACTGTATCTATACCCTGACGGCAAAACAATACAACACGCAGGCATATACTGCGACCCTCATCCCGACTTCACATTCGGGCATAGATTCCACTTCAGAAACATTGACACAACACCAGGCGCCCTAAAGGAAAGTCTCGTGATAGGCGTAACAGGAGCCTTAACGCTGATAACCAGAGAATGTAGAGACGACATCGGGCTATGGGACGCCAAAAGATTCCCATTGGGCTGGAATGATCCTGATTACTGCCTAAGAGCCTGGATGAAAGGCTGGAAAGTCTGGTATAACCCTAAATGTGTGGCGATTCACCAAGAAGGAACCACCCTAAAAAAGCATGGCACGGTCTCGAAAGCCCACGAAACATGCTTCCCAAGATTCCGAAAGAAATGGAGCAACCAACAAATAAAACAAGTCTTAGATAAAGTGAATGATACCATAGTTGTTCCATACCTCAAGGAGATCCATAAATGATAACGATAGAGGAAGTCTTCAAGCTATTTCCAAGATGGGAAACAAAGTTCTTGATTGATGGGAAAGAATATGGTGGATCACAAGACCTTATTGGCAGTAACAGAATACCGAGGCTTAACCAGATTTATCCCTTGGCTGGAAAACGTGTTTTGGAGCTGGGGCCATTAGAGGGCGCGGACACCATAAACCTGAAAAAATTTGGATGCAGAGAAGTTATCGCCATCGAGGGACGACCTCAAAACTATGTTAAGAGCTGTATAATAAAGAACTTGTTTAACTTGGATAACTGCCATTTCATTCTCGGAGATTTCGGCTACTCTGGAAAATTAAAATGGGAAGCCCTTGGAAAATTCGATTTATGCGTTGCTATAGGCGTCTTATATCATGTTATTGATCCGGCTTTCCTCATTAAGCGGATTAGTGAGATCGCAGATAATCTTTACCTGTGGACGCATTACGCAACCGAAAACTACCCTCATGGGCCCAAAATGAACATTTATTTATCCGATAAATCTTACGTCGGTAAAATCTATGAGGAAACAGATCTTGATAGCCCGCTTTCAGGACTACAGCAAGAAAGCTTATGGATGTTTGAGGACAGCCTAAACAAGCTTCTCATTGACTGTGGATTCTCCCAAATGCAAGTTCTTGAGAAAGGAGAGATGTATAATTGGAAAGCTAAGTATGTCTTGCTCTTTGCCTCAAGACTTCCTAATCTATAATTCAGATTGGGATTATCTTGGGTTTTCCAACATTAGAGTGATTGAAAGAGGTGAGAAATACGAATGGAAGAGCAAATACGTCTTGCTCATCGCTTCCCGGCGCCCATAAAAGAACCGACAACATTAATAGTTTTAGATAGTGTGGGGTATGATTTATTCTGTGAAGCCTTCGCTAAGAATTTGGAAAGAATAGGCGAAGTGCATCCAGCATTTAGTGATGGATCGTATACAGTTCCAAGCATGGCAGCAATACTCACAGGAAAACTTCCGCTATGCACCATACCTAAATGCCTCCATCAAGAACTATTGGCTATGCCTCACGGAAATCCATTCTTTCTTGAGGATCAAGCAGAAGTTATGCCGGTTCACATATACACAAGTAATCCTTGGCTTTATCCAGACTTAAAAAGACGGGCACAGAATAGATTTTCAATAAATTTTCATTATTACGAACACTCTGAATGTATAAAAGAGATAGTTAATGACGTTCTTACAAAAGACGACACATTTACAATCATCCACGTTATGGAAACCCATGCACCATACACCACTTGGTTCGGTGAGACACGATGGGGCGACCAAGAACCGCCCGAAATAGCCAGAAAATATCAAAGGAGAGCATTAGAATACGTTGATGAAAATTTAGAACCTCTGATAGACAGAGGAGGAAACATCATCGTAACCGCAGATCATAGCGAGATATTTACGAGTGACCACAAATTTGGACATTTCCCCCCTGTTTTTACCCCTGGACTCTTCAGAGTCCCAATAATTTCAAGTAACGTAAAATAAACTTAAATAGTAAAAGGATTAAAGAAAACTCAGGTGAAAATGGGATGAAAGTCCTAATTACAGGCGGAAAGGGCTTCCTCGGAAGCACCCTCGCCCATGCCTTCCTTGAGATTGAAGATGTCGTAACCATCTTAGATCTTCCCCAAGGAGGCAACCCCGCGAACCTAGACGACATAAGAGATAAGGTAAATTTGGTTGAAGGCGACATCAGAGATCGAAAAGCCCTCTATTCTGCTATGGATGACCAAGACGTGATTATCCATCTTGCTGGGCAGGTAAGCCACATAGTTAGCATGGAAGATCCCTACTTGGATCTTGACATAAACCTCAATGGAGTCCTTAACATCTTGGAGACAGCCATAAAAATGCAGCCTATGCCTCACGTCATCTTTGGCTCAAGCAGATCCGTCTACGGCTTCCCTGAATACATGCCTGTGGACGAGAAGCACCCAACTAACCCCATAGACGCCTATGGTGTAACGAAGTTGAGTTCAGAAAAATACGTGAACCTCTACCATTATCACCATGATCTACCAACAACAGTTCTTCGCATGGCTAACCTCTTCGGCCCTCGCCAGCAACTCCACACAAGAGTTTACCAAATGGTCTCCTGGATATTTAAGTGCGCAATGCTGAAGGAACCATTAGGCTTCTACGGAGACGGAAACCAAACAAGAGACTTCCTCTACGTGGACGGTGCAGCAAACGCCTACCTTCTATGCGCCCACACCCCCGAAAGATCCAATGGAGAAACCTTCAATCTGAACGGATTAACATACTGCACCTGGAACGAAGTGATGGAAACAGCCTCTAAAGTCACAGGGAATGAGCTAATCGTGAACTATGAGGAGTATCCACCCCTAAGAAGAAAATTAGAGAACCCACATCACCGCTTAGATGGAACAAAGATAAGGAAAGCCTTGGATTGGGAACCTCTAACAACTCTTGAAGAAGGCTTCAGAGTCATGCTGAACTACTATTGGCCCTCCAGATACGAAAAATACGTGAGAACATAGAATCTTTCTAGTTATACTCCATTACGCCACTTAAGTATTCTATATTCATACAATCATTTACCATAGATTTTTAAGCAAAAAAACGACAGAATAACAATTGAGGTTCAACCATGAGTATGGTATTCAAACCCGTTGGTGGAGCAAGCCTCGGCGTCTCCATTCCTCTATTCGTGGAATATGGCGCTAAGGGTGCTCGCGCTGGCGGAGTGGTTAAGTGGAGCGGAGTAACCGGCCTCGTTGAGGCTGGCATCGGCATCGGCGGAGCAGTCTATGCGGATCGAAAAGGAGCGCCTGACGAAGACGTGGCCCTTCTCGCTGCAATGGGGGGAGCAGGATTAGCCACAGGCGTTGGCATCATCATCTTGGACGAACTGCGAAAACGTGCCCTCTACGCCTTCAAGCAGAAACGAGGTATGCCTCCACGAAGAATACCTCTGGTTGAGGAAGGCTATCCTCAATTAGAGGAGAGATACCCCACAGCAGAGCTTGTGGAGGAAATCTAAGGAGGCTGAAAGAATTTGGCGCTTCAAGGCCCCGTTTTTGCCCCTCCTCACAGATCGGAGTTCTACGAAATCATTGGTAAACGATACGCTGACGCCCGCGCAGAGGCAACGGCCATCGCAGACGCCAAGAAGATCAGGATGAAAGTGGAGTTCTTTAAGCCTGTCCACTTCAGTTGGACAGCTTACAGGCTCCCCGCAGGAGACACGCTCAGAACTCTACTAAGCAACTGTTCCCTATTCCCCTACGGAATCCTAAACCTAACCAGCGACTTCGACTTCATGAAGTGGTATGAGGGCAACAAGGTCAACTACATCGGCGATTGGTTCGTCCTCCCGGTCGCCTACTTTGAAGAGAAGCAGGGAGCCTACAAGGGCAACCTAGACCACTACAACTTCAGGGGAGACGAAACCCTAGATTTCTACGTGCACAGCATCAGCGGTGCGTATGACGTAAACGCTTGGCTACTCGCCTTCGTAGCACTACCTGCCACCCTAGCGGAAACCAAGATCACCACATAAACCTCCCCAACATAGCTTAGGGGAGGCCCCCCAATGAGTGAACTTGATCGTTACGGTCTGCTCTATCCTGAGTTCGGCGAGACTAGAGACGTAACAGTATACATCTCAGAGGGCAACTTCAAATACGAAGTCCTTGAAACCGTAGGAGAAGAATCACCTATCGCTGGGCCTGCCTCACCCCGAACCAAATTCAGGGCAGGCGAAACAGTTTACGTCCACTACAAAGTCCGCAACGATGGCGGTGTAAAGGCTAAGGCAACCATAGTGGTTACAGACATAGACACAGGCGCGGAAATCACCAGATACACCACAGCCGAGACAGATCCCGGCTACCGATTTGAGGCGTTTAAGGCTACTGTCGGAGCAATGCCTGCCAAGGATTGGAAGCTACGCTTCGCCATGACACCCTAAAAGCCGGTTGGCTGATGTGTGCCCAGGAACTCGACCGCTTTCCACTTCTGTATGAAAGTTATAGCCCAGCGACCAAGAAGGTAATCATCGAAGCCCTCCAAGCGGGAATTTTCGGATACCAATTACTAGACATCATAGACGCTAACGGAGTGGTCAGAAACAAATTTGCCCCTGGAGAAACCGTCTACTGCCACATAATTGTTTCAAACTACGGGTATGCCCCGGATAAGGCAACGATTGTGGTGACGGACTTAGACACGGGCGCGGAGATTAAGAAACTCATAACAGACATAGTGGCGTTAGAGGCGTTCTTCGAGTTTTCCAAGGTGGATTTGGGAACTATGCCTAACAGGGATTGGAAACTGCGCTTCGCCCTGACACCCTAAAGGTCGTGAACCCCTATGTGCTTAACCTATGAATCCCTCTTTGAACACCATAGCGAAACAAGAATAATAACAGTAACCCTTCTGCTGCCAGAATACGTTATAGTAACCGTAGACTCCGACCCAACAGAGATACCCTTCAAAATGAATGGGGTAGAGCTAACCACACCCGCAGAAGTAAAGGCAACACCCGGCTCATACACATTCGTTTTTCCTAAGACCTTCCAAGGATTGAACTTTGTCGAATGGGAGGACAAAAGCACAGACCCCACAAGAAAAGTTGACCTTAAGGCAGACATCGAACTCTTTGCCTCATACAAAAAGAAGGTAAACATACTGCCCTGGGTTGGAGCAGTTGTCGTATTGGAATTGTTGCCCTTAGCATTTACTAAGAGGAGATGACCATGTGCCTCCTCTATGAAACCTACAAACCCCAAACCGTGAAGATTGGAAACACAATCTACACTAAAGCCTACAACTTTGTGGGCGTTGAACACTTCGAGTATAACCTTGACAACCTCAAGTCAGAAATACAGGACAAAATAGATGAGGGAGGCTGGGACGTAACAATCACCAGCCTAAAGAAGATCCGAGCAACCCAATACGACTACATTATTGGTGAAGCGTGGTATCCTGCCGAATCACCCATCGCTCCCATTATCGTTGCAGCCATCTGCGCCGTAATAGTATGGGCATTAAAAGTTGCAGCCATCGCCATTGCTGCCTACATAGTCGTTAGAGTTCTTGAAATGTTCACCCCTAAAGCGCTCCATTGTTCATACTGTGGCGCTGAAGTTCCAGATGCGACATCACTTAAAGCCCACATCGCAACCGCACACCCTGACAAGCCCCAAGAGGTCTGCCCCTACTGTGGACTCCAATATATGACTCAAGACGAACTTGCGAAACACATCAAAGAATGTCCTCTTCGACCCTGGACGGAGAAGATTCCCTGGGACTACGTTGCCATTGGCGTAACGGTTATAATCCCAACCGCATACGTTATAGGACAAGTTCTCAAGAGGCGAGAATAATGAGCACCCTTCTATATGAGTGGCTAGACACCGTTGGAGGCTTCATCACAAGCCTAAACATCGAAAACCAGGGACACCACGCCAGAGTAGATCCTGGACAACTCATCACAGTCAAGGGCACCATTGCAGCCCAAAACCCCGCTTGCCCTGGTGGAAGAGCACCCACAGACCAGATCCACATAGTCCTCCTCCTGGATAACATCTTCTGGAAATGCGTCTACGATGACGTTCCAGCAGGAAAACCGAATTTCACCAAGGCAGCCTTCAGTTTCAGAACCAACGCCCCCACAGAGCAGAAAGTCTACAAGATAAGGGCGGGATGGGGATACAATTGGCCCTGGCCCCAGGACACAGTTAATTGGCTCCTAGCCAACCCTGAAAGGCTAGAGGTCGTAGGATCGCTGACAGTAGGCCCGGCTCCCAAACTCGTATCATACCTGCCCCTAGCTCTAGCGATAGCTGCGCCAACCGTAACCGTTATAGGCTTGGCTACCCTACCTAAAAAGAGGAGATAGAAATGCCAGAGAAAAAGCGGATCTGCACCTTCAACAAAGTTATGACGCCAGAGGAAGCCGAAACCCTTAAACAATCCGAACAGTCTCTTGGTCAGAGCCTTCGGGAAGCCGACAGGCTTTATGAAGAACGTAAAAGGAGGAAGTAAGTTGCCCCTACTCTATGAATGGGAAGAACCCGTGTCTCCCCGCCCTAGCAGTTCAGTTGTTTACCCGACCCACCGAGGCGTAGAAGAGTATAGAAAACGAGGATTCTCACCAAGCCCTGATTGGACAAGTTTCGCCATAGGCTTAGGCATAGGCTTAGTCATAGGTCTACCCATAGGCAGAGAGATCCTCAAGGCAGGTCTACGCCTAACAGAACGGGAGATCCGGGAACGAATAGCGCGGGTCTAACGTGAATGCCCCCCATTCTAATCACCTGCTGCCCCTCCGATCCCCCAACCATCTACGGCTATTTTTACCTCCGTAGATTAGCTCACCTTCTCGCAGGATACAACAACAAAATTGTTTTTTTGAGAAGTGCCAACCTCAGAAACTTCGCCAAGGCCCTGATTAAATATGATCCTCGCCTAGTCATTATGAACGGGCACGGCGGAGCAAAAAGCATATCGGGATGCAACCAAGCAATCCTCGCCATAGAAGGCTACGACCCCGACCTTCAAAAGAACATAGCTAACGAAAACCCCCAATGGATGAAAGATCGCCTAGTCTACCTCTTCACCTGCAACACAGGAAAAGAGTTAGCCTCCCGTCTAGTGGAGGAAGGCGCCCTAGCCGTAGCTGCCTTCAAAAGAGATTTCATCTTCGTAAGCGAAGACGGAGAACCAGCCAAGGACATGAAAGCTCAACCCAGCTTCATGGCAGCCATCCAACTACCCATCATGCTGGCAGAAGGACACACCTTCAAAGAAGGTTGCCAAAGCGTAAAACAGGCTTTCGCCACTTTCCGAGACGAGGCTGAAGCCCAAGGAACAGAGGATGTCGCCAAGTATTTGAATTATAACCTGGAAAACTTTGTGTGTTACGGAAATCTGCGGGCAAAACTTTATTAACCTAAACGAACACAATAGCTTTTCACTCCAAAAGAACAACAAAAGGAGGTAGAGAAAAGAATGGCTTTTCAACCCTACCAAATCTATAAGTCAGAACTCCCTCGGCTGAAGCCGGGTCACTTCATAAACATTGGCAGTAAATTCTATGAAGTCACGGCGGTGCGGAACAACAGACAACCCTTCGACTTCGCTACTGCTACTGAGGTGATTCTAAACTCATCAACAAGCTCAATCTATGAGGCGATGCACGGCGCGGTGGATGTGGGACGAATAGTCCACCTTCAGTATGTCGCCGTCATAAACGAAGCGCCAGACGTGCTCCTGAAGTGGGGAACCGAACCCCTCTTAAGCAAATGGCGAAACATTCAAATAGACAGTAACTCAGCAAACAGACAGACCCCCCTTGTGATAGATCGCTGGAGCTACGATAAAGAGATGCGAATATCCGTCACCCCAGCCGCCGCCGCAGCTCAAATCCTCTGGTTTGAAAACGTTGAATACGAAGTAGAAGTATGGGAAAAAACACCCCCGAAAAGATACCTTAAAATCCTGGCTAACGGCCACGCAGTATTCATGGAAGCGGGCTAAAATGAGCAAAAGGAGACTCCAATATCCAGGCGAAACAGCCATTCCTCCTGAAAGAATGGTTGAACGAGTGGAGCCTCCCCCCCTCTTTGAGCCTGTTCCCACATGGCCCGTAGACGTGGAATCCATAACTGAACTTGAAAAACTCATCAGGCCCATGAAGGCGCCAGAAGCCCCAAGACCAGGAAAGCCACCTGGCGAACTTGTGCCCGTCCTTGTTCAAGAGATCAAGAACAGCGAATACAGAAACCTAACCATTGACACCAGCATAGCCCGAACCAATGTAGCCCTGGGACTTCGAGACTTGGGCATAGTCGCCGACTCCTTGACGATCCTCGGCGTTGGAGGCGGTTTTCAGTATCGCATCAACAAGCCAACCAACGACTTAACCACCGCCGTATTAGGAATAACTGAAGATCAGTTTGAAATCCAAGAACTCTACATAACAAACGCAGCCGTAGCCGGAACAGCAATCATAAGAATATGCTGGAACCCGTTTCTCATACGTCTTAAACCTTAAAGGTGTCTAAATTGACCCTTCATTATCCTGCCGTTGGAGGCGCCACAGTAACAGACATAGCTGAAAAAGTTTGGACATTCCTTGATCTTATAGGACGGAAACTCACAAATCTTGATGATACAAGGGCTGCCCGCATAGACCAGATCACCGCTGCTAGGATGAGCGAGTTAGATCCTGCAAACATGCCCGGCGATATTGACGTCATTCTTGCGAGGCTGGACAATGCAACATTCGGGCTAAACGCTTTAAGAACACGCATTTTGGAAAGGCTTTCAAAAGCCGACTTTGACACGAAACTTCCAGACGCAAGAGCAGCTCTCATAGACCAGATCACCGCTGCTAGGATGAGCGAGTTAGACCCTGCAAACATACCGGGAGACATAGACCTTCTTCTTACGAGGCTTTCAGCGGTTAGGGCGACTTACTTGGATTACTTGAATACGAAACTTCCCTTAATGGAACTTGAACAGCCCTATGTGTCTACACCGTCTCAAGTGACTTTAAATACCACAGGATCAGATCAGAGCCTTGGAAGCAGAAACATAACGGTGGCCTTGCCAAGTGGGGCAACAAGGAGGAAAGCCATCGCCTTAGCCTTAATCATAGTCCGAAATGCAACTGATACAGAGCAGGATATAGATTTCAACCTTAAAGTGGCAGGTGCAACCATCTTTACCCAGGATGACGTTGTTACATTTACCGCTGCAAAAGGCACAACTGTAATTTCCATAACTCAGGACTGCACCACGCAGGTTACAGGTGATGGAACCTTCGCTATTGAGGCTGAAGCGCAAATATCGGCAGCGCAGAACGTTACCTTCACGGTGGTTTACTTCCTCTTCGTTGAATACAGAATGAGTTGATGAGCTATGTCCCTTCTCAAAAAAATCCTTCTCTTGATTGGTGGAGGTAGCGGTGTGAAGGTTGTGGTGGTTCCTTCTGCGAACTCTTACTTTAATTTGGTTGGCACAGTTGACCTTCGTGAGCAGGGTGGCTACTTCAACAGGACTTAGGGTGATGGGCGTTGAGCGTTGACCTAAGATTCAGTAACGTTGACCCTCCTGCGCCTGAGCCTAAGAGGAGTATCTATAGTGATTTGGTGAACTTGCCTGACCCTGTGAGATTGGGGCTTACGGTGCGGATTTTTAACTCTGATATCGTAACCCTGTGGATGCGTGTTGATGCTTCGCTGGCAGGGTGGACTTTTACGACTTTTGACCTCGGCGGGCTTGGTGCTGGGTTGGATATGTACCGTAACTTGGACAATTTTGGTAGTCGTGCGAAGCCTGCTGCTGCCCTTTCTGAAACGATTGTTGTTCGGCTGCGTGCATACACGGATAGTGGCTACACGAGTTTGAAGTGGACTGTTGAGCGCAATATTGATGTTGTGTTCATTAAGAGTGATGATGGCAGTTGGACGCAGGATTTCCTTGACAATTTTAATGACGGAACTGTGCAGGGGTGGGCTGTTACAGCGGAGGTAGGAACTATTCAGATAGTTGCTGGTGCTACTGATTATTTTCTGAGTGCTCCTTATGCTTTAAGGGTTAAGTTGAATTATCTTGCGAATCAGACATTGGAGCATCGTGGGAGGCTCTATAAGACCTTTGCGACGCCTAATCGCGCTAATGTTTTTGCTATTGCTGATTTGTTCATTCTTGAGTATGACGGGCAGATGGGTGGCAAGAACATTCAATTAAAGCACGGTGATAATGTGCTGGTTTTCATAGGGCGTCCCTACTACGCTGATAATGCAGACTATATAACCATGAACAAGTGGATACGCATTGTTGCTCCTCTGCCACCGAACACATCTGTTGAGATAAGGGTCATATTGGACATATACGTTGCAGTCGGCGATAGAAGGGCTAACATTAACTTTGACGATTTCCGCATCATATCGAAGGACTAAACCATGAAACTGAAGCCTGCCGTTTACCTGCTCGGAATCGGCTCAACCTTTGCAGACTACATAAGCAGCGCCCTCATCCTCGACCACCCGGAAGCCTACGAAACCAACCCCCACTACAACCCCTGGATGGAACTCGCAAGTGTTGAAATTAGCGTGGCCGGGATTCAAGCCCTCGGAGAAGTCCTCGGTGTAGAACCCAAAATAGGTGAAATCGCTTCCATCGTCCCCGCAGCAACTCCTCTCATATTAGCTGCAAGCAACACCTGGCTTCACATGGTTATCCACGCCAAAGAAGTTCCCTGGAAAGACATAATCTTCCTCTACCCCGAATAACGCTTAAAAGCAGATAGAAGACAAATATGGCATAGAGGAATCCGAAATGGGCTTTAAGGAAATGATCTCCAAAACAACCATCGCCAATTTCTGCGCAGCCTTCATAGTGATTGTGGGCTTCTGTTATGGCATAGCCACCCGGAATGACGATATGGTAAAATGGGCTTTTGGAATCGGCTTAGGCTTCTTATTCGGGAAGGTGGCACAATGAACGATCTGGAAATAGTGATAAGGGCTTTTCAGATGGAGGCGCAACAGAAGCCAAACGAAAAAATATTCTTCGGGAAAATAGGGTATACCTTTGAAGAGTTCGCCAAACTACTAAACGGATTGAAGCATTTACCCCGCAACGAGAAAAAACTCGTCCAGAGCCATCTTGACCGCGCCCTCAAAATGTTTAGGGAAAACGAGAATTATAGACGGCACATGATGAGCTTGGCGGGTGTCCCATGCTGAACTACATTATTGACCGTCCCCTCATGGATGAAGCCACCCAATATACCTTTCAATGGTGCAAAGAGATAGTGGACTTCCTCAATAACCAGGGAGAGTCCATTCTCGACCTTCCAAACAACAATGCCGTAAGAGAAAACGTTGAAAAAGGGTTAAAGGAGAATCCCTCCGCCCTCTACATCCATTATGGTCATGGCGACCAGGATAGGCTTGTCGGTGATGATGCACTACCTGTGGTTGACTTAAATAATGTTGATTTGCTTTCGGGAAGGGAGGTCTATACGATGGCCTGTCTTTCCGCAAGGGTCTTGGGTGTAACAGCCTATAACAAGAAATGCGTGGCTTTTTGGGGTTACGTTGAGGTCGTGAGCTTCACAACGGACGCCTTAGAAGAGTTTAAGGAAGCCCTTAATTACGGATTCTATCTCAGGTTTAAAGGTAAAGGGTTTAAAGAGCGCGTTGATGAGACCAAGGCAAAGATGCAGGAAATTACGAATAAGCTGATCGCTGACGGCAAGTTTATGGCTGCCTCCTGTATGGATAGCAACATGAACGCCCTTGTTTGTTATGATGGTGGTGCCCCTCCACCAGAAGCCTGCCCTGTCTCAAGGGTAATAGCCAGACTTTTCGGATACAGAGTCTTAACAACATTAAGGAAAATCAGAGATAGGTTAAGCCTACTCTAATTCCAATCTTTGAGCCTCTAACTGCATCCACTCCCTGAGTAATAGGCTAATTTTCTTATGAGCCTTAAACTCTTCCTCAGTTACACCCTTCGACTCAAGCCAAGCCTTAACATTAGGCTCATCCGTGATGGATTTGTCACCTACATAATGCTTATGCCAATACTCCTTTCTCTCGCTCAATCCTAAGCCTCCCTTAAAAAGTATCTGTAAGGTCTATTGTCGCTACGCCTCACAACACCCCGCTTTATCAAATCGTTAAGGTGACTCCTAATAGTCTCAGCCGTCCAACCGTAAGATAAGGTGATGTTCTCTAGGGTGCTTCCAGGCTTATCCCACAAATGCTTAACGATAATCGCCTTAATACGGTTCAAGTCAATAAGCCTAGTCAACCAAGGAAACTGTGAATAAACGCTGCCAAAGTCGTCAATCCAGAAGCTAGGAACCTTTTGTCGCTCCTTCTGCTGCCAATCCTTGAGTTCTTCCTCCAACTCCGCAACTCTATTCTTCAAGGATTGGTAGTCCTCAAATTCCGCAGGCGATTCAAAGGGACTTCTAGGCTCAGGTGGACGATCCCGCGTCACCATTCCAGCAGCCACCCTCGCCGTCTTCAGAAGCCGGATCTCCTCATCCTTCTTCTTTAAATCAGCGTCTCTTTGCTGAAGTTCCCCTGTTAAACGTGCGATCTCCGTCCTCTCCGCTTCCCTGCGTCTAGTCAACCTCTCAATTTCAACCCTGAATCCTTTAAGTAAGCCTTCAAGTTCGGGGCGCTGAACAAACTTTGGTTTAATGGTAGGTGTAGTTCCTATGTGGGTTGTTTCCCTGGTTAGACACTTTGCCCATACTATCTGATCTTGGCTTATGGCGCCGTAAAGTAATGCTTCCCCTTCCTTCCGCTCCTTCAAGCGTAAAAGGGTGCTCATAGGTATCCTTGTTAAATCCTCGATCCTTTGTAGGTCGTCTTTGTAGGTCTGGTGCATTAAGATCCAATTCTGACACTTAGCCAGGAGATCCTTAGCAACCCATGCAGGGCGATGGCTAATAATTATGGTGCCTATACCCCGTTTACCCCCCTTCTTCACCAGCTTCCCAAACTGCGCATAGTCGGGGCCTCTCCCCTTATGCCCCCTCTCAGGAATATACTCATCTGCCTCGTCAATCACTATTAGACAGGGAACCTTCTCTCCCGCGCCTGCCTGCGTGATAAGGCGCTTCATAAAACCTTCCAGGAAAAGGTGTGTATCCTCCTCCTCCGCATCTGGCGAACTCAAATCCAGAATCAGGGGAACCCTGCTATTCAAAAACTGATTAGCCATCAACTCAGCGTGTTCTACTCCCACCGCCACGTCACAGTTTTCCGTCCTCTCAAAGCCTGCAACAAAGACGCCATACTTCTCCCGCAGGGAGTAATATTCACCTTCAGGGTCTATAATCACAAAGGGAAGCCCCAAATCGCTCAACTGTTCACAAACCTTAGCAGCCGTGTAACTCTTCCCCTTCCTGGGATCTGCTAAGATCACGGTGTTATTTCCCCCCAGCAAGCTGGAAGGATCTATCGGAAAGGGCTGCTGCGTAGACAAGGTTTCAAACACTTTCAGACTCATGGCGGATTTTTCCTCCTATTTCAACAAGACTACCGTGATACCCACATTTTTCGCACATCCCTATTACAAGCAGGGGTATTGATTCCCTATTTTCGATAATTAATTGAGGCACAGACTTACCTTCACATTTAGGGCAGAGTAACCTTGATGTCACTTTGGCATAGAATCTCCTTTCTTCTTTCTTACTCATGGCGTAAACACCCTCCCACATCTGATGCAAACTATCCTCAAAGTAGGCGTGCTCCTAATGTTTACAAAGCCACAATGGGGACACTTGTATTCATATCTAACCATTGTGGCGCGAGGTATTCCCCATTTCGGCGCTGAAGGTAACGCAACAGATCCCGGCGCCCATGCCCACCTATACGGATTATACCACCTATACGGGTCATACCATTTAGGATGCCAAATCGCCATCCTATTTTCCCTCCCTTCCTTTTTGAAGAATGGCGATCCCACTACCACAATCAATACAATCTAATAGCACCCTTGGAATTAAGATGATCCTCCTGCCCCTCTTCTTCTTAATGCAGTCTTCACCCGTTTTAATCATTATTCCGCCACAATCTGGACATAAAGGCACTTCATTTTCCCTCCTTCCCCTTCGGAAACTCAGCCTCAAATTGACTGCTCTTAAGCCAATCCTCCGTAAACTTCACCATCTCCTTCAACTTTCTGTCAAAATAGATCTGAAGAAAAGTGCTTCGATTGTAGCCTACTGCCTTAGCACAGGAATCTATGACTTGAAGGTGATCTTGAGCGAAGGTAATCATAACCTTCTTTGTGTCCCGCCTCGGAATAACGTTCCCTTTCGACAAACTCCTTCCCTCAGCAATCTATTGGCTATCTAAAATATAACGCAAAAACCTTAATATAACTTTCGCCTACCAAACCTTTAGGTGTATGTGAATGGCTAAGTTGAACTTGGCTGCGGGCATTGGCATCGCCAGGGCTCCCCCCCACCAGAAGGTAGGAGACTCCTACACCTTTGACATCGCCGGCAGGATCAGACCCACACCCCGAAGGCTTGTGGTTCGTGGCCTGTTGGCAAAGATCGCCACCGGAGAATGGAAAGACATCTCCTTCTCTGAATACCAGGCTAGGAAGATAAGCCTCGGCAAAGGTATGCTTCCGCCTGTTGCTGCCGTTGTTGCAGGAAAGCTAGGCAAGGACTATCCCGACACTCTGCGAAAGCAGAGCCAAGACGCCTTTATGGTGAAGAGGAAGACAAGACACGCGGGCGCTGCCGGCGCCATTGCACGGGGCGCTTCTGCTGCGAAGGCCCTCGGAGTCTCGGTTCCGGGACTCTAAACTCCCCCTTTCTTTTTCCATTTACCCCCCTTTTTATAATCTTTTAAAAAGAAGAAAGATGGCGAAAGGGCTGGACAACTGAGTTCAAACAGCCTCAGATAACCAGCCCTTTCAAGCCAAACTTTTAAGTTAGAGCGCATCATAATATTTGAAGAGCCATGAGTGAAGACGAATACCATATTGTTGTTCGCCAAGGAAAACCCTACATACGGCGTAAACCCTACATCTATAAGAACCCTACTTTACGCCAATTAGTTCATCAGGGAAGGTTCGCTAAGGTAGCCTACGATCAGTTTGACGTGGCCAAGGGCTACGAAAACGGTCTGCCCATCGTGGCAGTCACAATCCAAAAGGAACTTATGGGTAAACCCTTACCTCCTCCACCAGAAAGGACTTTGGCTTTGACGCCCTTCCAATATAAAGTCTTGCTAGATCAGATTGAAAGGCGAAGACTGAAGGGAGAGGAAATAAACTTAAACAGGATTTTGAGACGACAGAGAATTAGGGTTAAGATAATGGTTCCAGCGCCAGAAGTCATCACAGCTACTTAGTAGCGAATCTTCATGTGTATATCTCTGATTATGTCCAGATGCCTTCTTTCATCTTCGCGTATTGAAGAGATTTGTTCCGCATGAGTATGATAACCCATTGCCTTAAGTAATGCTGCGATGCTGAAATACTCCTCCTGTGCTTGGCGCTCATCATCTATGGCACGCTCAAATTTCTTAAATAACTCTTCCCTTTGCGCTATCTCTTCAGGGGTTAATCCTTCAACAGGCGTCTTAAGTTCCGCAGGTTCTCCAATCGTTCCCGTGTTCAGACCACATTGAGGACAGTAATCGCCTCCCTTTTCAGTCCCGCAAATTATACATCTTGGCATAATCTATCCCAACAAGAAATATATATGGAACTCCTTAAAAAGTTATGGAAGCGCCTTGTCATACCAGGGAAAGAGATGTTTGTTCTCCTCAAAAAACCTTCTTGCGTATAAGCAATATTCCTCTGTAATCTCTAACTCCACAAAATCCGCTATGTCCCATTCACCCTGAGCCAAGGATCTCCCAACCCAAAACTCAATCATATTACGGGGAAAAGTCTCATACATACCCCCATACTTCAACCTATGCTCCTCACAAAGGGCAAAGAACAAAGGATCTCTAGTCGGGATACCCAACTGCTGCAACCTCCTTTCAAGATAGAGGCTACGATAAACAGGTGTTTCCACTCCCTCCCCTGCACAGGCAGGACAAAAATAAATGCCGAAGGGCATACCCCAACGCCTAACCACACCTGGAGGAGGAGCTACAGGTCTAATCGGCGGAAATTCTGGCACTACTTCGGGAGGCACAACGGGAACCCTAACGGGAGGAACCCTCGGCGGTTTAGCCAACGGCAATATAGATTCCACTAAACGCTCAACCTCATCAAAAGCCCGACTCACAGCCTCCTCTCTAGAAAGATCCTTAAAGGCTTCTCGCCATTCATAAAGCCGATCCTCGAACATGCTCGTCCATCGGCGTTCAATTCTAATGGTATTTTCACCAAGACGCGCCTCAAACCTCACCTTCAACCTTTTCTCATCAGCCTTCTGTAACCCTCTAATTCCTGGTGGAGGCGCAACGGGGGGCTTCGGTGGTGGCTTCTCCGGTGGCTTAGGTGGAGGCGCAGCAGGTGGGGGCGCCACAGGTGGTGGCGGTGCAACGGGAATCCCTAAAATGTTGGCGATCATCTCTTCCTTAGTCTTGCCGATCTTCACGCCCTTTATCTGACTAATCCGCTTAAGCTCATCAACCTTCATAGCCTCTAGGTCATCCCGCGAGTAAGTGTAATGATAAATGTCCCTCCACTCTGAATATTTAGGGCCATACGTTATGTCTTCAGGACTCCAAATCCAGCCGTCAAATTCGCCCCGCTTAAGAAATTCCTCAACCTCCGGAGGCGTTTTTAAGGGCATAATCCCCATAGGGGTGTCTCCTAACTCCTCAACATACTTGTTCAAAAGAACCGAGTAGGTATAGTCCGGATGTGTAGTAACTTCAGGCTTAACACTTGGATCTACAAATTTAACCGCATCAAGCCACTCATCAGTTACCCCAACCTCAGCAGGGAGCGGTGGAATTTCCTTCACAGCTTCTACATAAACGAAAATAGACTCAGGCTCTTCTTGGAAGAGTTCAGCCAATTTCTCTTTCGTCTTCGCCCTGAAAAGATCCGCAATCTTTTTCTTCTGCTCTTCAGGAACCTTATCCCACTCGTCAAATAGCTTTTCCCAATCTACGGGCATCTACAATTCCTCCAGCGCCTTTATCGCTTCTTCAGCTATAACTTGGATCTCAGGCTTAGGTGGTGGCGCCGGCGGTGCCGGGGGTGGTGCCTTAACTTCGATTGGAGGTAAACCGTATTTTTCAGGTTCAGTAAGCCCTACATATCCAGGTTTAGGAGTATAAACTATGCCTCTCCTCTCCAAATCCTTAAGGATCTCCTCTGGATTCTTGACGCCCTTCTCCCTAGCATACTTCAGCATTGTCTCCGTTTTACAGATATTGCTTGCCCAATATTTACAGTTCTCAACAATCTGCTCAACAACGATTTCTTCATCAGTTTTTGGCGGTGGCGCCGGAGGTTTCTTTGCCTCTTCTTCACATAGTGTCTGTATCCATTGAGGGCATTTCTTCCTATACTCCCAAATACAGGTATAAAATGCACCGAAGGCACCCCGCAGACACTCCCTTTTGGCCCTCTCTATGGCTTCCTCTTCGGGTGGTTTAGGTGGGGGTGGTGGCGCTTTAGCCTTCTCCTTGGCTTCCAGAAACAGTCTCGTCTCATACCTCTCCACTAGGTCGGCTGCAAAATGATGTTGCCTTTCCGAAAGTCTCCCCAAATAGGTTCTACCATATTCAGGCGTCTTCCCAAAAGCCATTTCATAGGTCTTATAAACGGTTTCCCTGTCAGACGCTATTTCGTCCCTAAAAGTGTCCATAACCTTCTCAGGTTTAAACTCGGCTATGACGGGTTCCTCCCACTCCTTCCCCACGTCATAATAAAGTTTCCCTCTGAACCCTGGTGTCCGAAGTTCTATCTGCTGGGCTACCCACTTCGCCAACTCTTCATCATACAAGACAAAAACCTCCTCCTTGGACAACTTCACTTCAGGAGGCGGTGGCGCTGGAATCTCCTCATAGGCTGCCGCGCCCTGCTTTACCATAATCTCCGCGTTAGGTTTAGGCAAATCCATAACCATTCCCGTCCTGAAGGGGCCATAAACCTTCAAGTCTGCCCCTACAATCTGTGGAATATCCGTTAAAAACCTGATCTTCACATACTCCAGGGGAGGAGGCGGAGGCTTCTTAAACTCTTCATTATAAGCAGCCACAGCCCTTTTCACTTCCTCTTCTGATTGTCCAATTACCGCCCTTAACTGCCATCTGTATTCTAGGTCTAACTCTAAATAAATGTTGAATCTCTCTTCTCTACCCAAGGTTACTGTGGCCGGGAACCTAGAAAAGAAGTCTCTTAGCCCCTTAAAATTGGTGTCAGGTATTGGAATATAGTTTTCCTCAATATGTTTCATACTGTCTACGGGCAACGAAGCCCTGTAATAAACGGCGTCTCTGCCAAAGGCCACGATCTCGAAGGGGGTGGAAACAAAGACTAGGAACTCGTCTCCCGCATCTTCAGCGTCAGCTATCACATTTTCTAGCATCGCCATATAACCGCTAAAAATCGGGGTGCCCCTAACTATGGGGACTTCAACCTCCATCTTCAACATGCTACTCTTATACTCCTTCGGAGAGATCTTCGCTCCCTTCCCCAAGAGAACTAGAGCTTCGGGAGGTTCACCCTCCACAAAACAGGTAAGCTCCTCCACGTCTGCAAGCCAACGCCCCAAATGGCTGATGCTGAAGATCCCTGAAAAACGGCCTGGCGCAGGCTTATACTCCCAAAAACTTGAGCGAGAAGTCTTCATATAACCCTTGTCTACCTTCTCCAACACCCAATAAAGATAAAGTTCTTCCAGCATAGCCACAGATAGCTCATCAGTTCGGCTTACGTCATTTATGGACTTAACCATCTTCTCTAAGATCCTAACATCTTCATCCTTCATAATCCAAAGTTGAACCCTCTTGGGAGCAGGCTTCGCCAACAACTCGTCAAAACGATTAAAAACGTCAAAGGCAGCCAACCAATACCTAACATCTATCTCGTCTCCCCTATAATGAGCGGTCAATATACCCTTATTTTCAAAGGCTAAGTCCATCGTGTTTGCGAAGCCCAAGTAGAGAAGCCTTGAAAACAAGTCTAAAGAATAGGTGCTTTCCCCCTCTCCCTCTATACTGTAACACCAGGCTTCATAACCCCTCAAATCCATTCTGCTGGGCGTGACCTCCTCGTTAAAAAACAGGATTGTGGCTTCCCTCTCATGCACCTTAAAGCCCACGTAACTGTATGCTGCCTCTTTTCCCCAGCGTCCCGCCACCCTCTCCGTCTCAGCCTTCTTCACGATACGCCTAAAATCCGCAACGACAAAACCTAAAGCAAAATCCCTTCTCGGCTTTGGTTCAGGAAGCACCTCATATTCCTTATGCAACGTTTCAAGGTCAACAACGTCTCCCACTTTGAAATTCCCAACCCAAAACTCCTTATCCCTCACCTCAACCCTAACCTTATCGCCTTTCCTAAAACCCTTGCTCGCGTTGACTAACTGATTCAAATAGCCATGAACCCAAAGGTTATCCACGTAACAAAAATAGTCAACCGGAAACAGGCTAAAATCCATCATGTATGATCGGCTACTGTTCATCTGCCTGCCCCTCATGCCAAGCGTAGGCTCTCTTCTGAACTCCCAATAAAAATCATAGACCTCCATATCAGAGTAAGCGGTGACTACACTTTTCCAAACACCAGCTTCCAAAGTAAAACCCGCAACAACCGACACCCTTAAACCTCCACAAGCCAATATGGAAAAACTTATATTTAGAACTTAACAACAAAAAGTAGGGGAGAAGTAGCGCCCTTAAAGAAGCCGTCAAGACGTTACCCAAAAGGAACGATCCCAAGGCGGTGGACGTAACTTCTCCCTTCGGCGCGCAGGTCTTCGCTGCGCAATCACTACCATGCGCGCCGAGAAGCCCAAAAACCCCCAATGCGCAGGTGCTCTCCTCAGAAATGTGTGGGTGCTCGTATTCGGACATGCGATTTCCTCCTGGGGAGAGCACCACAAACCTTTTTAAGCAGAAAACTATAGTATAATGCTGGTGAATATGAAATGGATGAAAAGAGCCTTAAAAAAGATTGTGACGTCAAAGCGGTAAAGACACTCGACGAGGCTGTTAAACTCTTGGAAGACGGTTGGGAATACATCACCGATATGAATGGAGCTAAGATTTTCAGGAAACGAGTGAAAAGATATTGCATGCATGCATGCATGGCATGCATTATTAGGCTAAGCCGGAGGAATTTTGATGGAAAAGAAATCAGAACCCAAATGTGTTATCTGTAATCTGCAAATTACAGATGAAGAGGAGCAGCAATGGGCCTCTGACGGTGAAAACCATCCAGGAGTCCTTGGGCCATGCCACATAAACTGCTACGGAAATGCAGTCACAAATCACCCCGATCTTCCCTGGACAGATCCAATATCAGGAGAAGTGGACTATGAAGCAATGGCTGAAGACCTAGACGTGGACACCGGGGAAGAGGAATGGGATGAGGGGAATGAATATTGACCATAACTGACAGGATCTTAGAATTACTAAGCAGAGATGCTCCCCTATCACCCTCAAAGATCGCAGAACTTCTGGATCTGAAAATTAAGAGCGTCACAGCAAGCCTAACCTTCCTACGAAAATTCGGCTTCGTCCAATACCACAGAGGCATGAGAGGCTTCTATGAACTCACCGAAAGCGCAAAGGACTTCATAAAGAAAGTAGAAGAGGAGAAGACATAGATGAGCAAAAGAGAAATTGGGCTTGACGTTACCAAAACAAGAAAGCTGGAAACTCCAAAAGTCTTCTGCCAAAAATGTGGAAGTATTCAAGAAGTAGAAGGTCATGGATACATAACGGCCAGAACGCACCCATACGAGCGAAAATCAATTTACAAATACCCTGAGTTAATCTTAAATCTAAAATGCAGGCATGTCCTTCACATCGTAGTCATATTGGACGGACAATCGCTAAAAGAGTGGCTTCAAGTCTACGGTGAGGAGACGACATAGATGAAGTATAAGGGCATATACACCTTTAGTGGCTGGCTCATCTACGTAAAGAAAATGAAGGAGCCAGAAATAAGCAAGTTACTCGAACCTGAAGGAGGCCAACGACACTCAGAGCTTTTAGCTGAATATGACGAATGGTTAAAGTCTGAAAGGAAGCTGCCAATGATGAACGAAGAAAACCTAAGAACTGCTGCAAAAGGTTTGGGATACACTCTCATAGAAGTTAAGCGTTTCAAAAGGCGCGATAGACTTAGATTCAAAACGCCAGAGGGCCTAACCCTTACTCTAACCCTCAAAGATCACATAGAAACAATGCCTCTCGTATATGTCTATGAATGGTTAGGAAAGAAAAAGGAGACGACAAAATGAGAGCGCGCTTGCTTGGCAACGGAAGGTTAATAGAATTACAAGCTGAGACAAATGAAGAGCATAACTTCTTAATGAAATGCTGGCATCCAGATGGAAAGCTAAGAGCCATAATGCGCGAGCCTTCATGTGATTTATTCGTATTTGAGGTTGAGGAGAAAAAGAAGGAGAAGACATAGATGAGCCTTAGATAGGAGGTGCGGTGATGGAGTGTATATGGGATATGTTGGATAAGATCGAATGTCCACATGGTGTTGCAGCATACATTGAGAAAACGGTTCCTTTAACCATAGATGAAAGCAGTTTCCGAATTTGTCTCCTTTGCATGGTGTCAAGAATTAGAATCAAAATAGATTTAGGGCCAAGGGAGGTGAGATGATTGGTCACGTTAGTAATCCGCGCCAGCAAATCCGAAACCCTATTCGACCACATGCACGAACTAGGCACGGCCTTCTTCTGCAAAGTCAAAGACCCCGACATCTACAAGGTCGTCTACTTCTCCTCAAATCGCCAAGTCTTCTACGAAGGCCCCCTAACCAACGAACAACTCAAAACCTTAAGAGAAGAACACACCGAAGTTACAGAGATCGGCTATGACAAGTGGAAGGACGAACTCATCATTGAAGAATAATCCACGAAGACGCTACGCCTGGTGCTTCTTCAAAATAAGTTTCTTAACCCGTGAAGACGTGGAAAGGCACGGTTGTTTTAAGAAGGGTAAACGCAAAGATAGGAAATGCCGTTTCCTCTTAAAACTGTAAAGGGGCTTAAGTCTTGGCTTTAGAGCGGAAGAGAAGGGAGATCGCCCGTAGCGAAGAGCGCATAGGCTTCTACAAGGGCGAACTAGAAGCCATACCCTACATGGAGGAAAGGGTGCGCTTCTACCAAGACCGCCTCATGGAAATCCTCCCCTTCTCAACCCGCATGATCTACCTAAGTATGCTCGCCGAGTATCGCCCAAAAATCCGCCTGAAGGGACTCTACGAATACTATTATCATTATTGGCGCGTCCGAAAAGCCGATTGGCAAACCCGATACTTCCTGGAAGAACTTAGAGATGAGATAAAGGCTTACATTAAACGGGAGATCCGAGCAGGAAGGGAGATCCCCACCTCACGCCAAGAAGAGATCCTACGGCGCCTAGAGGCAATAGACAAGGAAATAGACGAACTAAAAAAGGGACTTGCAGAAACCGAAAAAATAGCCGTAGAACGCGAGTGGCGAGTAAGACGCCGAATCTACCCAGGCTACTCAACCTTCGAGCGCTGGATCAAAGCCACCTACGGCAGACAAACCCCAATCCACTATTGGCAAGACGAGATCAAAAGAGAACTCATAATCCTAGTCCGAGTGAAGATCCGCATATACAACGAAGAACGCCTACCCACCCCAACAGGCATGTTCCAAGGATGGTTCGACATTGACGCCCTACTCAGCCCAGCCACAAACATACCCCGCTGGGATTGGTGGCTAACAAAAGAAGAGATTAACATAGCCCGATACCACTTCGTAGGCTACTTCAAGGGCATGGCAAAATGGCGCACACCAGAAGAAGTAGACCTAGCCTACTTCACCGAAAGGGAAGGAATACCCTACGCAGAAAGACCCGCAACATACAAAAGGGGACGAACAGGATTACCCTACGCCAAGAATGTCCCTGACGCCATCATCAGACGCGCAGAAACCCTAACCATAGAAGAACTAATCATAGGCGAAAGCAGCGTAGAACCAAAACCCAACAAAGAACCCAGCCGAGAAAACATGGGCGTCTTTTCTCAACGCTTTATGATAATAGACGCAGACGGCGTAATAAAATGGGATGAGATCCGAAACCGCTGGATCTGGCACCCAACAGACGACATGGTGAATCGAGTAAAAAAGGAGCTAGGAATAAAATGACCAAGGATATTGTGTTTCCGAGTTTTGTCCATGAAACGGAACTTGAACAACACAATTTTAAAGGTTCCCTTAAAAGACACCTTGCCGTTGAGAAAGCTCTACTCTTTCTTCTAAAAATCCTTGATGAAGGGATAGGCGATGCCGTTCCAGGATATAGTATTCTTGAGATTCCCTTCATCATAGCCTTTGGGTTAAACTGCAACTTTCCTACCCTTGACATTGGCCAATATGTTGTATGGCATTTAAGGGGGTATCCATAAATGAAGCCTTTAAGCAAAAAAGTAGTTCTAAAACGCGATCCTGTTCATGGTTGGGCCCTAGATTTCAAATGGGCATGTGCCGAATGTCATAAAGAATATGCAAGGCAGAGTGACGCGGAGTTATGCTGCCTCGAAAAGAAGGATCATTCTAAACGTCCTTGGTTAGCTGCAATCAAGCGAAAAAGAGGAATATTGCCAAAAAGAGGGAAAAGAGATGGGAGAAACTGAACTTCATAGATTATTCCTAGACGGAGACGAAACCTGCTGGTTCCTCAGATCCCCTAATCCCATGTGGACAGACGCAGAAATGGTTGAAATTGAGGCTAAAAGGTTGGCAACATCCCCTAAACTAGGCAACATAGCAATCATCCTAAGATCCGACAACGGATGGCACCTCCGCTTCAACCGTTCAAGCCTAACCTGGCCGGAAATGGAAGCCTGCCTATGCGCCAGCAAGATGGAACATCACGGCCACAGACACTTTTCCATACTGCTTGAAGACGACACCCTGAGAGTATCCAAGAAGCCAGGCAAAAGGAGTTCGCCCCCACGCCTATGGAAGGTGATAAAACTTTGACTGACTGCCTACCTGGAAGAAAAAGGCATGATTATGGAGGTAAACATGCCGGGAGATATTATGACCATTGCAGAAAGTGTGGAAAACCTAAACCTAAAAGGAGGAAAAGCCTTGGGTAAATATAAGGGAAAATGGTGTGTCCTAATCGGGTTTAAGGGAGAACATCTGAAGGAGTTAGATCCCATAATTAAAAGGCTTAGAGAAAGGTATCCGAAGCAAGAATACAATGTTATGTCGTCTAAGTTTCCCCAATACAACTTCATCTTGGTCGCCTTCGCAAAAGACAGGGAGGAAGCCCACCACATCGGATTAGCCCTAATCCACAAGGAACTCCCACCCCATCTAGGACTACTATATTGGGTAAAAGAAATTTCCATGATAGAACAGCAGGTTGGAGAAAATGTCCTATAAACCTGAGAAAACAGAATACCTTGGCAAAACAAATGTTCTAATCCGATTAAACAAAGATGATACGTTATTTCTTTTGTCGAGAATACAAGACGCTGTTAGAAAGGAAGCTGGGGCAAATTTGATCCTTCTAAATTTAAGTGGAGCAATAAGTGAGACATTTAGTGATGAACGTGGGCAACAGATTAAAGTGATAGCCTTCAAGGGGACTTCTGGTCTAACGGTGGAAAGTGAACAGCGGGGTTATAGTGGTCAATGGTCTCATATAGAAATAGTTATGCCACTCTCAGTTTGCGATAAAATAATAGAATTTCTGATAAAGTTACAAATTGGAAAGTGAAATCTCGTGAACAGCAAACAGAAGGAGTTAGTAGTCAACAGTCTTCAAGACGCCCTGGACTACGCCATAAAAAGCCTCCACGTCCGGAAGAGAGGTGAACACCAGGGAGAACACGGCCCCATAGCCTATTGGGTAGCCCTCCCCGACAACACCCTCGCAGCCCTATGCTTTAAACGAGATTGGCTGCACAGCTTCAGCCAACTATTCCCAAGCTGGGAAGGAAAAGGCTGGGGCCAAACCATGAACATGAACTTACTCCGCGAAGCAGCTAACCGATTTGCCCGCATCCTAATCGTAATGGAAGACGGCACCATATACATCAAAGACGCTCGCCAATGGCTCTACCTAGCCAGAAAACACGGCAGCATTAGACGACCAAGCACAGAGCAGGAGCTAGAAGCAAGCATACCCGCCAGAGAACTCGTAAGGTTATACCCAAAATAAAAATAGAATGGAGGTGATAAAGGTTGAGTGAAAAAGAAGAAGAATGGAAAGATGCAGTAGACTTAGCCGAATTTGAAATACTGCCACTACACCACATCAACGGGCCACTTGGAGAGCTTATAACGTTTCCTTGCCCTCATTGTAATAAAGAAGTGTTCGTTAGAGTGAAAGCTATGGGAGACGAAGAAAACCTAGAGGCGTGGTGGGGCAAGACCGCCGAGGAGATTGACGAGAAGCAAGAGAAATTCCAAAGAGCAATGGAAGAAGAAGCTAGAGAAGGCGAAAAGGAAGAAGAAGAATGATAAAGTTTACCTGTCTTCAATGTGCCCATTGCTGCCGTCAACTAATCCAAAACCACCCCTATCTTCCCGGTGTGAAAAGCGGGCTATTCCTTCTCCCCCAAGAGGTTAAACTCTTTCCCAAGGAACACATCTACCCAAATAGAGGATGGGGCCTAAAGGGACGCGCAAGACCAAGACCAAAGCTGATATACGCCTATCAACTTGACCTAAAAGTATGCCCTCACCTACGCGGAAACCTATGTGGAATCTACGAAAATCGTCCCTTGGGCTGCCAAGGCTACCCCTTTGAAGGACTTGAACCCATAGCAAGATACATGGTTCACCCTGAGTGCCGATGGTTCAAACTCTACCTAAAAAACAAGACAGACATTAAAATAGAAGCAGCAGAAGAGGTTAAAGCCAACAAACGAATAGGCGCATACCTGGCAACAGTTCTACAAGCAGCCGAAGGCCCAGATTGGATCTACAACTTAACGACAAAAAAATGGGTTATGCTAGATGAAGAAAAAGGCAAAGAATGGGTAAGCAAAACCTTTAATCTACTACCTCCCATAATGTAAACTATGCCAATCCTGTTTGAAGATACGGATTTGATCTTCAGAGGAGAAGACGATTTCTTTCAGTATCTCTATTCCTTCGCCCGAAAATATGCCCCTGACGCCTACCAAGACGCCGTAAAGGAAGCAGCCCGCATAGCCAAAGAAAAAAACATACGCATGGTCGTGGAGGGACTAAAACCCATCCATCTCGGCTGGACAGAATACAAGTTACCCGTAGGAGAAACATACGTGCCACTCAAGGAAAACGTGGCCTTCTACGCAGTAGGCATCTTCAGCAACGACCCCGACTTCGACAGCATGGCGTGGTGGAGCGGAGCCAAAACCGAATACCTCTACGATTGGTTCACCAAGTGGGTCTACGAAAAGGAAGAAAAACAGGGAATCATGTCCCCCCAGCCCGTATTTAAAGGCGGAGAATCCTTCACCTTTGAAGTCCACAGCGAAGTCCCCAAAGCCAAAGTGGACGCATGGATACTAGGCTACGTAGCCCTGCCCGAAACCATGAAAGAAACGAAAATTACACGCTAGTTTGGTGGCTCATTTTAGTTTGAAGGCCTTGGTCGCCGACACTCCCATAGCCCCCGCAACCACCCCGTAGGTTCCACCTACCGCATCCGCAGGCACCCCCCACTTGGAAGAAAAGGCGCCATTATTATCAGTTGTTGCTGGCGGTAGGCTATACGCATCCCCTGTCGGTGGCACAACAGCCAGGGCAACACTTTTCCCAGCCAGCGGAGTCGTCCCATCCATGAGGCTGCCCGAAATATTGACAACCTCACCCCTCAAATACTCCGCCTTATCAACAGCTACGGTTAGGGTCGGCACCAAAACTATCTTCCTCAAGAGCCACCACACCAGGAGGATAAGCAACACGATCACGAGGGCGAGGACTACTACGAGTTCGGCTAAGAGGATCTCCATTAGTAATCCCACGCCTACACCTCCCCTACTCTACCTGTGTTCCCGTAATAATAATGTTGAAGCTAAAATCGGTTATGCCCGTGATGTCATCGTGGACGTGGATATATATTGTCGTCTTCCTAACCCTGCCAGCCTCCAAGGGAAGGCTGCCAAAATCCCAGGTTAAATCAAAATACTGTCCTGCCCCATCAGGCACCCAATTATCCGAAGAAATGCTGCCCCTCATCGGCCCATTCCCCGTATTCTTAATGTAAACCGTAACACCCTTAGTCTGACCAGGAGTCAAAGTGCCCCAATCAACCATAGTCACCGGCCCCGTGCACGTAACATCCCAATACAAACCCACGCCCAAGGCAAGCATCTGCGCCCCCGCAGGTATCCTATAAATAACCTGCCCTCCCTCAAACGTCAAAGTCAAGTGACGGATTCCTCCCAAAGCAGCAAGCAATATGGCTATTATCCCGGCTGGAATCAAAAACCTCTTAACCCCTGCGGAAACCATACGCCTTCCCTCAAAGAAGAACATTGTCGTCTAAATTAATAGATTTTACGTATAGACAAATTCTCCATAAACCCTTTTAAACCCTTCCCAACTATATGGGAAGGTGGAGGTGAGAACGCGAATGGATAGGCGTCTGGTAGGTAAGTGCGAAAAGTGTTCATTTGCCAATAACAGGAACGATAAGATTCCCTGTCTATTGGCAGATGGAACTGTCCCCGACATTAGAACGCTGAAAAGTCAGGGATGTTATGAGGTTCTAAAGGAGATTTTCGGATGGTAGAAACGATTGCCGACCGAGTGAGAGAGATCCTCTCTGAAGCAGTAGAGCATGTGAGCAACGGCGGAACCATGAAATTCGACATAAGATCCCTCTTCTACGCCGTGCGAGAAATCTACCTAAAACGGTGGTCAGGCGAGAAGTTCTACGAATACAACAGCTTTACGCAAGACTTCATGCGATCCTACGAAAAACAGCATGGCAAGATCAAGGGCCTAGTCAGAGGGCCAAGAGGTAAATACTGCGTCCCTGACGAATACGGATGGCGAACCGAAAGCGATGTGAAACCAGACCTCTACCTCATGCGAGGCATAGGCAACAAGATAATCGTGGTGGAGAAGATGGGCCTCTTCGAGCAAATGCTGGCTAACAACTTCGATAAGCGCCTTGACTGTATCCTAATGACAACCCAAGGCTTTACAAGTGAAGCAGGCAGGGAAGCCTTGCTGCAAGTCCAGGAATGGGGCCTCCCCGTGTGTGTGCTCCATGATTTTGATGTTAATGGTATCCTAATCAAGGAGACCCTAACGAAGCCGACCAAGAGACTTGACACCGAGATAGACCCTGAGATCCTGGTGGACGTGGGGCTAAATTGGGAAGTTGTAGGGCGTCTAAGGGAGGAAAGGGATCTAACCCCTGAACCTGTAAGCCTAAGCACCCAGGACAAGTCTAAACTCCTTGGTATGCTGCAAAGGAGAGAAATCGAGAGAGACGAGGCCGAGTTTCTGATGTATGGCCGGGTGGAACTTAACGCCCTAACCCCCAGGGAGCTATTAGATTGGCTGGAGCAACGCTTAGAAGCCCTAGACCTATGGAAGACCGTCCCAACCCAAGAACAGCTAGACGAACTAATAAAACGATCCTACGTCCAAAAGTTAGCCGAGAACCTACTCTCAGACGTGAAGGAACGCATAGGATTCTACGATGTCGAAGAGCTATTCTCAAAACTTGCGGAGAAAATAACAGAAAAGGTCAGGGAAAGACTTGAAGACGAAGAGCCACCCGAACCCCCAACAGTAGAAGAATTTAAAGACATCCTTCGGAAACGAATGGAAGACTATTGGACACAAATCGCTCAATCCATAGCCAGAGCCAAAGCCGACAAATTCCCCAAAACAGACGAAAAAGTAGACGAGATCGCCAGCAAGCTGGAAGAGATCGCCGACAAGCTGCGGGAGGTTCAAAACCTGCTTAACGAGATCACAGGGGGATTAGACTATGGGTAAAAGAAAGAAGGGCAACATAGGGCTTCGAGGATTTCTTAAGGGGCTTCTCATAATGTGGTGCGAACACATCATCGCCAACTACAAGCAATACTATATAACGCCCCCAAGCATGAGGGAGATCGTCCACTATGCCAAATGTAGGGCTTGCATCAATGAAATAAGACGCCAAGGCTGGATCGTGGGCTTTGCTGAGAGTAACGGGAGGGTGGTTGAAGTCCGATTCTACAATGCGAAGCTCATAGACTATGTTAGATGAAGGGAGGTGAGAACTTGGTATTAATGAAGCGGTGTATGGATTTACATAAAAAGTGCTTTGAGGCGATGAAACTTGAAGGTGTCAAATTCGTAAAAGTTGAGGAAATCACTCTCTATAAGGGGCAGTCCGGTGTTTGCGATTGGTGTGGGGGCGTAATACGTAGCGATTATTTTGAAGTTGAAACGGCGGGGTCTAAGTGAAAGATGGTAGATAGATTTTCCGTCTGTATCAGCGGTTCACAAATGCCTTAAGAAACACCCACCCCTCAGTTTCCATTGGAACCTTGAGGAGGTGAGAACGTGAGAACGAGAAGGTCAAGTTTCAACATCGCCATAGCCATCCTTGAACGCTGCCGAATCCCTGCTAGGTCAACCCACATCGTCTACGGCGTCAACATTAACTTTAAACTTTTTCAGGAATACGCCATTGATCTGATCCGCGAGGGCCTGCTCACGAAGGAAGGCGATCTGTGGAAGACCACCGGCAAGGGCTTAAACATGCTGGGGCACGCGCGGGAGATCACCTTAACCGCTCCCTGCCTAGCCCCATAACCCTTTTTTTTGTCGTCTTATGGATAATTCCTCTATATTTTTGTTTCATAAACCCTTTAAATATTAGACGACAGAGTAAAGGGGGAGGTGATAGCGTGAACCCAACCATAAGTGAGAGAATCCTTGAGACCCTCAGAACTGCGGAGAAACCCCTAAGCCCCAAAGAGATAGCACACAGGTTAGGTCTTCGCCCGCGCCGATTTATCGGCTTTCATTGGGGTAAATGGAACTTCGCAGAGGCAGAAGAGAAGGGCCTCATCGTATGGGACGCTGTGGCCCAAGGGTGGAAACTCGCCACACAGGAGGGAGAGACTTGAGCGGAAACGTAAGCGTCTTGGTCGGAGTCCTTAAAGACTTCGACACCGTGAAGACCGCCGAGGGGATCACACCCCTTAGCGACATGGAGAACCGCGCCAAATGGTCTTGGCTTCGCCTTCAGCGGGGCCGATCCATTGACGCGGAAATAAAAGCCTGTTTGGCGAAAATGAGAGAGAGCAACAAAGCAGCAGAAACCGAAGACGCCCTAGATCAGCTTATCGGCGAAACCCTGTTATCGGAGTCTCCCAGCAGTTGGCAGCAGCGCAAACTTCAATACATCGTAGAGGATGACATCATAAAGGCCGTAGCCACCACAAAACACCTACTCATACCCCCTGAGCAAGTCTTACAGGTTGCAGATCGGGTATGTGCAGGGAGGGGCCAAGCCCTAGAGGTCAACGAGAACCTAGCGGGCCTTGTGGGAATCCGAGGAGAACACGCAGGAATAGAGCTAGGGTTCCACATCTTCCCTGGGGACATCCTAACCCGAAAAGCCATTAGTGTGTCGTCTTATGCCAAAACCCTAGTGTGCCTAAACCCCCTAACCTTCGCAGGAATCGGCAACTTCGGACGCTTCGGACTAGAGCCAAAACACGAGCGAGTCCTCAGAATCCGCAGGATCACCGAACTAGAGCCACGCCTTGACGAAGCCATAACCTCAAGCTGGAAGATCATCGAAGACCTAGAGCGATTAATCGAGAAGAGCAAGACCACAACCGTAGACGACAGGGAAGCGAAGACCATCCTAGCAGCTTTCAGCCAAGCCTACGGGATCGGACTAAGGCCCGTCAAGGAAGTTGTAGGCCGCCTAACTCAGGAGGGACACACGACCTACGGCATGGCGCAGGCTTCCTCATGGGTGGCTAAACATGGGGAAAGCTGGAGGAAGACGCCCGAAGGTGAACACCCAAAGGCCCGGCAAAGCATGGCAACGGTGGGCGCTGCCTGCCTCCTAATAGACGATCCACCCGTCACCGCAGCGAAGGCCCGCAAGTGGCTAGGAGATCAGAAGGCTAAGACGCTGGAGGAGTTGGGCCTTGAGTGAGGAAAACGTGGAGTATGAACCCCCCCGCTGCCCTAACTGCGGTTCTAACCTATTCTTCGTGGACGTGGACACATACAGAAGCTACATCTACGACCCGAAGAAAGGAACCTACGGAGACGAGACAGAAAAAACCGAGATCATGTGCCCTGATTGCAGCGCAGACCTAAGCGATCTCTTCCCTAAAGGCGTATGCAACTACTCAACCAAGGCGATCATCGAAGAGATAGAGCAACAGGAACGGGAACTAAAAGAAGCATCGGAGGGCGTTTAATTTGTCGTCTACATCGCCCACCGACAGAATACGGATCATCGAGGAGATCAAGGAAATGATAAAGCCCCTAGTGGCTGCCAACATCCGACACCTAGAGAAACTCGAAGGCTTTAAGCTGTGGACAGGTGAAAGGTTCCACACCGACCCCGAAGATCGCCCAAGGATGGCCCTGGTCAACGTCCTCGCCTCCATTTGCAGCCACGCCTACGAATGGGAACTAAACCAAGCTGCCGACCTATGCTTCCGACTCCTGGAAGAAGTCAACATGCACACGGAAGCGGAACAGGTAGCACAGCTTCTTAAATGCTGGCATCACCGGGAAAAGCGCCCCCCTCGCCAAGAGGATCGGGCCGTCTCCCTGCAAGAGCTAAGGCAATGGAAGGCGCAGCATCCGGCTAAGGGGTCTCCCTGACGTGGCCCCCCTCCCCCCTTTTTTCTGTCGTCTACTTTCAAGGTCGTCCCTGCGCCCATCCTCCATCCTCCGGTTCTATTGTGCTGACAAGGTTGGCCAGGAGGATAAGGAGAACGCGGAGACGCGGGAGCCCGCACCTGCTCCTTGTAGATACTGCTAGGCGCCCTCAATTATTTCTGTCGTCTAGTTTAGGCACAGCGGAG
>Ga0315308_1000123_pt1 | contig 40023 bp, 39 predicted proteins | sample TDP3_MG_FD_203078 | JGI IMG/M metagenome (GOLD analysis project Ga0315308, IMG submission 203078) | Freshwater sediment microbial communities from Lake Towuti, South Sulawesi, Indonesia - TDP3 | ecosystem: Environmental > Aquatic > Freshwater > Lake > Sediment | place: Indonesia: South Sulawesi...
GAGTTCAAATGTATTGAGCTTATGAAAAGGCTCTTTAACGCGGAGTTTGTGGATGTGAGACCCATTTCGGGGGTTGTGGCAAACCTAGTTGTTTACACGGCTTTTACAGAGCCAAGCGACACTATGATGGCTTTATCCATTCCATGTGGTGGCCACATTACGATGGGAAAGAAGGAGTTGGGGGGCACAGCAGGGGCTGTTCACGGTTTGATCGTTGAATACTTGCCCTTAGATTACAAAGAATTAAACGTAGACGTTGAGAAGGCGAAAAGCAGGATTAAAGAATTCTCAGCGAAGGGTAGGTCGCCCAAACTTGTCATGTTCGGCGCAAGTGTTTTCCCATTCCCACACCCAGTTAAAGAGCTGGCAGACGCTATTCGTTCGGTAGGTGGAACCGTAGGATACGACGCGGCACACGTAGCTGGGTTAATTGCCGGAGGACAGTTTCAAGACCCTCTCAGAGAGGGGGCAGACGTCGTCAGCCTAAGCACGCACAAAACATTTTTTGGACCTCAACATGGAGGAGTTTTGTCATGGGAGAAAAACGCCGAAAAAATAAAGCGGGCAACTTTTCCGGGAATGGTGAGCAATCATCATTTGCACGCGGTCGCGGGCGTCACGATTGCGTGTGCGGAGATGCTTGAATTCGGAAGGGAATACGCAATCCAGATAGTGAAAAACGCCAAAGCCCTAGCCCAGGCACTTTACGAAAGGGGATTCAACGTGTTGGCGGAGCATAAGGGCTTCACGGAATCCCACGTAATTTTGATAGACATACTAAAACATGGCGACGGCGGCACGATTGAAGAGACTTTGGAAAAGGCGAACATAATAATAAACAGAAACTTGCTGCCATGGGACATCAAAGAGGGAAGGCACTTCATGCACCCAGGCGGCATAAGGCTGGGCGTTTCAGAGGTCACAAGGCTTGGAATGAAAGAGTCCGAAATGATTGAGATAGCTGAGTTCATCAAACGGGCAATAATTGACAAAGAGCCGCTGGAAAAGGTAGGGGCAGACGTAGCGGAGTTCCGAAAGAACTACCAAAAAGTGCATTACTGCTTCGAAAACACAACAGAAGCCTATGAATACATAAAAATTCGATAGGCACTCTTTATCATCCTTACGATTGTAGATAGATGAAAATGAAAGAAAAGCCGAACATATGGACGATTGGGCACAGCAACCGTTCAATAGACACCTTTCTAGAATTACTAAGTGAACATGGAATTCAGGTCCTTGTGGATGTTCGCAGGTTTCCAACGTCCAAGAGTGAGCATTTTAAGAGAGAGCATATGAAGAAGTGGCTTCCAGAGCATGGTACAGAATATGTGTGGTCTGGTAAAGAGCTTGGAGGTTACCGTCGAGGCGGATACAAAAGGCATATGCGAACCAAACTTTTCAGAGAAGGAATAAAACGGCTCTTGGAAATTGCAAAGGACAAGCACACATGCGTCATGTGCATGGAAGTGAACCCAAAATACTGCCACCGAAGATTCATCTCAGAGCATCTAGAGAGGAGAGGTGTGAAAGTCGTACACATCATCGCGAAGGGACAGAAAAGCCTCGCTTAAGTTTTAAACTCTGATAAGACATATGCACTTTTAGGTTAAAGGCGGTGGATAAACATGCACATACACGAGTTGCAGGAAATGATGCGCCGCATATACTTTCATCGCGATTCTAAACGCGGCGTCAAGGGAACATACGATTGGCTTGTGGACGAAGTGAAAGAGCTGGGCGAAGCATTAGACTTGAAAGACAAGGTGGCGCTGGAAGACGAGTTCGCCGATGTCATTGCATGGCTGGCTTCGCTTGCAAACATTACTAATGTAGACCTTGAAAAAGCAACTCTCAACAAATATGACAATAAATGTCCAAAGTGTAGGCACGCGCCTTGTCAATGCACTTTTTAGCTCAAGCTGACTAGGCGTTTCTGTCCCAAACCAGTAAGCATCCAAACATGTGGTCTGCTTCCTTTTCTCTCAACTGTCCCTTCCGCCTCTAAGAGCCTTAGATGATGCGTAACAACTCCGTAAGGCATCCCCGCTTCTTTTCCAATGGTTTTGGCGTCCACCGAGTGCTTCTCCAAGACGTTCAGTATCCGACTTCTAGCCCGCAGACCGAGCTTAACATTTCTTATATCTGATAAGTATGCGTTAGGATGATAGGTCTCTCTGATAATGCTCACCAAAAGATAAATTTGTCATTTTACATAGAAAAGTTTTCTTTTAGGCGAAGTCTGTTAGGGTGATTTGCCTTGGCTTTTTACCCTCAAAAAGGGCGTTAATCTCCTCTTTCATGAGCTGAATTCTCTGAGCATAATACTGCGGTAACCCATATTTGTCAACCAGGTGCTGCGCCGCCTCTAGGTATTTTTCGATGCCCCCACGATAAACCGTTAAGGTTAATTGCCCACCACAGGCTGAACACACTCCTCGTAGAGGTAGGCGACGAAAACGTTTGTTGCATGACTTGCACCTAATACCCTGTGTCGAAAAAGCCCGCAGGTTTCCAGCGATGTCTCGCATAAAGTGCTTGGTCAAAACTTTCAACGCCACTTTTTTGGCGTCTACCGCTTCGATTTTTTCAGCCAACTCAAGCTGACTGTTTAGCTTCTCAATCATCGCCTTAAGCCGTTTGTAAGCACTTTCGGGGTTTCCCATGTTAATGTTTGAAACGGGCGTTGTGAAGTTAAAGCCTTCAAACTGCGCTTCCGTACCGAGCCTATCCCCGACCAAGTCAACGATGCCGCTGATCTGCTTTGCTTCTATATTCTGCCATGTTTTCTCGTAAAACTCAACAGGATAAGCGTTGGCAACGTCGAAGTCGTGCGCTTGCCTTTGCACTTCCTGCGGGTTAACAATCGGAATTAGAAGCAGCGGGGCATCCATTATTCCACCTATTTGCGCCGGCAAGTATCCACGGGAAGAGTTAAGCAAAGTATCCAGGGCAAGCATCAACGTGTCTTCATCACCGTCACAGTCCCTTCGTTTGGCTGAGTGCCAAATTGGATGTGCGTAGCAGACGTTTAGATTTGTGAAGCCGATGACGCGTCCTAAAATGCCCACGGAAGTGTGGGGAGCCAAACCAATGACGAGACATCCTATAAGGTCTTCCATCCGCCTGACATTGTAGTAGGGTGAAAGCCCATAAACTTTCGCTAGAAGTTCATCTATAAAGCTTGCGACTCTTATGAAGTACTCTGCACACTTCATAGGAACAATGACATCTTGAAGTTTTAGCTCGCATATTTGCTCCGAATTCATTAAAGGCGCACCATAAATGTCATGAGCATAGCCGAGGTGTCTAAGCTTTTCACACGAGACTCCAATTTCAGAGGGCTTAAAGTGAGTTAATGGGGCGTTTGTGGAGTCGAAACGTACTGTTCCATCCTTGTAGACTGACAAATCGTATCTTGCGCGGAGAATACCTTTTTCGATGATTTCTGGAGTCTTCGTCTCGTTTGTCAAACCCTTGACGCCCTTCAAAACTTTTGGTACAGAAACTCCTAGACGGGTGCACGCACCCTCAAGCAATTCTTTAAAGTTGAAAACTTGTTTTTGATAGGGTTTAGCGGGCATCTTACAAACTGGGCACTCACTTTCCTTCAAACTTTTACCACATCTGGGACAAATTTTCTCTAGGATTGTCTCCGAACCGCAAGCGGGACACTTGACCCTAAAAGTGAAACTACTGCAGGCTGGGCATTTACGTTTAACGACCTCCACAAAATAAGGCTCTTTTTTTGCTGCCTCCACAATGTCTCTCTGGGAACCCCCGGCTAAACCAACGGGGAGAAGGACGTGAACAAGGGGTTTCATCTCACGTCTTCTCGCTTTTTCCGGTCTTCCCATCCTTGCGCCCACAAATGTCGGGGCCTTTTCTCTAACTTGCAGGCCAGAGAGCAGACCAATTGCCTCTATAATAGACTTAGCAGAAGAGAAATCCACAGCATCCGAAGTTTCATAGCGCAAACAAGATGCAAACGCGTACGCATCATCGCCTTCGATAACAATTTTGCCCCCCGAGACCTTATGCGGCAGATATATCATTTCCAAAGCTTGCTTGACGCTTGTTTCCATTTCCCCAACAATTTTACGGACAACACCGTCTTCACGCTGTATTTCAGAGTTAAGAACCCAATTCCTCAACAGCTTAACCTCTTCGACTGATGAGAGATTCGACCAGAAAAACGTAAAAGACGGATGAAGAGGCACATGTAATGCTAACGATAACGCGATAGCTTCTTTAACAGTAGGCTTATCAGTAAACGGTTTTTCCAAAAAAGCTTTCAGTCTTTCAAGTGAAATCCTCACAGTTTTCGCGGCGCTTTCAAAATCTCCATTAAACCTTTCGGCAATAGCTTTTCGTAAGTCTTCAACCCACCATTCTTCCACGCACCCAGAAGGCGGGAGGGGCTTGCTATTATACAAGAAGTCTCCAAAACTAATCAAAATATCGCCCAGAAAAAGAATTTTTCCAATCTCATCTCTTATCCCACCAAAATTTTCGACGGACACTCGAACAACAGAACCATCCCTTAACATAACAATGGGCGGCTCTAGGGTGTCAACGGGAACGGCAATACCTCCCTTTCCAGGGAGCTCTAAACGCAGTTGCGTACCGGCCGCCAGAAAACCTTGAAGCACAAGCATGGTTGCTGGATGAACACCTACGGCGGCTAGGCCTGTGTTTCGTGACCTACCGTATCTTAGACGAAAGCCACCGCGTCTAGACGGAAAGGAAAAGATTGGACGCCCGGCAATAACATCATCCATGAATCCAACGGATTTCTTCTCGGATTTTTTGCGAAATTCCTTAAGCCAATCCCACCCTTGAATCCCGAGCTTCTCGATGATGGCAAAGACTTTAGAAGACCTCCCGATGACGCCGTCGTTTACCACTCTGAGCGCTCCGCCCCTCACGCGGTTGGTCTCTATTCGCGGAAGGTTTCTGAAAGAGGAAACTTCGATAGGGTCAGATTCTGTGCCTGTTACCTCCACGGGAAGCCACTGAACCGCCTTTCGCAGCTCTTCATCTGAAACGTGATATTGGAAACGACTTACGGAGCGTTCGTAAAGCCTCATCTCTTCAATGAAACGTGATATTTCCTCCTCTTTTGGTTTGTAACGGTCAAGTCCGAGGAGGCGCCTCACGAAATCTCCGACAATCAACGTTAAAGCTTGGTCTGTTCCACCAGCAGACCTTATTGGACCTGCGAAATAGATTGCAAGGTAGCGGGTCCGGTCATGGTTCGTTTTAATTTTTACTTTTGCTACTCCTTGTAGGGGTGCTGCGGTAAGTCCTTCCGTTAAAATCGCAAGGGCTGTGCGTATCGCTTGTTCAGCTGCGGCTTCAGCCTCCATGTGCCCGAACTTTCCATAAACGATTTCTTCCGCGATTTTAAAGGCTAATTCTTCCCTTGGAAGCTTTTTGCTAAGTCCTCTGATGCTTTCAGCCACACCTTTTGGTCCCACAAGCCCTTCTACAAGGTCGGCTAGGTCCTTCGCAACCTTACATTCGGTTTCTAGCGCTGGATCAAGCCCTTTTCCTCTGGCGTTTTCGCTTAAGACATATAATCGCTCAAGCTCGTTTTCAAGACTTTCCACGTATTGGCGGTAGGCCTCGCTCATTTGGCTGTTCAAGCTATGCCCCACAAGGCCTTTTGCAGTCACGGCTTATTTTTGTTTTGTGACATGGACAAATCAAAAGTGCGGGCTACCAAAGACCTCTATTCCGTGTGAATTCTACACAAAAACAGCGTAGGCCATCTTTCCTTTTGCTGACCAGTCGCCTTCTGATAAGCCTCTTTTGCAATCTTGCTCCGTTTTCCAACGCACTCTTTACAGCGCGCATGTCTCAAATCGCATGGCCCATCGCACACGCCACAATTGAGTAATAGAACTTCGCCCAGACCCCTCAGCGTTGCCCACGCATATTCATGTTCATCGTATTGAGGCTCGAAATCTGGCCAGACATCATAGATTTTTTCGTTTCCCAAAATTTTCTTTAAAGCATTAAAATAATTTTCAAACGCCGTCAAACGCCTTCACAACCTGCAGCGCTTTATGCCCTCGATGATTTCAGAGACTTTGTGCTTAAGCTCGGTGTTTTCAGCAATGTTGCCCGTTACTATGATGTCTGCTCCCGCAGACGCTGCAGCCAACGCCTGTCCTCTAGACCTTATGCCGCCCCCTACAATCAGAGGGACCTTGATGCAACGTTTAACAACGCGTATCATCTCTGGAGGGACTGGTCTTTTTGCGCCGGACCCTGCCTCTAAATAAATGAAGCGCATACCCAAATATTGCCCCGCCAAGGCATGGGCGGCAGCAAGCTCGGGCTTGTCGTACGGAACTGGAACTGCCTTACCCACAATGCCAGCGGTGCCGCCGTCGCCAACAATTATGTACCCCATGGGAATGGGTTCCAAATGGTATTTTCTGACGAGGGGAGCTCCTAAGACTTGGGCGCCCATTAAGAAGTAAGGATCAACAGAGTTCAGGAGAGACATGAACCAGATGGCATCAGCGTGGCGGCTTATCCCCGTCACGTTATTTGGAAAGAGAATCACCGGAATTTTCACGGTGCGCTTAACAGCTCTAACAACACTGTCTAGATGTGCAGGAGAAGAGAGTGTTGAACCTCCAATCATTATAGCTGAGGTTCCGCTTGATTTTGCCTTGCTGGCGGTTCTAGAAGCTTGAGATGACGTCACCTTTTCAGGGTCTATAAGAGTTAAGTGAATAGCACCATCGGACTCGATTTTTTCAAGCAAATACTTTTCAACAGACCCTGCCATAAAGACCAACCTAATTAACCGCCCTTAATCTCCGTTGCGGATGCCCCCTTAGAGCCTCCGTAGAGTTTGTCGGTAAACATGCAGTAAATGTCAACCTCGCCTTGTGCGGGTTTAACTTGAAATTCCTCCTTTAAGCCGCAGCTGCCGCAACCCACAAAAGCTCTCCCTTCCTCACGGAAAATTTCAACTCTGACAGTTCCCCTTCCACACTTTGGACAGGAGAAGAATCTGGGTAAACGTCTCTTAGGAATGCGGACAACTTTTCTCCTTCTTCGGCCCATGTTCAAGTCCTTCTATGCCCTAAAAGTTACATCACTCCAGTATTTTATGTTTGTCCTTAAATACTTGCCTACAAGCATAGAACAATGAGGTGCGTCCGCTTGGAACTGACATCACAAGTTCTGGATTTAGATTGGGCGGAAGTGGAGGCAAAAGTAAAAAGGTTCATTAAAGATTATGTGGAAAAATCCGGAGCGAAAGGCGTAGTTTTGGGGTTATCTGGGGGAATGGACAGCTGCACCGTGGCGGCACTTTCTGCTCTAGCCATGGGTAGAAACAAGGTCTTAGGACTTATACTACCGGAAAAAGAAACATACAACCCCAAAGACATTGAGCACGCAGAACTTACTGCAGAAAAGTTTGGCTTTAAAAAAGAAACGATTGACATTACACCAACATTAGAAGCCTTCTACAACTCAATACCAATTTTTGAACCCTCAGACAAACTATCTAAAGGCAACATAAAAGCGCGCACACGAATGGTCTACGTTTACTATTACGCTAACAGGCTCAACATGCTTGTTTGTGGAAGCTCAGACAAGTCAGAAACGATGATGGGCTACTTCACGAAATGGGGAGACGTCGCAGCAGACATATCACCCATAATGGACTTGTACAAGACGCAAGTTCGAAAACTCGCACAACACGTAGGAATCCCCAAGGAAATAGTGGCAAAACCGTCTTCACCAGCCTTATGGCCAGGCCAACTTGCAGAAAGGGAGCTTGGCATGAAGTATGAAGAGTTGGACCTAATCCTTTACGGGCTTGAGCATTTCATGAAACCAGAGGAAATAGCGAAGCAGTTGAACGTGGGGAAGGATATGGTTGACAAGGTAAAACGCAGATGGCTCTCCGCAGAACACAAAAGGCGAATGTTATTAACAACAAAGCTTGAGTATCGGACAATAGGGACGGATTTTAGACTCCCGCGTGGCTCCTGTTAAAGTGTTAAGAGGGGATGATGCATGAAAGAGAAATTCAAAGTAGCCCTCGCTCAAATAAGCTGCAAGCGTGAAGACAAGACAGAAAACATAAGGAAAATGGGGGAAACTGTAGCAAAAGCCAAAAAACAAGGTGCAGACCTTATAATTTTTCCGGAACTTTCACTGACGGGTTACGTGGTCAGAGATCAAATCTATGAACTGGCAGAAACAATACCTGGACCATCAACCAATACAATGGAAAGTATAGCGAGAAAAACAAAAGCGCACATCATTTTCGGCATGCCAGAATTGAGTGAAAAAACAAAAGCAACCATTTACAATGCCGCGGTTCTTGTAGGTAGAGAAGGCATCATTGGAAAATATCGCAAAATCTATCTTCCAACCCACAGTGTTTTCGAGGAAAAAAGGTATTTTCGTCCCGGATACCAAACGGCGGTGTTTGACACAGAACTTGGAAAAATGGGCTTACTCATATGCTACGACATTTTCTTCCCGGAAGTGAGTAGGCTAGCACGCCTAAGAGGAGCCCAGTTGATAATCTGCATTTCAGCTTCACCCGCAGTCCGCAGAGCATTTTTCGAAACATTAACCGTTGCAAGAGCCATGGAAAATACGGCTTTTCTAGCTTACGTGAATCTGGTGGGCATAGAGGACGGATTACAGTTTTGGGGAGGAAGCAGACTCATCGGACCCAACGGGAAAGTTCTCGTTCAAGCCAAGTGTGATGAAGAAGACCTTGTGGTGTGCGATGTCGATTATGCGGACATACAGCCCATAGAAACATTTGTGCCCACCTTGAAAGACCTCCGCCCTGAACTTTTTGACGAACTGAAAAGGAACGCGGAGAACTTGTAGAAGAGCCCCTTAAAGGTCTACCTGAGCTTCTTAACGGACTTTTCTATTCGATTCATTGCTTCTTCCAACTGTTCATACGCAGCCGCATAAGAGATTCTCATGTAACCCTCGCCGTAACTGCCAAAAGAGGAACCGGGAACCGTTGTGACACGGGTCTCCCTTACAAGGAACTCTGCAAATTTTTCTGAAGGCATACCAAAATCCTTTATGTTCGGGAAAACGTAAAAGGCTCCTCTCGGAAGCGTGCAATTAAAACCTTCGATCTCATTAAGCCTCTTGTAAACCAAACGTCGCCGCCTATCAAACTCTCGCACCATATCCCTAACAAAGTCTTGTGCCCCCCTCAACGCGGCCAGTGCGACATATTGTGCTGGGCTATTCACGCAAGCAACAGAATATTGATGTATAAGCCAAAGAGGAGAAATAAGTTCCTTCGGCCCGTAAACAAACCCAACCCGCAGACCTGTCATTGCATAAGTTTTTGAGAATGAATTGACAACCAGCGTGCGCTCGCGCATTCCCGGTAAAGTTGCAAGGCAATGATGCTTTGCGTCATCATAAATTATCTTCTCGTAAACCTCATCGGAAATCACAACCATGTCACGTTCAACGGCGATTTCTGCCAAAGCAGCAACCTCATCGTAGGAAAGAACCGCACCTGTGGGGTTGTTGGGGTAATTCAGAATCATCACACGTGACTTACTCGTGATAAGTGAAATCACGTCATCAATAGATGGCTTGAATTCATTTTCCTCTAACAAGGGGACAGAAACAGGGACACCGCCCGCCAAAAGAACGGAGGGTTCATAGCATACAAACCCTGGACTCGGGATTAGCACTTCGTCACCAGAATCTACCAGGCCAAACAGCGCCAAGAAAATCGCTTCAGTTCCGCCAACGGTGATTAATATTTCAGAGTTTGGGTCGTAGCTAAGGCCATAGTCGCGGTAAGCTTTTTGCGCTAGGGCCTCTCGAAGCTCAGGAAAACCATTGGTTGGTGCATAATGCGTCTTACCCTCTTTTGCCGCTTGCGAACCAGCATCCAAAGCGTGCTGTGGAGGAGCAAAATCGGGTTCACCCACACTCAAATTAATAGCATCGGGCATTTCTTGGGCTAAAGCAAAAAAGCGACGTATTCCAGAAGGCTTTACGCTTTTTAGGCGTTCTGCGGGCTTAAAGTCTGAAACCAATAGATAACCCTCACTATGCACTGGTTTCTTTAGCATAAAATGTTTACGTTAGTAAATAAACTTAGGGTACGTTATGAACTCGACAAATTTTAAAAGGCCAGCCAGTATACAAAAGTGTATCCATTAGAAGCAACCAGTGGAGAGGAAAGCTTGAAGCTAAAAGAAGGCATTCAATCATGGTTAACGAGTTCCTTGAACGACCCGATTGTAAAAATACTCGCCAAAAACAGTCACTTAACAAAAACACAGTTTGAAACATTGCTTATTGACATTTTAGCCGAAAACCTGGCTGGCAAACCACTAAAATACGATGAAAAAGCCAGATTGCGACTAACAAAGGCAAAAATAAGCCGCGGAGCCTTCAACAGGACCTTAAAACAGGCAAAAGAAAACGTCATAAAATCGATTTATACTGTACTCCTTCTAGGGTACTCAGGAATCTTCGAGAGCACAACTCTCGACCCGTATCTCGAAATAGCAAACAAACTAAACGAATATGTGGAAGCCTACAAGAACATGCCAAACAAAGGCGGAGAACTAAACGAACATCTAAAAGTCATAGAAATGATACGAGAAGAACTCGAAACAAGCCTAAAACAACTCTCAAATCCATCAGAAGGCGTTCTGTGACATCACAAATCACATCACAAGTAACTCAACGGCCTAGAATAACAGTTAAACGCATGCCAATTAAAGCATAAAAAGCACTGAAAATCCAAAAATAGCCTAAAAAAGAAGAGTTTAATGCGTCATAAGGGTGCAACATATTAGCACATGTTTTTGTTTTGAAGCTGTGACATGTGACAGCATATACCCCTCTGATCCACGTAAAAACCATAATCTTTAAATCTTTCATGGCGAAACTGTGATGTGTGATGCCACATGAGCGAATCACGCGTTATCACATATAAATCACAGGGGTGTGATGTTTGGTCGAAGTTTTAATTCTTGCGGGTGTCTTGCTCGTTGTAACTGCTGGAGCTTCTTTTGAATATTATAGGCAGCTTCGAAGAGTCCAAAGAGAGTATGAAAAGGCAAAAGAAGCTGTCGATGATGTTGTCTTGAGTTTTAACAGACAGCTTAAGCAGGAGGCGGAAAGACTGGGGCTTGTCGCATATGAGGTTGAGGCAATTTCTTCGAAAAGTGAAAGGGCTCGAAACGGGGCGGAAGAAGCCCGTAAGAGAGTGCAGACTTTAGAAACCAAAATCGGTTCTGTTCTGGAAAGTAGAGAAACGATGGTAAGAAGGTTGGACGAAATTGATAAGAAGGTATGTGATGCTGTTGCATCACAAGAGACCTTAGCTGCAAAGATTTCCACCATGGAAGAACGAGCCAGACAGGTCTCCATCTCCACTGCTCCTGAGGCAAAGGTTGAGGCGGTGATACCCATAAAAAGAGAGAAAGCCTTGGCGCCGCTGACTGAAACCGAGTTATCTGCCCTGGATATGTTGGCCTTGGAAGGCCCTAAGACGGCTCCTGAGATACAGGGTAAAATCAAACTTAGTAGGGAGCACACGGCGAGGTTGATGAAGAAGCTTTACGAAGAAGGTTACTTAGAGAGAGACACCAGCAAAATTCCGTTTAAGTATCGCGTTAAAGAAGAGATGGGGAAGCTTTTGAAAAAAACCGAAAGCGAATCAGCGTAACCTTAGTCATGTAGCAGAAGAGCTTGTCAGCTTCCATACAATTTAATAATTCCCGTTTTGACTCATCATCCCCATATAACCATTTGGTAATCTCACTAAGTCACTTGCTGTTTAAGCATGGCTCGCGGAAAACTTGGCGCCAGTTTATATTTTAGGCTCTTAGAAGAGCCCATCTTCACAAGTATCCCTCTATTTGTCATCCTGGCGAGGTAAGTAGCCACGGTGCTAAGGCTTATCGGTTCCTTGAATTCTTGCTCATACACTGATTGCATGTCTCTCGAGGAGAACCAGACTATAGGAAAATGTTTTTGGGCTACCATGCGAACCCTGTCATATTTAGAGAACTCGTTGCCCGCAGCCGCTGGGTTGCCCCCGCCACTTGGCATCCCACCTAGTAACTCCACCAAATCCAAGAGGCGAAGAGCCTTTTCTCGAGTTATTTGACCTTCAAAGGAAACAGTGTATCTGTTGCCATCACCATCGTATAACTCAACGCGCATTTTTCTCGTTGGCATTAATAGTATGCACCCGGGTGTGTGCTCACAGATTTTACAGTTTGCAAGTTATAGATGTTATGGTGAAAGTGGAAAAAAGAAAAAATCCAATAAAGGCTGCAAAAAGAAAATGGGGGAAAAATTCCATTGGTTCTATTATTACAGGCTTCACAGCTCTTCTAAACAATAAAACGAAACAAACAAGCCGCCGAGCTCAAGTCTCCAGTAGAAGAGGAGGGGGAGGTGTTTCACAGGAAAGCAACACAAAAAAGTTAATGCTTAAAAAAAGAAAGCCGAAAAAGAAGCATCATCGAGTCAAATTCACAAGGTCTTCGCAAAACTGTGAACATAAAACAAGTAAGTACTCTTGTGATGAATACTTATCAAGATTAGAGAAAAAGTGCATAAAAAAATGGAAAGGAGACTAGGGAAAAAATGAAAACGGTCGACATCATTGAGTTGTGCTTTGAGTGAGAGTGGCACCCCTCAGTTTCCATTGGAAAAATTTAAAACTTTAATCTCAATTTTATTCCTTGCAATTTTTTGTCAAAAATATCTAAAATCTTTAATGGTAATAGTTATAATAGCTTTTAACATGTTACCTTCCAGAGTATATTTCGTTTAGAAAGAAATCAGCATTACTTACTAAAATTTAAAACAGACTTCCAGAGGAAATTCTGGGGTGCGCCTGCCATTTTTCAGTTTCTTACTATTGTTTAGCTGCTCTATTTCTAGGATTCTTGTGTTGGCAATTTAGTTTTCTGTATGACAGAGCTTATTTTTCTCCACAGGAAGATGAGCGTTACCTTTGAACTGTAACGAAGGAATCGCCTTGAGCGGGATTAAGATACTTGACGATGTGTTCGATAAATTCGTTGGCAACACGAACATCTTTAAGGATAGAGGGGTTTTACGACATGACTATTTACCAGATAGGCTGCCTCACCGGGAAGAACAGATTAGGCAGCTCGGCGAAAAAGTGGCTCCGGTTTTGAAGGACGCGGCGTGCTCAAACATTTTTATTTATGGAAAAACTGGAACAGGCAAGACGGCTGTAACAAAATACGTGCTGAGTCATCTTGAGGTTAAAGCGAAGGAATTTGGTGCGGCTGTTAGGTTCTGCTACGTGAACTGCAGCATGGCAGGGTCTGAATACCGTGTCTTTGCGAGTTTGTGCCAAAGCATAGGAGCATCCGTCCCCTTCACAGGCCTGTCTGTTGGAGAGGTCTATGACAGGTTTAGAACAGGATTGGATGCCTCAAAAATTATTTTTATAATAGTTTTAGACGAAATCGACGCGTTGATTAAAGCACGCGGAGACGGTCTCCTTTATGAGCTAACGAGGATAAATGAGACTTTATGTAAAAGCAAAGTATCCCTGGTTGGCATATCCAATGACCTTCGGTTGAAGGAATTTCTTGATCCGCGTGTTTTTAGCTCGCTTAGTGAGGAAGAGATCGTGTTTAGGCCTTACGACGCCAGTGAATTGAGGAACATTCTGCTTGAACGTGCAAGAGTAGCGTTTTATGATGGCTCTTTGTCCGATGCTGCCTTGAGCCTGTGCGCTGCTTTGGCTGCTGCGGAGCATGGTGATGCTAGACGAGCCTTGGATTTACTGCGTGTCTCTGGTGAGGTTGCTGAGCGAATAGGTGCGAGTGTTGTGGTTGAAGAGCACGTTCGAGAGGCTGAAAAACACATTGAGCACAATCGGGTTGTTGAAGCCCTTAAAGATTTAACTTTACACTCCAAACTTGTGGTTTTAAGTGTCTACCACTTGGGCAAGGCAAACGTTCATAGTGCTATCACTGGCGAAATCTACGAGGTCTATGGTGAGCTTTGCGGAGAATTGAGCGTTGTGCCCTTAACACAACGCCGTTTAGGCACGCTGGTGAATGAACTCGACTCCATGGGATTATTGAATGCGAAGGTTATAAGCATGGGAAGGTATGGACGGACAAAAAAGATTAGGCTGGAGATAGCCCGTACCCTTATTAGAGATGTTTTTGCTAATGACAGTAGACTTGGACGTTTGGTTAATTATGAGCCTAGGTGTCTTTCGAAACGTGCCAATAGTAGGGGTTGAAGACGGAAGTTTCCAGAAAGGCACAACACAAAAGACTCTTCTTGCCGCAGTCTTGCTCAGGGGAATAGAGATTGAGAACGTAAAAATTACAAAAATAACCGTTGACGGTCTAGATGCAACAGAAAAGCTCGCTAAAATCTTGGATGAATGGGAGTTCGCAGCGGTTCTTCTTGCCGGTGCATCCTTCGCGGGCTTTAACATAATCGACCCAACAATTATTCATGAACAATTCGGGAAACCAGTTATCATAATATCGCGGACAAAACCCGACAACAAAGCAGTAAAACTGGCCCTCCAACGGCATTTTGAGGACTGGAAAATTCGTTGGGAAGTATTTAAGAAGTTGGGGTCTGTCCATGAAGTTGTTGCTTTGGCCGGCGAACCGCCAGTCTATGTTGAAACTGTAGGTGTGGGCATTGAATGGGCTTGTAGTCTCATTCGGGCTTTGTCTGTTTGCGGCCGGGTCCCTGAGCCAATTCGCGTTGCACGATTGGTCGCACGCGGGCTCTCTTAGACAAATGGAGTAACCGTAACTTCCAATGTTTGAAGGTCTACCACCGGAACTTTTCCCGGAGTTGGAACTAGTCCAAGCCTGTGCATATAATCTGTTTGTTCCTGCCATCCACCTGAGTTTAAAACCAAAACTCCACGGTAATTAGTGTATCCCAACACATGCACGTGGCCAGCGTGTAAAATGTCTGGAACATGCTCTATAACTAGAAAGTCTCTGTTTTCAGGCGACAGCGGTGTTTTTCCGCCATATACTGGTGCTAAATGGCGGCTCTGTAACAGCAATTTCATTGCTTTTTCTGGGTGATCAAAGTCCATACCAGGAACGGTGGAGGTGACATCATCTAAGCTGCGGCCATGATATAGCAGCACTTCTACATCATGGAGGGTGAGGAGGCTTGGGTTTCCAAGGGAGCACACACTCCTTGATTCTTGCAGTGTTTTCAGAAAAGTGTTGGATATCGCCGGCTGAGGCAAGGCTTTTCTGGGGGCATCGTGATTTCCAGGTATAATTATCACTTCTATGTAGTCGGGGATTTGCTCAATAAGTTGTGCAGCATACTTGTACTGCTCATAGACGTCTTTGATTGCCAACTCTCTTAATTGATTTGGATAAACTCCTATCCCATCAACAATGTCACCAGCTATTAGAACATATTTGATGTGGCTTGCTATCTCCCGCATTTTTTCGTTTCCGTACTTGCCGTTAAGCCATAATATGAAGCGGTTGAAGGTTTCTCTCTGAAATTTTGTGCTGCCCACATGCATGTCCGAGGTGAGCACAGCATAAACTGGAACTGAAGCTTTGTTTTGGAGTTTTTGGGCTATGTCTGGCAAAATTATGTCTTCAGCGATTAAGAGGTTGCTTCTTGTTTTCACGATGCTTATACAGACAACCTGGTCGAGCAGGAGCAAACGCGCTTTTTTTAGAACCTCCTCTGGGGCGTTTTGCGGTACAAGAACCATTGTGGTCGCATGCAAATCTTCAACGGTTAGTAGTATTCTTTGTTTTGCTTCTCTTTTTTCCGTTATCATGCCAATTATTTTCAGTCTCGTGTTTGTCGGAGCTTTTAAGGCGTCTAAAATGGATGCTGCGCTTTTAACGTCTATCCGTTGTCTCAACAGCTTTTCTATTCGCTTGAATCTGTCTCGGAAGTACTCTAGATAATTGTCAAGTGTTCCGCTGGAGCTTAGTTTGCTAGTCGGGTCTTCAACTATCTTTATGTTCGCCTCGATTTCTTTTGCAAATGGACGAAACTGCTTTTTTGCTTCTGTTAGTTGCGGTTCTGGCATTTTTTGGAGTTGTTCTTCTAATGGTTGGATAAGGATTTCTTTTGTTGGTTTCGCCTCTTTTACCAGCTGTTCCAAAAAGCTTCTCTCAATGAATAATGGTTTTTCTTTTAGAGTCCCTATTCTTTTTATTGCCTTGCTTATGATTTCTGTTGGGTCTTCTGTTGCGGTTATTGTGCTTAAGAATTCGAAGGCTTCTTTGTTGAGTTGGTATCCTGCCTCAATTGTTAATTCTACCGCTTTTTGTAGTCTTGCGGTTTCGCTCATATTTTGAGTGTCCTCCAGTCTTGCTTTTTTGGGATTATTATGTAGCCTTCTTCTTCATCTCCTATGGCTTCTGTTTGGTTTTGGGTGTGAAGGTATGCTGTCAAGGCAGAGGTTATTGCGTCGATTTCGTGCGGCGTCATGGTGCGCACTTTGAGTTCTGCTTCTAACCCTATACTCTTCAGGATTTTTTGAATTTTTCCCCAGTCTTTTGATGGCATATTCAGGGCTTTACGTGTTGATGTAGGGTGCACTTCTATTGTCTTGTATCCCTTTTCTGCTATTGACTTGTTTATTTTCATACCGCGTAGTGTGAGTTTCCTCATTGCTGGGAGGCTTGGCGGGAAAACCCGATATCCTTTTCTTATCATTTCCTTATCTGCTCTTCGGAGGTTTCCTCTTTTTGGAAGGCAGAGGGGAGCGTCAATTGCTATGATTGCTGGTTTGTTGCGGGCAATGCCTTCTAAGATTTCATTGTCCGTATATATCAGGCTTGTTTTTACGGCTTTGTTTTTCCATAGAGCCCATCCGGTGGGATTTTCCGGTTTTCCGGCTAGGTCTATACCGATTATAACTTCTTCTCTCAATTTTAACACTCATGCCTAGATTTATATATTCGATTTTTGTTTAGATGTGTCAATATTCAAGGTTAACACAGTCGTGTATTGAATGGTGATGTGAATGAGCGAATTACGCAAAGTCCAGCAAACCCCAAGTGGCACATTTTTTGTTTGCTTACCAAAGTCTTGGGCTGAACACTCTGGTCTGAAGCGGGGCTCCGTGGTAGCGATTACCGAAACCAGTGACGGTAGGCTTCTCGTAGACCCTGAATACGGTGCTGAGCCTTCCTCCCGCACAATCACTTTGAAGCCGGGTCCTTATTTAAGCCGTGAAATCACAGGGAAGTATCTTCTTGGCTTTGACATTATCAATGTCGAGGCGAAGGAGCGTATTAGCTTTGAGGTTCGGGAAACAATCAAAAGTGCCGTTAGTCGATTAATCGGATTGGAAATTGTTGAAGAGGACTATTCACGTATTGTCCTACAGTGTTTGCTGGAGCCCTCGGGCTTTCCGCCTGAAAAGATTCTTCGGCGAGGCTACACTATTGCTGCTAGTATGCACCGAGACGTGGTTAACGCATTAGTTGACGGAGACTTGCACCTAGCTAAAAGCATTATAGCCCGCGACGACGAAGTTAACCGGCTTTACTTTCTTTTAGTTCGCATTCTGCGCACCATAATTCAAAACCCTGGCCTGAGCGAGAAGCTGGGGGTTCGTCCAATCGAATGCCTGGACTATCGCCTTGCAGCGAGCTTGGTGGAAGCGATTGGTGACGAATGCGTGCGAGTAGCGATGAAAGCAGTTGAGCTGGAAGGCACAAAACTGGCTGAGGATTTAAAGAGGTCATTTGTCGCTTTTCATATGGCTTGTTTTGAAGCTCATGAGAATGCTCTAAAAGCCTTTTTTGCGGGCGATACAGGTTTAGCTGAAAGTGTGCGGAACATGCGAGAAGAAGTTGAAAAAATGTTTACTAACATTGAGAAAGTTGCCAAAGTGCAATCTCTCGATGTTGTGCCCCACATTCTAGCAGTGGCTTCGATTTTAAGGCAAGTCTATGAGCATAGCGTGGACATAGCGGATTTGGTCATGCCAAAAAAGCTGTAACTCAGGTCTTTTAGAAGGGAAGTTTATCCACTTTTTGCGGTGCTTTAGCTAATGAAACATGCTCGCTCATTCTTAGTTCGCCAGTGTACTGCACTTCACCGCTTATGTGACAATGAGGTTCAATGAAAACGGTTTCACCGTAAACGTTTTCTGCGTGTGATCCACTTCTGAGCAGAACCTTCTTGCCGTAGATATCCTCTGCATATGCACCTCCGCCGATAATGACCTGATCTGCTCTTATAGGTCCACGAACTTTACCCCTTCTTCCTATCTCAACAAAACGTGCAGTTACCCCTTCCATAGTAGTTATTGAACCGCCAACTTCTACACGCTCTTCCACGATGGCTTTCCTTGAGCGTAACATTCCGCCTACTTCGATGTTTTTTGCTGAAACCTCCTCGTCAATTTCCACTTTTCCGCCTACTTCAAGATTTCCGGAAAGCTTTAGTGTTTTGCCTACTTCTATTTTGCCTCCTACATCTATCTCGCAACCTTCGCCAGAACCTGTTATCTCTACCTTGCCTCCCACGTCGATGTCATTAAACTCTAAATCACCTTCGACTTTAAATGAACCTCCGACTTTTATATCAACGCCCTTATTTTTGCTGGCTAGTCGAACGCTTCCACCTACATTTATATGCTCAAATTCTAGCGGATGCCTAGACTCGAAGCTTCCGCCCACTTCTATTTGGCGAATTTTTCCGCCTCCAACTTCTGCTGTCCCACCTACATCCAAAATTGCAATGTTCACTCTAGATTCGATTGAAACGCTTCCGCCTACATCTATTTTCTCAGCCTCTACTTCCCCCTTGGCTTTAAAACTTCCACATGCGCCTATTTTTTCAGCTTTTACGTTTCCATCGACCTTTAGGCTTCCACAAACATCAACTTCATTAACCACTAAATATTTGCTCACAAAGAGAGCCTTATCTATATCCACCCTTTTCGCTGTCATTTTCCCGTAAACTTCTAGGCTACCGTCTTCCAATTTGGCATTGTTTTCTATTTCCAAGTCTCCATGAATTATTACATTACCTTCAGCTTCCAGGTTTTCTGTTGAGAGGTTGCACTCAAAAGTGTTGTCTCCTTCACAGTAAATTATACCTGAAACCTTCACTGTGGGCGGTGTCCCTGTTCCATCGATGATTGCACGCCTGCCTACTATTAAGTCTCCTTTAACGAACTCTAATGTTGTTTTGCGTCCTGAGGGAACAGATATTCTGTTGTTCATCGTTCAGCCCTCAATGTGAGCATACATCCTAGATTTAAAAGGGAAACTCACGTTTCGTGACTACTGCCTGTCAACAGAGGGTTAGTTTTCTTGTAAGTAAAAGTTCAGCTTCGGCTTTTTTCTGCTCGGCTATTATCTTGTAGTTTGTTTTGGTTACCGCGGCTTTGTATGCAGGAGAATGGATCGTTAATCTTGGCTGTTCTATTTTATGATAGACGTTTCTAATCATACCAAATATTCTTTGTGTTCTAAGAGAGCTGTTCTCTCTTGTTTCTTGTTTGCAACCTATTTCACATTCTTTACGTTTTTCCATCTTCATCACCTCTTTCATCGAGAAGAATTGTGGGCTATGAAGCTTTAAAAGGCGACGCACATGTTGAAAACACTACTTGTAGTTACAAATTGTTACTTGTTTTCACTCTTCTAAAGCAGCAAAGAACTTTCGCATGCGCTTGAATGTTTCTATATATTCTAGGCCCCATTTTGTTGCTCTGTATTTTTTGCGGTCGCCTACAGTTACTTCTCTTACGAATCCATGTAAAACCAGAAAATTCAAGGTTTTCTTCGCTCTATCTACGGGCATGTTTGCCCCGTAAGAAATTCTGGTTAAAGAGCATAAGCCCCTCCTTGCGATCACTTCTATCATGTCTGCATAAATGTCATACTTGGTTCTTCTTCGTTCGTTGGGCAAGAGGGGCTTCTCCGAATTCCACTATTATTAAATGTTGAATGCTTAATCTTAATTGTGGTGAATGACCATGCACCCAACAGCTTCTAAAGTCAAACAATACCACATTGCATGCAAAAAAGGTGATCTAGCTGAGTATCTGCTTGTGCCAGGCGACCCAGACCGTGTCCCGAAAATTGCCGATCTCTGGGATTCCGCCAAAGAAGTTTTTTGCCACCGAGAGTTTCGCAGTTTCACGGGTAAATACAAGGGAGTTCCAATCTCTGCCCTGTCAAGTGGTATTGGCCCAGCCTGCATGGCCATAGTTGTTAACGAGGCTTCTCGCATAGGCGTTCACACATTCATTCGTGTTGGCAGCACCGGCGCCATACAAAAGGACATTAACTGCGGCGACTTGGTTATTTCTTCTGCTGCTGTGCGCCTTGACTGCACAAGCAACTGTTACGTTATGCCTGAGTATCCAGCGGCTGCCAGCTACGAAGTTTTGTTGGCTTTGGTTGAAGCGGCTGAAAGCTTGGGCGTAAACAGCTATCATGTTGGCATAACAGCAACGACCGCAGACTTCTACGCGGGACAAAACCGCCTAACAACAAAAGCGGCTGCGTCTCGAATGGAAGGCTTGCTTCCTACAATGCAGAGGGCGGGCGTTTTGAACTTTGAAATGGAAACGGCCACACTATACACTCTGGCAAGCCTCTGCGGATTGAGGGCGGGCTCCATATGCGCGGTTTATGCCAACAGATGCACAAACGAGTTTAAGGAAGGGGCGGGCGAAGAAAACGCCACAAAAATCGCAAACGAAGCCACAAAAATACTATACGAATGGGATACGAAAAAGCGCAGAAAGAAGAAGCAATGGCTCTTCCCATCGCTCTTAACCATAGAATGAAAACTCTTTTAGACAACAAAACACCTTGTTTGTGTTGCCGGGGTGGCGGAGTGGTTATCGCGCTGGCCTCGAGATCAACGGCCGTAATATAAGAGGCTGAGGATTAAAAAGGACAAGTAAGCCAGTGGGCCTTCGGGCTCGCAGGGGTTCGAATCCCTTCCCCGGCGTTTTTACTTGCTTTTTGGAGGTTCTTTCAAGAGAAGGAGCCTGATTCTTGGTTTTTCGGGAATTGATTTTTAACCTAGCTAAAGCTGGAGAGTAGTTCTGACGAATCCCTTGGCCAATTACTCCAGCAATAGATGCAGCGCAGACAACATCCAGCGGCATAACCAGTAGCGATTCCTCCGTAAACAGGGGCAGAATAAATGCCTACATATGTTCTTTCCAAACCATTTAGGCCTTCTCTAGTAACTAACTTCTCTGTTTCATTGGCTAACTCTAGAAGATCGAATGGTTTGGATTTAGGTGTTAAAAACCGCTGATACCGGTCCATATGGGTCACTCCAAGGTTGAATAACGTACTTATCGATTAAAGTTTGTAACGGAATTTCTAGCGGACAGAATTGATGTGAAGTTGCGTTGCTGTTGCACTGAGAGATATTCTCGGCGCATGCTTCTAATCGACGGAAAAGGCGACTGAAAAGCTATAAGATCAATCGAATTTAATGCATGAACACACAAGGGGCGGATTGTGGTTTGGATTTGAAAATTCATAAACACGTAGAAACCAGTAGGCAGGTAATCTTTGACTGTGCGTTGGAAAATGGTGCTATCGTAGCCGCTAACTGCTTTAAGGAATATTTTCCTAAGGACGCGAAATACTACACGTATGTTTGGCCCAGAGATGCCTCCTTCGCTTGTGTAGCAGCTGACATCCTTAGAATTGAGGACATTCAAGAGCGATTTTTTGATTGGTGTACGAATCGGGCAGCGGACTTTCGGAAAACGGGGGTATTTTTTCAGAATTATTTTGTCAATGGGTTGAAGGCGTCGGGAAATTTCCAGCCGGATCAGACTGGTTCTGTTTTGTGGGCAGTATGGCATCATTACAAGGACAACTTGAAAGAGGCATCCAAACATGGAATGCTTGTTCGTAGAGCGGCTAACGGGATATGCGACAAATGGAGAGGAAACCACTTCAGGCAAGTTACAAATGATCTGTGGGAAGAGAGATTCGCCTTTCCTGATTTGGAAGAAAACTTCACGTATTCGCTTGCTGCCTGTGTAAAAGGATTGGAATGCGCAAACGCTATTATGCCGAACAAGAAATGGGTCGAGGTGGCTGGCCAGATGCGCGAAAGACTCAGAGATCACTATGCGGGGCATTTTTTTAGGACTTATGGCAAGTTGGGCGACGGCAGCATAGATGCTTCTATGCTGGGGCTCGTTTACCCGTTTGAAGTTTTTTCACCCAGAGATAGAAGGGTTGTAGCGACTGTAAAGAAGATTGAGAAGAAGCTTGTTATTGCTGACGGGGTTCACAGGTATGAGAATGACGAATATGATGGCTGGATCTTCGATTCCATGCACCGAAATAAGGGTGCTGGCGCTTGGCCGATTCTCAACTTCTGGTTGAGCATATACTATGCTAGGTTAGGATACAGGGAAAAGGCTCTTCAATATTACAATTGGGTGTTGAACAGGGTGAGAAAATTTATACCTGAACAGATCTTTGAAAACGATATTCAAGTCTCAGTTAAGCCACTCTGTTGGAGTCACGCCATGTTTATTATTGCTTCAAGAGAACTTGGGTACCTCCAGCAATGAGAAAAACTGTGAATTGGCTTAGAGGAGAACTGCTGCTTATGCCTACCGTAAAGTTTAAGCAAGTTCCACCTAACGTATGTGGCAGAATCGGGTGATAAAATTTGGTTGATTTACTTTTCATCTTCAAGGTTCATCAGCCGTATAGGCTTAAGAAGGGTTTCTTCTGGGAAAGAAACATGTTCCGCAAACTAACTAAAGAGGAGTTGTTTGATTTTTATTTTGACAATGCAAAGAATAGGGAGATTTTTGAACGTGCCTCTAGAAAATGTTACTTTCCGTCGAACGATATCCTACTTAGGCTTATCGATGAGTTTAAAAGAGAAAAGAAAAAAAGTCAAAGTGTCTTTCAGCATATCTGGGGTTTTCCTTGAGCAATGCGAAGTTTTCAGTCCAGACCTTTTGGAGTCATTTAAACAATTAAGCGAGACTGGTTGCGTTGAGTTTCTAGACCAACCCTACTATCATTCTCTCGTGGGACTTTATCCGGTGAGAGACGAATTCATTGAACAAGTTAGAATGCATCGTCAATTAATGAAAGATCTTTTTGATTACGAACCTGTTTCTTTTGAGAATACTGAGCTATTTACAACAACGCTGTCGCCAAGGTCATAGATAAAATAGGTTACTCTGCTATCTTAACCGAGGGAGTTGATAGAATTCTGAGGGGGAGGTCACCGAATTATGTCTATAAGGCCAAGGACTGTGAAAGACTTAGGGTTCCCTTAAGGAACTACAAGCTCACAGACGATGTTGGTTTCAGATTCTCATTGAGATCATGGAGTGACTGGCCGCTGACCGCCGACAAATATGCGGCTTGGCTGGCTGCGACTCAAGGTCAATGTGTCACCATTTTTCCAGACTACGAGACATTCGGAGAACACCATTGGCCTGAAACGGGCATACATGATTTCTTGAGGCACTTGCCGAAAGAAATTCTAAAGTGGGAACAACTGAGCATGTCTACACCGTCAGAAGTTTTAGCCAAGTAGAAGCCTGTTGGGGAAATTGATGTTCCAGAACTCGGCGATACCGTCTCTTGGGCTGACATTAACAGGGACACGAGTGGCTGGCTTGGAAACACCATGCAGTGGGGATATTACACAACAACCAAGGAGCTGGAAGCACTTGTCAAAGAAGCAAAGGACAAAGGGTTCCTAAAGCTCTGGAGATACTTCCTGATCAGTGACCACCTCTACTACATGTTTACAGCAGGCGGCTCGCCAAGCGAGGTTCATGTATACTTTAGCCCATACGACTCTCCAATGGACGCTTTCGTTACTGCACAAGGGGCAATATTGGACTTTGAATCAAGATTAAGACTATACGTAAACGCGGCAAACGAGCCTTTCCTGTTCTATAGTGGAGTAGGAGAAGAGAATTTCACTGGAATCAAAGTTTGGAGTCTTACTGGTCTTGTTGATGCCATTCAAAAAGTTGATGCAAGGCTTATAGAGTTCCACAATCAGAAGGGAGACTTTGAAAAGTGGGCAAGATTCTCACTGCGAGATGAAGAGTTAGCCAAACGTTTTGAGGAAGTTCGCCTTTCAGGAGTTCAAGGCGAGAAACTTCGATACAATTTACAGGAGGCTGCCAAAACCCGTTCCATAGAGCTGAAAAAACTAGTGCACACAGCAACAAGATCTTTTTGATCGTTAAGAAAAAAGTGAACACGCTTTGATTATTCCCTTTTTAGTGAGATAATAGCGCGGTCTTCGTAGGCTATCTGTAGAAGTTTCAGCATATTCCAAGTCCAAGAGCCGTTGAAGTAGCTTCCGAACGTCTTCGATACTTATCCCTAGCATGTCTGACAACTCTTTTGCCGATTTTGCATGTTCGCTATCGACAGCTCCAAGAATGTGCAGTAAAACGAGAATTCTCAGTTCTTCAGGATAGTGATCAAACTTAAAAAGTGGAAGACTTACATCAACCTTCGACCTTGGCACTGGCACAGCGAGCATAGCCTGACGATATACTTCAATCGTTTCGTCGGCGATTTTGTTCCAATCATAGTCTTTGACGACTTTTTGATAGGCGTTTTCTCGAATGGTGTTTGCGAAGCTGTGATTTTGCAACACTTTAAGGATTCCCCATGCGAGCGAATCGGAGTTGTTCGGATAGACTTTGACTCCTGTTTTGTCGTGTTCGACGATTTCGGCTAGGCCTCCCGTGTCTGAAACCACGACGGGTGTTTTTGCTGCCATCGCTTCCAAGGCTGTTATTCCAAATGGTTCATAAAGAGACGGGAAAACTGCAGCGTCACTTGCTTTATAAAGTGAGACCAGCGTCTTTCCATCTACAAAACCCGTGAAAAAAACACGATGGGCTACGCCAAAGTCCCAAGCTTCTTTTGATAAGTAATCTTGCATTCCTCCCTCGCCAACGATCACAAAACTCACGTTTGGCAATGCACTCAGCACTTTTGGTACTGCGCCGATGAGTACGTGGACGCCCTTTTCATGAACCAGCCTTCCAACATACACCACCATCTTTTCATTAGGCTTGACGTATCGCCGCCTGACACCTTGGTAGTCTATTTTGATGTCAAACTTGGAAGCATCTACTCCGTTTGGAATTACGTAGAGTTTCTCTCTTTGTACGTTAAACGTTTCAAAAATTTGGCGCGCCATGTAATTGCTGCAGCATATCACCTTTGAGCTTTGACTGATCATGTGTCTCTCTACTTCGTTTATGGTTCTTTGATAATCGGTATGTATTCCTTGTCTTCTACCGATCTCTGTGGCGTGTATTGTTGACACTAAGGGCTTTCCGTAGGCGTTCTTGACTTTTGTTGCGGCGTTAGCTACGAGCCAGTCATGCGCATGGATCAGATCAATGTTTTCATTGTAAGAGTTAATGACGTCTATGGCTTTTTCTGCCATGTTTTGGTTCATTGAAAAAATCCATGATAGAAAGCTGTGGGATGGAATTTTGGAATTGAAACGGTATACGTGGACTCCGTGAATTTGTTCGTATTCTGGGGCTCCTGGAAAGTCGCATGTGACCACGTGTACGGTTATGCCTTTGCGAGTTAAGGCTAAAGACAGATCGTTAACGTGGGATGAGATTCCTCCTACGATTCTTGGTGGGAATTCCCATGAAAGCATTAGAACGCTGAGTTTTTCCGTAGGCACTCAAATACACCGTGGATGTGTTCACACTTAATAAAGCGTTTGTACACAAAAGTTATTTGGTTTGTAACATCTTTAAAGTTTCTAGGGATGAAGAAAGTTGACTGAGTTCAGTCTTCCGCTTCCGGAGAAGCTTCTTATTACTTTGCATAACCTCTGCGCTACTAGTGGAGAGTGGGCAAGAAGATCTGATGAATTAGCGCAGATTCTTCAAGTTGATGTGAATGAAGTTAATCGGATTCTTGATGGACATGTTTCTGAAGGATACGTTGTGAGCTTCACGGATCATGAAGGAAACAGAAGGTATCATTTAACAAGTACTGGAATTATCAGGGTTTGCTCATTTTTCAGTTGAGGAAGTGCTTTCTGTTTTGCGCGTGGTGATCTTCACGTGGGAGTTTCCTCCAAGAATTGTTGGACAGCTTTCTCATTATGTCAACCGGCTTGCAGTTGAACTGGTAAGAAAAGGTCTTGATGTCTACGTCGTTACTTATCATAACTCTTGGACGGGCTTTCATGAAGGCATGGATGGGGTTAAGGCTTACAGGATTTCGGATCCTTTCAGGCCACACATTAATATTCTCACTTGGGTGCTGAACTTGAATCAAGAGGTTGAACGAGTTGCTGCGGATGTTTACTACTCTGTCAAACGTGAAGTCGATCTCATCGATGTGCACGATTGGCATTTTGTTCCAGCCGCGGTGAGTTTGAAAAGAGCTTTTAAAATTCCTTTTGTTTTCTCAATAGATAGCCTTGAAGATCATCGATCCCACGGTTCTAACGCTCCTTTAAACCTTTCAATAAAGACCATAGAGTCTCTGGGTGTTGATGAGGCTGAGAGAATTATCGTCAAATCGGACTGGATGAAACATGAAGTGAACCAAAGATATAGGGCTCAACTTGAAAAGATTGAAGTTGTTTCACCGAACTCCTCCCACTGGATTGACGAAATTCTGACAGTCTACGAGAGAAAATTGAAGGTGATAGCTAGTTGAACAAACAACTTCGAGTTATGATGCTTTCTTGGGAGTTCCCTCCCAGAACGGTTGGCGGGATTTCTGCTCACGTCTACAATCTGTCTCGTCAGCTAGCAAGCATCGGAGTGGACACGTATGTTGTAACTTGCGATTTTCCTGGAGCACCAGAGCGCGAGGAACTCGATGGTGTTCACGTAGTTCGAGTGGACTCATACAAAACCCCTTCTCCAGACTTCGCCACATGGGATTATCTGATGAACGTGAATATGCAAAAGGAAGCTTCAAGCATCATCAGCGACTTGGACGGCGGTGTAGACATAATTCACGCGCATGACTGGCTCGTAGCTAACGCCGCATTAGGACTGAAACATATTTTCAGAGTTCCCTTAGTAGCCACAATACATTCCACTGAAATTGGAAGAAGAAATGGTCTTCACACGAATTATGAGAGAGAGATTCATCAAACAGAGAATTGGCTTGTGCATGAGGCTTGGAAAACAGTCTGCTGCAGTCAATACATGTCTTCTCAAGTGCAGTGGGCATATGGGCTATTGGCAGATGGAGTGGTGATGATTCCAAACGGTGTAGACGCAACCGTGTTTGAACAGAATTTTAGCAGGTCCGAATTTAGAAACAAATTTGCCTTGCCTGATGAGAAAATTGTCCTTTATGTCGGACGTCTTGTCCACGAAAAAGGAGTTCAAACACTGATCAACGCTATGCCCAAAGTTTTGGCTAGGTTAAATGCAAAGTTTGTGGTTGTTGGGGATGGAGGCATGAAAGATTTCCTCATGGGACAAGTTCGCAACATGCGGCTGGCTCATAAAATCCTTTTCACAGGTTTTTTAGACGAGCAGAGCTTGCATTTTCTTTATAGGTGTGCCGATGTCTGCGTGGTCCCGTCTCTTTATGAACCATTTGGAATAACAGCTCTGGAAGCGATGGCAGCAAAAACACCCGTCGTGGTTTCAGACACGGGAGGCCTAGCCGAAATCGTCGAACACGACAAAACAGGAGTCAAAGTCTATACAGGCAATGCGGATTCGTTGGCGTGGGGCATAACCAGAGTTCTCCTGGATTCGGGCTACGCTGAATGGCTTAGGTCAAATGCTTACTCTAGGGTTCTAGAAGTCTACAACTGGAGAAGGATAGCCGTGGATACCAAGGCTCTATATCAGAGAATACGTAATGGGTTCAAGGCTAGTTCTTGGAAACCTACGTGAAGCCGTACAATTTCGATATTTTCTCGGTTTTTTCTCTTGCTTTAAAGGAGCAGATCATAGATCGGTTTAACCAGTCTTTGCTTCCCCACCAGAAGTTGTCACTTGACTCGGCGAGCAGAAGCCATTCCGAAGCTTGTTGGATAGCCGCTTTAGCTTCCGTTGGGCAATCGTTGCCTGCGGCTTTGACTTTCTCGTCAACTTCGTGGAGGAGTTTGCTAGTTTCTAGAATGTGGGTCCAGGTTTTCTGTCTATGCTCTCCTCCAGTCCACTTCAGAAATCTTCCATCATCAGAGGCTTCTGGAACGTTCCAGCTGCCATCTTCCACGACAACCGTGTCTTTGGGAGGGTGTTCATCAAGATAATCATCGATGGTGGTTAGTTCCATAAACTTGAAATTTGGGTCCTTTTTGAGCAAGTATAAAAGAGGTTCAAAAAACCACCCCCAGAAGCCTGCATTTTCGCCAGAGTGGCGGAACCAACCATTTTCTCCGTCTGTGGCGACCGTTAGCAAGAAGTCGCCATCGTTGTGAGGTTGAATCCTCTGTTCGATCTCGTTTTTCAGCCAGACTGGGTTGTAACCGCTTTGCTGAGCGTTGCTGATGTCTCTGTCTCTTGGAATCACGATTATTCGTTGACCATTATACTCGACGTAGTGAGGCCTGTACATAAGCTCATACCTGTCAATTTCTTTATTGGCGTTTAGTATGTGAGGGCCATCCACAACCGTCCATTTTATGCCCATCTCTGCCAAGTCAGGAATGACTTTCGCGCTGAAGGCAAGTTCTGGTAGCCAAAAGCCTGAAGGTTTCCCTCCAAATGTTTCCTTAAAGATTCTAAGATGCATCTCAATGTGTTTTCGGCGATCCTCTTTGGGTATAAGCGGAAATATGGGATGAAAGTAACCGCACCCCGTGAAACTGACTCTTCCCAGGTTTTCAGCTTCCCTATATCTGTCCCATAACTTGTTAAGTCTGAAATCAAAGCCGACATCGAGAAGTTCGTTCAACTGCCCGATCAGACTGCCCGTGAAGTTTAACGTTACTCTCGCATTCTCGTATTTTTTGAGGATGACCGCTGGATAGGTGTAAGGGTGAAGGGTTTGATTGAAAACTTCCCGGGCAACGTCCGATTCATATGTTGGTCCAGTTAGGTTGTATCTCGGCTGATGCATATGCAAAACTACTGCAAAATAAAGCCTCTGTTTTTCCATCAAACCGCCTTTTCCAATTTACTTACTTAAGCCAGTAGATAAAAGCTATTACTGTAAATTGTGCTAATACAAGCCGGGGTGAGCTTTATGTCTAAACCAACGGAAGATCAGATCATGATTTTGAAGATGATTCGTAAAATGAGAAAGGCTACATCAGTGGAGCTTGTTCAGAAACTGGGTGAACCCTACACAGTTCAGGATTTGAGTGCCTATTTGAAATTGCTTGAACAGGAAAAGCTGTTAAACAGGGTTGAAGAAAATCCGTTAACATACGAGTTGTCCATCCTTGGCCTGGTAACGATAGGGTTTTTGCCTGAAAAAGCCAAAAAAATTGTTTCATCAGTGCCCTCAGAAAAGTGCTTCCATTTTTACACGGGGGTCGGACCGGACAAGTTTACAAAGATCTCGGCTTGTAACCTTTCAGACTTCAGAGAGAATGTCAAAAAAGTGGATGTGAAATCATTGGAGTTTCACGTTCCAAGGGGCGACATAGAAAAATGGGTTAAAGATGTGTTAGGAGACAAAGAGCTAGCCGAAGAAATTGAACGTATCAGACGGTTGAAGTTTGCTGGTGAGCTGCTTAGAACTCGCATTTTAGAGGTGATAGATTTTCGTATCAAACAGCTAACGTCCATTGTTTAAGTATAGTCTTGTGATTGCACATGCGTGTGCTGATCTTGACTTCGGAGTATCAGCCCAAGCGTTTGGGCAATATATCTGACCATGTCAGCACCTTAGCTCATGAACTGGTCAAGCGCAAACATGAAGTGGAACTGGTCGTTTTGGACGATTGGCGGCCTAGATTTGAAGATGTGTGTGGCGTTCATGTTCATCGCGTTGCCAACCCTGTTAAAACGCATCCAATGGCTAGCGTGCTCACCTTCGCTGTTACTGCATCGTTGCCGATCGAATCTGAAGGGGCAAACATTGTTTATTTCTATAAGAAGCTGCAGAAAAACATTGATGTTATACACTGTCATGAATGGCTGATGGTGTATCCGGCGATCAATCTTAAACATGCTTTCAATATCCCCTTTGTTTTGACTTTTCATTCAATAGAAGGCCATCGATGCCACGACTGTTTCAGTCCTCTCAGCATTGCGATAAAAGAGATTGAGGATACGGGGATATGGGAGTCTAATCAGGTGATCACGAACACGGAGTGGCTGAAAAATGAAGTTTTAAGATACTACGGTGGTGGTCATAGAGGAAAGATAAATGTTGTTTGGCCCGTTGGCAAAGATTGGGTCGATGATGTAGTTTCTGTCTATCGAAAAGTCGTTAAGGGATCCTGATGCGGGTTCTTCATCTTTCTTGGGAATTCCCACCGCGGATAATAGGAGGTATTGCTTCACACGTTTTTGATCTGTCGAGAGCCTTAGCTCGTAGAGGAATTGAAGTTCACGTGATGACCTGCAACTTTCCGGGCGCTAAAGAGTACGAGAACATCGATGAAGTGAACGTCTACCGAGTTGAAAGCTATGCCGCTGGCGATTCTTTTCTCAGTTGGGCTTTGCGGATGCAGAAAAACATGGAGAGGAGTAGTTGTGATCTTATTAACTTCATCAAGGGCGTCGATTTGATTCACGCTCACGACTGGCTGTCGGGAGTTGCTGGCATCGGGTTGAAGCATCTGTACAGGAAACCGTTGATCACGACGATGCACAGCACAGAATATGGAAGGAAGATAGGTATTCACAATGATCTGCAGGCTTCAATACACGAGATCGAAAGTTGGCTGTGTCATGAATCTTGGCGGATAATCACCTGCTCATATTATATGCGTAATCATGTTTCTTGGTGTCTTCGCGTTCCTGAAAATAAGATTTGTGTAGTACAGAATGGAGTAGACGTTAACAAGTTCAATTTTGGTTTTAACTATTGGGAAGTTAGAAATCGGTTTGCTCATGGGTCAGAGAAAATCCTTTTGTTTGTTGGAAGACTCGTTCCGGAGAAGGGTTTGGATGTGCTAATCGAAGCGCTTCCCAACATCTTGGCGAAGGGCATCGACGCGAAGGTAGTTGCAGTTGGAGAGGGGCCTCAACGGGAAGAGTATCAGCAAATGGCCAATCAGTATGGGTTAGCCAATAAAATACTCTTTGTCGGGCATGTTGACGACTGGACGTTAAGGGCTTTGTATCGTGTGGCGGATGTGACCGTGGTTCCTTCCAAATTCGAGCCTTTCGGTATTGCGGCGTTAGAGGCGATGGCTGCCCGTTGCCCGCTGGTTGTCTGTGCTGTAGGAGGATTGAACGAAATTGTAGATCATGAAGGCACCGGGCTTAAGATACCAGTAAACAATCCAGACGCCTTGGCGTGGGCGATAGTGAGGATAATAAGAGATGTCGGGTTCAAAGATTGGATAGTAAGCAATGCTTATCAGAAATGCATGTGGAACTACAACTGGAATAATATAGCTGATTGGACTGCTGGCGTTTATGGTGCGGTTTTGCACGAATATTACACGGGCTCATGGAAGCCCATTAACAAAGTCTAGATTACCATAAGGTGAAAGACACATGAGAAGATGTTGGATAAAAGTGGAGCACGGAAGAGGGAAAAGCGGTTTTAGCAGCCACGACCCACACAGACAAGCGATTTGGGAAAGAAATTGAAGTGCACTACTTTCCCAACGAGCCTGCCGAAGAGTTTAGCTTAATGAAGCAAATTGCATAGAGGAAAGGAAACTCCATGTACGTGAAACGGAAACAAGAAGGGGAAATGAAGTCTAGTCTTGGTGTTTGGCTGTTTCATGGTGCTAACTTCGAAACTGCCGATTAGCATTCCTTTTCTGTAGATTTCTACCTAGGAAAGATTCGGGTCTCGTCAAGAATATACACGCATAGCTTTTACTGGTAAATTGGTGCTGAAATCCCCTCCCCGGCCCCATAGTGTTTAAACCACTGATCAGATTGAGTTAGAGGGTATGAAGGCAACGGCTATTGCGCATCCAATTCAGGGCCTAATCAAGTATCATGGGTTAAGGGATACGAGGCTTAGGATCCCGTTTCACGACAGCATATCTGCTTGTATCGACGCCCTAAACACCACAACAACGGTTGAAGCGACAGAATCGTTAAAGAAAGATTTTGTGGTGATTAACGGAAAAAAGGCTGTGGGCAGAGATCTGGAAAGAGTAGGAGTTGTCCTCAGCAAGCTAAGAAGCATGACTGGCCATTCAGGGTGCTTCAAGGTGGTCTCCCAAAACAGCATAACGAGTGGAAAAGGTCTGGGCTTTTCTTCTTCCGGTTTTGCAGCCCTAGGCACCGCCGCGTGTGCCGCCTTAGGTTTTGACATTGACTACGTATCCCTCTCCGAACTGGTTAGATTGGGTGCAGGATCCGCTACAAGAAGCCTCGCGGGAAGCTTTGCAATATGGTACGCTGACAAGAATGGAAAGTCGTATGCGGAGCAGATAGTCAAACCGGAGGATGTGGATTTAGGCGTTGTCATCGTGCCCATTCCCTCATCAATAAGAACGGATGAGGCTCACAGTGAGGTTCTCGGTTCACCGCTGTTTAAGGCTAGGCTGAAATACGTGGCAAAAATCATCAAAGCTATGGAAAAGGCCATAAGAACCGGAGACGTCGCCGCAATAGGAAGGCTTGCGGAGGAAGATAGCCTTAATCTACACGCAAGTACAATGACTGGAAAAGCTCACATGGTTCTTTGGGAACCGGAAACAGTTCGCGTGATAAAAGAGGTCCAGAGGATGCGTCGTGGAGGTATACCCGCGTGGTATTCTGTGGATACGGGGCCGTCAGTTTTCGTTAACACTCATGCGGATTACATGGAGAATGTGGCTGATAGACTACGCAGATTAGGCTTCTCCAACATCATAACAAGCAAGGTCGGCGGCAAACCTTTCTTAAGCAACAAACATCTATTCTAAGGTGTGATGCGTGATATAGACCAAGGAGCACACGTTCTTATCTTCCCAGACACCGAATATAAATACGCAGTTAAGCCTACTAAAAGGCTTTAATTTTAGCGTGTGGTTTTTGCTGTTGCCAATGCTTTTAAGCGCATTCTTTTTTCCGACACTTTCACGATTTTTATTTTTATGTTGTTGAGAAATTCGTTTGCTGCCTTCTTGGCTTCTTTCCTTGTTCTGTATTCTCCTTTCAGCTCAATCCATGGTAGGGGTTCATCAATTTCTATCCACACTGCATACAAGCTTTTCACCGTTGTCAGGAATTGAGGAAAGGGTTAGAGTTTGAGTAATTAAAACAGTTATGAATTTTGAATATGGATTTTTGATAAGCTTCTGCTTGGAAACCTATTTAAGGGGTTCTGTATCACTTTTTAGGGTTTAGGAGCGAATATGAAGGTGGAGCTTGAGGGCTCGCATAGAAAAGCTCTGTTGAAGGGGTGCCTATGGATGGGCAGCGGCGATGGGAGCTCAGAAGGTGGACAAGATGAAGCTAGCCAACAGCGTAGACTGCGGCATCAACGCTACCGTATCGCCAAAACTTGTGATGAAGAAGTGCTCTCTAAATTTAATTACTTGTGAATTCTCAAAGTTCTCTGCTTGCTCTAAATGCTCTTTTTTATTTCGTTTTTCTTCATTTAACGCGCTTCTACGGGAGGCAACCTACCAATGACCCATACCGTAAATTCAAAAGCATTTTCTAAAACCTTTAAAGAGGCTTTGATTGCATTTTCCTTCGATTTTGGTGGGATACTCGCAGGCTTCATAGTTGCTTCTCACCTCAATGTTTTTCAGCTTTATCCCTGGGCTATCGCAGTATACCCTGCCATCTTAAGTGCGCGAGGCATGATCAGCGGCCTGTTTAGCGGACGCTTAGGCACAGCACTACACGTCGGCACAATTTACCCTAGGCTCTTCGGAAACACAAAAGGCTTCTACAAATTATTTCAGGCAATGATTGTCATAACCTTAGAAACAAGCCTTGCAATGAGTTTAGTTTCTGGAGTATTTGGTAGTCTTTTCTGGGGGATAGCCTTCACGGGCTTTTCAGATATTTTAATAGTTGTGGGAGCAACCATGACTTTGGGGCTAATTCTTTCCTTGTTTACAATAGCTGTCTCATTCGTCACGTTTAAGAAGGGTTTAGATCCGGACGTTATTGAGTATCCGATAATGTCTACTGTTGCGGACATATTCATAACAATGTGCTATGTTCTAACGCTTAACATGTACTTTCTTTTCAAATACGCTGTAGCTTTTTTGGGGCTTCTACACGTAATTTTGACGCTTTACATTTTATCACAGAACATCCATGAAGAAGAGTTCGTTAAGACCATAAAGGAGTCTTTCCTGACCTTGATTTTTGTAGTGTTTATTGTCAACGTCACAGGAACTGTTCTGAAAAGGATAAGCCTAGAGGGCAGCAAGGAAATTTATACTGTTTATCCCGCTTTGATTGACACGGTGGGAGATGTTGGTTCAGTTGTTGGTTCCACAGCCACAACAAAACTTGCTTTAGGCGTGCTTAAACCCTCTTTTCACGCGATGCGAAACCATGCCACGCAAATTTTTAGTGCGTGGACAGCGTCTGTTGTACTGTTTGTTTTCTTCTCAGCGTTTTCATTGTTCATAAACGGCATGTTTACGTTATACCTATTCCTAGTTTTCACTGCTCTTTTACTCACAACAAACGCAATCGCAGTAACAGCGATTGTTCTAATATCTTATGCTGTTTCAATCCTAACCTTTCAGAGGGGTTTAGACCCTGACAACTTCGTCATTCCGATCGAAAGTTCTCTTGCAGATAGTATAACCACTATTGCCTTGCTTATCGCTTTGTTTTTGATGGGCTGATTTTTAGAGGGATAGAGTTAAAAATGTTCCTGTTTTATATTTTCCCTCGGAGCGACCTTAATAGTATGCCCCGTTTCGAAAAGATAGAGTATAAACCCATACCCGTTAGGGAACTGCTCTTAGAGATGAAAAATCTCTCCGAGTTGATGATTGACTTAGCTTATTCTTCCGCGTTGTTTAATGATAAAGAACTTGCGGAAGATGTTTTGGAGCTTGAAAATCGCGTTGACACATTAGCTTACCTGCTAGAAATGGAAACCATGATTGCAGCGAGGGACGCCGAGGACGCTGAAGCATTAACCGGAGTTTCCACGGTAGCTTCTGCAGCGGACAAAATTTCAGACGCAGCTGCGGACATAGCGGCAATAGTCACCCAAAACATTGGTGTACACCCGATAGTAAGCGAAATTTTCGAAAAAGTTGAAGAACGCTTAATGCGAGCCAAAGTGAGTGAGGAGTCAATACTTGTTGGAAAGGAAATATGTGAACTGGATTTGGCGGCGAGGATGGGTGTTGACATAATTGCTATCCGGCGAAATAAACACTGGACAATAGACCCGAAGGAGACCGAGCAGATTAAATGGGGAGACATTCTCATTGCCCGTGGAGCCCCCTCGGGCATTAAGGAGTTTAAAGAACTCGCTGAAGGAAAACGACGGAAACTGGAGGATTAGAATGATGGAGCGACGCCAGAAACAATTTGAAGAAATCGTTGAACGGTTTGTTGAGCTTAAAAACACTTCTGAGTTGATGATAGACCTGGCTTATTCGTCGCTATTGCTTAATAACAGAGAATTAGCTGAAGAAGTACAAGCACTTGAAGAGTATGTAGATAAATTGCACACGGATTTTGAGTTGCTTGTTTTGTCGAGCAAGTTTAAAAAAGAAGAAGCCAAAGGTTTCCTGGGTCTGATAAGGCTGGGTGTTGTAACCGAAAAAATAGCTGACGCAGCGGCTGAGATAGCTGAGGTTGTTTTAAGGGGTATAGAACCGCATCCAGTATTGAAACTTACAATAGAAGAAGCTGAAGAAACTGTTACTCATGTACGCGTGGCTGAAAATTCTTCACTAGTGAATAAGACCTTGCGGGAGGCTCGAATTGCGGAAGAAACCGGCATGTGGATTCTCGCTATAAAAAGGAGAGACAAATGTATTAGACCTAGACCCGACTCAAAAATTGAAGTGGGAGACATTTTAATTGCCTCTGGTTACGCTGAGGGAGAGGAAGACCTTAAAAAATTAGCGTCCCCATAGTTTGTTATTTCGTTGTTAAGTAGTTAGGATACTTATTTTGGATTCATTAACACTATAAGGTCGGAATCCGATTCTATGTTAAAGGAGGGTCAGCAATCATAAAAAAGAAAGAAACCATAACAGAGCGCCAGAACTTCACATGTCCAAACCCTTCATGTGGAAAAGTTTTCGCCAATCCCGTAAAAGCTGAGAATTTGGGCTCGAAAAGCGTAGAAGTTTACGACGCATGCCCTTATTGCCTGACTGAGATAATCGTGGAGAAAAGTTCTACAATTAATAGAGAAAAGGAGAAACTAGAGATGAAGAAAACCGAAAGTGAACGGGCAAAAACGCACCCGAAAGAGAAGACGGTGACTCAACCTCCTCCTAAGTTACAGGGATGTGCACACCACTTTGGGTATCTGGGTGAACGTTCGACAAAGGAGAAAATACCCGAGGAATGCATCGTATGCGAAAAAATAGTGCAATGTATGCTTAAGAACGTAACCGGTTAGGTTGGTTACACGTGATACACACACGCTCTTTTAAACCTTTGAGGGTTCTCCTAAAAGTCGGATAGGAGATAACATGGTTGTCAGCAACTTTGCAGAAAAGAACTCCCGGCGCCCTTACTTCTGCAACTCCTCAAACAAAAACGTTAAACGCTGAAACTGTAACGATCATTGCCACAGGCTTCCTTAAGAGGATTGGAAACAAGGGTGGCTTAAAACCAAAGAGAGTTTCGTTAGAGGGAGGAATCTACACTGTTGAGGTGGAAATGAAAAAACTTACCGCCATTGTTCGAGTTGACGCAGAAACCCATGAAATTAAGGAATACGAGATACAACCCAAGGGTGAGGAAGCATCCTTTGTTTCAATTTCACCCAAAATTGTGGTGATGGCGTTTGGTGTCTCCGCAGTAGTTTATGTTGCATTGTATTTTGTGTTTAAAATGCTTGGGTTATAGATCTGCGCATTTCAACGAAACTTGTTTAATGGTTCATGTTCTTGCTGGAGTAAACATCCAAATAATGGAAACCTGCGGAAATGGCGAAGCATGCAACTTAAGAAGGAAAAAACATTTTTTTATCACGTACAGTCTGCACGGTTCACTTGTATGGCACGAACATGGGAGTGGTGAAACTTACATTGTGAAGGTTGTTCCTTTCACCGATTCTCCCATTGTTGCTTTTAGCTTTTCTTTTTTCTTTCGGGTTTTTTCTCTTCTTCGGTCTCGGTGACTGCTTCCTCTGCTACTTTTTCTTCCGCTTTCTCTTCTGGTTTCTCTTCCATCTCACTTGTGATCTCTTCTATCGGTTTTGGTGGTGGTGTTGTAGCCATGGTCCACCCTATCCATGCTCCTATAGCCATTATTGCGATGAATGCTAAGAATACTGGAATTGCTACGAGCCAAAATTGTATTGGCCAGCCGACGGGCGCAAAGGGGTCTCCGAAGTAAAATAATCCGAAAGTATATAGTATGCCCATTATTAAACAGACTGCGAATATTATTCCGCCAATTGCCTGATCCTTACCAACCACTGTGCATCACCATATGAAGCCATGTTTACCCCCTTTAACTTTAAAAAGTTTACCGTGTTTTTCGGCTTACCGTTATATTGTTCCCATTTCCCATGTTGCTAAATACTGTTTCTGTTCCTCTGTTAGTTCGTCTATTTTTATTTTCATTGCGTTGAGTTTTAGCCTCGCCACGGTTTCATCTATTTCCTTTGGCACCGGGTAAACTTTCGGCGGCAAATTCTTAGTTTTAGTTAGGTATTCTACGCAGAGGGCTTGGTTTGCGAATGACATGTCCATAACCTCCGAGGGGTGTCCTTCCGCTGCTGCCAGATTTACGAGCCTTCCCTCCGCCAAGAGATATAGCTTTCTCCCATCCTTAAGCGTGTACTCGTCTAAGTTCGGTCTCATGCTTCTTTTTGAGGTGGATAGGCCTTCTAGGTCTTTTAAGTCTATTTCCACGTTGAAGTGACCGCTGTTGGCGAGTATTGCTCCGTCTTTCATTGTTTTCATGTGCTCTTTTCTTATTACGCTTATGTCGCCTGTTGCTGTTACGAAGATGTCGCCCATTGCTGCTGCTTCAGCTATCGGCATTACGCGGAATCCGTTCATTGCCGCTTCAAGCGCCCTGAGTGGGTTAACTTCGGTGATTATTACGTTGGCTCCCATCCCTTGCGCCCTCATGGCTATTCCCCTTGCGCACCATCCATAACCACAGACCACAAAGTTTTTGCCCGCCAAGAGAACATTTGTGGCTCTTAGAATCCCATCTATTGTGCTTTGTCCTGTTCCATATCGGTTGTCAAACAAGTATTTAGTGTAGGCGTCGTTCACAGCTATTATTGTGTATTTGAGTGCTCCAGTTTTTTCCATGGCTCGAAGCCTCAAGACGCCGGTTGTTGTCTCTTCTGTTCCACCTTTAATGTTTGATAGCGCTTCTGTTCTTTTGCTGTGGATTGTTCCGACAAGGTCTGCCCCATCATCAAGCGTTATTACGGGTCTGTAGTCTATCACCCTTTCAACACACCAGTAATATTCATCTGTTGTTTGTCCCCTCCACGCAAAGACACGGATGCCTCTTTCCACTAGAGCTGCTGCAACATCGTCCTGTGTAGAAAGAGGGTTGGAACCGCATAGCGCAACTTCTGCTCCGCCAGCGAGGAAAACGTCAACAAGAGAAGCCGTTTCTTTTGTTACGTGCAGGCACGCGCCTAGGGTTAAGCCTTTTAGGGGTTTCTCTTTGTTGAACCTTTTTTTGATTTGGTGTAGGACTGGCATGCGTTTTGAGGCCCATTCTATCTGTAAATGGCCCTTAGAAGCTAGGGTATCATCTTTGATTTTGAAGTCTTCCATTCCAATTTCCCTTCATCTATACTCATTCAAAACTGACTATTTAACATCGACGTTAAGCTTGCTGAGAAGGGTGTTCTTAGCTTTTTCAACCATATCCATAACCTTTTCGATGCTCAACGTTTTCAACCTTCTGTTTTCCATAACTATTCTACCATCTATTATTACTGTTTCAACGTCATAGGCCTTTACTGCGTAAACCATATGGCTTGCTTCACTGTATAATGGGTGAAGGTGTGGCCTGTCAAGGCTTATGATAGTTAAGTCTGCTTTTTTACCAGCCTCTATCGAGCCTATTTCTTTCTCCCATGACAACGCTTTCGCGCCCTCTATTGTCGCCATCTCCAAAACTTGTTCCGCAGGCGCTACTGTTGGGTTTTTGTTTATTCCTTTGTGAAGGATGGCGGTTGTTTTCATGACTTCGAACATGTCCGCTGTGTTGTTCGAGCATGGACTGTCGGTGCCCAGCGAAACTGTTATGCCTTTTCTAAGCATTTTTGGAACTGGACTTATGCCTGAGGCGAGTTTAAGATTTGAAATTGGATTATGTGAAGCCTTCACCTTCCTTTTCTCCATGATTGCCATGTCTTCATCTGTTAATGCTACACAGTGTGCTGCAATTACACGCTCGTCTAAAACTCCCAACGAATCCAGGTACGCCATCACCCCATTTTTTAACTTTATGTTAAAGGCTTTCTGGATTTTTTCAGGTTCGTCTCTGGTTTCAGCAGCATGAAGATGACAAATAACTGGCGCCTTTTCTGAGCCGTATTTCTGATTCAGTTCTTCCCTTTTTTCTTTTAATTCCTTAAAGTATTCCGAGTCAACGGTGTATGGTGCGTGGGGGTCTACACCGACTCGGATCAGTCCGTCAGCTTTGTTATGCCAGTTTTTAGCTAAGTCTTCCAACGCTTTTCTGTCTTCATTTTTTCTCCATGAAAAGCAGACATGGCCAATTACTCCTCTTAGGCCAGCGTCTGCGAAGGCCTTTGCCTCGTT
>Ga0315308_1000124_pt1 | contig 39869 bp, 34 predicted proteins | sample TDP3_MG_FD_203078 | JGI IMG/M metagenome (GOLD analysis project Ga0315308, IMG submission 203078) | Freshwater sediment microbial communities from Lake Towuti, South Sulawesi, Indonesia - TDP3 | ecosystem: Environmental > Aquatic > Freshwater > Lake > Sediment | place: Indonesia: South Sulawesi...
TTTCGACAATAATCAATGAGACAGGTGTTTCTTTTATAAAAAAGGGCGTGTGGAACAAAAGGAACAAAGATCTAGAGGCTTTCTCTAGAAGAACTCCATAGAAGTTCTCATCTTACCACTTTAAATATGATGGCGACAAAGTTCTTGTAGCTTTCGCTTGGAAGTGCCTTCAGTATCATGTGAAGGTGAATTTGAGAGGGAAGAATGCCAAAAATCAAGAAGCGCACTGAAAAAAGAAGTTGCAGAAATACTGAAGGTGAATTCAAGCGCTTCTGAGCGGGATGTCAGAAAGGAGTTGACATGTGAAGCCGGAGGAGCAACTGAGACAGATTCTCATCCGCTTCCTTCAGGGAGGGATTGTGCAGTGAAAACCTTTAAGGAGAAGAGGCAGCTCGTTGAGGATTTGAAAAAGCAGTGGAGAACGTTGTGGCGGGAACGGATAGACGACAAGGTTAGGGCTGAGGGGATTTCAAACAAGGACTTTTCACAATTGTTTGTTGAACGAGGAACAATCATAATGGCGACCAGAAAGTTCAAACCGCCCGACTTCTACGAGATACTGCAACAACACTTATCATCTGATACAAGCGACATCAACGGTGTGTTCCCTCCGAACCCGACGGTTGGCGGATGGGGGAGGTTCATCCGCACTGTGCTGAGCAGGCAGCAGCTCCTGGCAAGGCGGAGACGAATCATTCTGGCAGAACCGGTTAAGAAGGCGGGTCAGCAGCTGAAGAAGGGCGGGAGAGGCTGGCTCCACTTCAAAAGATAAGATAATTGTATGTCAGCTCATCGTTGTCGTTGGCTCTAATCCATTCGCATAATTTCGCCGTGCTTGATCTTTGTTGGGGTGTTCTTATGGGCAGTTATAGGGACAGGTTACAGATTATTGCGGACATCCTGTCTATAGCGAGCAGGCGGGCCAAGAAGACCCAGATCATGTATCAGGCCAACCTGAGCTACAGGCTGCTCTGTCGGTATCTGCGCGAGGTTTTGGACGCTGGTTTGGTTAATTTTGATGACGGAGAACGTTACGTGCTCACGGTCAAGGGCAAGGAGTTCCTCAATAAGCATGAGGAATATTCGAAGCGTTGCAGGAGCCTGGAGGAGCAGTTCAACCACGTTAACAGTGAGAAAACCGCATTGGAGAGGATGTGTTCCAATGGTGGCGTGGTTGGTAACGATTTGAGTCGTGTGGATAGGGGTAAGGGGTTAAGAAAGTAGCGGGATGACGGGAACGGTGTCTGCTCTCAAGTTTTCTTTTGCTTTGATGCTGCTTCTGATCGCTTCTTCACGATTCTTTGCGCCGGTGACTTTTGCGGGGGTTGGCGAAGTCGAGACCGCCTCTGCTCTGGCCGATGCCGAGGGTGCGCTGGTTTCGGCGTATCAGGCGGTCTTGAAGGCTGAGGAGGCGGGGGCGAATGTTTCGGGTTTGTTGGCTCGGTTGAACGAGGCGGGGGGTTTTCTGGCCCAGGCACGCATGGCGTACAGGTTGGGATATTTTGACGAGGCGGCTAGCTTTGCCGATTCCAGCAGGAATATCGGAGGAGAGGTTCAGGACGCCGCTCTTGAGTTGAAGGATGCAGCGGTGAGTGAGGGCTGGCAAAGCACGATGCTTACGATGGTTGCGTCTGTTGTTGGCGTGGCGGTGATTGCGATCGGGAGTCTTTGGACCTGGCATTTTCTGAAGAGGCGTTACGGCGGTGGCGGTTTTCCGAGGAGCGAGTCGGCGAGTTAGTGGTTGTGGTTTTGGTATGCGTGTTGAGGAGTATCGTGACTGGTTCATGGTTGGAAGTTTGGCCTTGATGCTGGCTGCTGCGACTCCAACCCTAGCCCTGTTTGTTCATCTGCCGAGTGGTTCGGAGAGTTTTTCTGAGCTCTGGCTTCTGGGGCCGGGGCATAAGGCTGAGGGCTATCCCTTCAATGTTACTGTTAATGGGGACTACAGGGTTTATGTGGGGGTTGGAAACCGTCTGGGGTATTCCGCTTATTACAGGGTTTATGTGAAGTTTCGCAACCAGACCCAGCCGCTTCCGGTGGATTCTAATTCCACGCCCAGCCCGTTGCCACCGCTCTATGAGTTCGACTTTTTCGTCAGGGACGGCGAGGTCTGGGAGTCGTTGCTGAACTTTAGGGTTTTGGGCGTTGAGCGCTCAAACGATTCCATGACCGTGAACAGTCTGTCGATTAACGGGGTTGCCTTTGGGGTTAACAGCACTTCCCTCTGGGATGCGGAGAAGAACGGCTTTTACTATCAGCTGTTCTTTGAGCTCTGGCTGTACAACATGACGTCGCAGGGCTTTCAGTATCACAGCCGCCACGTGAGAATGTGGCTGAATGTGACTGCTTGAAAAGCTGGGCTGTCTTACGATTAGGATGTAGGACGGCTTGTGCGTCGGTGTGTCCACCTGTTGAAATATGCAAGAGCCTTTACTGCTACAGCTCCAAGCCGCCTTACTATGTGGGTCAGAAGTATTATTGGGGATTCAGATTAGAGTCACCGCTCACGCTGACCTTTCAGATGTCGTGGTGTACGATCGGTTTGGCGCGGAACTGATGATAGAAGGGATCAGCGTGGGAACTCCAAAGTATGATCCGTTCGACACGACTTCATGTACATGCCTTACGAATGGGATGGAGAGGTTCACGTGAACGGGTTCTCAGGCCAGCTTAACAAACAAGGTGTGAGTTTCGATGGCTTCTGGGTTTATTGGACTGGAAAATCCGTGAAGGCTCATTTCCAGTGGGATATTGGAGAGATGAATTGTGGTGAGACGAAGACTATTTTTGTCACGGTGTCCACAGACGTCAACCCAGCTGGATGGCAAGAGTACACGTCTTGCGGTTGGTATTACCTGAACTCTGGAGCAACCGTAAAGGCTATTGTTGAGAGCACGGGCGAGCAATTTAGCGCGGAAAGCGGAGGCATCGAAATCTGCGTAGCATGCCATAATTTTCCTCTTTTACTCAAGTATACTCCACGCGTGCATAGGATTGCGGGCAATTCTCAATCGCGGGTGAAGGAGTTTTATAGATCCCTTTTCTCTTTTTTCTTGTGAATAACGTAACGCTTTCGCAGTTTTGGTGTGTGTTGGGTCGTCGAATAAGAATTTTCTTTCAGTTTGGCGCTGCCAGGGTGGCCGAGGGGATTAGGCAATGGGCTGCAGACCCATTCAGGTCGGTTCAAATCCGACCCATGGCTTTAAACATGTCTTAGTTGGCAGCGAGTCCTTCCCTACACCATTGGTTAGTTGATTTAGGCAAAAATGATAAGACGGTGCGTAATGTGCGTGGCTTGTCAATTGGTGAGGTTTGTTTCTTTTTGATCTTGTTAAGCCTTTTTTGTTGCCTTTGGCGAATGTGACTATCTATGTTGAAATGATCTTACTTTGCATACGTGCGCTGGTTGATTTGGTTCGTTTCCGTGGGGTTCAAGATGGTTAATGTGGGAATAATTGGTCTGGGGCACATGGGTAGGCTTCACATGATGAATTGTCTGCACATGGAGGGGGTCAAAATAACTGCTGCAGCGGACCAGTCAAAGATAGGGCTACGTAAAGCGAAATCCTTTGGGATTAAGAATGTCTATGAGGATTATCATGATTTGTTAAACAATTCATTGAACTTGGATGCAGTTGTCATATCTCTGCCTAACTTTTTGCATCTTGAAAGTATTCAGTTGGCTTTGGAGGCTGGATTTGATGTCTTTGTGGAAAAGCCGATGGCGAATACTCTGGATGAATGCCGCAAGATCGTAAAGTGGGTGGAGAAAAGTGGCAGGAAATTTATGATTGGTCATTGCATGCGGTTCATTGATGCGACAGAAAAGATGAAGGCAATTGCTGATTTGGGGCAGATTGGAGATTTACAAGTTGTCACCCTTGAGCAGATACTTAACGGACCATTCGCTCACGGGGCCGTTCCCACACCTGTGCCCGAGTGGTGGTTTGACCCAAAAAAAGCCGGAGGAGGAGTTCTGCTGGATCTGGGCTATCATCTTGTTGATTTGTTCCGTTTCTTTTTAGGAGAAGATTCGCATGTGTTGTTTTCTTGTTTTGATTACAAGTTTAATCTTCCAATGGAGGATGGTGCGATCTTATTGCTGCGTTCTTCTGAATCCGACGTTAAAGGAATAATCAATGCTGGCTGGTATCAAAAATCCGTATTTCCTGAATATAACTTCCGCATGATTCTTCACGGTAACGCCGGGTATATTTCTAGCGATGATCTTGTGCCGAGGAACATTTATCTTCATGCTGTTGAGGAAGGGATGAAGAATCTTTTGAGGAAAGTTGTCGGGAAGAGGATAAAGCCTTTATCCTATTCTTACTACTACGAAGCATACTATAAGGAATTGCAACATTTTTTTGATTGCATAATGAATGATTCAAATCCGTCTGTTTCTGCCACTGACGGATTAAAGACTGTAGAAATCATTGAGGAAGCATACAGAAATCATGGTAAGAGTCAGTTTGCGCTGAAGGAAGCATAAGCAATGGGCGATGTTGTCGGTCTAGTAAGAGTACGCAGTTCAGAAGACGAAATAAAGAATTCGCTTGGAAAAGCGTTGGATCTCATAGGATTTAAGCCGAAGGGTCCGGTGAAATCGGTTGACATCAAAGTAAACCTGTGTTATTATTGGCATGCCTCCACGGGGTATACTACTGATCCCCGAGTTGTTGATGGAATCATAGATTGTGTTCGCGAAAGATATGGCATGGGCACTCGCATTCGAATAGTTGAAGCCGATGGCACAGCGATGCGAACGAAGCACTCGTTCTTAATGTTGGGATACGAGAAGTTGGCCAAGGAAAAGAGCGTAGAACTCTTTAATCTTTCTCAGGACGAAACAAGCCAAGAAAAAGTTTGTGTAAATGGACGCGAGATAGCCTTTCAAATTCCTCAATCCCTCTTGAAATCCGATCTCTTCATTAATGTGCCAAAATTGAAGATAATGCGAGACACTAAAATTACATGTGCTCTCAAGAATGTTTATGGTTGTATAGCTTCTCCAAGGAAAATAGTTTATCATCCGATCTTAAACGAGGCTATAGTCGGCATTAACAAAATACTACATCCAGACCTAACGATAGTCGACGGACTCGTCGCGTTAGGTCGCTTCCCAATTCAACTAGGCCTCATCATGGTTAGCAGAGATCCGTTTTCGGCTGATTGGATTGCGTCTCAAATAATGGGTTTCAACCCATCGAAAATCAAATTCTTGAAAATTGCCATGAAAGAAAAGCTTGGAGACTTGGAAGGCGTCAAGACTAGTGGAGAAAACATGATCACTTTCAAGAGAATCTTTCCGAAGGGAAACTTCTTTTCATCGAAGCGTTGGTGGGATATTCAACTTGGGTTGTTTAGGTTATACAGCAAGGTTGTTAATGACGTGGTTCCTCCGATGCTTGAAAAAGACATGAAGAGCTAAACGTTCGTTTTCATTGTTGGGATAGAAATGGTTTTATTGATCATTTCATGGTTGATACTTTTCACTCTCTCATTTGGTGCTTTAGGTTTCATATGGCTTTCCATGAGAAGGGCAGCCTTGAAGCCGTGGGGAATAAAAATTGACGAAACTTACAGGCCTAAAGTGTCCATTATTATTCCTACGTACAACGAATCAAATCTCATAAGCTTCAAGCTTGAAAATTTAAGCAAAGTGGAATATCCCAAAAATTTAATGCAGATAATTGTCGTGGATAGCAACTCTGATGATGAAACTGTACAAAACGTGAATAGTTTTGTTAAGCAGCATCCAGAGATCAATATTCAGATTGTAATAGAAAATGAAAGAAAGGGAAAATCCTCCGCTTTGAATTTTGCTCTAAAACATTGTAAAGGAGACGTTATAATAGTCTCTGACGCAGATTGCTTTTGGCCTTCAGACATTTTAAAAAAGGCGTTGCCTTTTTTGGCTGACCCATATGTTGGGGCGATCTCGGGACCGAAGATTCTCTTAAATCCCGAGCAGTCGTGGGTAACGAAAACAGAAGAAGATTATATGAAATCGCACAACCTAGTAAAGCTTGGTGAATCAAAGGTCCACTCCACGGTTTTCTTTGAGGGTGGTTTCAGTGCCTACAAAAGAGAGGCATTGGAGTCTTTTGATCCATACAATACGGGTTCAGACGATTCCGGAACAATAATAGGGGTTGTTGAAAAGGACTTTAGAGCTATCCTTGTCTCGGAAGCGAGATTTTTCACAGCCTTTCCTGTGACTTGGAGAGGGAAAATGAGCATAAAGATGAGGAGGGCAAATCAACTCGTGCGGGTTTTTAGCAGATACGTTGTATTACTTTTAAGAAAACGGATAAAAAATTCTAAGAGAGTCATATCTCACAACATAGTCATTTATCTTTTCAGTCCTTTAATATTCATTTTGCTTTTGGCAACAACAATTCCCTTAGCGTTGAACTTTCCGTATTTTGCTTTTATTCTCATCGCCTTTTTAATCCCCAAGGTGAGAACACACTTATTTGAGGCTATGCAAAGTTATTTCCTGCTTTTTCTCACAATTCTTTTGATAGCGCTAGGAAAAAGAATCGTTGTTTGGGGCAAACCTACAGATAGAGCCTTACTTACGGAAGATGTGCTTCGCAAACGCTTGCTGATTTAGGCTACTCGAAACTTGACTAGTCCATAATGCACATGGAGAAAGTGTAAACAGGTCTGATTAACTGATGATGGAGGCTGACCTTCATATTCATTCAAAGTATTCACCTGATTCATTCCTTAGCCCACGGTTGATTCTAAAAACAGCGAAAAGAAAGGGACTATCTGCAATAGCGGTGACCGACCACAAGACGATTGAAGGTGCCATACAAACAGTCAAAGAAGCCCGTGTTTCGAGCGATCTTCTCGTCGTTTCGGGGATTGAAGTAAAGACTAACATTGGAGATCTGATTGGTTTATTTGTAGAAGAAGAAATAGCAGTAGCTGACTTCTATGATGTAATCGATGAGATCAGGGAACAGGATGGTTTAGTTGTTTTTTCTCATCCTTGCAGAGGTCATAAAAATTATTCCAAGCAGGTTATGCCTGATATCGATTTGATTGAAGCTTTGAACGGCAGGAGCTCAGGTGCAAAGAACTCGGAAGCGAAAAAGTTGGCGCTTTCATTCAATAAGCCCGTTGTTGCTGGCAGTGATGCGCACTTCTCATCTGAAATAGGATGCGTTAGAACAAGATTCTCTAGTGTGGTAACGAGCTTAGAAGATTTGAGAAAGTTGATTATTAGCGGTGAAAGAATGTTAGTTGGCAGAGAATCTCCAACAATTGTTCATATGTTCAGCTTTGCGGCGGAGGTCATTAAACGAGTTATCCGCTACCCCTGAGGGTGTGGCTTGTCAAAAGTCTTGGTTACTGACGGATCAAAGAGAGAAGCGTTAGCTATCATACGATCGTTGGGCCGAAAAGGAATCGAGGTCACTGCGGCCGATAGTTCATGCTTCAACGCGGGTTTTCTTTCGAGATACTCAAAACACAGGATTTTGTATCCATCACCAGAAAGAAGCAAGACAAGGTTTGTTAAATCGCTGTTGGAGTTGGTGAAAAGAGAAAAATTTGACTTGTTAATTCCTGTAACCGACTTTACAGTTATGCCGATCTCTGAGCATAAGGAAGACTTTGAAAAGTATGTTAGAGTCGCAGCCCCTGAGTATGAAACACTTTTAAAAGCGTTTGATAAGGCGTTAACAGTTCAAATAGCGGCTGAGCGTAATATACCGCATCCTAAGACGTTCATTCTTGAAGATGTAAAATGCATCAGGGAAGTTGCCAAAGAGATTAACTACCCGGCAGTTATCAAGCCTCGAATGAGAGTAATGTGGACAAGTGATCAAGCGACGACGTTAAAGGTCACACAGCGAAACTATGCATGTGACAGATTCGATTTGATGACCAAGTATTCCCGAATTGCGGCGATGCTTGAAAAAATTGGGGTTAATGACCACTTACCTATGGTGCAGGAGTATGTTGTTGGAGAAGGTTGTGGTGTAGAGGCTTTAATGTACAACTCAGAGCTAAAAGCGTTGTTTATGCATAGAAGGCTTAGAGAATATCCGATCTCAGGCGGAGCCAGCACTCTGAGGGAAAGTATGAACGATGGGAAGCTCGGGAATTTGGGGGTCGAGTTGCTCAAAGCAATGAGATGGAACGGTGTGGCTATGGTGGAGTTCAAGGTCGATAAACTGAATGGCGAGCCGAAACTAATGGAGGTTAACGGAAGGTTCTGGGGATCTTTAGCCCTCGCCATAGCCGCTGGAGTGGATTTCCCATATCTACTCTATAAGATTGCGGTGAAAGGCGAAGAAGTCAACCTCCCCAGCTATAGAGAGAAGGTAAAGCAAAGGTGGCTGATACCAGGTGATATACTCTGGCTCTTTTCTTCTATACTCCACACTGAAGGCAAGTTTGGTTCGATTGAAAATTTCGTGAAGGCCTTCACCGTACCAGATGATATAATAGAGTTAAACGATCTGGTACCAGCTTTCGGCGCTCTCGTGAATATGTTGAACGATGGGATTGACGTTATATCGGGCCGTCGTACTGTAGAAGGAGAAATAGTCTTTTAGGCGCTTGCTCCAAACAGAAATGTCATAGCTAACCCACGTCTGTTAGCGAAGTAATGGAAAAAGAAGATTTTGCAACTTTAAGTTAGCATCACTGTTTTTGAATTGACAAAAAGGAGAAAAAAGACTGGAGTGTCTGAGACGGGATAAACGAATAAAGTGAAGTGAATTGAGAGATTCAGTTTTTATTATGACGGTTGATGTTGATGATTGGTCGAGTCTTCTTAACTTCTATTCGGTTAGGCATGATCCATCAATAACGGATGCGCAGGCAAGTGTTGAGGACGGTGTTAATAGACTGTTGCAGGTGTTTGACAAACATGATATAAGAGCTACGTTTTTTGTACCTGGAGAGGTTGCTAGAAAGCACGGTCAAGTTGTTAGGGAAATCTACGAAGATGGCCACGAAGTGGCCTGTCACGGTCTCACTCATAGAAGGAAAGAGTTTTTGATGACGAAGCAGGAACAAGAGCAGAATATAAGAAAAGCTACATTAATTATCCATGAAACCATTGGACAGCGACCTGTGGGTTTTAGAGCCCCTTGTTTGAGAGCGAATGAGACCACGCTTGAGGTTCTTGATGAATGCGGATACGTTTATGACTCATCTGTTGTGCCGACTTTCGTGCCTCGTTATTACGGTAACGTGATTGCTCCAACGAAGCCATACCATCCTTCATCTTCATTCATGGCAAAAAAGGGTTCGCGCAAACTTTTAGAAATACCTGTGTCAGTGAACCCATTGGTACGTCTTCCGCTTAGTGCAGCGTGGATGAGAAACTTGGGGTCTTCATGGGTGAGGTTCGGTGTGAAAGTGAATTTTATGCTGGGTCATCCAGTTGTTTTTTATGTGCATCCAAGAGATGTGATTTCTCTTCCCAAGGTTAAAGGTGTCCCGTGGCATTTGTATCGAAATGTGGGGCATCCTGTTGTTAGAATGCTAGATGAGATAATAGGATACTCGAAAAGATTGAGAGCAAGGTTCGTGCGAGCATCGGATTTTGCTAATTATTGGAAGTTACACATCGAAGACTTTTAGCTCGCTTGGTTCAGGGCGTCTTATCTTTTTAAACATTGGGGGAATAGCAATGGAGATCATTTTCCAAAACCAGTGTAATTGTCGAATGAAGCCTATAGTTACTGTAGGTATCTGTGTGAAAAATTGTGAGTTTTCCATTAGAGAAGCTGTTGATAGTATTTGTGATCAGGATTTTCCGCATGAGCTTATGGAAGTGATTGTTGTTGACGATGGTAGCGAAGACAGGACCTTGCCAGTTGTACTGGATTTAGTCTCAAGAATGGATATGCAAGTAAAGGTTTTTCACAGCGAATGGAGAGGATTGGGCCCAGCAAGAAACGTAGTGGTTGACAGTGCCAATGGAGACTACATTGTTTGGGTTGATGGCGACATGATGTTGCCAAAAGATCATGTGAGAAAACAAGTGGAGTTTATGGAACAAAACCCTAAGGTTGCAATTGCAAAAGCTAGGTATGGAATTCCTCTTGGAGAGAATCTCATCGCTTTCCTTGAAAACATTGTAGATGTGACAAAGGATGCAATCGCTGAAAATGAATGGAAGACTTACTCGAATCTTCCAGGGACCGGAGGGTCTATTTATCGAATTAAGGCTATTAGGCAAGTAAGAGGATTCGACAGCAATCTTAAACGGGTAGGCGAGGATCAGGATGCAGCATATAGGGTTAAAAAGGCTGGATGGTTAATTTACAGAACCAAGGCAGTGTTTTACGAAAAGCGAAAATTAGACTCATGGAAAACTCTATGGGATAAGTATTTATGGTATGGCTACGACCATTATCGGCTCCATCACAAGAACAGGAGTCTGTTTACCTTTTACAAAATGGTTCCTCCGGCCAGCTTCATTGCAGGATTATTGCATTCCACCATTGCGTATAGATTGACGCATCGAAAAGCAGTTTTTCTACTGCCATTTCAATACGCCTTTAAAATGACGGCTTGGACATTAGGCTTTATAAAGAGTCAAATAGCTTCTAGAGAGTTTTAGAATCTTTCGCTTAGAGAATGACAAAAAATATTTGAACGATGAGTTAAGCGAGTCTTGCCGAGACTCCTAATAGATCCACAATCTGAAACTGGCGCAAATTGGATAGTGCAAAATTATTAGATTTAGAAAGACTATGAATCGGGGTTGTTAACATGCGAATAGGGTATGAGTTGGGTTATGCAGAAAACCTAACTAAACCGACCGACTTAAGAAATCCTGACCATTGTCCATCGAAACCTATGACGCAGCTAGAAAGACTGTATGTTAGTACGTTTGGTATACCCGATACTGTAAAACAACAACAGGCGCGTGAAGTCTTCTCCATCCTAGATAAATTGTCGTTTTCATCCGTTTTAGATATTGGGTGTGCGCAGGGTCATTACTCAATTAGGATTGCAAGGAAATATCCTGATTCAAAAGTTAAGGGTATAGACATTAGCAAAGAAGATTTGAATGTAGGTAGACTCGTGAAAAGGAAGTTTAGCTTAAAAAATCTAGCATTTGAAAAAAGAGATGTTTGTGTTGATTCAATTAATGAGAAATATGACTTAGTGGTATTACTTCAAGTAATCGAACATTTAAGGGATGATAGGGCTGCCTTGAAAGAAATTAGGCAAATAATTAGTAACAAAGGTCATTTAATAATCACTGCACCCAATATAGAATCGCAGATAATAGATTGGCTAAAAAGCTATGTCACTGTTGAGGGTCATTTTAGGGAGGGTTATAAATTGGAAGAGCTAGTTCAAATGCTTGTTAATGCGAATTTCAAAATTAAACAGATCAGATATCTTTCAGGAACTATCGGACAATTTGCACAGAAAGTTGAGACTTACTTAAAAAATCAATCTTTTCTTTCTTTTTGCATTATTATATCCTTTTCTTAATTTCTTAGTTTTCTTCGATAATTATTTGAGAGTAAAGAGCAGAAAGTACACATCAGGTATATTAATTGTGGCGGTTGCTTCATGAAGTTTCTTAGCACTCATCTAGTCGGGTTGAAAAATGAAAATCTGTATTTTTTAAGTTAACCTGCTTCGTAGCAGACAATCTGTGATTAGTGGTATGGATAATGAAGCATAGGTGTAAAGTGACTATAGGGCTCTGTGTAAAAAATGTTGAACAAACGATTGAGGAAGTTCTAAATAGCATTCTTGAACAAGATTTTCCTCACGAACTCATTGAGCTAATTGTAGTAGATGGTTGTAGTAATGACAAAACATTATTGATCATAGAAGTAAAGCTCTCGAAGGCGGACATAAAACACAAAATCTTTCGTGAAAATAGCGGACTTGGATGGGCAAGGCAAATTGTAGTTGACAATGCTTGTGGCGAGTATATTGTTTGGGTTGACGGTGACATTTTATTATTAAGAGATCATGTTAAAAAACAAGTGGAGTTCATGGAGCAAAACCCGAATGCAGGTATCGGGGTTGGGAAACATATGATGTATAATGAAACGAGTTTAGTCGCTACGATGGAAAACATTGAGGATGCTATAGAGTTCAAATTAGGAGGCGAGGTGAGATCGAAGATTTTAGGTACTGGAGGGTCAATTTATCGCGTTAAGGCAATAAAAGACATAGGTGGCTTCGATGAGCACATTAGAGGTTCATGTGAAGACATGGATGCTGAGTACAGAGTCAGGGCAGCCGGTTGGGGCCTTTATGTAACTCCAGCCACATTTAGCGAATTGCGTAGGAAAACATGGAAAACACTTTGGGACGAGTACTTTTGGCATGGCTATGGCGGACATTGTATTCTTCACAAAAACGTAGGTTTGATTAACCGTTATAAGATGTTTCCTCCGATAGCCATCTTAACGGAAATAGTGCGTTCTTCTATTGCCTACAAGTTGACGCACCGTAAGGTTATGTTCTTGTTGCCCCTTCACTATACTTTTAAAAGAATTGCTTGGTGCATGGGCTTTGTAAAAAGCCACTTAGGTGGATATGGGCACATCTAGAATGGTTTCTCTTGCACGTTTTTGCTGGAAGCTATCAAGAACACTCATCTGTCTTGTACACAATTAAAAAATTGTCAGCCTATGTCGAAGCTCGTACTGGCTAAAGTATTTCATCATATATAGTTATTGTCTCTTTGCTTGTCCTGAAAACAAATGGCAAGCTTATTATTCCGATAGCACTATTGAAATAATCTTTTGCGCCAACTATTGTTCCATTTGAAAATTTGGCTTTGATGGATGGTGTCATAGGAGATTTCCAAAACACTCTTAAATAACCAGCTCCAGTTCCGGTCATAGCAACGTGCAAAGTTTCGTTTGCAGGGAACCAAATTTCAGTATAAGGGATATTATTTCTATACAGATAGGTACCGTCTGCGGAACTGAAAACGAAAGGATAAGGATTTGTTTGATTTATCGCAACTACTCCAGCTTGATTTGGCGGGGGTATCCAATTAGTGTTTTGCAATATTCCGTGTTGCATATGAGCAGGAGAAGTCCACACCCAAACAACCCAACTTATACCCCATTCATTAAGGATTCTCAGTGAATTTTGGAAACTTGTGAGATGCTGTTCTAAATCTATACCAGTACGCCACATATTCGTTCCAGTCTCGGTGATGATAAGGGGCTTGCTTAAATTAAACACAACATAGTCTAACAATTCATAACGGTGTGCCATTTTGACATCCTCGTATTCATATGCCTCTTGATATTGGGGAACGCTGAAAAATCCCCTGCTGTCATCGTAGATGTGTGTACTATACATGATGTTGACGCCGTTGAGTGGATAGTCTTCGACCCACTTCAATGTATCACCTCCTCCAAGGTTTGTTCCTAGAGGGGGAGGAGGAAAGTTGAGGTTAACCCAAACTCCATAAAGCCAGTGAACAATTATAATATGGTCGGTTACACTGCGAATAGCATTAATAGTTTTTTGTACCGTGTCAAACCATAGTCCTGCAACTACTGCTCGATTAGTGCCTGAAGGGTTGACAGGTTCATTCCAAAGTTGGAAAAGAACGTTTGGATATCCCCTCAGCTCTTCTGCGACGCTCACCCAGATGTCAACAAATTCTTGCTGGCTTCCAATGATTTCTGGGTAATTGTTATACGGGGGTATTGGAAAATGTTCTTGTGCAGTGTAGTACTTGATGTTGTAGAAGTCAAAGATTACATATAGGTTTCTCTCGCCTGCCCATCTCATGAAGTCTTTGATATTGTCTCTGTAGGGTCGTTGTAAGGGTTTGCCTTGGAAATCACCAGAACTGGGATTGTTCTTCCAAAGCTCAACTGTAGTATGTAGTCTAATAGTGTTGAATCCCCACATCTTTGCAGCGTCAAGATAATGCTTGACCAAATTTGGATTCCAAATACCTATACCAGACCAGATTCCACTGCCTTCAGAATTCCACCAACCATTTGGATGGTCGGTAAATCCGGGCATGTTAACGCCTTTAAGTATGACTGTGTTGTTAAAAATATCCTTGATGTATCTTCCTTCCACATGTAACGGTGAAATAGTCGCTATGGCACCTGAACTTCTTATGCTCACATTTCTCATTAATGATGATATTGCAGGAGAGGTGGTCATGATTCCAGCAAGCGTCACTATCATTAGGAGAAATGCGTACGGTTTCGTATTTTGCAACTGCTTCTCAGCCGGCTTGATTATCTGTAATTTGTCGGTTAAAAAACTTCGCCTGCCTTGCATATTGTTTACGCGGTCTCCACTTATACATGTGTAAAGGAAGGTGATAAATCTTTTGTATTACGATACACGTCAAACGCGTTCGCTTATATTGGCTTACGACACGTATGGAAGGTTTCGCTATAAATGAATTCTATGTTGGCTAGGTGGAAATCAAGGAATTTCCTAGCGGTCATACTATTCTTGCAGCTTATAGCATATGTCACAGTGCTTTTTGATGTCCCAGTTGCTAGGCAGGTTGTTGGGTTTCTCTATCTTACCTTTGTTCCAGGCTTCATTGTTACTAAGCTGCTGAAATTGGATGAACTTGACGGATTGGAAAACGTTCTTTTTTCCGTGGGATTTAGTGTTGCATTTCTGATGCTCGCTGGACTTTTAATAAACGAATTGTCTTTCCTGTTTGGCATTACCGAACCGCTTTCGCTGGCGCCTTTAATGATAATTTTGAACAGCTTCATACTTGTAGGCGGGATTCTAGCTTGCTTAAGAAACGACGGAGTCAAACTTTGGAAGGCTAAAGCTCTTGGGCTACATCCATTAGCGCTACTCTTTCTAGGGCTTCCAATTTTGAGCGTTGTTGGCGCCTCATGGGTAAACGCTTTTGCAAATAACTTAATTTTACTTTTTATGATGATAGCAATCTCGTCATTGTTTGTTATCGCTGTTGTCTCTAAAAAATTGGCACCTTCAAACCTTTATCCTCTTGCTGTGCTTATGATCGCCATTTCCCTTCTTTACCATTCTTCGCTTATATCCAGTTACATTATTTCCTTCGGATCTGATGTGCCAGTTGAGTACTTCGTCTTCAAAACTACACAACGCAATGCATTTTGGAGTTCATCTAACCTCTACTTGGGAGATATAGGATATAGCAGAACTCAGTCAATGTTGAGTGTTACTATTCTTCCAACGATTTACTCAAATTTGTTAAATATGGATTCGACATGGGTGTTTAAGATAATATCTCCACTCATTTTTTCTTTTGTACCTTTAGGTTTGTATCAGGTATGGAATGGATATATGGGGAAGAAGTACGCTTTCATTTCGGCTTTTCTTTTCATGGCATATGGGACATTCTATACCGAAATGTTGGGGCTAAACAGACAGATGGTTGCTGAGTTGTTTTTCGTTTTGCTGTTGCTCGTCGTTTTGAACAATAAGATGAAACCGTCCAGCAAGATTGTGTGTTTCACGATTTTTAGCTTTGGCCTAGTGACATCACATTATGGGCTTTCAGAAATTTTCCTATTCTTCATTTTTCTCACCTTCATTTCCTTATTTGTAATTAGAAAACCGAGCAGAAATATAACCGCAAGTATGATTGTGTTCTTTTTCGTTGTAATGTTTACGTGGTACATATACACATCAGGTTCAGCTGTTTTCGACAGTTTCTTAGAGTTTGGGAACTATGTCTATGGCCAATTAGGCGAATTTTTCAATCCTGCATCGAGGGGGCAAACGGTGTTGAGGGGCTTGGGGTTGGAGAGTCCTGCGACTATTTGGAATACGGTTAGTAGAGCGTTCGCATACGCTACGGAGTTCTTGATTGTTGTTGGCTTTGTTGGTTTGGTAACGAAACGGGTAAGAGTTCGTTCTGAGAGGGTCTACTTCGCGTTTAGCTTCGTAGCTATGGGGTTTTTAGCTGCGCTTATACTGGTGCCGGGGCTAGCGAATACGCTTAATATGACGAGGTTTTACCATATACTTCTGTTTTTCTTGGCACCCTTCTGCGTTGTCGGTGCCGTGTCCATCGTTAAGCTGTTGTCCAGGCGAGAAAAGGAACTTGCTGTTTCCGCTTTATTGTTAATTGTGTTAGTACCTTACTTACTTTTTCAAACAAACTTTGTGTATGAAGTGACTGGAAGTGATAGTTGGTCGATACCTCTTAGCGGATATAGGATGGATGCTCTGCGATTGTATGGTGACTATGGATATATAGATGCGTACAGCGTATATGGGGCACAATGGGTATCCAAAAACGTTGACTTTACGAATTCGCGATTGTATTCGGATGGTTCTTCTCGGAATAATGTTTTAACAATCCATGGCATGATCTACCGTGGCTATGTTAATGGGCTGTCTAATGTTACGATAGTGGCGGATAACGGCGTCGTCTATCTGAGTACCCTAAACGTTGTTGAAGAAGTGATTCCATTTGGGCGGCTTTCGTGGAATACCAGCGAACTTTCCTCTGTTTTTGATGATTTGAACCTAGTATATGCTAATGGCGGCAGTGAGATCTATAAACATTCACCTTAGAGCGTGCGCTTTTCTTGCTGAACTAAGAATAGGAGATAGGTTAGTAATTGCCTAATAGACCAAAAGTTTCTGTGGTAATAGCAACATTCAAACGTGCACATTTAATAGGCCATGTTTTTGACGCACTGACAAAGCAAACCTACAAAGACTTTGAGGTTTTAGTGATCCTAAAACCGAGTGGAGATAAGACAGAAAACATCGTAAAAAATTATGAAAAATTGTTGAAAATGAAGTTGATTTTTCAAGATAGAGGGTATGTTATAGACGCGTTAAATCTTGGTCTCAATTATGCCAAGGGCGATATTATAGCGTTCTTAGATGATGATGCTATCCCCTTTCCGGACTGGGTTCAAAGGCACGTAGAAACCTATGAGGAATCTAATGTCGGAGGTGTGGCTGGGAATGTTATACCAGCAATATTAACAGCAAAGGTATTAATACCAACCGAAGACAAGGCATCAGAAATTATACCGAACCATAAACCGTTCTTAGACAGTATTGGACGTAAGGTTTGGAATAGGCCCCTTGAAGGTTTGGAAGATTACCTTGTTTATGTATCAAAGGCAGGTGTTGTGGAATACAATTCTCTGTTATCGCAGCGTGCATGGCATAAAAATGTTAAGTCGCTCCTTGGAATGGGTGCTAATATGTCTGTATTATCCCATGTTGCCGAAGGTTTCAGGTTTCCAGATTCTTGGACATTAGGATTATCATGGGAGCAGTTCTTAGGCTGGTTTATATGGAAAAGAGGATATAACCTCGTTTTTAACACTGCCGCCAAGGTATATCATCTTGTTCATAGTCAAACTTTATCACGCAACATTAGGGAGCCGCGAAAAGCGGCACTCCGTTGGATCGAATACAACTTTCTATTCTATCGTCTTTACGGATTTGAACAAAACCTCTCTGGGCTGCATAGAATCAGCTGGCTTATCTTTTCTACATTAGTTGACATTAAAAAAATATGCAGGGATAAAGAGATTCAACGGATTGTTCGGATGAAAAGCAAGTTTTACTCTGAAATTATCGGTTTTAAATGGCTCTTATCTAAAAAGATAGGCGGTTGCTATTCTCCGTTAATAGATTTAAAAAGATTCCATAATGCAAGTATGTAGCTTGAAACTTCAAACCGTATCCATCGGGCATTAATGAGCACGGATTTCTTGTCTAGGTTTAATATTTTGGAAAAGACGGGATTGCGAAAGAATCTTTGCTTCATGGAGAAATATTGAAAATTGACAGAGCTCAAATCGGTCACTGTCGTAATCCCAACCTACAAAGGAGCCAAATGGATCGGTCACACTTTGAACGCTCTAAGAAGGCAGACTTTTAAAAACTTCGATGTATTAATAGTAATCAAACCAAGCGGAGACGGAACAGAAAACATATTAGAAGACTACAAGCGCTCCTTAAAACTGACCACCATCATTCAGAAGCACCATGGTTTAATAGATGCTTTGAACATAGGTTTCAAGGAAGCAAAAGGAGAAATCGTAGCTTTCGTAGATGATGATGCGATCCCTTCAGAGACATGGATTGAGCAGATCGTGGAGACCTACGAAGAAATGGCTGTCTCTGCCGTAGCAGGAGACGTCATATCGGCTGTAATAAAAGATGAAAGCGCAGATTCAATAGAAGAAAAGAGGTCAGAGGTCCTTCCCAAATATGAGCATCCCATAGGAGAAATCGGTCTTAAACTATGGTATCGTCCATTAGAAGGACAAGAAAACTATCTTTTTTACTTTACAAAGGCCGGAGTTCCACATAGAAACACCGCTTTGGGAACGCCTCATGGGGTCACGCAGTCTTTACTGGGTATGGGCGCAAACATGTCTTTCCTTCGAACGGCGATAAAAGACTTCAGATTCCCAACCTCGATGTTCACAAAACATGCATACGCAAATGAACAATACATGGGCTGGTGGCTATGGACAAAAGGGCACAACGTAATTTTTGATCCGAAAATCAGAGTACACCACATTGTTCATGGACAATCACTCGGTCGACTCTTCCATGGGAAAAAAATAATGAATGTAGAAAGCGAAATACAGTTATTCTTTTACAGGCTGCTTCCACACGAAAAAAGGCTCTCTTGGATGTACCGAATTGCGTACACAACTTTCCGAATTGCCCATTGCATCAAAAACATGGGAAAGGACCGAACATACTGGTATAGACTGCGCGGTATCATTAAAGGCGAAACTCTCGGTCTGGCTTGGCTGATCTCTAAAAAAATCAAAGGAAGCTATTCGCGTGCATAGCGGATAAATCGGAATATCAACTCAATACTGGTGACTGGCTGTGCCCATTCCCTTATCAAAACATACTCAACAGCGCCCTCTGCATAAAGAATCTGACAGTCCAACGATCAAAATAGAAGAACTCGAGATTTTGGAAAACCGCCTCTTGCTGTTTAAATTATCTTATCCGAAGCAACTCAAGAAATACTTCTCATCAGACTCCTTTTGGGCAAAGTATGATGTTGATCTTCAAGATGTAGATGAAAGCATCTTGCAGATCCCAGCCGTTTCTAATATGCTTCCAGTGGCATGGGCAACAGGAGCCGACATTTTTGTAAAGAAATTAGATGCGACTTATTTGCAGTCTGTTGAGAAAATCAAATCGGTAATGAAGATGTGGTACAGACTTCCCTTTTCCACAAGATTATTTGCCGATGAAGTGACTTTTAACAAATTTTCAAATAAAAGATGCGGACTGCTCTTCAGTGGTGGAATCGACTCTACAGCCTCTTACATTAGACATAGAGATGCTAAACCGAATCTAATCATGATTTGGGGGGCCGACATACCGTTATCCGAGAAGGCCCTTTGGGAAAAAACCAAGAAGGTTTACCAAGGTTTTGCACAGCAAGAAAGAGCAGAATTCAACTTCATTGAAACAAACTTGCGCCATTTTATAAACGAAAGGTTGTTAAGTGCGAAATTTGGCCGACACCTGTCAGGTTCATGGTGGGGCTATCTTCATCACGGAATAGGATTGCTGGGCTTAACTGCGCCGCTAACCGTAGTCGAGCGCATGGGAACAGTTTTCATTGCCTCTTCGATCTCCCGTGCCCAAACGCGAAAAGTCCATTGGGGTTCACATCCGTTCACGGACAATCTAATGTCGTGGGCAGATATAAAAGTGATTCATGACATCGACGATTTGAACAGACATGAAAAAATAAAATATATATTAAAAAATTATATTGAAAAAGCCTCTTATTATCCTTCGCTCAGAGTTTGCTGGTCTCAATTCAAGAATTTCAATTGCGGAAAATGCGAAAAGTGTACAAGAACAATCACAGCGCTCGTGCTGGAAAACATAGACCCTAACAAATGCGGTTTCGATATAAGTGATAATTATTTCGACATTCTTAAACGAAATCTAATTGAAAATAAAATAAATCTTGAACATCCTCTTCCCCTTTTATGGCAAGATATTCAGAGAAATATTCCGGAGAAAATTAACCACAACTTACATAATTGTCAAGATTTCTTCAAGTGGTTCAAGGGATTCACCATCAAACAGAATGCGCATAGAATAAGGTTCAACCTTGAGGATTTTCTACTCCAAATCTATTATGAATTACCTCAAAAGCTACAAAACACCATAAGCCTTCTTAGAGTACAGCGAAGACCAATTGTAAGGTTAGTTGGGCACGCTCTATCGTTGATTTCAGAGAAGTAAAACAGTATTCTCACAACAGGGGCATCCCAGCAAAACACTTTCCTTGTGATTGGGAGTGAGTTTAAGATGAGGTCAAGCGAACTAGAAGATGTGTTGCTAAAATATAGAAATGCGCAGTTTCTGGTCATAGAACCTGGGGGGAACAACGGAGACAAATTAATCTATATGGGAATGGAAAAAAGACTCAAAGAACTTGGAATAAAGTACACTGTTTTACAATATAAAGAAAATATAAAATCAGTCTTCTTGCACAAATTGTATTTCACATTATGGAGAAAGCTCTTTGGGCTAACAAAGTTTCTGGCAAAGTTAAACAACTCTCTAGAAACTTCCATCCGTATCATCGATAGAAAATTGTTCGAATTCACTATTGTAACTAGTGAAATACAGAGTTCCGCGGACATTATTCTCATCCATGGTGGCAGCAACATAAACGATCTTTGGGGACATGGGATCAGACTTTTGAAGAACGTGCTCAAAAACAATCCTAATAAAATCGTTATCGTCGCTCCTCAAACTTTTTGGTTTCGCGAAACTTGCTTTCCAAACCTTTTGAAAAAGGTTACACAAGAAGTTTACCTTTTTTGTCGTGAGAGACGGAGCTATAGATTATTAAATTCAATGAATTTTTCACAAAACGTCCACGTCTGCTTGTCGCAAGATACAGCTCTCTACCTGTCAAGAGAAGATTTTGACCCCAAGGATGGCGAGTACGATCTGGTCTGTCTTAGAAAGGATCAGGAATCGGTCATTTCTGCTGATGCCGAGCTTATGGAGAATTTTCAAAGGGCTGTTGTTAAGGGTTTGAGACTGTCCAAAAGGGCGCTGATCACAGTCGACCTAGCTCTTCTTCCGAACTTTGATGATTTCGTTAGTCTACTTGAAGACTCGAGAAAAGTGTACACCGATCGGCTTCATGTAGCAATGATGGCTGCGATTATCGGTAAAGACGTTACGCTATACTCAAATTCGTACTTCAAGTCCCGGGAAATTTTCGTGTTCAGCTTAGACGCAAAATATCCAAATGTAAAGTTTGTCGATGTTGGCAAAAGCTTTGAAATATTATGAGATAACAAAAGTCTGGGTGGGCAAAGCTAAAGAATCGACGCTGGTATATGATTCTGTACTTCCATTTCCCTTATACGTGGAGTTTCGTGGAGTTTGTTCTAGAATTCTACTCCATAATGTTAATATTTCTCTGAAGTAACATCTGTGAAGAAGGATAAGATTGAAATCTCGCCGAAAACTTATCGGTTCTATTATCATAGGAATGCTTTTAGTTAGCTTTTCATTAAACGTCTTCATCTGTAAAGTATCTGCATTTTGGTGGAATCCCAATTTTATTTTTAGAAAAACTGTGTCCGTGGGCCCTGCTTCAGGTGGTTCTGACCTTAGGGATTTTCCTGTTTTGATTGATTTGGTTGATAGCGATCTCGCTCAGAAGGCTCGACCTGATGGTGGTGATGTCGCGTTTGTTGATGGTACTGGCACCAAGCTTGACCATGAGATAGAATTTTACGATGGCTATATTGGGCGTCTTGTGGCTTGGGTGAAAGTGCCGCTTCTTTCATGCACGGGATTAACGACCTTTTACATGTATTATGGTAATATGGGCGCTGAGAATCAGGAGAATGGGGCTGGCGTTTGGGATTCTAATTTCATGATGGTTCTGCATCTCAACGAAGATTCTGGAGTGCATTACGACTCAACCGTTAACGGCAATAATGGCACGGTCTACGGTGGGGTTGTTCAGGGGGTTGTGGGTCAGGTTGACGGGGCGGTTATGCTTGATGGTGTTGATGATTACGTGGAGGTTCCTCACAGCGACAGTTTGGCCGGTTTTACTGTGGGCTTTACGGCTAGCGCGTGGGTTAAGCTGGATTCTGTTACGCGCCGTCAGTCTTTCCTGCATAAGTTCAATTCGACTGGTCAGTATGGGTGGATGTTTGAGTATGTTTACGAGGGTGGTGGGCAACTTCGTCTTCTCGCGTCTGCGAATGGTGTTGCTTATGACTGGTGGTATGCCTTTTTTAGGCCAGCCGTGGGAGTTTGGTATAATGTCGCTGTGGTTTGGCAGCCTAACGCTGTTCCCAGATTTTACGTTAACGGCCAGCAGGTTTCGACAGGCCGATCAGGGACACTGCCCAGAATCTACAACAATGCTGGTGCGCCTCTTCAGATAGGTAAGAGCACTTATGCTTCTGGTCGAAACTTGGGCGGCATCATTGACGAAGCACGAGTTTCCAATACTGCCCGCAACGCAGGCTGGTTACTCGCGTGCTTCAACAACCAAAAAGACCCGTCTAGTTTCTGTACCATCGGAGATGAGGAAACACGTCAAGAGGCACCAATTATCTCAGAGGAGAATCCGCCCAACGGGGCAACTAATGTGGATCTAAATACAGTCCTGTCAGTTTATGCCAAGGATCTTCAAGGCGATTCGATGAAAATTATCTTTAAGACAAACGCAAGTGGCACTTGGCAAGATATAGGTGAGTATGTAGGTGGAGATGGAATATATAGTCAGCTGACCACAAGCATGGACAGCTATAGCAACACATATTGGTGGAGCGTTTGCGCACTAAGCATGGATGACTCAAATGAGTGGACAAACAAAACCTATAGTTTCACAACCAGAGATGAAAATACTGCGCCATTGTTATCGAATCCATCTCCGAGCGATGGTTCAACAGATGTATACACTAATCCAACCTTGTCAATATCCGTAGTCGACATTGACAAGGACCTAATGGACATTGTCTTTAGAACGAACGCGTCAGGGGAATGGAAGACCATTGGGGCTTATCACAACGTTAGAGATGGAGTGTATACGCAGGACACCACGGCTATGAAAAACCTTGCCACTTCCTATTATTGGAGCGCATGTGCCAGCGACGGCAAAACTTGGACTAATAAAACCTTCATGTTTACCACGACAAACTCCGTGCTTATTCCCAAATGGAGTGTACAACTTGTAAATATCATTCCTGGAGTTTTAATTGCGGATGTTAATGGCGATGGTTTGGAGGAAGTCATTCATGCTGGACAAGAATATGTCACGTGCCTAAGCGGGATAGATGGAAGTATAATATGGAGAACTTATGTACAGGGCTTAAGTGGTTGGACCAAAGCCCAGATGGCTGACTTAAATCTTGATGGCACCTTTGAAATTATCTTACCAATAAAGAATATCGGCACAGATTACAGCACTAACAGTGGCGCCGGCATACACGTTTTATTTGGAAATAATGGAACCACATACTGGAGAAACACTGGCATGGGCGGGGCGATAACAAGCAGCCCTGTTGTTGCCGACATTGATGGAGATGGGTATCCAACTATTTTTATAGGATCAGAAGATGTCACAAACGGATTAAATGGTACTGGTAGGCTTGCAGCTTTCAGCCATGACGGGTATATACTATGGCAAACTTGGGTTTGGAGGCCATGCGCTGGAGGATTATCACTTGCAGATACGGATAATGATGGGGAGTTTGAACTCTACATGGGCGACAGAGATGCGTATATGCTAGGTGATGGCGGCTATGGCAAGGGAGTAGTATCCTTTTGGGCGAGAAACGGTACTATAAGATGGTCTCATCCCGACGTTCTTTGCAGCAGTCATTGCCCAATACTTGCTGATGTCAATAAAGATGGAATATTGGACGTTATTGCTGTTAATATGATGTGGGACGCTGGGATAGTGGTTCTCAATTCAATCGATGGAAGCGCTATCCGGAAAACTTTTGGTTTGGGCTCACCAGGTCATTATCAAATGTCCGTTTACGACATTGATGGTGACGGAAATCTTGAGATATTGATGGCAGACGGTGAACATGACGTAACTACAAATGACATCGTGGTTTGGGATTTAGTTGAATGGAAGGAAGATGCAAGAATGTACGTGGGACGCTGCTTCTACGGTCCTCAAATAGCTGATGTAACTGGTGATGGAGTAATGGATATAATAGCGTGCAGTTACACGGGCATACATGTTTTTAACAGCACATACACTCTCATAGACGAGAGAAGAGGGCTGAGAGAACAGCTCAATTATGCAGTGACCCAAGATATAGACGGAGATGGCTACGTTGAGGTTGTCGTGACCAGCACGAGCGGAATGGTCTACGCCTATGATACACCCGCACGGCGGCCCAATCCGAGACCGAGATCTGAAGTACAATTCTATAGTGAGCGCAGATTAGGCGTTGCAGAGTATGTACCTCCACCTGGGCGTCCGGAACCAACAGTTTCTGCTCCATCTCCATCGAATGGAACGACTAGCGTGTCGATTTCACTGCCTACGTTGAACTTCGACTTAGCAGATTATCAGTATGACCCGATGAATTTTACGGTTGTAACTGTTCCTGACGTTGGTTCTGGCAGTGCTGTTAACGTTGGCAATGGAAGATTCTTTATTTCCCTTAGCAGTCTAGCATATTCCACAACTTACACTTGGTATGTGAACGTGACGGACGGCACTAACTGGACAAACAAAACATACACATTCGCCACAGAACCTATGCCACCCTTACCCGTCTGGTGGAACATTAGCTGGCCATACCGCAAACTGATGTCTGGGGGCCCTGCTGCGGGTGGTTCTGGGCTCTCCGATTTTCCTGTTTTGATTGATTTGACTGATGGAGATTTAGCGGAGAAGGCTAAACCAGACGGTAATGATATTGCGTTTGTTGATGCTGACGGTAACCAGCTTGATCATGAGATTGAGTTTTTTGATGGCGCTACTGGACGCTTGGTGGCATGGGTGAGAGTGCCTGTTCTTTCTTCAACTGGACCCACCAATTTTTACATGTACTACGGGAATGCAGCTGCTGAGAGTCAGGAGAATGCAGCTGGTGTTTGGGATTCAAACTTTGCGATGGTTCTTCATCTCAGGGAAGAGTCTGGCGTGCTTTATGATTCAACTTTAAATGGTAATGATGGTGTGGCTTATGGTGGTGTTGTTCAGGGCGTTGCCGGCCAGGTTGACGGTGCATGCAGGTTTGACGGGGTTGATGATTATGTTGAGGTGCCGCATAGTGATACGCTTGCTGGCTTTACTGCGGGCTTTACGGCTAGCGCTTGGATAAGGCTGGATTCTGTTACTAGGAGGCAGTCTATTCTCCACAAGTTTGATCTCGCTCCCAATATGGGTTGGATGTTTGAGTACGTTTACGAGAGTGGAGGTCAACTGCGCCTGCTCGCATCTTCTGACGGCACCACTTATGATTGGTGGTACGCCTCTTTTAGGCCAGCCGTGGGAGTTTGGTATAATGTCGCTGTGGTTTGGCAGCCTAACGCTGTTCCTAAATTCTACGTTAACGGTCAACAGGTGTCAACTGGTCGTTTAGGCACTTTACCTCGAATTTATAATAATGCTGGTGCGCCTCTTCAGGTGGGACAGAGCATTTATGCTTCTGGCCGAAACTTGGGCGGTATCATTGACGAAGCGCGAGTTTCTAACGTTGCCCGCAGCGCCGGCTGGCTTCTCACCAGCTTCACTAACCAGAAAGATCCTTCCAGCTTTTGCACAGTGGGAACCGAAGAATCGCCCAGTGAGGGGCTTGTCGTTCTGTATCCTTCTCCACTTGATGGAGCTGTCAATGTGCCGGTTTCACTATCTGAATTGAGTTTTTATATTGCAGCAGTGCAAGGTGACTTGATGGATTACATGGTTGTGACTGTTCCTGATGTTGGTTCTGGCTACGGCACCGAGGTGGGTAATGGACGATACTATTTTTCCGTTAGTGGCCTCGAGTATTCTACAACTTATGTTTGGTGTGTGAGCGTGACGGACGGCACTAACTGGACAAACAAAACATACACATTCACCACAGAACCAAGTAAGCCAGTACATGATGCCCCACTCTTAATTTCAAGTGATGGAACCAACAGCACTTATGCAAACTTGATATGTAGCAACCAAACGACATATGACCCTAATGGCGATGTTGTGACAAACATCTATAACTGGTACAGGAACAATGTTTCCCTAACTAACTTATTATTACCTTTTGATACAAACAATTCAGCAATTGCAAAGGACTACTCGGGGTATGGTAATAATGGAGCAATAGAAAGAGCCACATGGATAAGCAAAGGCGTAGTCGGAGGCGCCTATGAATTCAGCGGCAACCATCCTCTTGGCGGACGCATTGTGATTCCCCATTCCAGCAGTTTAGATGGAGATGGCACATGGTCTGAAATCACAGTAGAGCATTGGATTTACCTCACAGCAAGTCAAACAGGTACTCGAACAGTAGCAAAGATTCCAAGCTACGAAATAGGATTTAAAACCTTAGGAGCTGCCAACGTAATATGTGCTGGTGTTTGGATAAATGGCAAATTCTACAGTGTAACATATAACACACCTCTTGCAAGGAATACTTGGTATCATGTGGCGTTTACGTACAAAAGTGGTTCAGGGTTAAGACTTTTCATCAATGGCACAATGGTTGCGTCGCGTAGCTTGTCTGGAAACATTCAGGCCAGTACCGGCATCCCTCTTTACATAGGTTGGTTTGATTATTTCCGCGGTAAGATAGATGAAGTCAGAATCTACGCCAAAAGTCTATCGCCACAACAGATTTACCAGCGCTATCTTGAAACTAAAAATGGATCTAGTAACACCTCCACAATCGTATCAGCAGAAACCGCTCCCGGCGATGTCTGGCAATGCATGGTTATTCCAAACGATGCTTACTACGATGGCGAACCAAAAATCTCAAATACCTTATTTATAGTTGATTAGCGACGACAGTTAGCACAACGTAGCTCTGCAAATTGCTTTGAGTTCCCTAATACTCCATAGATTTTTTCTAACCAAAACCCCAGTTCTTTAAATTAAATGCACTGTAAAATTAATTTTGCTCGTAACGGAAGATTGGAGAATATTAATCGCTTGCTTTAAAGACTAACTTCTCGTTTCTTCGTTAGAATCTTCAACCAAAAGCGGTCTAGCAAAAATCGTTTAAAATAATGTTTTCGTTTAGTAACCCATCCCGAGGCTTTGGGTTCAATTAATACCTCACAGAGAGTACAAAATGTCGCAACAGCATTATGTTTTCTAGGGAGTTCATAAATCTTGAAAATCGGCGTTTTCCATCCAGCTATAGATATGCTTGGCGGCGCAGAATTTGTGGTTGTCGTAATAGTTAACACATTGGCCCGAAATGGATACGAAGTAGAACTGTTTACCAACAAAAAAATCGATCAGAAGAAAACCGAGATGGTGCTGGGAGAAAGGATTTCTTCTACTGTTAGAATCGTTGTTAAACCCACTTTTATGCATCCTAGAGGAATGCTAGACCTTTATCAAAACATATTTAAAACTTTATTATTCAAATCAAAATGTGATGTTCTATTGGATACGTACTCAAATTGCGTTTTTCCTTGGACCAATATTTCCTATATTCATTTCCCTTATCTGAACCGTTATTTTTTCAGACCAGAATTCCCATATCTACGAAGTCCGCACATCGCACAAGTATCAGGGCTACCGTATGTAGTTTTTGAAAAACACTTGCAGAAATACCACAGAAAACTGCTAATCGCTAATAGTTTCTATACAGCCGAAGCCATAAAAGAGTTCACCGGAATCAAAGCAGAAGTCTTATACCCGCCCATACCCTCCGCCCTCTTGTCGAAAAGTTCTAATGATTTAAACTCGAACACACGCAAAGATTTGGTTGTTGCTGTGTCACGCTTTGGAGTTGGCAAAGGACTAGAGAAAATCCCCTACATCGCCAAGTTCACAGACAGCAACATAAATTTCGCGATAATAGGATTAGTACATGATGAAAAGGTGCTTAGCACAGTCCTCAGAAGCATCGAAAAATTAAATCTTGCAAACAGAGTAAAAGTGTTAACCAATGTTTCAAGGCATGAAATGAAGACAATTCTAAACACCGCGAAGACCTATTTGCATACGATGGTAGGAGAACACTTTGGAATATCAATAGCTGAAGCCATGGCAATGGGGTGCATCCCCATAGTTCACGACTCTGGAGGAGTTAAAGAATTCGTACCTTCACAGTACAGATACAAAGATTTGCGTGGCGCTGCGATAAAAGTGGAAACTGCAGTTCTTGAATGGACTCCAGAAAAAGCCAAAGCTATGGTTGAAATCGCAAAACAATTCTCCGAATCGAATTTCTCCAAAAACTTCACAAAACTATTCTCTGAATATCTTAATAACACAAAAGCCTTTTTGTTCGATTGTAAGAAAAAGTATGTATTTGATTAAGAGAAGGGATTTTCCATGGGCTTGGTAAGTTTTAGCAAAATTAAAGAAAACACGGAGAGTTCGATAAAACAAGCAATTCTTGAATCGCTAAACTTAATAGACTATTCCTTTAGAAAAGAAAGTAAAAATGTCGTAATTAAACCAAATATGTGTTATTATTGGGACCACTCTACAGGTCAAACCACGGATCCAAAATTCGTGGTAGCGCTAATTGGCTTAATTCGTGAAAGAGTTTCGCCAGACGCAAATATTTCAATTGTAGAATCCGACGCTTCAGCCATGAAATGCCAACACGCATTTAGAATGTTAGGCTATGAGAAACTGGCTAAAGATTGCAACGTAAAGCTGGTCAATCTCTCAAATGACCCGTGCAACACCATAAAAGTCAAAACTGGAGCACAATCATTCAACATAATGATTCCACGAACAATCCAAAATGCTGACTTGAAAATTAATGTTCCAAAGATAAAGTATACCCTGGAACCCATCAAACTTACCTGCGCACTAAAGAATATTTTTGGCTGCAATCCTTATCCAAGAAAATTCAAATATCACCCACGTCTTGAGGAAGCAATTGTCGCCATCAACAAAGCATTGAAATTTGACCTTTGCATAATAGATGGCAACATAGTTTCTGGAGTTCAACCGCGCAGAATAGAATTAGTGATGGCAAGCAAAGACCCGGTGGCAATTGATGTAGCCGCTGCAAAAATAGCTGGAATAAACCCGAAAACAATAAGATACCTTCAACTTGCAGCTAAAGAAGGTCTAGGAAACACTAACTTCATCCAGAAAGGCATACCCTTCGACTACTTTAAAGCAAAATATCCCAGAAAAGGCATTCAAAAGAAACTAATGGGAAAAGCCTGTGGATTAATTGTTACAATGGGGCTTGGTAAAAGACTAGGGTTAGCTTAGGTAGCAAAGGCCACGAAGGATTAAAAAGATGAAAAAAGTCGGATTGGGAATAATTGGCCTCGGGTACGTAGGCAAAATCCATCTGAGACACTCCCTGAAACTGCCCAACATAAATCTTGCAGCAGTTTCGGATTTGTCAAAAAAAGCCCTGAACGAAGCCAAAGACTACGGCATTGAAAAAACGTTCACTAGTTACGAGCAACTTTTGAAAGAATCGAACATAGACGCCGTAATAATCGCACTGCCCACTCATCTTCACCTACAATGTGCAATAAAGGCAGCTGAAGCAGGCAAACACATATTTCTGGAAAAACCAATAGCCAGAAACCTCGAAGAAGCAAAAGAAATAGTGACAATCGCCCAAAGGAATTCCGTAAGACTGATGATTGGGTACCCGTTAAGATTCAACAAGTCCTTTCGTGAACTAAAAACAAAAATGGAAAGCGGAACCCTAGGCGACGTTGAAATTGCGTACGCTACTTTCATAAGCTCTGGCCCGTTCTTTCACAGAGCGGAAAGCCACACCCCACTTCCTGTACCCGAGTGGTGGTTTAACAAAGAACTAACAGGCGGCGGCGCCCTCATTGACTTGGGCAGCCACATCATAGACCTACTTAGATGGTACTTCGGGGAAATCACAGACATAAAAAGCTATCTCGGTCACAGATTCTACCTCGACCTCGAAGACAGCGCAATATGCTTCGCCAAGTTTGAATCAGGAACAACGGCCGTTATAACCGTCGGCTGGTTCCTCCAAGGTTATCAACTGAAAATCGAGTTCTTCGGAACCGTAGACCACGCGTTTGCGCAACACCGCCCAAGAAATCGTTTGCTAGCCGCAACTCAAATGCTAACAACAGGCAAGTCGGAGTTTTATCGACCCCACCTTGAAGAACTTCAATACTTTGTCGACTGCATAATAAACGATTTGCCTCCATCACCTTCTGGACAAGACGGGCTCAAAGACCTAGAAGCAATCTCTCTAGCATACAAGAACCAGATACGCTTAGATTAAAGATTACAATTCTGCGCGCGCAACTATGAACATCATCAGACGCTTCTATGCTTCTCATCTTTCAGCTTATAACGGAAGTAAAACCGTTTCGCGTCGGCCGTCTCACATTTAGACACATCTCAGAAACTAGCAGACAGCAAAAGTTTACGTATAAATTGCAGAAGGCAAAAAAATGAATGATTACACCTCAATTGTTACTGGTGGAGTCGGCTTTATAGGTAGTCACTTGACTGGAAGACTATTGAAAGAAGGCTATAAGGTTACAATACTTGACAACTTTTCAAGCGGAGAATTGGAAAACATTAAACCATTACTTGGCAACCCCTCCCTAACTGTTCTCAAAGAGGATTTAAAGGAACCTGTAAAACTAAACCAAGTCGTCAAAAAATGCGAGACAATCTTCCATCTTGCAGCAAACCCAGAAGTGAGGATAGGCGAAACCGATCCAAAAGTCCATTTTGAAGAAAACATCATAACAACTTTTAACCTACTTGAAGCCATCCGGCAAGCTAAAACACCAAAAATAATAGTATTCACTTCAACATCCACGATATATGGAGAAGCCTCACAGATTCCTACGCCAGAACATTATGCGCCATTAATTCCAATATCAACTTATGGCGCCTCAAAACTCGGCTGTGAAGCCTTAATCACAAGCTACACCTACACTTTCAATCACAGAGCACTTATTCTTCGCCTCGCCAACATTGTAGGACCAAAATCCAATCACGGAGTCATAATAGATTTCGTCAGAAAAATTATGGCAAATAAAGGAGAGCTCGAAATCCTCGGCGATGGGGCTCAAGAAAAATCTTATATGCACATAGAAGACTGCATCGAAGCAATTATGCACCTAACTAATCAATTTCGTAAAAACACAAACAAAGTTGACGTTTACAATGTCGGTTCCCATGACAAAATTACCGTAAAAGAAATCGCAAAAATTGTTGCAGAAGAGATGAAAACGCCAAACATTAAATATAAGTTTACGGGCGGGGTTAACGGTGGAAGAGGATGGAAAGGAGATGTTAAAACAATGCAGTTATCCATAAATAAACTCCTTCAAACAGGGTGGAAACCAAAATATACAAGCAAACAGGCTTTGAGATTAGCATTAAAAGCTCTAATAGAAGAAAATCTGGGTTCTTAAAATCAAAGACCCCATAAGCATTAGACCTAACGCGTGCCCAAGAATTGTTTGTGCTAAAACATAGGAAATTGCTCTACGCTAAGGAGTTCCATGAATTCGAAAAGTCGCCGATGACCTAATGATAAGATGGTCCCCTGAACTAGCGAAAGGGTTCTTTTGACAATTTAGTTTTCTTGATTATCTATTGTATCGTTAATGAACCTGGGTGAAGAATTTGGAGAAAGCATTGAAAATGGGCAGGGCTTCGGCGGTTGGAAGTTTACATTTGTTCATTGGAATAGCTACATCCACCATAATAATGGCCATAGGAACAATAGTCTTGGCAAGACTCTTACTGCCCGCCGAATACGGATTATATTCAGTCGCCTTAATCCCATCCCTGATGATTGGCCTATTCAGAGACTGGGGAGTAAACTGTGCCATAACAAAACACACAGCCCATCTCAGAGCCTTGAAAAGCAACGAGGACATACAAGACATAATCGCCGCTGGCCTAATATTTGAAACCGCAACTGGAATAACCCTGTCCCTTCTCTCCTTATTCTTGGCCAGTTTCATTGCCTCAACAATCTTCCACAGACCCGAATCGACATCTCTGATATCGATAGCTTCCATCACGATATTTTCAGGCTCGCTTCTTACCGCGTCACAGTCAAGCTTCGTCGGCTTCGAAAGAATGGAGCTCAACAGCATCACAATGGTATGCCAATCCATAGTAAAAAGCGCTGCATCGCCTTTGCTGGTTCTCCTCGGATACGGGGCCTTAGGAGCAGTGCTGGGCTACACCTACTCCTTCCTAGCAGGCAGCGTCATAGGCTTGACAATGCTCTATCTCCTGCTCTTCAGAAGTCTAAAAAGAACCAAGACGCGCCGATCCGAAAAATCCAAAACACTAAAAACAATGCTACGCTTTGGAGTCCCACTTTCACTATCAACAATTCTAGGAGGTTTTCTTCTCCAGTTCTATGGTTTTATGATGGCCTTCTTCTGCAGCGACATCATGATAGGAAATTATCAAGCAGCAGCCAACTTCGCAGTGCTCTTGACTTTCTTCACTTTTCCAATCGCAACCGTGCTTTTCCCAGCCTTCGCAAAACTTGACCCAAAAAACGAAAATCAGCTTATCAAAACAGTCTTTACATCCGCCGTCAAGTATACTGCATTGATACTGGTTCCCGCCACCATGGCTGTAATGGTATTGTCAAAGCCAATGATCAGCACGCTATTCGGAGAGCAATGGATCTACGCCCCGTTCTTCCTGGCGCTATACGTTATAAGCAATCTATTCGTGATTTTCGGAAACTTGAGCATGGGAAGCCTCTTGACAGGTCTCGGGGAAACAAAAATGCTGATGAAACTAAGCGTGTTAACACTGTCATTCGGCATTCCCTTAGCCTTTCTTCTGATTCCCACATTCGGCATCATAGGAGTAATACTAGGACCCCTACTGGCCGGACTGCCAAGCATGTTCTTGGGTCTTCACTGGATACGGAAGCGCTACGAAGCCAAGGCAGACTTCCGGTCATCAACAAAAATACTCATAGCATCCGCACTTGCTGCAACAGTATCGTACTTCTGCCTAAACTTCCTCAACACCGCCGAATGGATAAGGCTCACAGCTGGAGGAATAATATTCCTCGTGGTATACGTCATAACAGCCCCTCTTATCGGTGCGATAAACCAAAACGACATCAACAACCTAAAAGCCATGTTTTCAGGTATAAGAATAATTTCAAAGCTAATGATAATCCCATTAGTATTAGCAGAAAAAGTTGCGAGTTTCCACTTTCTTAGAAGAGACTGAAAAATAATTTAGCTGGCACCTTTAACAATTCACGTTTACGCACTTGCGTTTTTGTTTTGCTCTTTACGTAATTCTTCTCTTTGAAGCTCACAACGGTATTCATTGCACGGTGGCAAGCCTTCCTCCGTGTGTATTAACTCCAGCATTTCTGCAACCAACATGCCTCTTTCCCTCTCCAAATGTTCACTCATGAGCAAATCGATCAGACCGGCGTGGATCAGAACCACCTTATTAAACTGCTCCTTCATCTTGTTCAGCACGCCTCGAGCATCTCCGCCCTCTTCAGCATGCTTTTTAAAGGCTTCCAGGATCGGCTTCAGCTCGGGTCTAACAAACCTCTCATAAAAGGCCTGCCTTGTCCAGTAGATTCCAAAGTAGCCCATAAACCCCTCCAGATACATATTCTTTTTAAGGCACACCACCTCAAGCCTCTCCCCAAACTCACCCCTCTCCTCAAAAAGAAAATCCAGATCCTCATCATTAAAAGTCGTAGCCCTATCATAATCATACTCTCTGGGCCACGGCCCACTAAAGAAATAGTCGCCATACTTGCTCATCAACTCCAAATACTCCTTAAAAATGTCTGCCGCTGGCTCGCCGCTTTCCCTGCTCAGCTGTTCGCACATCTGCAGGAGCGGCTCCAAAGCCTTTCTAGGAATCTTCCCCCTCGCCTTCTTAACCAACTTAACGCCCTCTCTTAACGCTCAACCGCAGCTTGCCGTATTCCCTATCCCAACTTGAAATCAAGGCCATTCGATGAACAGTCAAAGCCCTACACCTTTCCACCTCAAACCTCTCACGCCTTACACGCCTTGCATGTCTTCCTGGCTCAACTCCTGCCCTTGCAAACTTTTTCAGCACTTCATCCACGCTGACAAGCAACGCCTCACCCTTCTCCAACTGTTTGCGCTTCACCCGAGTCACAGCCAGATCATTGAGCAGACCCCTAAGCGTGTTGTCCAACCTGCTAATGTAGGCGCCCCACAACGCCGACCTCTCCGTAACGCCAACAGCCGCCTCGTAGGCCTCAGCCCGTGCAATACGGATCAAATACATCGCAGCACGCTCAACCAAAATTCTATCGGCTACACTCTGCAACTCAAACTCCTCCATCAAATCCGCAACAACCCTATCAAAGGCTTTTTTCTCCAAAACACATTGTTCCCCAGGCCTAACGTGTTCACACTTAGCATTCATTACACATCGGTCACAGAGCATGAACCCAACCCTAAAGAGCCCGTGCCTCAAACCACTCATCAGCCAACCCTTCTCCTAACCCAACCGCCTCTTTCACCCTTTCTCTCCAGAACCTCAACCAGAGCCAAACGAACATAATCGCCGTCCTCAACCTCAAACAACTCTCTCAAACGCCTAGGAACCGTGACCTTACCACCCGCAAAAACCCTCGCCACAAACTCCTCCACAGCAGCCACCAACAACAAAAAACAACCAAAAGTAATTAAAAGTTACCAAATTGCACCTCCGCACACCCCCACAAACCCGGAGAAATCAAAGATGAAAACCCTTCAGAGCCTCATAGAAAGCACGCGAAAATTCCACCTCACAATCATTTCAATCTCTCTCATAACACTAACCATTCTCATAGTTTATTGGCAGGACCTCTCCATCCTGGCCAACGAGGCCCTGCAAAACGAGGCCGTGAGCCACATCCTCCTCGTGCCACTACTCGCCTCCTTCCTGATATATCGAAAAAGGGAACCGCTGAAAGCGTCACTCGCACTAGAAAAGCTCAGAAAAAAGGCAGAAGGAATCTCTGTAAGCGAGGTCACAGGAATCGCGCTCTGCCTCTCAGCACTCCTGCTCTACTGGTACGGCTCCTACACCTTCTACCCACTCGAGTACCACATCGCCTCCCTCATAGTGTTTCTCACAGGCTTAACACTCACCCTGTTCAACATCAAAACACTCGTGGCTCTGATCCCTCCCGTCATACTGCTAATCTTCTTGCTACCCCAACCATCCAACATAACCTTCACCGCCGGAGCCGCGTTAGGAAACTTCAACGCACAAGCCTCCTACACCCTGCTAAAAGCCCTAGGCGTACCCGTCAACCTCACCTCAGAGTATGGTCCCCCAACAATAATACTCAGCAACACTGCTCAAGACCCTCCCAAATTCACAGTCGACCTCCCATGCTCCGGAATCTACTCCCTGGTGGCATTTGCTATGTTCGCAACCTTCCTCGTCTGCATCATCCGAGGCTCAACCGCCAAAAAGATTCTGTTGTTCCCAATAGGGTTCCTAATGCTACCGATCCTCAACATCCTCAGAATCTCACTCGTGGTCTTCATAGCCGATCGATTCGGCGAAACAATCGCCATGACCATATTCCACCTGTTTTCGGGATGGCTCCTCATCTTCACCGGAATGCTACTGCTGCTACTCATAGCTGAAAGGCTCCTGCACCTACAGATACTTGGATACACAAGCAAGATCGAATCATGCCCCAAATGCCAAGACGCATCGAAAAGCCACCTGGATTTCTGCACAAACTGCGGCAAATTTCAGAAAAACCATCAAACACGGCTGCCCAAAAGGTTCTGGATAAAGATAACCGCCCTCCTGCTCGCCTCATACCTCTTCACGCTCAGCATACAGGCACCCGTCTTCGCATTCGCACAGGGACTAACCATAGCGAATCCCAACCCAGAAGCAAGCGTCGACGCCTTTCCACAGTTGTCAGACTACCAGCTTAAATTCCAAGGGAGAGACCAGAACTTCGAAAAGCTATCCCGGCAAGACGCCTCACTACTCTACACATACATCTCCCAAAACATCTCCAACCCAACAGTCTACGTCCTCATAGGAGTCGCCAGCTCAATAACCAACCTCCACAGCTGGGAAGTCTGCCTAGTCACCTTGCAACAAGCGCAAGGAAAATGGCCCCTCGTAAACGTGCTCGAATCCAGAGACATCCAAATCATGCACAACCCCCCAATCACAGCCAGCTACTTCGTGTTCCAGCACCCAGCCAACTACACCCAAGTCACGCTCTACTGGTACCAAAAAGCCCTTTTCAAAACAGCGCTATCGATAGAGCCCAGATACACCCGAATAAGCCTCATCATCCTGACAAGAAACCAAAGCGAAACACCCAAACTGGAACAGAAACTAACAAGCATGGGTCAATCCATCGCCGCCTACTGGGAACCCCTGAAGACGCAGTCTCTCATCTCCCTGGGCATTCCAACCATGCAGGCTCTGTTGGGCCTAACCATAACCTTCGCAATAATCGTCCAGGCAACCCAATACACAAGAGAATGGAGGAGAAAGACAACAAACCTGAAAATCTTTGAAAAACTGGCTTCACCAAAGGAAAAGCAGCTGTACCAAACCATCAAGGAGCTATGCCAAAAAACAAAGGAGACAACAACCCAGAGCATCGCCTCAGCCTTCAAGAAAACCACGGGAAAAGCAGTGAGACTGAAGGATCTGACCACAATGCTAAACAACCTAGAAAAACACGGAATCATCAACGCAGACGTCATAAGCATCCTGGACCAGCCCAGACTCGTTTGGAAGACCTAATATGCAGGAAACCACACAGTGAGGAAATGAAGCACATGGCAGCGCCAAAGTCTGACGACAAAAACAAAAGCAAAGAAAAGGACGACAAAGAATCCGAAAAGGCTACGGTGCAGTATCTCATGGAGACGATTGAAAACTTGCAGAAACAAAACGAACTCCTAAGACATGACTTATTGAAGTCCAAGCGCACGCCCGCAGGCAAGATCGGATTCATACTGCTCGCCATTGGAGCCCTAACGCTTGTGGGATCGGTCGTAAACACCTCAACGGTTCTCGCCTTCATCGGACTAGGCCTCACATTCTGGGGAGCCCTATTCCTTTTCGCCAGACCGATCAAGTTTGTAAGAAGCACCGTACTGGATTCAACCGCAATTTCATCCTACACAACAATAGACAGAATGATACAGGACCTAGACTACAAGGGAAAACCAATCTACATACCGCCATATCCCAAGGAAGCCTACCTCCCAGAATACCTGAAGGGCCTCAAAGAAACGATAGTTTTCATCCCAGCCGAAGACGTCGTTGCCATGCCGACCATCGAAGAAATGGCCAAAAAACAGTTCTTCCTCAAAAATCCAAAGGGGATATGCATTGCACCGCCCGGCTACGGCCTCATCGACCTCCTCGAAAAAGAGCTCAAAACCGAATTCACACAGATCAGCATGGACCGACTCTGCAGCGACCTGCCAACAATCATAGTAAGCAACCTAGAACTCGCCAAAGAATTCGAGATAAACCAGGAAAACGGTCTAGTTCACGTCAAAATAGCCGGCTCGGTTTACATGGATCTGTACTCAAGTGAACAGGGATTCAAAAGCATCCACACGATCGGTAGCCCGCTAACAAGCGCCATCGCCTGCGCCCTAGCCAAGACAACTGGAAAACTAGTTACCATAGTCAAAGACGCGGTTTCCCCTGATCTGCGGACGATTGAAGTATGGTATCGAGTCCTGGAAGTATAACCAAAATGTATTTTCCTCTTTCGCTCTGGGACATAAGCCTCTGGATAGCCGTCACCGCAATCATTCTGCTCGTAACCTCAGAACTCCTAGCACCCTACTCAGACTATTTCGGAGACTTTGTGATAGAGAAGACACGACTGAGAATCGCGGCGCTTGTTCTGGGGGCAGCTTTTATGTTTACCGTTGTATTGCGAGCGGTAATGCCGCCGTAAATACGCATCACCGAAACTGTTGTGCAGAGTTCCTCTAGAGAAAGATTCTGTAACATTTTGTCCCATTTTCCATATCACTTTAAGTGGAGCTTTTCAGTTGAACTCTATTAAACGACTCGGAAACACGCATATGGACAATCTCAGCGTGTCGGTGGTCATCCCAGCTTACAACGAAGAAAAAAACATAGAGAACATACTCTCCCGGACAAACAAGACCATGGAAACCATGGGGATTCCATACGAAATCATAGTGGTGGACGACGGATCCACGGACAAAACGAGGCTGCTGGCCGAAAGACACAAAGCAACAATAATTACCAACGGAACAAACAGCGGAAAGGGACACGCCCTCAAACGAGGCTTTCGAAACGCGATCGGAAACGTAATCATCACAATGGATGCCGATGGCTCTCACCAACCAGAAGAAATACCCAGATTACTCAAGCCATTGCTGAACGGAGCAGACATCGTGGCAGGCTCAAGATTCCTGGGTAGACGAGAAACAGGCTCAATCAAGAGGCTTCATGTCCTCGGAAACCAACTCTTCAACCTCCTAATCCTCCTTTTAACCAAAAAGCGCATAACAGACAGCCAAACAGGCTTTCGAGCTTTCAAAAAGGGAGTCATTCAAGAAATTGAGATAAACTCCAACGGATACGAAGTCGAAACAGAACTAACAATAAAAACTTTGAAAAACGGCTATCTGTTTAAAGAGGAACCAGTAATGTGCGAAAAACGAAAAGATGGCTGCTCGCACCTTAACCCGCTTCGTGATGGATTTAGGATACTCAAGGCCATAATTAAATCATCTCTCAGCTTGTGATATCGCAATTACAAACATAGAACTTCCAGTAGCATGTTCCAGAGTAAGTTATCATACCAGTTTATTAAAAACATGCTTCATTGTTAACTAGGAGGCATGCAAGTGGAGAAGAAACTAATAGGATTGATGACGGCTCTTATACTTTTCATCTTACTTCCTGCAGTTCACGCTCCATTGTCTACTCTTGGAACAGGCTATGCGGTAGATTCAGATTACCATGGAGTAGACGTAATCATCGGAAATCCAGTGAATGTCACAGCTTATACCCTCGACACCACAATTTACAAAGTTACATTCAAGTGGAACGCTCCTAACGGCACGGAAGGAGTATGGATCGACACCTTCCCTCTACTAAATGATGGTACTGGAACATGGAACAATGGCACAACAGCAACCATTCGCTACGCCTACTCAATTCACAACCCGGATTCAATCGGCGATTGGGGAGTCAAAGTACTCTTCCAGGGCCCTGGCGGAAAAACGAAAGAGAACCTTGATGAAGTCGTACAAATAAGGGCAACATCGTTTAACGCCGTACCGGAAGTTCCCCTCGGTACAATAATGATCCTAATCGCCATGTTTGGAGCCCTAGGCGTCTTCGCGATGAGGAAAAGGCGTCTAGTCCCGCTCCCAACGCCAATGTGAACCCAACTGTTGTCCGAATCGATCGGTCATCCAGCTGGCAAGCCCAAGCCAGCGACCAATCGATTCCTAATGAAGAGTATCTTGCTTAAGCATTCCTTATGCATAACAATGTGAAGCGTGCGCTTATCCTTGAAACCGTTCCTCTTCACTCGCTTGCGGTTATCGTTATGTCAAAGCTGAAATTCGTTATTCCCGCTATATCCGTTGAGACAGACAGCGTAAGCGTCACCTGAATCACTTCAATCACGTTAAGTGTTTGACCGCCATAATCCCAGCTGAGAGCTATGTAGCTCGAGGCGTTCGACGGGCTCCAGTTTGACGTG
>Ga0315308_1000125_pt1 | contig 39853 bp, 36 predicted proteins | sample TDP3_MG_FD_203078 | JGI IMG/M metagenome (GOLD analysis project Ga0315308, IMG submission 203078) | Freshwater sediment microbial communities from Lake Towuti, South Sulawesi, Indonesia - TDP3 | ecosystem: Environmental > Aquatic > Freshwater > Lake > Sediment | place: Indonesia: South Sulawesi...
GAGGCGAGAAGGCTGTGAAGAAACTCAGAATCGTGAACAGGAAGCCCATCTGAACTTCTGATAGACCGATGGACTGCCTGAGGAAGATGGGTCTGTAGAAAAAGACCCAGCTCATGGGTAGGCTCCACAAGGGCTCCGTCAAGACTAATAGCTTCGCATTCTTGCCCCACATGTCGAAGCGCTTTCCCGCACCACGGAATATGCTACGCAAACCATTCTGTCCTCTAAGGGTTTGCAGCTGATAGTCATAGCAAGGATTTAGCCTTTTCTTTGGCAACAATGACGGTTTGGAAAGCAGTCTGGCTGAACCTGGATCCGCTTGGGCTGAACCTATAGGCTAATGTAGATTGTTGATTCGCTGGCTCAGCGTCTCGGTCAGTTTTCGGCCGCCTTATGCAAATCCTATGTCAACCACCACGCTTCTACTACGAACGGCTAAAGAAGTCATATGAGAACTGAAGCCGTGCAAAGGTTTCGCAGCAAGCTTGTTAAAGATTCTTCAACAGAATCCTTGTTCTGCCAAGGATTCTTCAAAATTCCAGAACTTCGGTTGTTGACTTCAAACTTTCCCAGCTTTCCCGTTGAACTTTCTTCAGTATTTAAGGGAAAAAATTTTTTCTGTGCACAGTGCGAAAAAAGCTGGGAAAGAAGCCAGATCAAGCCCAGAACAAACTGAAAGAGGGGTCAAACCGATCTCACCATTATGGTCAGCCTCTCAGCCATCCAACACAAACCCTTCCTAGAGAAATCCCGCGAGAATCACGATGCACAAAATCGCTCTTCAAAACTTCCTCAGCAACCTTCACAAACCTTGGCGGAATTTCTCCGCAAGAAAAAGAGGCTGAGCACCAATGCTCCCTCAATGCGTTTGCTTTGTTATGCTGTCTCGCCCACTAAGATTCTAGAGGCAGTAGGGCTCCGTTGCTCACTCTGTATTTCCGCCTCAGCTCCTTCGCTATCGCTTCAAGATTCTCTAACTGCTCTCGAGTTAAGGGCCGAGCTTTCTGGCCTATGCGGGCGTTCTCCTCTGCTTCCTTGACGCTACGCATCCCAACTATGGCTGTGGGTACGCCGTGCCCCCAGATGTAGTTCAGGGCCTCTGAGACGTTTTTCAAAGGTCCTTCAGCTTTCGACCCTCCCAGAGGCTTCATCGCCACGATTCCTACATTCATCTTCTGGGCTAACTGGATGAGTTCTTCTCGAGCTCCGTTGTAGACATAGTTGAACGGGACGATGAGGTTTGAAAACTCGCCACCTGCAATGGCCTTTGCCAGAAACTTTGGGTCATGGTCTGTTATGCCTATATGGTCAACGATGCCTTTCTTCTGCGCCTCTCTTAATGCCTGGAATCCGCCTGCTTCCCCCATGCCTTGTGAGAACAGTTTCTCAGTGATCCTGAACTGGACGATCTCGACCCTGTCAGTGTTAAGCATCTCAAGGCTCTTCTTTAGCTCCGACTCCGCTCGCTCCCTTGTCTCGCCGAAGATCTTCACGTTCAGGATGCATTCGTCCCTACGTTCCTTCATGACCTTGCCAATCTTTACTGCGCTATCACCGTACCCTTGAGGACCATACGAAGTGTGGAACAAGTTTATCCCCAGATCGATGGCTCGGTTGATTACATCGATGGCTTCCTTCTCTGGGACATGCCTGATCGGTATGCTGCCGAACCCGACAACAGATACCCTCAACCCAGTCCTGCCAAGTACCCTGTGCTCCATCAGTCAGCCCGACCTTTGCTCGAGACAACCATGCGCAAGATTCATTATTAAGGTTATGATATGCGACATCGACATGGCACATTCGCCTACATGGCTCAAGAAAGCATTGGCCTTGTTCCAGGTGCTCTATCCTTTGACTGCACGACAAAGGGCTTAAGTGAACGTAAGGCAAGTCAGTAGCTGGAGAGAACACAAGTGGCTGCCAAGATGATTCCTCGTGAAGTCCTTTTTGGCAACCCCGAGAAAGATTCCCCGAAGATTTCGCCTGACGGAACTCGTTTGGCCTACCTGGCACCCAAGGATAACGTGCTCAACGTTTGGGTGCGCACGGTCGAAAAAGAAGATGATAAAGTGGTCACCCAAGACAAGAGACGCGGCATCCGCTGGTACTTCTGGGCTGAAGACAACATCCACATCATCTACTTGCAGGACTCGGACGGCGACGAGAACTGGCATGTCTACGCCGTCGATTTGACCAATGATGTGACCCGTGACATGACGCCCTTTCTCGGCATCCGAGCCGAGGTACAGGCCGTCGATCCTGATTTCCCAGAACAGATGTTAGTTGGCTTGAACCTTCGCGATCGTCGATTGCTTGACGTTTACCGGCTCGACCTGAACACTGGCGCTCTGCAGAAGGACACAGAGAACCCTGGCGACGTGATCGAATGGCTAGCAGATCCCGATCTCAAGATCAGAGGTGCTCGGGCGATGACAGCCGATGGCGGCGCACAACTGTACGTTCGAGAAAGCGTGAACAGTCCATGGCGTCCCCTTGTGACATGGGGTCCAGAAGATAACCTCTGTTCAGGGATAGGCTTCACGCCTGATGGCAAAGGAGTCTATCTTCGTGACAGTCGAGGAGCCGATACTGTGCGGCTTGTTCAGATCGATATTCCTACTGGTAGGCAGACAGTCCTAGCATCCGACTCTGAGTATGACTTAACCAGTGTAATCATCCACTCCCGTACACATCAAGTGCAGGCCGTAAACTTCCTTAAGGAGCGAAGCCACTGGCAGGTTCTTGACCTGGCAATCAAGAAGGACGTCGACGCGATTCAGAAAGTTCACACCGGCGATTTCTTCCTTCTCAACAGAGATAGCGCAGACAAGAACTGGTTGATAGGATTCACCACCGACGAGGGTCCGATTCCCTACTACGTTTACAGTCGCGAGACCCAAGAGGCAAAGTTCCTGTTCACGAGTAGACCTAAGCTGGAACAATACATGTTGGCGCCTATGAAGCCAATCACCTTCAAGGCAAGAGACGGCCTAACATTGCATGGCTACCTTACCCTTCCCGTCGCCACTGAACCGAGGAACCTACCAACAGTCTTGAGAGTGCACGGTGGCCCATGGGCTCGTGATGTGTGGGGCTACTCCCCAGAGGCACAGTGGATGGCGAACAGAGGCTATGCGTGCCTGGAAATCAACTTCCGGGGATCAACTGGATACGGAAAGAGGTTCCTTAATGCTGGGAATCGAAACTGGGGGGCTAAGATGCACGACGACCTAATAGACGGGGTCAACTGGGCAATCCAAGAAGGGATCGCCGACACCAAACGCATAGCCATCTACGGCGGTTCCTATGGTGGATATGCAGCCTTGGCGGGAGCTGCCTTCACGCCAGATGTGTTTGTCTGCGCCGTCGACCTGTGCGGTCCAAGCAACATCGTTACCCTGATCAAGTCTATCCCGCCATACTGGGAACCCATGCGCAAGCTATTTGACGAAAGGGTGGGCAACGTGGATGCCGAAAAGGAGTTCCTTGAGTCCCGTTCCCCGCTCTTCAAAGCGGACCAGATCAAGATTCCGCTGCTAATCGGGCAGGGTGCCAACGACCCACGCGTCAAACAAGCCGAAAGCGAACAGATTGTCGAAGCTCTCCGGAGCAAGGGCAAACCAGTCGAGTACATCGTCTTCCCGGACGAGGGACATGGCTTGGCCAGACCCGAAAACCGCCTCAAGTTCTACGCTATGGCCGAAGTCTTCCTAGCCAAGCACTTGGGGGGACTAGCAGAAAAATAGCGTCTAAGACCTTTGGCAGTAAAGACAATGTATACATCATACGCTAGTAGCACTAGTATCGTTAGAGAATCGTCCGATGACCTTCGGAAGCTCAACGACAAGCTCTCCGAACATGGACGCCTCCTGAAACCGTAAGCAAGGATGGCGATCTTGTTGGGTAAGGTTTTGAAGCCTGAGGAGGATGCTCTTGGTCAGGAACTCTGGGCATACTACAGTGGTAAGGATAGTTACGAGATTATTGAGCGGGACGATGGCTACTTCGATGCCTGCTTCCATGTGCCATACTACTTCTCAGGCTGCGACGAATGGATTCCGATTGAAAGGAAGGCGATGGAATTTGCCAAAGGTAAAGTTATCGACATAGGCTGTGGCGCTGGGAGACACTCGTTGTACTTACAAGAGAAGGGCTTTGATGTCCTCGGAATCGACATCTCACCCCTAGCTGTAAAGGTCTGCACGCTCAGAGGAGTGAGAAGGGTTGAGGTCATGTCCATAGATGATGTGAACTTCGGACCAAACTCGTTCGATACCATTCTAATGATGGGTAACAACTTCGGATTGCTCGGTAGCCTAGCAAAGGCGCGAAGACTACTCAAGAGGTTCCAAAAGATGACCTCCAAGGACGCTCTCATAGTCGCTGAGACCTGTGACCCCTACGAGACCAAGAATCCCGCTCATCTGGAGTACCATGAACGCAACCGAAAGCGGGGCAAAATGTCAGGGCAACTAAAAATTAGGGTCAGGTTCGGCAGATACGTTACCCCATGGTTCGACTACCTCATAGTCTCAAAAGAGGAGATGAAGAAGATCCTCGAGAGAACAGGATGGAAGATAGAGCAGTTCATTGACTCCGACGGTCCGAAATACATAGCAATAGTCGAGAAAGCCAATAAGATCTAGAACAGCTCTGCAATCGCTTTGAGCAGATGCTTCTCGATGAAACCCTTGTTCACCAGAAAACTATCCCGCGCATTCAGACCATTGCAGCAAGGGATGAACTTCAACACTCCTTGGTTTACGCCTGTCTGCTCAAACTCGAAGGGATAAAGCTGGCACAACGCTGGACGCGCCGCATAGACGCCGCACCTGTACTTTCCGGCTTCGATATCGGGTTGAAGGAAGACGCATGAACCGTCCTGCTTCCTGCTCAAGACCCCTCCCCGCCCATCTTCCTCGTTTGAAGATGGATCCAGAAAATCCACTGTTTCATGCCCAGCCTGCTTAATGCGCTCGACATCCTTCCAGTGGACTTTAGGACCGCCTAACCTGCAACAGAAGATAGCGCATTGTCTACAGTTGAACCGAAGACTATTCCTTGAGAACACTGCATTCGAGATCCGCATCGTCTTGGGATTCCAAGTTATCTCAGCTATCTCTTCACTCAACCGTGCCACCTGACCCCCTTGCCTGCGCCTCCGTTCCCAAACCAGCAGCTTGTTCCTCGTCTTTTAAGGAGATCGCCTCTATAAGGTTGTGGTCTGAGTCGTCATATCATCTTTGTGGGTGAGCCTTGCGTCTGTTTGCTATTCTCGGCTCTAACGTTTCCGATATAGACGAGGATCTCCTTGGCGGACGATCGTACCGTAACGGATATGAGGAAGCGCCTATGGTTACATACTGCATACCATGTATGAGGGGTTCTGTTGGCATGCCCACGGAAATTGCTGATGTCGACAGGTTCGTTCAGCTTTCAGAGAAAGCCGAATTCTGCGCCGTGAAAAGGCACAAGGGCATCGTCAAGCTTAAGCTCAGAGCGCCGAGGATGATGTATACGCTGAAGGTTGAGCCGATAAGGGCCGAAGAAGTCATCAAGAAGCTCAAATGCGAGATAAAGGAGATCTGACCTTCAAGGCAGGCAAGTTCTCAATAAGGCCCCGAAACTTTCTCTTCTTCTGTTCCTTTTGTATGCCCTTAAAGCGAAGAGAAGTCTATCCTTGCTTCTTTGTCCGAGAACTCTATCGATCAACCTAGCCGTTTCTCCCGTCATGAAGAGATATTGGCAGACCGAAGTCACATTAGAGACCCTTCTGGTTGTGCTGGCTGTCTCGAAGTCAAGAAGAAAGGGGCGATCATTCCCATCCACCACGATATGCTTGGGGGCTCGGCTAAGCTCTCCGTGATCCAGTCCGATTTCATCAAGCCTCCAGCATTGTTCTAGGAGGTTCATCAACGTGTTGCGAACCCTCCTTGCCGCATTTTCCTTCGTTCCAAGAGTCTCAATCCATTTTGGGAGAAACAAGCCTTTGATATACCTCATCGCCAGAAGGTTCCCTGTGGATCCCAGAAGCCTTGGACCGACACTTACGGAGTTCGCCTTTCGAAGCATTTCGGCTTCATGTTCCATGCCAGCCCTATCAGCGTCCGTCCTCCTAACCTTCAATGCGACCTTGCCAGAAGACGTGCACCCCAAAATGACTATGCCGACGTGGCCCTTGCCCAAGACATGCAAGTTGTTGACGGTTTTCTCGCCTACAAAGCATAACGCAGTCGCACCCAACAGCCTCATCTCGGCGATGCGCCTCTGGAGTTCCTCGTGGTCGTACTTTGGATAGCAGATGACCCGTCCATGCTCCCCTTCCAAAAGGGTACCTAAGGGGACAGTCTTGTTCATCGATTTCGAATCACTCTCGTTAGATCGTATATGCAAATCTGCTCGGGTCACATGGAATGGTCGCCTTTGACTTCAGCTTGTCTATTTAACCCAGCTTGGTCTGCCTTTGAGATGCTCCGTCAAGAACTTCGCGAAGCTTGGATTTCGAGAATAGAACTCTCTTGCCTCATGGTTCACCAAGACTTCGAGGGATGAAGCGAACGCCTGAGACACTAAGCTGGCGACACCAACGCCTTCACCGTTCTTAAGCTTCTCTCTCAAGAGGTCAGCGACATCGGTGTACTTCCTTCTCCTCTCAACAACCCAACGGTAGCCCTCGATTCTGGGACCGGAAAGGACGCGGCTGGATTTCCGATGCTTTGCGAGAAACCTTTCGCAGTCCTTCTTCTTCCACACGGGCGGGCCTAGATGCCTCTCAACTAGCGGTAGGAATCGGGAATGCAGCTCGAAGACAAAAACGTTCACGGTTCCTTCGTCGCTCCAAACCCCGCTACGAACAAGCGAGAAACCATGTTGGCGGAAGACTGTCTCCAAGGCCCTCTGAGACCTATAGAGCTGACCCCAAAGAACATCGGACACAGCCCTTATCGTGTCGGTCTTCAGGAAGACAAATGCTGAACTCCGCGAATCCATCAACCGAATAAACTCCGCAACAGACAGCGTTCTGGTCCCTCTTGGATAGAAGAAGCTGAGGCTCGGTTTCTTGAGGAAACTCCTCGATGCCGCGATGAACTCGTTGAGCCTGTCTGTTCTCACAGCCGAGGCTACGTTTCTACCCTTGTCCACGGGGTCCACAACTATGAGCGGCTCTTGGAATATCTTTAGCGCTTCATCCTCTCTGCCCAAGTAGTATCCTTTGAGGTCGACGATCTCTCTTTCGCGCCAGTCCGATGCTGCTTGCAGAAGTCTGGGGAATCGCCCGTAATATAGGGTTAGGATCTCACAGAGGTACCCGCTGAAGCCCCCGACCTTTATCTCTGCGCCGTAGGTGCCAATTCCCCGCATGAACCGTTTCAGTAGCCGAACCTCGTTCTTGGCTTCTGGTGTAAGGTGTTTCTTCACGTAGAGTGTGTGGAAAGGAGTCCTGTCAACGGACGAAACAACGCCTTCGCCCCTCTCCAGCTCAAAGCAAGGCACAAAATCCACGGTGAAACCGTTCATCTTGGCTTCAATATATGGATGCTCAGCATAGGCCTCCAGCCAGTCTTCTCCAGCGACTCTCTTGGCTACTTCAAGGACCTTAGCAAAGGCATCTCTTCCATAAGCCTTGGCAACCAGCACGAACAGGTCTATGTCCTTCTCTCCCGCGAGCCACGTGTCCTTGGCGATTGAGCCTTCAACCTGCACTTTAGCTTCCAGATCCGCCTCCTTCAGCTCGCTTTCCAGCTTCTTCGCTAGATTCTGCGAGAACCAAATTGTTTCGCGCCTCTCTTCTATGCTGGGGATGGCTTTCCTGAGTGCCTTCTCACAGACTAGGCTCATCTTCGCTTCCAAGATTTCCTGGCTCATTGGCCCTATTCCCCTGTTTCTTCTCTCAGTGGGTCAAGTTCCGCGGCATGTCTCCTTCAGAACTGAATAGACAGGTCCCTTCGGAGTGAGGACGCTTCTCTTCAGCCTTAAACACTCAGCCTTGATAATGCCGAACTCATAGTTCTCCAGTTCATCTATGCGCCTTGTAAGCTCGGACTTATTGCGTCCCGTCGTCACTCTGGCAATCGTCAAGTGCGGACTGAAGCCTTTGCCGTCCGGTCTAAAGCCTAGTCTTCTAAGACTAGGTTCCAGCTGATAGAAGACCTGCCTCAACTCGTTTGATCCTCGCCGTATTCCCGCCCACACAACACTTACGCGATGCAAGCTTGGAAAGGCCCCGAGCCCCTTCACCTCCACCTCGAAAGGATTGAACTTAACCTTCTCCATCTCAACGTGAATCTGATCTACCTGTGAGGATGCAATGTCACCAAGGAACCTCAAGGTTAGGTGGATGTTCTCAGGTCTTACCAGCCGCAGGTCCGCGCCGGTCCTAGCAAGCATGCTCTGGACTACAGCGAAGTTCCTGAGCACAGTCTCGTCTTCAATATCGAAGGCTATGAAACTCCGAATCGGCTCCATTGCGGAACTGTCCTTGACACGGTTGTAAGGCTATAGAGCTAACCCACAACCGAGAATATTAACGCCTTTTCATACTTAAGCGGCAAGATTCGCTTAATCGCGGTGAAGGCTCCATCGTCACGCAGTAACAGGAACAAAGACTATTCACCCCTCTTCGGCTTCTCCATCAGGCCACGCTTCGACCCAAGAACCCCGTCCCTGAAGTGCGGCTTCCTGAGAACCTTATCGCTGGCTTTCTCGAGTTCTCTGGCCTCGTCGGCGAGTTTGGCAGCTACTCTCATGATTTCGTGTGCTGCTGCGACCATTGGAACGTAAATGCTCGAGTCATTGATCTTGAAGCAAGCTTCCGTGGTCAGCTTGGAGACTTGCTGAGCCAATTCGTGCGCGGAGAAGGCTTTCGCTTTCGCATACGGGTTCAAGAATCCGGCAGCTTCAACCGCCCTTTCTCGGTCAACGACCAGCCGTGGAAGTTCAGGTCTCTTACCTGATTTCAAGGATTCGATGACTCTGTCCAGTGTCTCAACGACTAGGTTCAACGCTCCCGTGGCTGCTAGGACCTTGATCACGTCTGAGTTGAAGAGAGCCATTTCAGCTGGATCGAGGAACTCCCTCCTCGCGCCTATCATGGAGTCAGCTTCGACGATGATGTAGCCTAAGCCCGCTTCTTCCATCTCCCTGACTACTTTCTTGGCTGGGCTATCGGAGATAACGATCGTCGGTATCCCAGCGTCCTTAAGCATCCTGCGAGCTTCTGTCGGTCCCGGCGTCGTTTGCGCTGGCCCGACCAGAATGACCAAGTCCGGTTTCTGTCTGATTATTGTTTCAGCAGTTTCTTGGCAGTGTCTCAGTTCAAGCTTGGCTCCTGAGCCCATGACCCTCACATCGATGTCCATTCTCTCAGCTCTCTCATCCAGAAGGAACTCGAGCAATGGCAGAGCCCCGACGCATCCCAGCTTCAATACGCCTATCTTCGTCGTCTCCTTCATTCACGGCGTCTCCTTGGGTCACCAACCCTTAACAATGGAGAGTAGGGAGAACATGTTAAAAACAGTTGTTGCAGCCTAGTATCATCTCGGAACCGAGGCGGAGCGGCACTCTTGCGTTGCCGATGCATGCTAGATTGGTTAGAACTACTCTCCGATGCTTTTCACTATCTTCTCTGCCACTTCCTGTGCTTTTACGGCGTCTTCCACCGTTACCAAAGGATGCTTCTTGTGGAGAATGCATTCTATGAAGTGACTGTCAAGTTGATAGTGGCCCCAGCTCTTCGTGCCTGAAGCCGGGACATCCCACTCTCTTATCTCCGGATCAGATCCGAAGACGATCACCTTGTTGTTCCAGACCACATGCAAGACATTCGCATTGTCCCCATACACTTCCAGCCTGCTTGTACTAGCTGAGAGTTTTACTGTAGCGCCATAATGCAGCGAGCCGACTATTCCGTTCTTCAATTTAATGGTGCCCATCGTGTTATACCCCAAGATGTCCCCGTATTCCTTGAGCTTCGCATAGTTGCTCATCCATTCGACGCCTGCTATTTCGCTCTCAAACATCCATCTCAACAAATCGATGGACCAGACCGAAAGGGTGAAATCAGGATAGCCTCCGCTCTTCCCTAGGTCCCACGCCCAAGACCCAGCTGGCCATTGCTCCGCAAGAGACGCTGCGGGTATGAACTCCCTGAAGTGAACTGCAACCGGGTTCCCAATGACTCCGGACTTGATCATCTCTTTCGCCTTGACATATGCTGGTGCAAACCTAAAGTTCAGGACGGGCATTAGGATGACACTTTTCTTCTCCGCAGTTCTCTGCATCTGCCTAACTTGGGCTATCTTCGGCGCCAAAGGCATCTCGCACAGAACATGCTTTCCTTTTTCCATTGCTTTCATAGCCGAGTCAAAGTGGAAGGGCGTTGGCACAGCCAGAACCACAGCGTCTACTCCAGGATCTTCCAGGATCTTGTCATAGTCTAGGCAGTATTTCACATCGTATTTCTCGGATAGAGGCTTCACTCTTGTTTCGGTACGGGCACCCAAAACCACCAACTCAGATCCGCGGATCTTCTTGAAAGCAGGCACATGCGCCTGTCCGCCTACAAAACCCACACCGATCACAGCTACACCAACAGTCTGCGCCATGATTTCCATCTCCAAGCTAAGTGTAGTAAATGAGGACAGTTTAAAAGCTTACTTGCACTTAGCTCATCACTATCTGACCGATGGATCGGACAAGAAGGAAAAGTGGCAAAAGACAAAGGAGAAGACGTATCTGTAGAAATCCGAGGCAGGTATCCGTGAAGCTGATAGACACGCATGCGCACCTGGAGATGCTGGACAAAGTCGATGAGATGCTTGAGAGAGCCGAAGGGGCTGGTGTTGTTGCCATTGTTACGATGGGATCTGACTATGAGTCGAACCTTTGGGCTTTGAAAGAGAGCATCAATCATCAAAGAAGGAATCTGAAAGTCTATCCGGCTATAGGCCTTCATCCTTGGGGCCTAGACACCTCGAAGATTGAGGTCAACATCGGGCTTATCGAAAAGAATATTGGCAAAGTTGTCGCTGTAGGTGAGATAGGCTTGGATTACTGGTATGAAGAAGTCAGGAAAAACCCGGGAAAGAAGGAGGAGCAGAGGTCGCTGTTTAAAAGGCTCCTCGAGATCGCGAAGAGGAACAGAAAGCCTGTTTCAATCCACAGCCGTGGCGCATGGGCAGACTGCGTGGAAATAGCAGCTGAAACAGGCATCGAGATAGCAGTCTTCCACTGGTTCACCGGACCCTTAGATATCCTGAGAAAGCTTCTGGATCACGGATACCATGTTTCAGCGACTCCAGCAATAGCCTACAACAAGGAGCATAGAGCCGTGGTGGCCAACACGCCTTTGGAAAGGCTCGTTCTGGAAACGGACTCGCCCGTTGCGTACCAAGGAGAAACATCAGATCCTCTGTACATCCTTAGGACACTTTCTGCAGTCGCACGATTGAAAGAAGAAAAAGAAGAAACCATAGCTGAAAAGACAACAGAGAATGCCAACGTGATCTTTGGAATTTGGGGAGGCGGCGGAGAAGTGGGTTCTACATACATGAACCTCCCAGAAAAAGAGAGTTCTGCAAAGGCATAGAGTTCAGAAGACTCTCAGGTCACGATCTTCACTATGTTTCCGTGTTTTCTGTTATGACCTTAATGAACTGTCGACATCAAGTGGAGTGAGAAAAGTTAGAGCGTGCAAGATCTGTTTAGGATGCGCCCTACAGGCCACTTCCAAGGCGCTTTCAACAGCTGAGGTTCAATGCATAATCCAAAAGACTTAAGAAGAGCAGAGGTGTGAGATTCTCAAAAGCCTCGGAAAGCGGGGCCTGGCCAGATCACTGTGTATCGAAGCACTGAGATTGACACAAAAAGTTGAGGAAAGATGCGGGCCAAATGGAAAAAGAAACGCATGCGCCGCGAAAAGAAGAAACGAGAAAAGAGGCGCGCGCGATACAAGTAAACTACCGTCCCGGACCAGAGACTAGGGACAGCTAAGCCTTTAGCTTGAGTGTTGCTTCTTCCCGAGTGAGGAACCCATGCAGAGTTCTATCCCTGCAGTAGATGGTTCCGTCGCAGAGCGTCGCGTTGAGCCCTGGCAGTCCTTCTCGGCATGTGGCGAATTTCATCCCATGGTTCAAGACCATCGTCCTTAGAGTGTTCAAGACGGCCATCCTCTTTTCTCTGCTGAGGTATTTGTAGCCTGAGATCCACTCACCGTCAGCATATTCAACGACAAGCTTCTCGTAGAGTTCACGGTTTTCTGTTCTAAGCATAGGCAATATTCCTCTGGCAAGCTTCATAGTCGAGGCTGTTACCTGCTTCGCGCCGATCCTAGCTGCCTCTGAGACGGTTGCTTCCAAGTCTTTCACATCCAAATTTACGGTTGGGATAACCGGATCTATCCTCACAACCGTCGGTATCCCTTCGTCCGCAACCTTCTTGAGGGCGGAGAGCCGCGACTTGGGAGAAGGAGCGTGAGGCTCAGTGATCTCCGCCTCATCTTCGCGAACTGTTGTTATTGTCATGGAAACCACGCTTCGGGTCAGCTTGAGGACATCAATATCTCTTGTGACAAGATCTGACTTGGTCACGATCAAGAGGGGAAAACCCTTCTTGGCTAAGACGCTCAAGCACTCCCTCGTTATCTCGTATTTCTTCTCCAATGGCTGATAGGGGTCAGTGGCGTCGCTGAACATGACCGGCAGCTTAGTCCTTGTGCATTCAGCCATCTTGATGATATCTTCCCTCAGTTTCAAGCGGGGAACTGTTGGACCTCTGAAGCTTGGAAACTTGACGGCATAGCAGTAGATGCATCCGTAGGCGCATCTTCCGAGGTATGGGTTTACATTAAACTTTGGCATGCATGTGCAGAAGGCTGACTTGGCAATGTTAAAAGGCGGGAGCCTCATGCATCAACGCCAAGAGGAATGATCTGTATCAGTCTTATAAGTGGAACTCGAACCCGACGACTGGGCTAGTTGCGGTGCGAGTTGACTGCGACCAGCCGTCTTCTTGGTCCAGAGGTCTGCTGTGCTTGGTCAACGGCAACGCAAGCAATGGACGACATTCCCAAAGTTTATTAGTGAGTGTTACATCGAATTCCGATGATTCACGATGCGTGAGACCAAGACTGGTCTTCGAAATGGATCCATTGACGTTTCCGCTACTCATCGGGATATACGCGATCTTGATCGTCACCTACCTAGCGGTCGTCATTCTGCGGAAACGTGCTGCTAATGATAGGATGGGGCAGATAGCTAGCGCAATACAGATCGGTACAAAAGCCTACCTCTATAGGCAACTCAGTGTCATCTCGTGGTTCATTCCTTTATTGACCTTCGCGATATACCTCATGTTAGGCTGGGAGGCAACGGTTACATGCATTCTTGGTGCTTTCCTCTCGCTTCTCACGGCCTACTTCGGGATGAGTGTAGCCGTTAGGGCTAACGTCATAACCGCCGACGCTGCCAAAGAGTCTTCTTCACGCGCCTTCAGGATTGCCTTTCTTGGGGGAAGCATCATGGGGCTCTCAGTCACTGGGCTCAGCCTTGTTGGTCTGAGCGTTCTTTACGTTCTCTTCGGAGATCCTGAAGCCCTGATCGGCTTCGGGTTCGGCGCAAGCCTTACCGCCCTATTCGCTCAGATCGGCGGAGGAATCTACACGAAGGCCGCCGACATCGGAGCTGATCTTGTGGGGAAGGCTGAAATGGGGTTTCCCGAGGACGACCCTCGGAACCCTGCGACAATAGCAGACCTTGTAGGAGACAACGTAGGTGACTGCGCTGGAAGGGGCTCCGATCTGTTCCAGTCGTTTAGCGGCGACATCATCACCGGGATGATACTGGGGATCGCCTTCATCCCGAAATATGGGGTTAACGCTGTTTTCTTTCCGTTGTCACTGCAAGCGATCGGGATCTTGTCGTCGACCATTGGGATCTCTTTGATTAGGGACTGGGATGGCTGGAGCCCTCCCGCGTCGCTCAGTCTTGGGCTTTATATGACCTCAGTCTTCTGTGGCGTCGGATCATACTTCCTTTCCGTATGGCTGTTGAACGATGTGACGATCTTCTACGCCACCTTAAGCGGTCTCGTCGCAACCATAGTCGCCTTGGTCATGACCCAGTACTATACTGGCATCAAGGGGAGACCAGTTAGGAAGATTGCAGAGGCTTCTCAACGAGGCGCCGCCATTAATATCATAACGGGCATGGCATATGGCTTCCAGAGTCCATTCATCTCTATAATGGCGATTCTTGGAGCTGTTGCCTTCTCCTACCTTATTTCCGGATATTCTCTCTACGCCATCATTGCGGCGAATATTGGGACAGATCTGCTGATTGGTTTCATAATGTCTTCTGACGCTTTCGGACCTATCGTGGACAACGCCAACGGGATAACAGAGATGGCAAAGGTGTCAAAAGCTGGCGACGCGCTAGGACTACTTGATGCCGTGGGCAACACAATGAAGGCTTCGACCAAGGCATATGCAATGGCTTCAGGCACGATCACGGCATTTGTTCTCTTCGCCACGTTCTTTCAAATGACGGGGATCAAGGGTCTGAATGTGATGCAGCCGTACGACCTCGTGGCTTTCTTCGTCGGCGTATCGTTGCCGTACCTAACGTCATCCTTCACCATCGGTTCAACTGCGAAAACCGCATTGCTGATGGTCGATGAGGTCAGAAGGCAGTTCAGAGAGATCAAGGGGCTTCTGGAAGGTAAGGCTGAAGCCGACTACGCCAGGTGCATTGACATCTCAACCAAAAACGCTCTTAAAGAGATGATGTTGCCCGGACTCATCGCAATCGCTCCTCCTGTAATCGCTGGATTCATCTTCGGAAAGGAAGTACTGGGTGCCCTTCTGATCGGCGTAACAGCCTCATCAGCCATACTGGCGCCATTCTTTAACAACGTGGGAGCAGCCTTCGACAACGCAAAGAAAATAGTCGAGACCGGGTTCTTTGGAGGCAAAGGATCAGAGACCCACAAGGCCGCGGTTGTTGGCGACACTGTCGGAGACTCGCTTAAGGATGTGGCCGGTCCCTCAATACTTATCTTCATGAAACTCGTCGGCATGACAGCTTTGCTTATCGCCCCAATCCTGTGATCTCAGTAAGCACAATTAGTGTCCACTTCAATAGGGATGTTACTTTTATAAGTGGAGCGCTTTCATAGACTCGAGAAGAATAGGCCAATTCTTCTTATGATGGAGGAGCGACAGGGTGAACCGCAGAGACTTCAAGAACCCAGAAAAGAGATTCAGACCCTCTCCGTTCTGGTCTTGGAATGACGCCTTAGACCCCGATGAGCTGCGTTGGCAGGTGCGCGAGTTCGCTAGTAAGGGATTCGGCGGCTACTTTATGCACTCAAGAGTCGGTCTCGCAACGCCTTACCTATCGCCAGAGTGGATGAGGTGCATCCGCGCGTGCCTCGAAGAAGGAACGAAAATGAACGTAGAATCGTGGCTTTACGACGAGGACAAGTGGCCAAGCGGATTCGCAGGTGGCTTCGTCCCAGCCAAGAACGAAGAGTACAGAGCCAAGATAGCCAGCATGAAAGAGATTAAGGCTGAAGAGGTGCCAGAAGCTCTTGGCGACCCTACTGCTCTCGGAGTCTTCGAGATCACGTTTTCCGGTCCTACAACGATTGATGACTACAAGCGCATTCGCAAACCCGAAGAGATCAAGGGCAATTCCCACCTATTCATGTTCAAGGTGGAGCCAAGCGACCATAAGAACCGGAACTGGTACAACGGCGAAAGCTATGTGGACTTGCTCAACCCGGAGGTGACTGAGGAATTTCTCAAGGTGACGCTTGATGCGTACGCAGAGGAGTTCAGGGGAGACTTTGGAGAGTTCATGCCCGGCATATTCACGGATGAACCTAACTATGAGGGCCGGAGACATATTCCTTGGACCAGAGAGATGCTTGAGTACTTCCAAAGGATCAACGGGTACGATGTCAGGGACAAGCTTCCTCTCCTACACTTTGATGGTGTAGGTTGTCATAGAGTCCGCTATGACTTCTGGCGAACAGTCACCCTAAGGTTCATTGAAGCTTTCACCGCGCCTTACGCCGAAAGATGCACGGTCAATGGTTTGAAGATGACAGGTCACTACCTTTGCGAAGACAACCTTGACATCCAAACAAGATGCGCAGGTGCCGCCATGCCGCATTACGAATATATGCCCGCTCTGGGAATCGACCACTTGGGCCGCAACATCAACGACCCGCTCACATTGAAGCAATGCTCAAGCGTCGCACATCAGTTTGGAAGAACACGCGTCCTTTCAGAGCTGTTCGGATGCAGCGGCCACAGCATGACCTTCGAGGATCAGAAATGGATCGGCGACTTCCACCTCGCTCTGGGGATCACATTCTTCTGTCCCCACTTGACGCTCTACACGATGAAAGGTGACGCGAAAAGGGATTACCCACCAACTCTGAGCTACCACCAGCCCTACTGGGAGCACTTCAAACTCATCAATGACTATTTTGCACGCGCCAGTTACATTTGCTCTCAAGGGAAGTTCCGAGCCGACATACTAGTCCTTCACTCGATCGGAAGCGCATGGGCCACGTTTGTGCCGACTGCCGAGGGACGCGAAACACTGCCATGGAAGTACAACAACGCTCTTGTGAAGCTTCAAGACGACCTTCTTGCCTTGCATCGAGACTTTGACTATGGCGACGAAGTGATCCTTTCCCGTCACGGCCGCGTCGAAGGCAAAGAGATCGTGGTCAAAGAAAGCAGCTACAGAACTGTGATCGTGCCACCTTCGCTGACATGGTCCAGTGCGACAATCGACCTTCTTAAGGGCTTCCTGGATGCGGGCGGAAAAGTGATCTTTGTTGGTGAAACCCCAAGCTTCGTCGGCGGTGAGCCCCTCAAACCAGAGTGGGCAAAGATTCTGCTACATCCAAACGCCGTTAGTGTAGGGACTGAAAGAAGCGCTGTTGCCAAGGCTCTGGACGCAGCGCTCCCCAGATTGATCAGCGTGACGGACGAGCAAGGAAGTGAAGTCGAGGACATTCTCATCCATCAGCGGGTCGATGGAGCTCTGCGAATCTACTTCCTTGTGAACAAGAGCCGAACAAACTCGTACAACGTGGTTATCAAGGTTCCCGAGAAAGGCGAAGTCACCGAATGGGACATGTTCAACGGATCAGTTTCTCAAACCAAAGTGGTTACTCGGAAAGGACAGACAGTCATTCGAGTCCTCTTCCATCCAGTAGAAAGCCATGCTTTCGTGATAGACACTGCGACGCAACCAGCCACAAGTGGTTCCTTACCTAAGGCAGGAGCCAAGGAAAGAATCACCAAGCTTCCGAGGGAATGGAGCTTCACAACTCTTCACGCGAATTCTCTCATACTAGACGCCTGGGAATACTCCTTTGGAGACGGAAGATGGCGCGAGAAGATGCCCACTTGGAAGATTCGTCGCGAAGCTTGGAAAGAGGCTGGCCTAGAAGCTTACTTTGGGATACAGCCATGGGTGTTAGCAACGAAGATGCTAAAACCATCGAAGTCCTTTGATCTTCAGCTACGTACAGGCTTCAAGTCTGAGGTAAGAGGCAAGCGCGCATTCTTGGTAGTCGAGAGAGCGTCGATCTGGAAGTTGACCATAAATGGTAGACAAGTCTCAGCAAAAACTGCTGAATGGCACTGGGATAGGCAGTTCGGCAGAATCGACATATCTGACCATGTCAAGGTCGGTGAGAATACTATCGAGCTTTCGTGCAGATACGACCGCGATGTTCCCGTCGAGGACATGTACCTCGTCGGCGACTTCGGAGTTAAGAAAATCTCAGAAACTGAACATGCACTTGCTGACAAACCGAAAGTCCTGAGGAATGGAAGCTGGGTGGAGCAAAGGTACCCGTTCTATGCGGGGACAATGCGCTACAGGACTACCTTCAACCTAAGAACCATACCGAAAGGCCATGTCCTGATACGTCTGCCTAAGGCGAAGGGAACCCTCTTCCTTGTGAGGGTGAACCGTAAGAAACCAGTCCCGGTTTGTTGGCAACCTTTAGAGGCAGATGTGACAAACCTCGTTCACAAAGGCAAAAACGAACTTGCCATTGAAGTTATCAGCTCTTTGAGGAACACATTCGGTCCGCTCCACCACAAGGGGGGCGATCTCTACTTCGTTGGCCCCTTCTCGTTCATAGATGAAGGAAACTGGACAGCCATCTACCAGCTAGTGCCTTATGGCCTGATTGATGGAGCTGAGATTGTAACGCGAAAGTAGATGCTAGGGAGACAGTCTAAGCGTACCTACAAGCTGGCTTTTACCACGGAGTCTCTTTCAGGCGCAGTAGATAGGCTGTGACATTGACTAGGAGATGCACTGGGCCCGTCAGAACTATTATGATCAACGCCGCTGTCAAGGGTGGAGGCTTGACTGGCAGAGAGAACAGCAATGCCACCAAGACAAAGTCAACTTGATCGGAGATAGGCAAGGGCGCGCCCGGCTTCAGATTCAAACGCCTTTTGATAAATGAACCAATCAGATCGCCAATCAGCGCGCCAAGTGAGAGTACGATGCCAAGGACAAGGCTTCCTTGGGGGAGCCCTACGTTCGGTGCGAGTGTCTCTTGAGCCCACCCGACGAAAGTTCCTATCAGAATGCCCGATAGAAATCCACGCCAAGTCTTGTGAGAACCGAAGATCGGCCTGCCATCAGAGAGCATTTTTCCTCCGTCGAGTGATCGTCCCCCACCCAAGAGAATAGGTGCGCCATTGGCGCAGTACGCTGGGAAAATGTAGTACAACGCATAGAAGATTTCCCATGCGACCCCTCCAATCATGCTCATTCTGTAGCTCTCTGTTTGCTGGTTCTTATTTCATTACTTGCTGGAGTTAATTAAACGTAACGCGAGCTGTCGCGTGAAACTAGGCTCTTAGCACTGGTCTATTATGGAACGACGAGCCCCAAATGCTCATTGGGCTTCTTCAGGCCTCTTTCCCCAGAAAGTGAGTCCTGTTCTCGCTAATTCCCTCAACGTGTCGAGAGTGTGTTTGGTGTAGACCGCGTCACTCGAAGTGTAATGCGCTTCGCGGGGGAACTCTGAGCATTTGAGGCGGAAAGTGACGTTCTTGGTCTGGGCACACTCCCAGAAGTCACACCCCCTTTTAGACTTTCTAGTTTTCCTTAGCTGTTTGTTGGCCTAGTTGCACCCATAGCATCTATATCGCTCAAGTCGGAAAGTCGGGCAGAATCCGCAGTAAATTCCACACGCCCCAACATGTTCTTCCACTTCAGACCACGTGATCCAGTAATGTCTTGACGGCTTTATGGATTTTGGCTGCATGTCGGGAAGCGACCTCCTTGACACCACAAGAGATAAGTGCAGAATCGAGTTCTTGCTTCTTAAGGAGTGGAACCTATGCCTGTTGTCATTGTCGAGATGTGGGCTGGAAGAACCGAAGAACAGAAAGAAAAGGTCATAAAAGGGATCACCAAAGCATTCGAGGAAATAGGCGTGAAGCCCAAAAACGTCCAAGTGATCATCCACGATCTTCCAAAGACTAATTGGGGCATCGGCGGAGTACAGGCATCCAAACCTACGCGGTAACGAAGGCTACTACTCGAACCAAGCTTTTCTCAGACCTCTAGTCTCAACCTGTGTAAACTGCCGCAGTTCCTCCACCAGCGTTTCTGTCTTGCTTAGGCGGGGCTCTGGTAGTCTGCAGTTGTAGTTGTCGTATCCCACGTGGACAGTTTCTGGCTGAATCTTCCTTATCCAGCTGACGAACTCGGAGTCGAAGTCTAGGATGGGTTCTATAACAATAGCCTTATGTTTCCACTCCATCCTGCTCATTTCTTCAAACCTTTCTTTGGGAGTTGGAGCCCTTGAAAGATTGTAGACCCTGTTCGTCTCGATCGTCGCCCCAAGAACCATGTTGTCCGTGAACAACCCGCGGAACTCACGGTATCTCCGAGGGTTCTTGGTTAAGAAAAAGTAGGACGCGTCAGGCTTCCATCTGAGCGTTTTGAGGACTCTCTCTATCCATTCTTTGGGCACCCAGTCCCCCCACATGTCACCCATGTCAGAGACGAAGATAAATTCGTGCTTTCGCATCCTCTGTTTCAGCCTCCACTCGACAAGCGTAGGTCTGAAGCCGTGTGTCTTATAGGGCTCAACACCCATCGCCGCAAGCCTCCTAGCATAGCCCCTAGCCCAACAATACAGACAGTTGTGCAGGCAACCAGTTATCGGATTCCAAGTTTCCAAGGCTTAGTCAGAGGTCCTCCATGTTGGACAGTTCCCATTTTCATGGATGACTCCAAGCGACGAAGTCAGGGTTTGTAGTCGTGAACGCCATCCCCATCTATTACAAGATAAAAGGAGAGTTGGGTCTCTCTTCCCCCAGATTTCTCAACAGACGCCTTTATGATACTGCGCCTACTGGCCCGTGAGAGACCTACGACGGCATCGGACCAATACCTAAGCACTCTTGTGGCAACCGGCGTGGTATCCACCTCGTCGTGCTTGATCACACCTCTCACTTGGCTGACTAGTAGGACTGATACCTCAAGAGACTTAGCAATCTGCGCCAACGTTGCGACTTGCCTATTCAGTTCGCGGTTCAGGCTGAAGGTTTCCTGCTTGTCGGCTAGCTCTGAACGGTAGAGCGAAGTGATGGTGTCAAAGACGATCAAGCCGAACCCTTTAAGCACGTATCTCTCAAGGTTGTCCACAGTCTCCGCCTGTTCATCGAAGCTTGAAGGCTCGGCAAGGATGATTGCGTCAGACGCCTCCTCAAAGTCTCGCCCCGCAATCTGCGATAGCCGCTCAGGCAGGAAGCTTCCGTCAGAGTCAACGTACAACGCTTTAAGACCTAACCTAGCGCAGTTCACGCCACATTGGATCGCCAGAGTGGTCTTGCCCGTTTCCGCTTCGCCATACACCAGTGATACTGCGCTTGGCGGAAGTCCGCCATCAAGAGCTCGGTCGAGGGAGCCGCAGCCCGTCGGAATCCAACGAGGCAACCTTCTCACAACGCTAGAACATCGTAAGAAATGAATGGACAGGCTGGCTAAATCCTTTTTCATTATCGCGTTGAGACAGGCTCTCTCACTTGGGAGGATTATGGTCCATGGTTTAGGCTTCATTCGGTAGTCTTTTGATGAGATGCACAAGGACACACTCTTCCAATGGCGGTTTCGCGACAGGGACCCGCTGGGTGGACCAAACAGGTGAAGTCACTTTGGGGTCTTTGTCGTCTCTCTTTCGTTGGGGTCCCTGCTACATTGGGGAGCGCCTGCAATGCTTAAATCCTATTCGCCCTCCTGTTAGTGGTGTCAAGTGGTGTTTCATGAAGTCTGAGATTGCTGTGGCAACGGTCTTGGGGAAGGCCTATTACAGGATTGTGAAGGAGCTCAAACAAAGAAAGTTGATATTTCTCAGCTTGGTACCTGGTAAGCCGATCCCGCCTTCAATAAGAGTCGTCATCACAACCGTAGAAGAGAAACCATCGGTGAATCATCCGAACGTTCTGGTCTACGACACTGATGCTGACCCAGCTGACACGATAGACGAAGCCGCACGCCTGATCCGGAGCAAAGAGTCCTATGAGGAATTGGCTATTGGGGTAGATCCAGGGAAAACTTTCGGCACGGCAGTGCTCGGTGACGGCAAAATCCTGAAGACTGCCGAATGGCTGAGCCTCGAAATGACCGTTGACGCCATCCTAGGGGAGCTCAAGAGGAATCCCGCCCGAGTTCAGAGAATCAGAATCGGCAACGGAATCCCCAAATTGGCTGAAGATGTTGCAGCTCGGCTAAGCATCGCCTTGCCAGACAATGCGGTGATCGAGATCGTAAGTGAAGCTGGAACAAGCAGTTCAAGAGACGATGGTTTCCGCAAGAAATTGAGTGATGCGGATTCAGCCATTCACATAGCCGAGAAACCAGGCACCGTGAGGTCCGGAAGGAAAAACGCGTGATACTAAGAGTTGGGAAAGGTAAGACACTGCTAGTCGATGGCCCTGCAAGCGTACGTCTGGTTTCTGGAGAAGCTTCGGCCTTACGTGCGAGGGTGAGGCCAGATGGCCCAATAGTCGTGAGAAGAGGAAAGCGCCTACCTTTCGAAGCCTTGTCCGTTTCTGAGGCTGAATTGGTTCTGGGCGGTTCCGCATCTTACGTTATTATTGATGGCAGCTCAGTCCCATCTTCTTGGAATAGCGCTGCTGATGAGCTGTTGTCCGAAAGTAGATGCAAGACAGTCCTGGTGGTGGGTGGAGTAGACTCCGGAAAGTCAAGTTTCTGTGCATACGTCGCCAACTCAGCGTTGGAGGCGGGGCGTTCGGTTGTCCTTATCGACGGCGACCTAGGCCAATCAGATATAGGACCCCCGGGAACAATCAGCCTATGCCTCATCCAAGAGCCAGTCTTTGACCTATTTATGTTGCGGCCTGAAGCCTTAGTCTTCTTAGGAGTCACAAGCCCTAGCAGAATGATCGATGCAACTATCAACGCGATTGCTGACCTAAAGGAAGAAGCGATGGAAAGAAACATGGGTCTGTTGATCGTCAACACCGACGGCTGGGTTGAAGGAGAAGAGGCTACTTCCTACAAAACTCGCCTTGTGAACAAGATTGCCCCTGATATTGTCGCAGGAATCCAGAGCGGAAACGAGCTTGAACCCATAGCCAGAAAGCTAAAAGTCGCTGGGACACTCAATGTGGAATGCCCAAGAAACATCAAGAAGCGGGACAGGGAAACCAGGACGCTTCTGCGTGAATCCGCCTACAGAAAACACCTAAGCGAAGCTAGAGTTCGCGTCCTCCCATTGAGCATGGTCGCGATCGGAGACCAGAAGCGCGGCCCCAAAGAAGGGGCTGAGCTTAGATCAAGAGTTGAGGGTCTTCTTGGGAAGAGGGTTCTTTTCTGTGATCAGTCGTTGAACTTGGTTTTCTTCGTGTTGCCGAGAGAAGAGAACATGGGGGAAGAAGAGACACGGGAAGCTGAAATGAGACTTGGCAAGCCGACCATAGGGCTTTACGAGGGTGAAGAGGCCGGAATCCTCGTAGGCTTGGAGGACGAGCATGGAAGGGCTTTGGGCATAGGAACTATACGCAGCATGGACTACGAGAAGGGAGTGGCAAGAATCTGTACTCCAGTGACTGACGCTGTGCATAGGGTTCGGATTGGACGAATCATGCTCGACAAGGCAGGGCACGAGATCGGACTGATCTCGGAGAATACCTAGCTCTCGGAAGACGGGCAGAGTCCCGTGACTGGACAGGAAGCATGTGAAGGCTTTAAGGCTCCGCAGTGGGTGCGCCCTAACGCGATGAACAACATGTGAACGTCAAGATAGCTTTCAGCAGCAAATAGCTCTTCAAGGCGCCCCCGAACTTCCTCGTATCTGGCCTTTTGATCAACAAATCCAAGCCTTTTTGCGACTCTGTTCACGTGCGTGTCCACTGGCAAGACCGGCTTCTTGGCACAAAAGAGCAGAACGATATCTGCTGTCTTGGGTCCTACGCCTGGCAAGTCCATAAGGCTTCTTCTGGCTTCGGCCAAGGGCAAGGAATACACGAAGTCAAGTGAACCGTTGAACCTGTGAAGGATCAGCTCGGAAACCTCCTTGATGACTCTCGCCTTGTTCCTAAACAAGCCAGCAGTTTTCAAGGCTTCCTCAAGCTCCTCAAGCTTTGCCTTTGCCAAACCGTCAGGTGTTACAGGCAGTCTACTAGAGAGGTTTTGGTACGCTCTTCTCGTATTCGCCTCGACTGTTGACTGGCTGATAATGGTGCGGACTAGGACTTTGAAGGGGTCATCGGCGGCCTGGACGGATCTCGGGACTGAGAAGTTGCGCCTTAGTATACTGAGCACAATTCCTGCCCTTTCTTGCTCTTTGTCTTTCAATTTGGACAAATCCGTCTCCGTATTAGATGACAACATGAAACACGTGCTCTTGAGATAGGTCTATCTGAAGACGAGCTGCCTTTAATAGCTAACATAGTAAGAAATATCTATACTGAGCTTCGGGGTATCTTCCTTGGTCATGAGAGTGGCCGATGGGATTGTCAGGGTGCTGGAGAAACTGCGCACGAACCTCGTTTTCGGCATACCTGGCTCGCAAACCTGTCCTCTCTACGATGCATTCTACTCCTCGTCGGCAAGGCATGTGCTAGTCAGGCACGAGCAAATGGCCGCCTATATGGCTGACGCATACGCCAAGTTCACGGGCAAACTTGGAGTCTGCGATGGAACAGCGGGACCTGGAGCTGCAAACCTCGTAACAGGCATTGCCACAGCATGGACGGACAACAGCCCGGTCATAGCGTTCACCGGTCAGCAACCCTCAGCCCAACTTGGCAAAGGGGCCTTCCAAGAACTCGACCATGTAGCCATCTTCAGCCCGATAACCAAATGGTCCACGCGTCTTCTAGAACCCGAAAGAACAGTCGAGACAATCAAAGAAGCCTACAGGATAGCTACTTGGGGAAGACCTGGTCCCGTGCATGTTGACCTGCCACTTGATGTCCAAGCTCAATTATGCCGCGAAGACCCTCAACTGCTCGAGAAATTGCCCATCGACTTAGTCCCACGAAAGCCTTCTGGAGATTTGGTACTGATCAGACAAGCGACAAGAATCCTGTGCGAATCATCAAGGCCGCTCATAATAGCCGGAGGTGGCGTCCACTATTCTGGAAGGGCTTGGAAGCCCCTTCGGGCTCTAGCAGAGCTTCTTGAAGTTCCTGTGGCCACCACGTTCAACGGGAGGGGCTCATTTCCTGAAGACCATCCTCTATCAGCTGGCAGGATGGGTATGCACGCTCGATCCTACAACGACAGGATGCTGTCCGGGGCCGATGTCGTTCTGGCTGTGGGCTGCCGGTTCGCTTCCATGAGCACTAGGCAATGGAGGAACATGAACCCTAATGCCGCCTTGGTTCATGTGGACATAGACCCCCAAGCCATAGGTAGAAACTACTCCGCAAGAATAGGCATCGTTGGCGACGCTGGCAAGGTCCTAGAGAAACTGCTGGCAGAGGCAAGGCTTCAGCCAATAGGCAAAGAAAGCCGAGGGGATTGGCTGAAGTATCTTCGGGAGGCTAAGGAATCCTGGGAAAGCTCCTTTTGGTGGAATCAGACAGTGTCTGAAGAGGTGCCGCTAAAGCCTCAAAGAGTATGTTGTGACCTTCGAAGATTTCTCCCGAGAGACACCGTGTTCACGCTGGATGCGGGAAACAATAAGCTCTGGGCTTCAACCTTCATCGACATTTACGAGCCCTACACTTGGATTCAGTCAGGATGCTTCGGACCAATGGGCTACGCCTTGCCAGCAGCCATAGCGTGCAAGCTCGCAAGCCCAAAACGGCTTGTGACTGCGATATGCGGCGACGGCGGGTTCTACATGAGTTTGCATGAACTGGCAACCGCTGTCCAAGAACGTGCCTCAGTTCTTGTCTGCATTCTGGATGATAAGGCTTTGGGAACCATAAAACACCACCAACGAAGCTTCTACAGCGGAAGGTTCATATCCGTCGACTTTAGGAATCCAAACTTTGTGAAGGTTGCGGAAGCCTTCGGATGTTGCGGACTGGAAGCTGAGAAGCCCAGTCAAGTTGAATCAGCTATTGAAGAAGGACTGAGAGCAGTCAAGGGCGGACAGCCAGCCGTCATCGACTTTCACATTGACGGGCAGGAGCCGCTTCCGCCTTGAGGCGAGCCTAAAACACTCAAATACCATGAATCCGCTAGATACAGACTGAAATCGGTTTGAGGGGTTGAGGCTGTATGCAGTCAATCCATACAACAGACAAAGTCTTCAGCTTCCAGTTGCCGAGAAAGATACTTTTCGGAGTGAAGGTTTCAGAGAAGGTCGGCTTAGAAGCCAAGGCAACGTGTGGTAAGAGAGCTCTTCTTGTCACTGACAAAGGTTTGGCGAAAACTGGTGTGCCTCAGAAGATCGAGAAGACTTTGGCTGAAGAAGGCTTAAGCGTTAGCATTTTCGACGAAGTGGAGCCTGAACCTTTCCTCGAAGTGGCTGAGAAGACGGCGAAAGTGGCTAGGAAGGAGGAGTATGATATTGTCGTGGGCGTTGGTGGCGGAAGTGTTCTAGACATGGCCAAGATCGCAGCCATCGCTGTAACAAATCCTGGATGCATGAGACAGTACGTTGGCGTAGACTTCGTGAAGAAGACAGGGATCCCCAGCATTCTGCTTCCGACTACTTCTGGTACAGGTTCGGAAGTCACTAATGTTGCTGTTGTAACGGTCGCCGAGGATGAGATGAAGAACGCAGTTATCAGCTCCCATATGCTAGCAACCGTAGCCATGGTTGACCCTACTCTTGCATACACTTTGCCACCTCGGCTAACCGCTTCAACTGGCTTAGATGCGCTTAGCCATGCTCTAGAGGCTCTGATGTCTGTCCACGCCAACCCTATAACTGATGCACTGGCGCTCCAAGCCATAAGACTCATTTTCGCGCATCTGCCCACGGCCTACAGAAAAGGAGACCCTGAAAGCCGATATGCCATGAGCCTAGGCGCAATGGTTGCGGGAATGGCCTTCGGCAACTCTGGTGTGTGTCTGGGTCACGCAGCTGCCTACTCTTTCAGCGTGACATACAAAGTACACCACGGACTTTCATGCGGGCTCGTCTTGCCGTTTGCCCTTGAGTTCAACGCTCCGGCCATTCCAGAAAAGCTCCCACAGATTGCTGCAGCTATGAACCTGGAAGCAGAAAAACTTAAGCCCGAGGAGCTGCCGGTCTGCATATCAGCAGCTATTCTGCGGCTTGCGGAAGAAGTGCAATTACCAAGAAGGCTGAGGGATATAGGCATACCCAGAGAAGCACTAGAGAAACTGGCGAATAAGATACTGACTTTCAAACGTGTTCTGTCGAGAAACCCAAGACCAATATCAAGGGAAGAGGCTCTGAGGCTCTTCGAGGAGATGTGGTAGATAAGAGCCAGCAGTGCCGAAAGTGTCACTTACGTTTGTAAGTTTTATAAGCTTTTCAGGGGTATGTCTTGCGAGAGAAGAGACATGAAAGTGAACCGGCTTAGGGAAAAGATGCAGAAAGGAGAGCCAACTATTGGGACAAGGATTCTTGTTGCTTGGCCCGGCTTGGTCGAGCTTATAGGCTACACAGGAGTCTACGACTACGTCGAATTCGTCAGCGAATACGCTCCTTACGACCTATACGACTTTGACAATCTAGCTCGAGCGGCGGAACTGGTCAACATCTCGTCGATGATCAAGATCGACCAAGAGCCGAGGACTTACCTAGCTGAGCGGGCTTTGATGGCAGGGATCCAAAATGTGCTCTTCGTCGACATCAGAACCGTGCAAGATGCCAAAGAAGCCGTGCGTGCCGTCAGGGCTGAACCTAAGGGCTTCAACGGGTTCAGAATGGACAGGAGAGTTGGATACGTCTCAGCTATCGCTACCGCGCCAGATGTTGTCAGGATGTGTGATGACGCCGTTGTTGCCTTGATGATAGAGAAGAGATCGGCGGTCGATAACCTAGAGGAGATTTTGTCTGTAGAAGGTGTTGACATGGTGCAGTTCGGTCCATCAGACTACTCCCTCAGCTTAGGGCTGCCAGGCGAAACCCAGCACCCAAAGGTTAAGGAGGCAGAACTTAAGACCATCCGAACTGCCTTGAAGATTGGCGTAGCTCCTAGGGCAGAGATTAGAAGCCCAGAAGACGCGAAAAGGTACGTCGAACTTGGCGTCCGCGACTTCAGCATAGGCACAGACGTCAGCGTCCTGTACGGTTGGTGGAAAAAAAACGGAACCGAACTAAAGAATATTCTTTCCGGGATTTGAGCAGCAAAGGCGCCCCGTTGCACTATGGCGGCTTCCCAATCAATAAATACCGAGAAGTCGACTTTACTAGCTGTGAATAGGCGGAATTCCTGTGTCGCAGGCAAAGATTGTTCGAGAGGAGCTTAAGGAGGCTGACACGGTCTTCTCTGGCGTCCTTATCGAACTGAAGAACGCATGCATTGTATTCCTTAGCGAGGGTGAGGAGGCCCTTGGAACCCTAGCCATATCTGTGCCCCAGAAGCCTGGTATGGTTGGGCCTCAGTTGTCCTCGCTTCTCCTTGGAGAAAGGAACGCAACGCTTGCGCGGCTATTGGCGGAACGTCTCGCCAAGAGCTTGGCAAAAATGGCGTTGGTCTCGGTATTCGTTAGAACACTGAACGAAGAAAGGGCTGGGCAGATTCTTCTCAAGCTTCTGGAGAAAGTGTTGAGAAAGCAGGGAGGAGCTAGGCCATGAGCCTGAGAAGCTTCATTAAGAAGATGGAAGACGGAAAGGAAGTTGTCCACATTAGGGACAAGATATCGACAAGATTCGAGATCTCTCTAGTCCTTAACGCTTTTCCCGATGGGCCAGTCCTACTATTCGAGAATGTTAAGGGGCATGAAGCCAAGGTCGTCGCGAACGTCTGCAGCACAAGGGGTCGCATCTGCTCTGCTCTTGACACCCCGCCGGCAGGATTGCACGGAAAGATTCTTGATGCTTTGCGATATCCTGAACCCCCTAAGATCGTCGAAGACGCGCCGGTGAAAGCTGTCCAAGAGGCGCCGAGGCTATCCGCGATTCCGATCTTGACGCATTTTGAAAGGGACGCTGGCCCATACATAACTTCTGCAGCCGTCTCAGCCCGAAGCATTGATAGTAAGATCGAGAATGTCTCCATACATCGCCTTGGGGTGTTGGATGATAGGCGGCTTGCGATACGACTCGTTCCGAGACACCTGTTCAGGTTGTGGGGCTTGGCAAAGGAGGGGAAAAGAGATCTGGACGTGGCGATATCCGTGGGAGTTCATCCCGCTGTTTCATTGGCTGCTGCGTCTTCGCCTCCTTTTGGTGTTAGCGAATATGGCGTTGCGAGCAAGATACTTGGGGGCAAGCTAGAGTTGGTCAAATGTGAGAAGGTTGATGCATACGTGCCAGCTGAAGCGGAGCTTGTGCTTGAGGGAAGAATCTCGTTTGAGAAAGAGGTGAAAGAAGGGCCACTTGTTGACATTACGGGTACATACGACGTTCAGAGAATGCAGCCAATAGTGGAAGTCGTTAATGTCATGCATCGGGAAGACTACTTGTATCAAGCTCTGCTGCCCGGCGGAACAGAGCACAGGCTCTTAATGGGTTTGCCTAGGGAAGCCGCGATCTACGAAGCCGTCTCCGGAGTTGTGCCCAAAGTCCATGCCTTGAACCTTACAAACGGCGGCTGTGGATGGCTTCACGCGGTGATCGCAATCAGCAAGCAGACAGATGGTGATGCCAAGAACGCGTTGCTTGCGGCGTTTGCAGGTCATCCAAGCCTGAAACATGCGGTCGTCGTCGACTCCGACATAGACGTCCATAACCCAGAAATGGTCGAATGGGCCATAGCAATGCGCTTTCAGGCAAAAGAAGACCTGATCGTCATCCCAGAGGCACGAGGCTCAACTCTAGACCCATCCGGCGACCAAGAAGAGGGCTTGACATCGAAAATGGGCATTGACGCCACGAGGCCGCTGAGGGTTCTCAAAGAGAAATTCGAGAAAGCGAGAATACCCGAAACGGGAAAAGCCGCACAGATCATCAGGAAAGCGAACAGATTGGCTGGGAACCCGTACAAGTCATAAGCATCTCAGAGACTAAGTGCACCAAGCCTTAGTTGATATGCCGACCGAGTGCGGTATTGATGCAAGTGTTCAATGGGCAAAGCCTTGCCTGCACCTTATTTAGAGTAGGTGCATAGTAGGCTGTTTTCGCCGAGTTTGTCATCAATGTGTCCACGCCAAGTTCCTTCACCCATGTCACAATGGCACAAGTGTCAGAGAGAACCTTGCCGCCTGCATTCTCAATCACTTCTACATGGTCTTTGGCATTTTCTCTCACGCGGCGGGAGGTGCAAACCCAGAGCTTGATGTCGTCCTGAACCCTTCTTCCTCTGATTTGATCGGCTACTTGCTTGACCTCGCTGAAGGAGCAGTGGGGACACCCAATGAAGACCATGTCTGGCTCTTCGTCAGTCGTCGAGAGGCCTTCGAAGGCTTTCTCTAGCTCTTCTCTTCCAACGTTCAGAGTTTCAATTTTCTCGGAACGCTTCGGACGAGTGTCGCAGAGATGATAGATTGAAGTCATACCGCTCGTTGCGATAGCTGCTCCCATCTGCTTCAGCTCCGGCTCTTTAGGGCTTTGCAGGCCCTCGATTACTGGCACCTTTTCCTCTAGGATCTTGCCCAGGTGAAGTCCGAGTGCTCCATACATTACGTCTGTCTCGACTTTTGTCTCAACTTTCACTTGAATGTCAGCTTGTCGGTTTTCCTGTCTGTGAAGTCCATAGTCCGGGGTTTTTCCAATTAGCGCCGCTGCCAGAGCGCTTGGTCCTCCCTCACGGTTCGTCCAAGAGCCCAACAGAGAGTTGGTGTAAACCGCTGCAGACGACTCAGCCCATGCCAGGTGAGACCCCCTTCTCCATTCGCTGATGTAGTAAGGTGTGCATGTCAGGGCGGAGGTTATTTCCATGCGCTTGTAAAGTTCAATGACCTTGGCCTGCTTTTCTTGAGCTGCTGGAGTGATTGCCATTTCGGCTAGATGACCGTAATCGAAGCCAGCGGGGTTGATGGTCGAGGGTACTCTTGCTTTTGCTCCCGCTTGCGCCAATGCTTCGAGGAACTCGATGGGTGCGTCGCCTATCGTCTTGTAAGAGACTCCAGAAACATGGGCAGATTCGATCGGAATCAACCGCGTCGCTCCGTAGAGGTCGCCTAGCTTCACGAGTATCTTCATTGCAACTTGGTAAGCCCAGCCCTGCTCACCGTCGTAGATTCGTTGTTCTTTTCTTGTTAGGTGCAAGGCTTCCCCCTTTTCACAATTCTAACAATCCCGGTCTGTCCGTCGACTTCGACGAGGTCCCCGGAGTTTATTTGGAAGATGTCAACTTGGTCGACCATTGGGATTTCCGCTATTACGGCGCCGGCAACGACCACTGGATCTGCGGTCTCATTAACAATTGCTTTCGGCCCTAGGTTCCTCTTTGCAAGCGAATACAGGACGTAGCTGCCCACCGTGGATCCGTGACCATGCGGAAAACACAAGACCACGTCTTTTGCACTTTTTCCATTGAGGTCGTGGTTCTTCTCAGTTATTGTTCCAGTTCCTAGGTCTACGCCGCCCAGAAAGCTTAAGGGCTTCTTGGAGACTAAGGCTCTGCCTCGAGAGGTGCCGGCGACGACTGGTCTTCCTTTCAGTTCGACGCTCAAGTCTTGATCATCCAACTTCTGATCCGAAGAAGCTGTGAAAACGGTCTCTCACAACTGCGGTACGTAGCCTTCGCTATCTCTTCTTGCCGCTACATCGAGCAGGGCCTGATAGTACTCGCCCGACTCGATCTTCCTACAGATGTATCCCAAAGTATCATGTACATTCCTGAAGTATTCCTTGTCTTCTTCTTCCAGTCGTCTATGTTGAATCGTCACCACCCGGTTCTGTATGCCTAACCCTGCTTCTCTGAGCGAGACGTATAGCACTCTGTGTTCAACCTGGATCAGTTGCGGATGGACTTCTCGGGCGAGCTCGACCAAGTCTTCGCCTATACTTCGGAACTTGGCGACGTCCCAGGAAAGCATATACCCTTCGTTCCGGGTCAGAATGTCTCTCAGGCGGCTCCGAACAGTGCTGAGTATCGGCAAGAACTTCTCCATTAAGGTCTAGTTGTAATACTATCGTAGAGGAACGTTTAAAGATTGTCTTCAGACTCCCCTCCATGGAGGAAGAGCAACTGCACGCTAGGCTTCCTGTCTGTAAGCTCAGGAGAAAGATAGGCACATCCAAGAATGGCGACTAGGACAAGAAGAGGCTTGGGCTCAATATTCCTCTCTTTGCTAGAGTCTAAGGGGACATTCTAGCTGCGACGATTGCCTAGCTTTCAATACTATCTCTGTCGTGCGGAAGCAGTCCTCCGGCGGAGCTTCGCATTCTTCTTTCTCCTCTATAGCTTTCACGAAGTTGACGAACTCATCTAATGGTTCATCCAGCTGTTGTTCCTCCGCTTCCTTTTCGTTCGTTATGAGTTGCACTCTTGAGCCGTTCTCGAAAGTCTCGATCACGCCGCGGTTTCCTGCTATTCTTAGCAAGTCGTCGCCGTGGGTGCGAGCGGCTGAGGGTCTACAGTAGTCTAGGTGGATGCATGCTGAGCCTCCATTGTCCATTTTTAGTATCATAACAGCGTTGTCTTCCATGTCGTGAACCTGAGGGTGCCCCACGTTCGATTGGTAGGCTGTAACCTCAGTGAACTCTCTTCCCGAACACCATCTCACCAAATCCACGGCATGGATCCCGATGAAAGCTAAGGTTGAGCTGAAATTTCGATGGTTCTGCTGCCACAATGGCCTTTGCCCCAGCTTGTAAGATTTCTGGGCGTTCGCAAGGCAGACATTGCCTATTGTCCCAGATTTGACGACATCTCGAATCTTCCGAAATGAAGGTTCAAAGCGCATTGTCAGAAGCATCGAAAGAGCTACACCTGACGATCTGAATGCATCCTTGACCGCGCCAAGCTCTTCCAGAGTCATGGAGAGCGGTTTCTCGCTCAACACATGTATGCCTCTTTTCATGCACTCAATTAAAACTCCAGCTCTTTCGCCATCAGTCCCAGAGACGCAAGCAATGTCTAGTTTTTCACTCCCCAAGAGTTTGAAATGGTCTCTGTAGAACTTCGATCCCGATGTCACGGCTGCCTGACTTCGGGCTTTGCTAAGCGCTTCTTCAGAGTCGTCAGACACAGCAGCCAGAACGACATTGTCCATCATCGGAATGGCGTCAAGGACAACGCGTTGGTGCCCCTTGAATCCAAGTATTCCGACGCGGTAGACCACAAGGATCACCACTAGGTCATATCCAACAATGCTTAAAAGGACCTTGCTTCCGTCTCCACACCATTTGGGTGGGCAGCACAGTGACGCCAGAATGGTTCGTGCAAAGTCTGTGCTGGGAACTGAAGCTGGTGTTGGACTAGGGGTCTGGGCGACTGCTTGGGACCCTTAACTGGCAGTTGATCTCGGCTTTCTGGGAACATACTTGAACTGGCTAGGTGCGAGTTCCAATCAGAACTATTACTGTGGTCTTATCCCCTGTGTTGAAGAAGCCATGACACATATTGGCTGGGAGAAACACTGCGTCACCAGCTCTCACGTCTGCTTTTTCTTCCCCAACTTGCACCGTTCCGTTTCCCCTAAGGACGATGTAGACTTGTTCTATGTCGCTATGGGTATGAAGTGTGTTGGTTCCGCCTGGGCGCAAGGTAATCTTGGCAAAGTTCGTGAAGGACTTCATGGGCTTTGGTTTCTCTTCGTCCTGCCAGAAGACTTGGTATAGCGCAGTTTTGCCGTGTGCTCCTAGAACCGTCTTTTCTATCTGCGGAATATGTTTGATGATCACTAGCAAGACGCCTCCATACGCGTTTCTCACTGTTCTACTTAAGCTTGGCGGCTAACTGGCTGCCGGCGGCCCCTTTGCTTCTAAGGACTGGACCTATTGGGCAGAGGATAGTCTTCCAGTCTTGGTATGCTAGAGCTTCTCCTGCTACTCATATCTTAACGCGTCGACAGGGTTCAGTCTTGAGGCTTTCCATGATGGGTAGGCGGATGAAAGTAGCGTAACAGCGACTGAGAGCAATGTTGCCACAACGACGTAGGTTGGGTCGATCAACGGTGTGTAGGACATCATTATGTTGGTTGGTTGACCGAACCCTCCAGTTGGCGCCCGGCCTCCAAACCCCAGCCCTTCCCTCAGCAAGAATGGTAGGGCATATGCCGTCAGAGTCCCTAGTCCAAGACCCGTTAGGCTTCCTAGTACGCCCAGAAGTAAGCCCTGAGTGATGTAGAGAACCAAGACTCCTCTATCCTTCATTCCAAGGGCCTTCAGAATGCCTATCTCCCTTACCCTTTCTAGGACGGAGATCATCATTATGTTGAAGGTTCCTAGGCCAGCAGCTATGAAAGAGGTGCCCGCAACGCCTAGAAGAAGAAGGTTAACTTGGGATGTTATGCTGACGACGGTCTCGGTTATCTGCTTTATCGATGTTACACTGGCTCTTCCGCCAAAGACATATGTTATGAGCTCAACTACTTGGTCCACGTTCTCTGGCTTCTCGGCCTTGACGAGGACTATTGTGTACCCGCTACTTCTTAGGAGAGTTCTAACGTAGTCTTTGGGTATGAAAATCGAATCTTCGGACTGTATCAGCGGCGATGACCCATAGTCATCCAAGACTCCAACCACGGTCAGCACGACCGATCTTTGGCCGATCTGGATCAGGATTGGTTGTCCAGTCTTGTATCTTGCTTGACCACTTTGGTCTATGGCCACGCTATATCCGATCAATGCTTGAGGTGCAGGCGCATCATAGAAGACACTGCCATCTACAAGCTTGACTTCGCCCAAGAGATTCGTGAGCTCCGATGAAGATATCCCCACTAGGCTCACGGGATCCTCCAGTGCAGTGACTCTTACATTCATGATAAATATCGGACTCACTGTAGACACGCCCTCTAACCCCCACAATCGTGCAACATCAGCATCGGTGAACTGATTCCTCCCTCGGGCTGTGACCAGTACTGTGTCAGGGCCAAGCTTTTCGAGGCTCTCAGTTATCGCCTCCTTGACACCCTCAACTTGCGCCGAGAGCGCGATTATGCTTGTTACACCTACAGCTACAGCTAGCAAAGTCAGAACTGTTCTAAGTCTTCGTTCCTTCAGCTGCCGCAACGAAAGTGTCACAATATCCGATGCTCTCATTTGGCTTTCCGCCGCCGCTTCAGGACAAGGATCAACACCACTGCTGTGATCACAACTGCTGCAATGCCTATGAACAGTCCGCTTACGGGAAGGAGGAGTCGTCGTTGCTCGATCGTTTGTGGTGAAGAGCCTGTCGGAGATCCAACATTGACCTGCACATTGAAAGTGGCAGCGTGGGTTGTCCTCAGGTTATCTAGGTAACTCAGCGTTACAGACAGGGTTATGCGACTTTGGGTTGTGTTCAACAGTTGCAGGTTGATGGTGAAGGTTGTTGGAAGGTTGATCTCAATGTTCCCGATGTAGGTTGATATCGGCCCGAAGGTCCTCAACGGGAGATCTTCCAAAGATGGGATAGCGTAGGCCGCGTAGGCTGTAGTGGTCCCTATGTTGGTCACGGTGATGGTGATGGAGAAGGGGCTTCCGACAACCGGCGTCGCCGGGATGATTGCGATGTCAGTTAAGGAGATTTCGATCAAGCCTCTGAGAAGTATGCTTACAATATTGTTCTCGCTTTGAGACAACCAGAGTTCTTCGTCGACGTAAGCAGTTGCTATGGTAAGTGTTCCTGTTGTAGCTGTTGTTGTTGAAGGAACGTAGACCTCGGTCTCAATTCGCTTGCTCTCCCCTGGGCCCAACCTATCCACATACAGAACAGTCGGACCGAAGACCTTCAAGACAGCGTCGGGCGACAATGTAAGCTTTATCTCGGAAAGACTGTGGTTGCCCGTGTTTCTCAGCTCTATGTATGCTTTGCTACTTCTTCCTATGCTCAAGGTTCTAGGGTCAAGGTTCACTGCTAGTACTGGCACGGGACTGGAAGGCTTCACAGGCAGTTGAATAGTCTCAGAGAACTGGTACATCACATTCCTAGGACCTAAGCAGCTAGCCTCCATGGTTAGAGGCACGATTTTGCCCTTCATACCCGTAGGAACGAACAGAATCAGCGGTACGGCTAGACTTCTGTTAGGTTCAATCTCATGCAGCATCTCGTCGCCGTCAGTCATGGCGGTGGCGCTGCTTGAGTAGACCTTGGCTATTCTGACGTCTCTTGCGATTGCATCACCCTCGTTAGAAAGCGAAACCATCGCGAGCTGCCTTCCTTCATATAGGCTTTCGTTCAGCGCGTTCATCCGCAAGATGGGTCTACCAGTAACCTCCATTGGAATCTGCAGCAGGTCCCTAGGCACCAGATATTTTGAAACATAGTAAGCGACGTCAAGAGTCGCGGTGTAGTTGCCCTTAACGACACCCTGCGTTATGTATACTGCAAACCTTAGCTCAACAATAATTCCAGGAGAGATGGATCCCGTGTAGTAGATGCTGGAGTTCTGTCCTCCTCCCACCGCTTCGAAGCCATTGGGCAGAGAGAGGTTGGCCTCAAGGTTCTTGAAAGAGTAAGTCGACTCATACCTGAGGACCACAGTCAACGAGGTAACGTCCCCTGCTGACACCTCTAGAACCTTGTCTGTTCCCCAGTAAGCTTTAATGAGCTTGAAATGGCCGGATTCTTGAGGTCTTACGTAGGCGATGGGGAACGCCGTTGATGCAAGAATCAGCGCGGCAAGAACTAGTATTACTCTCTTCATTTGGCCATTACCTCCACTCCCTCTAGCCTGCCGTCCTTGAGTCGGAGAGTTCTATCGGAAAATCTCGTGAGCTCAAGGTTATGTGTAACCATGATGACTGTCATTCCTTTCTGGTCAACGAGTTTCCTGAACGCTTCCACTACAACCTTCGCTGATTCGCTGTCAATGTTTCCGGTAGGCTCATCTGCGAGGATCAATGTTGGATCATTGACAAGCGCACGAGCTATCGCCAACCTCTGCTGTTCGCCGCCGCTGAGTTCAGTAGGCTTCTTTCCAGCCTTGTCCTCGAGACCGAACGTTCTGAGTTGCTCTAAGGCTTTGGATCTGCGGTTGCCCGCGTCTGTACCTGCTATTGACATGGAAAGCTCAGCGTTTTCGACTGCAGATAGGTACGGTATTAGGTTGAAGAACTGGAAGACGAATCCGATCTTTTTATTGCGATATTCAGCGAGATCATTCCTGCTTAGGTCCGAAAGGTCGGAGCCGTCGACGATCACTCTTCCTCTGGTTGGTGTATCGAGGCCTCCGATGACATGAAGCAATGTCGATTTGCCTGATCCTGACGGTCCGACGACCGCCACGAACTCGCTTCTGAAAATGGTTGCATCAAGCCCGCGTAGAGCAGGATACTCAACATCTCCGATCTCGTATATCTTCCAAAGTCCTTCAGTTACGACTAGCTCACTCATCTGCCGTCACCTTTGACACGTTGATTCCGAACGTTTCGTTTGTTTCTTTGATTCTCGTGCTGAGTTCCTCAATCTTCGCCGCAGAAGCACTTAAGACTTTGCCGGCCTCTCTTACGGCTTGATCTGTCGGGTTCTTCTCTAAGGCCATCCGCAGGTTGAAAACGGACCTAATGAACCTCGAAAGGGGCTCCTGGATCTCTTGCACCTTCTCGGGGTGAGAAGTGAGCCAGAACACACTTAAGAATGGGGGAGCAAAGAACTCCAACCTTTCCTGCATTTTCTCCTTCAATTTCACTTGTTCTTTGAAAAAATCCTTCCCCTTCTCACTAAGCGTGTAGCGTCTTGTCCCGCTTTCCTCAGGCTGCACCTCCTTCGTATACCCGTTGTCTTGGAGCCATGCGAGCAGCGGGTAGATTGAACCCGGACTTGGCTTCCATCTTCCAGCAGTCTGCTCCGCGATCTTTTCCATAATCTCCGAGCCGGACATGGGTTTCTCCTCAAGAAGCCTGAGAACGACGTAACGTAGAAAGCCTTTGGGGACGCTCGCTGTGTGTCTCAGCAGGAGCCTTAACGGGTGTGACGAACCCTCAAACATCATATCACCATTGATATCGCCTTAGATGTGGACATGTCATATAAGCGTTACTCACCCTCAATGTGCACCATAGGTAAACTGAAACGAGTAGGCAGTGACAAAGCAAGTCTAAGATGTAGCTGCTGTAACTTCAGGGTGTATCTGTCCCAAGAAAGGATCTAAAGCAATCTGCAGATGTGCACAAGATAGTCCCAGACTTCCTTGATACTGAGGTTGCTTTTTCCACTTCTACGAGATGTGAATGTGTACGGCAGTTCTGCCAGCGAGTTGTACCTCCCTTTCACAACGATCTCAAGAAGAATCTTGAAACCAACGGGGTTCAACCTGACCTTGTTGATGGCGTCTCTCTTAAGCATGAAGAACCCTGACATAATGTCGCTCACCTTGTCTGTCTCCGGGAGCAGCAGATGTGCCAGCATCGTCGCTCCTTTAGACAGAACCTTTCTTCCTAGGCTCCAGCCTTGAATTCTGCCTCCTTCGACGTATCTTGACGCTACAACAAGATCGTAGCCCTCCTTGATCTTCGCATACATATGTGGTAACAGCTCAGGCGGATGTTGAAGGTCAGCGTCCATGACGGCCAAGACTTCGGCTCTAGATCTTTTAAACCCATCCAGAACAGCGGAGCTTAGTCCAAGCTTGCCGCCTCTTCTCACGACTATGATGTTACTGTAGCTTCGGTTCAAGTCTTCGGCGTACTCGGCTGTACCGTCTATGCTAGCGTCGTCGACGATTACTACCTCGAAATCCAGAGTCTTTAGCGATGATTCGAGTCGCGGAATCAGCTCAGCAATGCTGTCTTTCTCCATGAAGGTCGGCACTATGACTGATAGTGTAACTGGTTCAGCAATCTGGTCGGAACAGGAGTTGTTCTGCGTCATCTGTCATTCCTCTATCTTGGCGGACGGCTGTAAATGCCGCTCAAGTTCCATAGTGAGGTAGCCATAGCGTAGAACAATATGGCCAATGCAAGTATTGCTGTAAGCATCTGCGTCTTCCTTGTTCTTCCCTTGTACAGTATCTCCGCCATAGGCACGGAGATCAAGGTATACGAGATTGGGAGCAGGAGTGAGACGTAGTGCGCACCCCAAGGGCTTGGGAATCCATACCCTTTGACTCCGATTGGCAGGACGAGCCAAGCACAGGCTAGACTTAGTAGAAGCATTCTGTCTGAACGCTGATGCCTCTTTAGTGCGTAAGCAATGCTGACAAGTGTAAGAACTAGGTATAAGATAGCCTTGGAGTTGGTTAGTATGATCCCAAAGCTCTCAGTCGTTACCATTAGTTCGCCCATCATTCGCAGATACTCAGCGGATAAGCTTTGGAACCTGAAAGGGATATCCCCTATAGTCAAAGTGGAAAGTCCCGTCCACCTAGCGTTCTGAGCGTAACTAAGGGAAGCTAATGGATTGAGCAGGTTGAAGTAGATCATGTTTACGTAACCTAGAGCGAATCCTGTAAAGATGGATGCTGCGAAGAGAAGCCTTCGCCCGTAGGGAAAAGGTTTCTGTTTGAAGAAGGAAAGGACGTGGATGCCCACGCCAAGCAGCAGAAATATGGAGGAGGGGTGGGTTTGCAGGGTTATCCCCAGTGTCACACCAGCGATTAAGAAAAGCATTTTCCTTCCTTTTCGTAAGGCTTGATTGACAAGGTATATGGAGAGGATTCCAAAGAAGGGGGTTAAGCTGGCTGACCATCCGACATGACTTGCGATCAGGATGTGAGAGACAGAAAAGGTTAGAAGCGTTGAGGAGATCAGGGCAGCTTTCCTGTCGTATAGGTCTTTAGCCATAACATAGGTCATTGCAACAGTAGACGCGCCAAAAAACACAGCCATCAACCGAGCGGTGCTGGGTGCTGTGCCGAAAACCAAGTAGAAGGCTGCGAGTATGTATTGGAAGAAGGAGCCTATGAACTTGGCGTTGTTGGTTAACGGGTAGTACCCCTGAAGAACACGGAGCGCAAGTCTTCCTTCGCCCAGTTCATCGCCTCGAGGTACGGGTATCGTGGCATGATTCCAGTACCTTAGAGAGAAAGCTACAATCCAGAAGATCAGCATGATCGCCAGATCCAGCCTGTTCCCGGTCAGCGCTACTATGACCCTATGACGAATGTCATGAGTTCTTATGGTTCTTGTCAACGATCCGAAAGTGTAGGAACCTGCCGTTGGGTTCTCAACTTGGTCATCTGATGGCGCAGTCGACTCTCTT
>Ga0315308_1000126_pt1 | contig 39673 bp, 29 predicted proteins | sample TDP3_MG_FD_203078 | JGI IMG/M metagenome (GOLD analysis project Ga0315308, IMG submission 203078) | Freshwater sediment microbial communities from Lake Towuti, South Sulawesi, Indonesia - TDP3 | ecosystem: Environmental > Aquatic > Freshwater > Lake > Sediment | place: Indonesia: South Sulawesi...
GCTTCGGGCCAGTTCTCTCGCCTTCCTTAAAGCGTTATTAACAACATTCACTACTTGTTCTTCTTCGTTGAGGTATTCTCTCCTTTTCTCTCCCAATTCCATTTTTAGGAGATTTTCTGCCAGAATTGATGTGCCGCAAATCTCCCCGTTCTTTACGAGTGTGGACGTTACTACCTCTTGCATTTCTTGACGATTTGAAAGCCTCCTCCATAAGGGCTCAGCGTTGTTAAGAACTTTTGCAACTTTGTCCCATCTCTTAGAGTTCTCGTTGCCTATTAGCAGTTTTACCCGCTCTTTCCATTTCTTAAACCACATTCCAGTCCAAACGTTCAAGAACCCTTCCAACTCGCTTGGATTTTCGTTAAAAAACTTTTCCAATCTCTCCGCGATTTCGCACTCGTTTGCCTCCTTTCCAACAAGGTTCCAATGGACTTTAAGGTAGTTCGTTAAATCTTGAAGCGCTATTTGGAGCACCTTGCGGTCCGAACCGAAAACGTCCAGCGTTGGGTTTACGTTTTTGAGTTTCTCAGACAACAGCTCCTCGACGAAGTTCATTAGGTATTCCCGCTCTGAAGCCTTCTCCACCCTAGACTAGAGACTGAGCTTTTAATTAAGCTTTATTTATGGTTGCTTCTATAACTTTTTTAGATAATTATTTTTAGTCTATTGACGATTTATATCGAGATTCGTAGTATTAAGCCACGTTTCTGGTTCGTTCGGCCGTTTAGCTTAAGATTAAGCTTTATTTAAAATAACCATAAAGACTCTACCGAGTTAAAAGTCACAAGTATTGGTTCTGGGCCTACTGATAGGATTTCTCAGAATATTTTTATATGCCGGGCATCTCTACCTTTTTATGCATCCGAAGAAGAAAGCACTCGCTTTGATTGCAACTTTAGCTTCATTTCTCACATTAGCTTCTGAATACAATTCTACTCTTGCTCAACCTTCCGAAGCGTTCATTTCTGTGCCACTGTATCGTCAAGTGAAGAACTACTATTGTGGACCAGCCGACGTCGAGATGGTTTTCGATTTTTATGGACCTGACGTGCCACAATGGGAGATAGCTGATGTGGCGAGGACAGCCCCTGATCCGGATGGGACTTATACTTTTGACATGGTTAGGGCAGCTCATTTCAGCAATCTTAGCACTTCGGTGGGCAGAGAGATACCAGACAGAAATATAACTGGTTATACTGCTCGTAAATTTGGCTACGTCGCCTTTGAGCAAGGTGGCATGACCATAGACGATCTCAGGTCCCTCGTAGCAGGGGGTTATCCCATTGTAGTGTTGATGGGTTGGCATTACCGAGTTGTTGTGGGATACAACACCACCCACATCATAACCAATGACTCTCTTGGACCGAAGTTTAACAATATGACATACCTCACTTTCGATGCCAACTGGGTACATTGGGGCTTGTTCGTCAGCCCTTGGAACGTAAAAATTTCAGTCAACGGCAATTTTTCGCAAGGAGAAAATTTCACAGTTACTGCGAATATAACTTATCCATGCCCGCCTCCTTTCCCTTCAGACCAGTATCCAGCCACCATGGTAAATGTCACAATAACGGTACCTGATGGACTCAGCTTAGCTCCAGGCGAAACATCAAAGAAAACTTTGGGTACAAGTAATCTAGCTCCAAGAGAGTCAGCCACCGTTGAGTGGCCTGTGCAAGCAGACAGAGCCGGACGCTACAATATCACAGTAGAAGCGGAAGGAAAAATAGAGGGGTTTGCTCCACCCATTCCATGGCTGGATTATCCCGAGTATTATTATGAGGACAGGATTGGTGGTTCAAATCAAAGCACCGTAATCATACCCAGTGAAAAGGTTGGCGACCTTGGAGGCGGCGTTCCTCCACAATTCTTTGCATTCGATGGAAAAGTTGACGGCACAGATCTAGCGTTGTTCATACAATGCTACAAAGGTTTAGCTCCGCCAGAAGCCATGTATCTGGGCGACCTAGGCGGTCCAGTCAACTACGTCCCAACGTTCTTCGCATACGACGGAAAAGTGGACGGCTACGACCTAGCCCTATTTATGCAATGCTACAAAGGCCTAGGTCCCTAATCAATCATAGTTTATAGGAAGAAGAAAAGCCTTCTCGATTAATTTCCAGTCATTAAGGTTTCCAGAAAATTCGATGTCTATCTGCGTGTTATTCCAGAAAATCTGGGAGTTGGTTAACATTTTCAAGAATTAAATCGGGTTTTTCTCTCTCTAGCTCTTCACGAGAAAAAATTCCAGACAAGACTGCAGCTGTTTTGGCTCCAGCGGTTTTTCCGGCTTTTATGTCTGAGACGGAGTCTCCTACAACTAAACATTCGCAGGCTCGAATGCCTAGCTGTTTTGCACATTTTATTAGCGCCTCTGGAGAAGGCTTTGGGTCATGCGTGTCAAGCGCTGTTGTTATAAATTGAAAGTATTTCAATAATCCAAGTTTTTTTAGCTCCAAAAGGACTTTTTCTTTGGGGACACAGCGCATGGTGATTAGTGCCAGCTTTGCCCTTTCCGAAAGTTTTTGTAGTGTTTCCGAGATTTTCGGCATGGGTTTGGTTTTTGTGGCTGTCGCTTGATAGTAGGCTTTTAGGTATACCTCTAAAAATTTTTGCACATCGATTCCTTTCAACAGATTGTTTATTGGAAGGTTCTGCTCGAGTCTTCTGGGAAGTTCCAAAATTATTTTGGTGTCAACCATCTTTTGTCCCATCGCTGCGAGGGCGGTTTTTACTGCTTCTGAGTATGCTTCGGTTGAGTCCACTATCGTGCCGTCTAGGTCTAGGAGTATCCCTCTGGCTTTCAACTTTTTGTTTTCCATGCTCATCCTCGCTGTTAAGATGCTTGTTACCGCTATTCAGTTCGATAGGTTTTTATTTACGGTTAGTTGTCTAAGGTAAACACCCGATAAATCTGTTTAGGGCTGACACGTCGGAATGATGGGTGATGGCTAGAAAAGCGCGAATACGCTTAACAAGCACAGACTACAAAAAACTCGAAGAGGTATGTGAGGAACTGAAGGCCATCGCCCAGAAAACAGGGGTCAAGATGAACGGTCCAGTTCCGTTGCCAACCAAGAGGCTGAGGGTTCCAGTTTTGAAGTCTCCGTGTGGCGAAGGAACATCCACATGGGACAGATGGGAGATGCGCATCCACAAACGCCTCATCTACATCGACGCTGAAGGGCACGTTATGAGGCGCATCATGCGGATTCGCGTTCCTGAAGAAGTGCACGTAACCATAGAACTCCTCTAGTCACTTAAGCACAAGTCATCTTTTCTTGTGCCACTTGAATGATGGGCATGACCCGCATTTTTCCAAAAATGCCAAGCCTTTCTTCGCTGTCTCAAAACGGCGATTCTCATCCATTTCCAGTAGCCCTTTGATATGAAATTATCGTGAGGGCTAAACTGGCAGTGAAAGCCAGAACCCAGATTTTCTTGTTCCACAGGAATATCTTGAATCCGTCAAGCAACCCAAAGGGAATGAGGTTGAAGAAGGCTATCCAAGCGTTAAAGACTGCGCCGAGCAAAAATATCGGACTATTTGAGGAAAGAATAAACGCAGCCCCTAAAAGTATCGCTGACAACGCGATATTCGTCGCTGGCCCTGCGATTGATATCTCTCCCATATTTTCTCTGTCCGCCAGTCCGGCTACCATAACCGCTCCTGGAGATATAATCTTGAAAAATGGCGAGACTATGGAAAACAGCGTCAAAATGGCGCCCATGAATGTAAGCCTAAACTCTGCCCAAAACCCCTTTTTTTGAGCGGCTATTTTGTGGGCTACTTCGTGTATGAGAAAAGATGTTGTCAAAGTCGCTGTGAGCACTGCCAACATGAAGGAGTCGCCTATTCTTGCGTATATGCCTGGAAACATTCCTAATGATAGCCCTATGCCCGTGACGAGTAATGCGGCTGTTGCTAAATGCTGGACTTCTTTAGTGCTGAAACGTATTCTTCCTCTTTTTGGTTCGATTGGCACGTAAGTAATCGTATATTCGTACGGCTTTTGCTTTTGAACAATAATTGTTCGCTTTTCCTCTTTAGGTGCGCGTGCACGTTCCATTTGCGGGCATTCATGGTTCTCCGGTAGGCGATGTTCGGAACAGAAATAGCCTCCACAGTAAGGACACCTAAAGGGTAGAAACACTTCTCTCTGGCATTTCTGACATTCCATGCAGTCGCGCCTTTCGCGTTAAGATGTTGGTGGTTAACCGTTTATATGTTTCCCAAAACAAATTGAAAACGTTAATGTTCAAAGTGCTAAATAGTTAAAACCAGCTACAATAAGCTAAATCTAAGTGTCGACAGCTTAATGATGGGGGAAAGCAGCATTTGAGGGCTTTCAGTTTTGTTCACGCCGCGGATTTGCATTTGGGCTATTCGCAATACGGTTTGGAAGCTAGACGGGAAGATTTTGACAGGGCTTTTCAAGAATTGGTCGACAAAGCCATTGAGTTGAAGCCAGACTTCATGATCATAGCCGGAGACTTGTTCCACCACGCGCATCCGTCGAATGTTACACTAGAAAACGCCATCAAAAACTTTAGTCGTCTGCGAGAGGCGGGTATTCCAGTTTTAACTGTTGACGGTTCTCATGATTCAGCGCCTAACGTTGTGACTGGCACCATATTGAATCCTCTTGACAGCGCTGGACTGATTTACCACTTGCCTAGACATGAGGGGGCCTGCTGGCGGAAGCCAGACTGCTGCTACGTCTACGGCGTGCCAAACTTTAGAACCAGACGCAAAACAGAGGAGCTGCTTCCAGCCTTTATGGAGCAGAACAAGCCAACGCCAGACCCTGCCCTGTTCAACATCCTCGTTTTCCACATGGCTTTAGACCTTCCAAGCGTTAAGCCGCCCTACATGGAAGCTGAGGCCCCGCCTGAGCTTATACCAGAGGGCTTCAACTATTATGCTGCCGGACACGTGCACGTACCCTATAAGGAGAAGTTCAAAACGGGGCTGCTAATCTACAGCGGATGCACAGAAACCATAAACTACGACGAGGCTAAGATCAAGAAAGGCTTCTACCACGTTAATGTGGATGAGAAGGGAGCAGTTTCACCAGAGTTCATAGAGCTCGAATCTCCGCGCAGATTTGTTGTCTTGGAGCAAGATTTCACTGGCGTGACCCCTTCAAAAATCACGGAGCTGGCTGTTCAACTCGTGAAGGGAGCCGACGAGGACGGAGTAATCGTTATCCCTGTGCTCAAGGGAGTTTTGCCTGCAGAGGCGAGCCGTGCAGAAGTGGACGTCGCCCAGGTTAGGAGTGCCGCTGAAAAGGCCTTGTTTGTCCATCCCCTTGTTTTGTTGCGGGAAAGCGAGGTCTCTGAGGAAGTTGTTCGTTCAATATTCGAGAGCGAATTCAAGGATTTGAAAACGAAGGCTTTCGAATACTTCTTGCAGATTTTCTCCGAGCGCCACAGCCGTGATGAAGCCGAGAGAATAGCCCGCATCGCAGTCAGCCTGATTGAACCGCTAACCAAGAAGCAAGAGGAAAAAGTGAAGCAAACAATAGAGGAGCTTCTACGATGAAGATAGAAATTGTCCAACTGGAAAATATCCGCTCTCACGTAAAGTCAACAGTTCCCTTCGCAAGAGGATTCAACTGCCTCGTCGGCGGTCTAGGCTGCGGAAAATCCAGCATTCTATACGCCATAGACTTCGCTCTGTTCGGAGAACCCATCGGCAGAAGCTATGACTACTTACTACGCGAAGACGCAGACAACGGAAAAGTCACGGCTCAATTTTTTCAAAACGGAAAAAGCTACAAGATATCTCGGGGGCTGAAAAGGCGCGGAAAAGGAATAAGCCAAGACTTTGACGAGCTGAAACTCTTCGAAGACGAAAACCTAATAGCAAGCGTGAAAAGCGACGCGGTGGCTGAACAGCTCAAGGCAGTGACGGGGTTGGACAAAGAGCTTTTCCGTGAGATAGTATGGGTCAGGCAAGAACACTTGAAGGAGCTTCTGGACGCCACGCCGAGAGAGAGACAAAAACGCTTAGACGAACTGTTTGGATTGTCGGACTACGAAGCGGCATGGAGCAACTTGGCAGGCTATCAGCGGGAGTACGAAGGAGAGAGAAGAGCATACGAAAAGGACCCCGACGTCGTTGGAATGGAAAAACTAAACACCGAATACAACAGAACAGTTGAAGAGTTCTCGCTCATCGAAATCGAGTTGCAAGAAACAGCCAAAGGGCTGAATGAATCCAAAAAATCCCTGGAAGAGGCTGACTTGAAACTTAGAAAGCTGGAGGAGGTAAAGCTCCTACTTGAAGAGCTCAAACGAAAGGAAACGCAGGCGCTTGCCAACTTAACAAACGTAGAAGATTCGTCAGCGTCTTTAGCTGAGAAAATCGAAGAAAAGAAAACTACCATTGAGAATCTGAAACAGCGCTCGAACACTATGGAAATGCAGATAGAGTCTTACAGAGCTGATCTTAAGGAGAATGGAATTTCGCCAGACCAGCCGATTGAAGCCTTGAGGCGGCATTTGACAACTTTTGACGACCAAATCTCCAGCTTAAAGGGCGAGCAGGAGGCGGTCCTCAGAGGCATACGGGAAGACCAGAAAAGGAGTTCTCAGCTGTCCGCTGAGAACCGCTGTCCGCTGTGCCTACAACCGTTAACTGAGGAATACAAAGACGGCTTAATGCAAAGGATTCAAGAAGAAGACAGCGAAAGACAAAGAACGGTGAGTCAACTCCAGCGCGATATTGAGGAGGCGCAGCGAATAAAGAACAAGGCAAACGTTATCTTATCAGACTTGCAGATGCTTACTCCGAGGATTGAAGAGTTAAAAACTCGCATAGACGCGGAATCTCAGGCCTTGGCTGAACTTTCAAAAGAATTCGAGGAAAAACAGAGGCTAGAGAAGGAGATACGAATGCAACTGGAAACTGTGCGAGGTGAAATCAGCAGGTTGGACGTGTCCGAGCTGGAAGCCGCTAGAAATCGAAGGGAACAAGCCTTCAGACAATATTACATGCTAGATTCTGAGTTGCGGACCAAAGAAAATCGCAAGAAGGAACTGGTTAAGCGTTTGGACGAGACAAAAGAGAGGGTTGACCAAGCCCAGCGAAAGATTGAGCGGATGGAGAGGATAGTGAAGGTCATCGAGATTATCGGTGGCATACGCGACGCTTACAGAAGCATTCAGCCCAAGCTGCGAGGCGAATTTGTGAGAGTCCTAAGAAACTTCATTCAGCAAGTTCTTGACAGCCTGATGGGTGAAGAAGGTCCCCTAATAAATGTTTTAATCGACGAGACTTATACGCCCTACGTTAAAACTGAAAGCGGTGTCGAGAGGGAAGTTTCAAACCTGTCCGGTGGAGAACGAACACTGCTCGCCTTTGCGTATCGCCTCGGACTGGGTCAGTTAATCATGCAGTCCAGGACCGGCCACGGGTTAAGCATGCTGCTGCTCGACGAGCCAACAGAAAGCCTCGGAAGGGAAGACGGCTCAATAGACCGCCTGGCGGAGGCAATCTCACGCTTCAAAGCCATAGAACAAATAATAGCGGTCACACACAGCGAAGCCTTTGCCGAAAAAGCCGAACACGTAATAAGGCTTGAGAAGGAAGCGGGCATAAGCAAAGTTTCAGTTGAGAAATAGCTAAGGGAAATCAGAGATTCCTTTGTTTAATCCTAACGTACACAGCCAATGCAACGTAGATTGCAGCTGATACAGCCCATAAGCCAACGACGCTCTGAACCACTATAGCAGAAGCTAGGCCGAAGACTCCCCAAAAAACTAAGGCGGCGAGTGGCAATGGGATCGCGATTGCTAGAATAGTTAACAGTTGTATGAGTGTCTGGTTGTGAATTATTCGCTTAGGTTTACGAACCCACGCTTCTGCTTCTGCCTCTCTAGCCAAACTCACCCAACCTTAAACGTCCGCTCTTCCGCCGCCCCAATGGAAAAAGCAGATAGCAATCGCCACACTTAAGATTGCCGGCATCAACCTCATTATCCATAACTTCCAGGCTACGTCCAAATTTTATCCCTCCTTTTTATTATGCTGGAATTAACCTTGGACGCAACTAAAAGGCTAATTCCAACTGTTAACTAATGTTGCACCATGTACTTAAATAACTTATGAATTCAAAAACAGAATTATAAATCCAGTTTCAAAGCGAATACTAATCAACAATGGGATAACAGAGGACAAGTCGAGTCTCATAAATCAAATCCTTCCTTTAACCTAACTGTGAAAAGCAAACGCTGCATCATAACCTAACCTAATCTTTTCCCGCAATCGTCAGTTGAGTAATCTTAACAGTCGGCGAGTAGTTCCGCTCGCTGTTTCTCAAGTCGTTGCCTATAATTTCTATTCCATCCTTTAGAAGCTCGTAGAAATCTGCAGAAACAACCGCTCCTTTAATTGGCTTAGTAAGTTCGCCCTTCTCTACGAGATATCCGTGGCTTATTGTAGCGTTCAAGTTTCCGCTCACTGGGTTTGAAAGCCATTCCCCAATAGTTTCTTCTATGAATATTCCCCTTTTGGTTTCGCGAATAATTTCCTCGGGGCTAGCTCCTCCAATTTTCAAGATTAGGTTGTTCGGCAGGGGTTGCGGGTTCATCCAATAATAGGGTCTTTGAGCGTTTCCGGTTGACTCCACATTGTCTTTTAAGGCGGTGTATGTATCGTAGAGATAGTTTTTGAGAATACCATCCTCAAGAACTGGTGTCTTTTGGGTCGGATGCCCTTCGTCGTCGAAAGGTTTTGTTCGCCAACATCCACGTATTGTCCCATCATCAACAACACTGATGTTTTCCTGGGCTATTCGAGTTCCGAGCTTGTTTGAAAGTGGAGACCTACCTTTTTGAACCCAGTCTGCGTTTATCGGGCCGCTCAACAGCACTCCAAGGATGTTCGCAAAAATTTGATTTCTTATGATTGCGGACGTTTTTCTGCTTGAAATAGGCTTAGCCTCCAAAAATTTCACGGCTTTTTCCGCAGCCTTAACAGCCAAATCTTCGAACCTCATTTCCCTCCAAAATCTCGCCTCTTGGTGTTCGTTCCCCGTGCTCTCCATTCCAGCTTCTTCAGCCTTGGTTCTCATCCAAACCTCTATGTTGGTTTCCTTTCTTTCACAACCTTCGTTGTAGTTGTTTGCCATCGAAATGTTTGAGGTCGAAATCGTTAAAATTCCACGGGTCGGCTTAACCCTCTTGTCATAGCTTTTCATCAGGTTCATTGCTGAAAGTAAGGTTTCAACAATTTCTCGGTAATCTAAGGTTTCCAAGGTGCCGTCGCAATATCCTTCAACAGGTGCCTTTCCGAATCTCTTGTTCATGTGTTTCCAGTGGGGGTCTTCAGGCGCAACCCTTGCTATTTTAACAGCCTTGGCCGCGGCCTCACCGATTTCACTTTCATCCAGAATTGAGGTGGAGTACATTGCGATTTTTTTGCCTAAGGCAACTCTTAAGCTCATTCCTAAAGACTCAACTGTCTTGAAATTTTCAATTTCATTGGCGAATTCGACTCGAACAGTATTTGTCTTTTGTATGTAGGTTTCCGCCTCGGTTGCGTTCATGCTCAGAGCTTTTTTTACGGCTAGTTCAGCTAATTCCATTCTTTCACCTTCCCCCGACTGTCATTTGACGAACTCTGACGTGGGGACCTCCAAAACCAACTGGAACTGTTTGCCCGCTTTTTCCACAGCCGCCAAAAACATTTGTTCTTAGCTCGAAGTCTTTCCCAACAGCGTCAACCGTTTTCAGTGTTTCAAGAATCAAACCGCTTATGACCACGCCTCTAACGGTTTCAGCTAATTCTCCGTTTCTTATAACCTTGGAAGGGCCAACGCCGAAGGTGAAGGTTCCCATGCCGACTTCAACCTCTCCTCCTGTCATTCCCTTTCCTCTAACGCATATTCCAAAGTCTATGCCCTCAATTAGCTCTTCAAACTCGTGGTCTTTGGGCTGCATGTAGTAGTTCGTCTGCCTGACTATTGGTATGTTTTCAAAATTCTGGGCTCTCCCGTTGCCAGTTGACTCGGCACCAAATTGCGAAGCTGAGTCTCTGTTGTGAATGTAGCTTTTTAGAAGTCCGTTTTCAACTATCACTGTTTTTTCTTTCTTGATTCCCTCATCGTCAAAGGGACAGAAGTATCCTCTTTCAACCACTCCTTCGTCGATTATAGTTACAACTTCGCTTGCTAATTGAATGTCGACCTTGTTGTGTAGTACAGATTCACCCGTAGAAACGAGATCTCCTTCAGACGCATGCCCAAAGGCTTCGTGTAACAGAAGCCCAACGACTTCTGGATCAACAACCACTGGATATGTTCCAGGTGGTGGAGTTTTGGAGCTGGCAGCCTCAACTGCAAGTTTAGATAGATCTGCCGTGAAGGAGTTCCAGTCTTTGGATTTTATGAACTCAAAGCCTGCGCACATGGATTCACTGTAGGGAGCCCTCTCCATAACTCCATTAACCCTTGCAACACTATCATGCATAAGACCCGTCTGCGCTGTTTCAACACCGACATCTGCTCCTTCAGACGACTTGAACAATCTAAAGTCCTTAGACAATCCAAGCACTGTTACTGCGCTGTTTATTTTGTCGCTAATCCAAGCGGCTTTGTTCGCGTCTAAGGCTATTGAAACTTTCTCTTCTGGAGGAACGTCTACAGGGTCGGTTTTTATGGAAAGTTTGACGTCAGCCTCGTTGATTCTGGCCTCTTTAAAAGCTTGTTCCTTGCCTCTGATGGATTTGGCGGCTTTAAAGGCGTTATCCAAAGTTTTTTCAAGGCAGTTGGGGGTTAGATCGCTTGTGGAGGCGTAGCCTACACCCTCTTTTATGGCAACTCTTACGCCTAGACCGCTGAGCCTCCTTGAAGAATAGCTTTTCAGCGCCTTGTTCTCAACGGTTACTAACTCATAATCGTGACACTGATAACGAGCATCAGCATACGACGCTCCGATTTTAACGGCCTTATCAAGAATTCTCTCCAGCACATGCTCCTTCTCTTCACATTCTTCCAAGTTTCTCGCCTCTGAAGAGGGTGTCTGAGTCAGGAGAGCTACATAAGCTTAACTTATAAAACAGCGTTCAGTTAAAGGCGGAAAAGGGCATTCAGATGCGTGGTAGAACAAGAAAACTGGCTCTGACAGAAGGTGTAACAGCCGGAGTTCTCTTCGGAACTGGAGCCATCTTCACGAGATTTCTGAAAAACCTAGACGCATTTTCCATAGCCTTCTGGCGTTTGATAATCGCCAGCATAGCCCTCGCTATGGCATTGTTTATTGTTGGAAAATCCTTCAAATTTAACCTTGCAAAAAAGAATCTGAAGGAGCTTTTCGTCCTCAGCTTTTTCCTCGGCTTGCACTTCGTATTCTTCACATCCGCGGTAAAGGACACAACAATCCTAAACGCAACAGTCCTCGTCAACACAACACCGATCTTTTCCATGTTCATATCCAGCTTCCTCTTCAAGCTCAGACCATCCCGCCTCGCAATTGTGGGCTTAGCAGTATCATTCATTGGCGTTTGCTTGATTGCCTACGCTGAAACCACAACGGCAAACGCAAACGCTCCATCAGAAAGCGTTTCTCCAAGCCTAAAGGGCGATTTAGAAGCTGTTCTAGCCGCCTTGCTTATAGCCTTTTATCTTAATTATGGCAGGAAAATAAGAAATCAGATGGATATGCCTTTCACGATGTTCCCGATTTATGTGCTGGCAGCAATCTTTGCAGGAATTCTGGGCCTAGTGGCTGCAAGCAAAACTTTAGCATTGCCAGCTAAATCGGAAATCATCCTTCCACTAGCGGGCTTAGGCGTTCTGCCAACCGCAATAGCCCACACGCTATACTTTTCTTCCTTGTCGAATCTAAAATCCTTCGAAACTGCAACTATGGCTTTGCTTGAACCCATCGGCGCAACAGTTTTGGGCATAGTTCTGTTTCAAGAGATACCCGCATACCCGTTTGCCTTCGGCGCCGTTTTGATTTTGCTAGGAATACTCTTTATCTTCAAGCAGAAGAACTGAAACAACCCAAGCTTGACGAAACAAATAAAAAAGATAAGCGGTATTAGTGTGATAAAACGAGTTGAGACGATGACCGTTAACGAGAAGATGTTAAAGGCTGTTAGGTCAGCTGCAGCTTACTTAGAAAATTCAATGACAGCTCTAAGCAAAAAAGACGATGCCTCATTCGCCAGGAGCATCTGGCATGTCGTGGCAGAACTGGAATACGCCCTCTTCCTGTTCTCCATAACGTTCCTAAACGAAAGCGACCTGTCGAGGTGGAAACCAAACCCCGAGCTTAGAAAAATCGAAGTTGACCCAATGTTGGTCGAGGCGAAGAATTTGCTGGATGAGGCTGAAAGGTCTCTTGTGAACGAAAGGTTGCCAGACGCTTACAAGAGCGTCTACAACGCAAGACATTACATGCTCAAGGTTCAGGAAGACATTTCCAAAAAGAGACGCGAGACGCTCAAAAAGAAATAGCGCCTATTCTTCTTTAACGATTTTCTTCTCTTTAACCCTCAAAGAGCTTTCTTCGCCGCCAATCACCCTGAAATAATCCTTCAGTTCGCTTTTGTGCAGGAACTTTCTCAGAAGCACCCGCAGAAATTTTTTGGAAACGGCTTTTTCTTCACCCTTTACAGTTATGGAGTCTGTCGCCGTGTCAATTTCGGCTTTCGTCTTTTCTTTCAGGAATTCGGCTAATTCCTTAATCACTTCATCGCCTTCACTCTTAAGTTCCGATATATTGATCTTTATCTCGGCCATATGTGTTCACCTTATTTTCGAACCATTATAACTCTTACTTGGTCGCACGCGTCTTCGCATGCGTCTGCAATCATTTCTATGGCTTCGAAGAGCTGGCTCACCAAAACTGCTATACCGGCTTTAGGCAGTTCTTCTTTCCCGAGAAATCTTCTGGCTTTTTCGTGTATACCGTCGACCTTTTCTTCCTCTCGTTCCACGACATCTGCGGCTTGGAGGGCTTCTTCGGGTTTCGTCATCATTCTATTTACACACCCTTGAAGGGAAACTGCACATTCTTTAACACTCTTAACCATCTCTATGAATTCGTCCTTAATTGGTTTGGGCACGTGTTCCATTGGTATGGCACCTAGAATGCGTGTAGATTCCCTGCTCCAGTCTGCAACCATGTCTACCCTTTTGACAAGATCCATCAAGTCTACCCTGTCCACTGGTGAAAGTTCTCCCTTTGATATTTCGTCCATGACCTTTCTTCGTAGCGCATCTGCCTCTCTTTCGCTGCTCGCTACTCTTTCAACACATTTTTGCATTTCTTTTTCGTCTTTTTTTATGGCCGCCCTTATTGCCTTTTCCAAGTCTTCAACTATCCCCGTTGTTAAAGCTAAGTGTCGCTGTATAGTTGCTAACGCTCTTGTTTCCCTTCTCTTTTCAAACCACTTTATCAACTCACTCAACGGCTATTTCCTCCTTTAGTCCTACATCTGGATACATGAATACGTGGGCTTTTTCGGGCGGGAAACTGGTGGTCACTTTTTCGCCTATGTTAAACCATTCTCCAGTCATGGAAGGCTTAACAATCACAACTGAATCCTGATTCTCAAGTCTGACATCATACCTTATGTTTGTTCCCTCGAAGGTTACCCTTTCTATTGTGCCTAACATAGCGTTTTTATTCTCCCTTATCCCCTTTTCGACAACGAACGTCTCTGGTCTTACGGCCAAAAGCGCTCTTTCACCCCTTTTCACACCCTTATCAACCGCTTGGACCTTTACCCCGCCACGGAGCTCTATCATTGCCATTTTACCACTTATGCCTGAAACATATCCTTCTAGAAAGTTTGATTCTCCAATAAAATGTGCTACGAATATGTTCTTGGGGTTCATATAAAGCTCTTCTGGAGTTCCAACCTGCAGAACCTTTCCCTTCTTCATAAGGGCGATTCTGTCCGAAATCGCCATGGCTTCGGATTGGTCGTGTGTTACGTGCATAGCCGTTAAGCCTAGATCCATCACCATTCTTCTTATCTCATATCTGAGCTCGTTCCTAACCTTTGCGTCTAACTGTCCCAGCGGTTCGTCTAGAAGCAGTAGTTTGGCTCCTGCAGCTAGGGCTCTTGCCACAGCGATTCTCTGCATCATTCCTCCGCTTAACTCGCTTGGAAAAGCGTCTAGACGTTCGTGTAGCCTAACCATCTCAAGCACCTCGTGCCCTATCGTCTCCGCCTTTTTCGTGTCGAAACCTTTCACCTTCGGACCATAAGTTACATTGTCCCAAGCGTTCATGTGTGGAAACAAGGCAAAAGTCTGGAAGACAAACCCTATATCTCTGTCTTCCGGCGGAACATCATTAACAAGCCTGTCTCCGATGTAGATTTCACCTTCATCCGGCGGAATTAGCCCAGCAATAAGCCTCAGCAAGGTTGTTTTTCCACACCCACTCGGACCGAGCAGAGAGAAATACTCCTTATCATAAATGTGAAGGCTCACGCTGTCAACGGCTACAATTTTTCCAAACTTTTTTGTAACGTTGACTATGCGGACATCAGGCGTCTTTTTTCGCCTCCCTCAGGTTTATGCGAGCACGGAAGGATGCACCGGATTTTAGCGATATATTAAACATGCTAGTATATCCCCCTTCCCCTCACAACAGACCTCAGTACCAACAGAATCACGAAGGAGAGCAGTATTAGAAGACCGCAGCCCAACCCCAGAGTGGCTGTCGGAACTCCTTCATTAACCCAGTTAACCAACAAAACTGGAGCAGTAACAAGTCTGCTAACAACCATCGTGGCGCCAGTCTCGCTTACGCTTCTTGTAAACACCATGACTGCGCCTGAGAGCATAGAATATTTCGTTAGGGGAAAAATTACAGTCCTGAACACAGAGAAGGGTTTTGCCCCTAGCGTTCTCGCAGCGTCTTCTAATTCCGTGCTTATTCTCTCAATAGCAGCCGCCATGGACCTTACAAAATAGGGATAAGTGATAGCCAAGTGTGCAAAAATGAGCAACCAGATTTCAGGTATGAATGCGAAGTTTTCCTTCCAGAATATAGCTAGAGAGACTCCCAAAGCGACCGAGGGAACAATCAACGGAATGTTGACAAGCACATCCAATATCGCCGAGGGCAATTTTCCAAGCTTTCTCCTCGCAACGACAATCGCCATAGGCAAACCAATAGCCATATTAAGTAACGTGACAAGCGCTCCTAGAGAATACGTCAAAAAAATGCTCTGCCAATACTCCCCCCAAATCCCTGCTCCAACCAAAGCCTGAGAAAATGTACCTGAAAAAATGGCTCCCACAGCAGGAAGTGCAACGAAAAGAGATGGAATGAACACCAAAACAAAGAATATTAGGAGCGTTAAACCATTTCTTGAGGATTCAACCTTGGACGAGCTTAACTTTCTTTCTGCAGTAGGCCAAACTTTTCTGATAGGCAATTTCAGCCGAGGACCAAGCAGCCTAATCAATATAAAGACTAGGCTGGAAAGCGCTATCAAGATGAAGCTAACGAAGACCAACGGGCCGTCTTGGCTGAGATAATTCCTGACGAATATTGGTCCGTTGACGAATGCCCCCGCAACCATCATTGTTGCTCCTGTTTCCGAGATGGACCTCGCAAAAGCTAGAACAAAGGAAGCCAGCAATGATGGTTTCAGTATTGAAAATGTGACAGTCCTGGCTGCCGTGAAGGGCGCTGCCCCTAGAGTCCTAGCTGCTTGTTCATATTCTATTTTATAATCGAGCAGTGCCCCAACCATCACCCTAACCACCACGGGATACGAAAACGCGAAATGAAGCAGTATAACAAGAACCCAGCCCGGCGACACTAAACTGCTTCCGAAAAGCGAAGAAATGCCTTGTTGCGTGTCGCTCCAGAATAGGCGCAATGAATAACCAAGAGTAGCTGTTGGTATTATGAATGGGATGTCTGAAAATGTGTCCAAGACGCTTAGCCATCTGGACTGTCCTCTAGCAATGAGCCAAGCCATGGGCAAACCTGTTAAAATATCTACTGTCGAAACGAGAATGGCGACGAGGAATGATGCGGAGATAGCTGAAGTTGCTGTTGCAAGGGTTGCTCCGCTTGTCCACGCAAAGCCTTCTATTCTGCTAAAACTTGTGAAATTGGCTGACAGAGTGTCACCGACATAGTATAAGTAACGATATGCAGGTCCATCAGTTACCTCAAGGCAATAATGGACCACCCAAGTGCTATTGTTTAGTTGTATTGCCCCTAACTGCTTCGTGACGAACGTTCCAATTAAACTCCAGCTCCCATCGTCATAGGCTCTGCAATAAACATGAATCACCACGGAGTCGGTCGAGTCCATTTGCACGATGGGGCAATTCCATACTCCCACCTCCACGCTCTTTGTTAAATTTTTCTTATCGACGAGGGCAACACATGTTCCATTCGTGATTTCTTGTTCTGTGCCGTTTTCCATCCTTTTCCAAACACGAATTCCGTAGTTATAAACAGTGTTTACGTTGTTTAACACAGACGTTGAATTAATGCTGGAAGAAGGTGGGGTCTCAACGTCGCACCTTGACGTGTTTAAATCGTTAACCTTCCAGAAAGTGGAATGCATATATCTTGTCTCAATTCTCTCGGGTTCTGCGAATACTTGACCCATGGCGTTCCATCTTATGATTATGCCTAAAATTGGCGGAAGCAGAATTAACACGAAAAAAATGATTATTGAAATTGCGTAGATGGAGTTTTTTATCGCTGTCCTCGATGAAAGTTTGTCTAGTGCTTCAGCAATTTTAGGTTTAGGCAAAGTGTTATCTCCGCCTGCATTCAGCTTCTATAATCTCAATGCGGCTTTCCCTTTTTCACTTGTGCTCTCCATTCATAAATTTTCCGATGAGTTGGTGTCAGTTCGCCCGTCGAGTCATATCACCGCTTAAGCTCTATTGACTCTCTACCTCATCATCCAAGAAGAAATGAGGCACGACAAGACTTAAGACTTTTGCGCCGTAAACTAATAGGCTGACAGAGCTAAAGGGTAAAATCATGGATGTTTTAGATGCCATTAAGGGCAGGAGAAGCATAAGAGCCTTCAAACGTGAGGACGTTCCGGCAGAAATCGTTAAAAGGCTTATTGACGCGGCGCGGTGGGCGCCATCTGCCGGAAACATTCAGCCCTGGGAGTTCATAATTGTCCGAAAACCGGAAATCAAGAGAAGACTTGCTGAAGCCGCTCTGGATGAAATGTTAATTGAAGAAGCTCCCGTCGTGATTGTGGTTTGTGCAAACGAGAATCGCTCCTTTGAAGGCTACGGTATGCGAGGCAAAACCCTGTATTGTATACAAGACACAGCCGCCGCCATTCAAAACATTCATTTAGCTGCCTACTCACTTGGTTTAGGCACATGCTGGATTGGCGCCTTCAGAGAAGAGGAGGCAAGGGAAATCCTAAAAATTCCCCCTGGAACAAGACCAGTAGCCATAATTCCCGTCGGTTATCCAGCTGAGGCTCCTCCGCCACCAAGCAGAAGACCAATAAATGACATGGTTCATTATGAAACCCTTTAGGTGGGATTTTCATGAAGATGCGTAGTTATTATCTAGGCGAACTCACGTGGCCAGACGTAAAGGAATTCTTGGCAGTGCACGATGTGGCTGTTGTGCCAGTCGGAAGTTGTGAGCAGCACGGTCCCCACCTGCCCATCGACACCGACGCATACGATGCCCTTTGGCTTTCGTTGAAGGCTGCCGAAAAAGCTCAATGCGCCCTTGTGGCACCACCAATATATTATGGAGTTTCTTCACATCACATGGACTTTCCAGGAACAGTCACTCTCAGTCCGCACACCCTAGAGCAACTGGCCTACGACGTGGCTTCTTCCCTGATAAAACATGGATTCAAGAAAATACTTTTCGAAAACGGACACGGCGGAAACACGCCGGCTCTTGAAGCGGCAGCCCAGAGAATCAAGGCAGACACTAACATATTTGTTGCTGTTGACACCGTCAGCCTCATACCAGACTTCATCGAAAAATTCATCGAAACGTCTTATGACGCACACGCCGGAGAATTTGAAACTTCTACAACCCTAGCAAACCGAGAAAAATTCGTGGTTAAAGAGAGAATTAGAAAAGCAGGGATTAAGCTCCCAGAATCAAAGTACACAAAGATAGGATTGAAGGAGACTGGACCGAGAGTTTCTTGGGGTTTTCGAACAAAAGAAATAAGCGAAACAGGCGTCATAGGCGACCCAACCAAAGCTTCAAAAGAGAAGGGCGAAGCCGCTTGGAAGTTAGCCATCGAGAGACTCGCAGACTTGCTGACAGAGCTTGACAAGATGAAGTTTTAATAGCCTGCATTCACGTTATATTTGTGAGGTTAATCATTGAGATACGCCGTGATTGCTGACGCCTACGAGAAAATCGAAGCCACAACCAAAAGACTGGAAATGACAGACCTCCTAGTTGACCTTCTCAAGAACACACCAAAAGAAATCATCGACAAAGTCGTATACCTAACTCAAGGCAGAATATACCCCGACTTTGTTAGTCTCGAGATAGGTGTAGCGGAGAAACTTGCGATAAAAGCTCTCGCCAGAGCCTCCGGGAGCGGGGAAAGCGTAATCGAAGAAGACTTGAAGAAAACAGGAGACATAGGCGAAACAGCCCGGAATTTTATAGCGGACAAAAGGCAAGCCACATTTTTCCAGCGGCCCTTAACCGTTTCAAAAGTTTACGAGATCCTAGACAAAATGGCTAGGGCTTCAGGCTCCGGCGCTGTGGACCTTAAAACTGCCCTTTTGGCTGGGCTTTTGGCTGACGCAACTCCAAAAGAAGCTAAATATACAATGCGAACTGTGACAGGAAACTTGCGTTTGGGAATCGCTGACATGACGGTTCTAGACGCTTTAGCCATAGCTTACGGCGGCGGAAAAGAAGCCCGCGAGCTCATAGAGCGCGCTTACAACATTTCCTCAGACCTCGGAAGAGTCGCAAAAACCGTGGCTGAGAAAGGATTGAGAGGAATCAAGAAGTTTCAGGTTTTGATAGGTGAGCCCATAAGGCCGATGCTAGCCGAGCGGCTTTCCTCACCCGAGGAAATCCTAGAAAAGCTCGGCGGAAAATGTATAGCCGAATACAAATACGATGGCGAAAGAATACAAATCCACAAGAAAGGCGACGAAGTTTTTCTATTTTCAAGGCGTCTAGAAAACATTTCCAGTCAATACCCAGACGCCATCAAACTCATCCAAAAAAATGTGCAAGCAAAAGACACCATTCTAGAAGCCGAGTGCGTCGCCATAGACACCGACACGGGCGAAATGAGACCGTTCCAAGAACTAATGCACCGCAGACGCAAGTACGAAATCGAAAAAGCCATCGAAGAATACCCTGTCTCTCTTTTTATGTTCGACGCATTATACATCGATGGCGAAGACCTGACCTTGGAGCCCTATCCCAACAGGAGAAATGCGCTTGAAAAGGCAATGGAAGAAAGCGACAGAGTGAAAATTGCCAGACACATAATCACAAGCGACGCGAAAGAACTGGAGAATTTCTTCTTAGAAGCTATAGAAAACGGTTGCGAAGGCCTAGTCTGCAAATCCGTGGCAGAGGACTCAGTTTATCAAGCTGGAGCCAGAGGCTGGCTCTGGATAAAGTACAAGCGAGACTACAAGAGCGAAATGACAGACACAGTGGACTTGGTGGCCGTCGGAGCCTTCCACGGCAGAGGAAAAAGGGCTGGAACCTACGGAGCACTGCTTTTGGCAGCATACAACTCAGAGAGAGATGTCTTCGAGACCGTAACAAAATGCGGCACGGGGTTCACGGACGAGGATTTGGCAAAGCTGCCAAAAATGTTGCAGAAGCATAAGATCACTCACAAGCATCCGAGGGTGCAATCAATAATAGAGGCGGAAGTGTGGTTTGAACCGGTTGTCGTAATCGAGATTCTCGGCGCCGAAATAACACTAAGCCCTATTCATGTATGCGCTATGGACGCGATCCGCAAAGGAAGCGGCTTGGCGATTAGGTTTCCACGCTTTACCGGAAATTATAGGCTTGACAAGGCGGCTGAAGACGCAACAACAGTGGAAGAAATCATCGAAATGTATAAGAGTCAACTGAAAAAGGTAGCAGAGTGAATTCTCTTCTGGTAATTTGGTGCAAATACTATTGCTTTATGTTGGAGAAATGAATTCCGTGACATTTATGTAAACGAATCCTTCAGCCTCGTGGCATCCTATCCGAAAGAGAAGAGGATATCCAGATTCCTGTTTCTCAATCACTACCCCGCCACTAGGATACATTATGGGGCCCACTTCTACAGTTTCTCCGTGAAGTATTTTATCTCTTCCCCAACTTTCTTCTTGTGGCACAAGTCCTGTATATGGTATCACCAACACTTCCGTGGCATTTCCCCCAGCAGCTGTAATGTAAAAACTTAATTGTTCTATTTTTATCGAGTTATTCTTTGGATCGAGAGGTGTGGCTAAAGCAAAAGCTTCCGAAAAGCTGAAGTATTTGTCAGCGGGCTCTTTGGGAGATCGCTGCGGAATTCTTTGGTACAAAGCTGCTAAAGTGACTATAATAACCATGGCAGTAACATACAACAAGATTCCTACAGTTTTGTTCCATTTTCTTTTCGTCTTTTTTCTCACCTTCATTTCTTTAGCCATCATGCCCATCTCTACAGTCGACATCGTTGGTTTCTACTAAGAAATTCAAATTAAAGGCTTCAAATAAAGGTTATTCTCAGTCATTCTATGATGGCTGTGGAAGGGGGAATGCGATAACTTTTAAAAATACCGCGTCTCTTTGGATAGTGATGGCGTATGCAGAGGAATTGGACAGGAAAAAACGTTGACTTGGCATCACTGACCACTCACATAGGAGATTTCTTCAAGGTGAACGATTTCGAGGCAGTCAAGGGGGAAATACCGACTGGTTATCAAATTTTTGCTGGAGACTCTTTGAAATTTAAAATACATGGACACGTGAGTGTAACTGTTGAAGGAACACCAGACAATTTTACTGTAAAATTTGAACAATCCAAGAGCAAAAAGAAACGCGATTTCCCTCATCCCATGTTCTTAGAACAAATGATATTAGGTGGAGGTCTTATCTTGAGGAGACTAAAATCAGAAGAAGCCTGGCTAAAGTTGGAGAAAGAGTTTTGGAGACACGTGGAAAACGCTGTGCTATCGCTAAGTGATTCTGCGAAACCCCTGTAAACTCGTCTGAATAAAGGGTCTTAGAAACTGTTTTTGATTTTGGTCTCTTAAGAGAAGAGATTTCGAGGGAAAACAACTTTATTTGGCTGATAGCATAGTACTTGTGAGGTCTGCACCATGCACAGGGGTGGTATTTTCAAAGCTCTTACACTGATTCTGTTGATAGTTGTGATTGGAACTAAATGTGATAGAAGTGCAGTGGCGACCCCCGCCACCATAGTGGTTCCAAGCCAAGGTTATGAAACTATACAAAAAGCCATAAACGCGGCAAATCTAGGAGACATCATAAGGGTAACTGCTGGAACGTACTACGAGAACCTTCTCGTAAACAAGTCTGTTTCCATTATTGGCGAAAATCCTGCAACCACCATCATTGATGGTGGCGGTTTGGGAACCGTTGTTACCATACCGTCGACTAACGTTATAATTAATGGGTTCACAGTTCAAAATGGAAAGAGAGAGCTTCCTTATAGCGGTATATCCATCTATAATTGCAATTTAGCTGTAATTAATAACACCATATTAAAGGAAAATTACAACGGTTTGCAACTAATTAATTCTAGTAGTAGCGAAATCTTTAACAACATGATTACGAACAATTCGTACGCTGGCATAAAAATCTCTGAGGGCAACAATAACGTTTTCTTCGAAAACACCATCAAGGATAACTTTATTGGCTTATGGTCCTCAGGCTCTTCGTCAAACACTTTTTACCATAACAACTTCGTAAATAACACAAGTCAATTATACATTTTTGCCTCGTCGACGACATGGGATAACGGCGTCGAGGGCAACTACTGGAGCGATTATATAGGTTTAGATACGGATTTGGACGGTGTGGGAAATTCGCCGTTCGCTGGGGATCATTATCCCTTAATGGGCATGTTTACGAATTTCACTGTTCAATACGAATCGCAAGCATACTTTTTGTCCATCATTTGTAACTCCACAATCTCAAACTTCCAGTTTGACAAGTCAAATGGAAAGATAAGTTTCGATATCTTAGGACCAAATGGTACCGTAGGCTTCTGTAGAATAGCTACGCCCACAACCCTTATTCAAAGTAAATACGATGTTTCAGTAGGGGATAACCTTTATCCATTTGTTAGAAATTGGACGGTTTCAACCTACATTTATGGTTACCTTTTGTATCTACATACGGGTGTACCACAAAAAGTGACAGTGGCGCTAGACCTTCCGAAAAGTGAACTGCCACCGCTATTGGTTCCCACATTGGTTGCAACGGTTTTAACAGCGACGGCGTTAACCCTAATTATTTTTGTGAAAAGAAAAAGAAAAACAAGATAAAATGAGAGCTTTTGCCACATCCTAAGGAGTTATTGTGAATAATGTGGAAACTTCTGGACAGTAGGGTACCCCGCCGGCTGTGGGCAGATCAGTATAGGCATTAGCATAGGCGAAAGCAACACCGACGAAAGCCCACCCCGGAATTTGAACAGAAATCATAAAAATCTGCGATGTGCCAGGCCTTATTATGAAGTCGTGCAACACGATACGCCCGATAGGCATACCACACTCGTCATAGGCCACAACCGTAAACGTTACGGTCCTATGCGTAAAAGCAATGTTTTCCGCGGTAAGATTAAAGTAAATATTTTCACCTCTAGCAAAAAAAGTCTTCGCCGCTCCTTTTTCATCCACTGTCCTAACCTCTAGATTTTCTATTATCCAACCAACCCTAAAGGTGAGCGTGTCAGTGGCAATTTTTCCCACAACTTCGACGCTAGCAAAGACAGTGTATATTCCAAAGGTGGCATTGGATGCCAGCCTAAAACTAACCATAGTTATCCCATACTGGTCGGTTGCGCCACTTCTGTCATCAATCATCTCACCAGTTGGATCTCTCACTTCAAATGCTACAAACTTGTATTCCATAGGTTCACAGTTGTAATGCACCTCTCCGTACAGAATTACTTCCTCCTGAGGAGCGAAGGCATCGCTGCACTCATTTGGGCCTCTGCCACTGTATGGCTCAGGCTGCTGTGTAAAAACATCTAGGAAAGGCCCAGACACGTTGAAGGTTAGTGTGTCGCTGGCGTTTTGCTCTGAAACCGAAGCGGACGCCACTGCCGTCCACGTTCCAAAAAGATTCGGCAAGCATTCTGCATATAAGGTGAAGTTTATTTTTGCCAGTCCATTTTCATCAGTCATGGCGCTTCTGTAAATTACAGCCTCGCCCATGGCGTCCCTAACTTCAAAGCTCACGGGTTTGTATATGACCGGTTCATTATCGTACGTGAGCAGAGCTGTCAATTCCACGACTTCTCCAGGCACAAAATCTCCGCTGGGCTGGTTTCGTCCTTGCCCTCCCCTCTGATTATAGAGGTCTATCGCTAGTTCGCCTGGGTCTGGGACAACCATTATTAATTTTGATGCGGTATCTTCTGCTCCTTCGTTGTCGGTAACGGTCAGAGTCACAGTGTAGTTCCCTTCGGCTTCGTACACTTTGTTCGTGACCATGCTTGTGCCGTTGGTGTTATCGCCGAAGTCCCACTCGTAGCTTATGACGTATCCGTTGTCAGATGTTGAGGCGGACGCGTCGAAGGTCACCGTGTCGTTCACGTAGGGGATAAGTGGCGTGTAGGTGAAGTCTGCATGAACACTTCCGGTGGACATCCATGTGTGTAATAGTGCGCAGTCTATCTGCCAAGAATCTTGATTTGTGTCGCTCGTTTCTGTCCCGCCCAGAAATCTGACTGTGAAGGTGCTTGATGTGAGATAGTCCGTGACTGAAGCATTATTCCAATTGGCTGCACTTAAATCATCAAAAACCAAGTGCCACGACGAACCTGTAACATTCCACACATAAACTTTAATGTCCTCTGCGCTCATTGTTCCAGTTTTTATGCATAATTCTTCATTTGTTCTCGTATAGTTCACATCTGTCCATTGAATCTCCAAGTCTAATTCATAATTTGTTTCCCAACTCCAAACGTGAATTAGTGAGCACTCAATATCCCAGCTGTCTTTATTCGTATCGCTTGACTCGGTACCACCTTTGAATCTTATTGTTAAGGTCGGAGAAGTCAAATAAGTTGAAATTGAAATATTGTTCCAAGTGTCAGATGTTAAGTCTGAAATTATATTTGTCCAAGAACCAGTCCAAACATCAACTTTTATGTCTTCAACTCCCCAATTTGTTGAGCCTGTGCGAATACATAAATATTCGTTTGTTTCGTCATAGTCTGTGGTTGTCCATTGAACTTCCAAATCTATTTCGTAATTTGTTGCTTCATATTCAACATACATGGCGTACCAGTACTTACCGAACGAACCAGAACCAGGACTGGTGGGCATAGGGTTGGTTTCGTTGGCATCAGACGGAGTACCTTGGTTCCATCTGCCTCTTTCTGACTGGAAATCTCCTGCGTTTCCAGAACTGGACGAATAATAGATACTGCCTCCACCGTGGCACCATCCAATCCACGTGACGGTATTCTTTTCCCAATTATAGTCGGGAACGTCTATCTCATTCCACCCCGTAGATACAGCGACATTGTATGCCTCGGTTCTCTTTTTGGCTCCAGTCGGGTCGGTTAATGAGCCCCCAGTGTATAAGGCGATTGCCACAGTTCCTGTGCCACTACAACGTATGTGAAGCTTTGTGACCTTCATGTTGTCAACGTTAGGAGACATCCCTCCCATGTACCGATAGGTTGAGTGGGACGCTGAGCTCGTAAAGGCACTAGAGGTAATTCCCCAGACATCTGTTCCACCAGTATTTTCCTCCGTTAAAGCGTCATGGAAAGAATCCGCATACTGCTGAGCAGTAAAGTTTCCGTCTGAACCTTTGTCTGCTGGGTCACTGCCATCTATGTTACTTGAATTGTTATCCACAAAGTTTTCAGCGTTGTTAACTGCTCCTCCATAATCACCCTCTGTCAAGGTATCATAAATTGAATCGTAATATTTTTGTGATATAAAGTTTGAGTGCGTTCCTTTGTTTGCAGGGTTACTGTTGTCCAAATTGCTTGTATCGAGGTCAACGTAGTCGTATTCTGGAGACTCCGTCGTCAAGTATTCATGCCATATGAGACTTTCTGCGGATAGGATGGGTGAGACTTGAACTACAATTAGCATAACGATGCTAAAGATGAGAAGGAAGCAAATGTGTATTGGTTTTCGCATGTTTAATCAGCTTTAATATAGAGTGAAGTTGACACTTCGGGGCAGTATGGGACCCCGCCCGACCATGGCCAAGTGGTGTAGGCGTTAACATGGGCAGACGCTGTCCCTACCAGAACCCAGTGCGGAATCAATGTGTTAAATACTACATTGTACTCATGGGTGCCTGGCGGGACCTCCAGAGAGATGTCTGCTACGCCAATCGCTTGGTTCCTTTCATCGTGTACGCTCACTGTTAAGGTTGCGTTTTTCGTGGTAAATGCTATGTTTTTTACGTTTACGCTAAAGTATATCTGTTCGCCTTCAGTGAAGATGCTTTTGGGTTCACCGTATTGGTCCACTGTTTCTATGCTTATTACCTCTATTATCCAGCCCATTATGAAGGTTAGCGTGTCATTAGCTGTTTTTTCAGATATAGAGACTGACGCGAGCACCGTGTAAACTCCAAAAGTTGCATTAGCAGCAAACCTAAATTCTATAGACGCTATTCCGTTTGAGCTTGTATTGCTGGTTCTGGGGAGGATCACTACGCCGTCTGGATCTGTTACCGTGAATGTTACCTCTTTGTTCACGGCGGGTTCATAGTTGTATGTAACTTCGGCATACAGGATGACTTTGCTTTGTGGTTCAAATGCGTCGCTTGGCTGGTTGGGTCCTCTGCCGCTGTATGGCTCTGGTTGCTGTGTGTAGACGTCTATCTCAAGCTTGTAGAGTAGGACCCTTACGACGTGGTATGTGGAGTTTTCTAGAAAATCATTGTCTCTGACCGTAAGAGTCACGTTATAGTCTCCAGGTGCTGTGAAAGTGTGAGTTGCGATCGGGTCTGCTTCATCAACAATCGGCGAACCGTCGCTGAAATTCCACCTATACAATATGATAGTACCGTTTATGTCGTAGCTTTTTGAGGCGTTGAATGTTGCTGGCTGATTATAAATTGGTTCTGGTGGACTCCATTCGAAAATCGCGACCGGGTACACTAGAGGAACAGGAGTCCATGGATACATGAGGGGGTACCAGTCTACTTGCAGATGCGGTATCAGCGTGTCGCCTACTCCGTCGCCGGCAACTCTGTCTTCTCCCCACCTTCCCACGCCACTGCCGTTGTCAACGCCTATCTCAGCATAGTCGCTCCAGTAGTTGCCTTTTGCTCCGGGGCATACGTTTGTGTCCCAGATATTTGCTGTTACTGGTGCATCGTAGTGCGCTACTTGGTTTGTGTTGTTTATGAAGTTGTTGTAGTAGAATTGGTTTTGGCTGCAGTTCCAAATGTAGACCCCGTATTTGTTATTGACTACATTGTTGCCTACAATTGTTGAGTTGAAGCTGTATGAGAGGCGGAGGGCGTACTCCGTATTGTTTTCTATCTTGTTAAGGTACATTCTAGTGAAGTTAGTATATTCGAGTAGTACAGCGTACTTGCTTCTTATAATGGTGTTTTTGGTCATGTTGTTGTGGTGGGAGCGAGCGTAAAAGTTGATGCCATAATAGCTTGAGGAGTTTATGAAGTTTTCTTCCACTACGTTGTAGTTTGAGTCATACAGCCTTATTCCATAGGTGTTGCGTTCCAACGTGTTATTCGTGATGAAGCATCTTGAAGAGCGAGAGTAGAATATCCCGTCGTTGCAGCCAGTTATAGTATTGTCTGTGATGTTAATGTTGGTGAAGTATTGTTCTAGGGGAGGCTCACAATATACACCTTTATAGGATGACGTTGGACCTCTAATTGTGAAGCTGGTGATTTTAACATTGCTTATATTAACGTCCACAACTCTAATTGGGGTTGCCGCCCCCGTTATTATAGATTCGCGGTTAGTTCCCATCAACGTCACTGACTTGTTAACGCATACGTATTCAGGGTATGTTCCTGGAGCGACTACAATTGTGTCGCCTGGGCTGGCGGCGTTTATGGCTGCTTGAATAGTTAGATAGTTTTCTGGGACCCGAATAATGCCAGGTTCAGCTGTTGACGTGTTAATGGTTGGCCCAAACATATTAAGTGTTAAAAGTATTACGATGAGAATCGTGCTGGCAGTTTTATTCAAAGCCGGTACCCTCTCCTTTCTCAATGAATAATGAACATTTCTGATATAAATGATTTATCGAAGTATTCTCTATTTGGCAATATTTAGGTTATGACAAGTTTGTCTGAATGGAAGTTTTTCAAGCATGTTCGAAAGTGTTTGGTTCTAAGATTATGGCAGAAAGAAAAATGGGAGGTTGCAAGACGATTTGCTATAGTTTTATGGGATAGTGGCGGGGATTCGACGTTTACGAGACCAAACCTTTTTTGTTATGAGAGCAAACGCTGTAGTGGTTAAGAGGAGTAGCAGAAGCATAAACGCTGTAAATTCTGGAAGGACTGTTACTGTCCCTTTTTGTAGATTAGGTATATCTGCTACGACTAGCTCATTGAAGAGGACGCAGTACGCTATATTTATGTCGCTCACTCCCACCGCTTTGGAGCGGAATTTGATTGTGAAGAGGTCTCCATCGCCGTTTGCATACCCGTATAGGAGTCCACATGTTACTTCTGGTAGCCGATCAGGTTCTGGGGTTTTTACTAGAAAAATTGTGCTTCCAAAGCTTTTCAAGAAGGGCCCTTCAACCACATCGGCCTCGGTTCCGGTCTCTAGCTCCAACACATCAGGGTCCCAAGTGATATTTAGAAGATACTGAGTCATTGTGGGCGCATTTGTGATGTTAATGATAACTGTGAATGACTGGTTGGGTTGGAGAACGGTTAGGGAGGGTGGGTTCACCGCTACGGTCGATATTGCGGCATCAACTGTTCCTGCTCTTGCCAAAAATATGCATAAAAGAAACGTGCAGGTCAGCAATAGTGTTTTCTTTCCCATTTGTTTCACCTTAATGCCATAATTGTGACACATGATATTTAGAACTTTCGTTGCTGGATTTGGAACAGACAAAAATCAAGAACTTGAAATAAGCTGGGTTAGCGTATAGCCTGCAGTTTTGAGTTTAAGGACCTAGGCCCTTGTAGCATTGTATCCAGAGCGCTAAGTCTTTGCCGTCAACAACTCCATCGCATTCGAAAAATTGTGGAGGAAAACTGCCACCAAGATCGCCCAAGTACATAGTCTCAGAAGAAGCCAAGCCCTTGTAGCAGTGGATGAAGAGGGCCAAGTCGAAGCCGTCAACCTTTCCGTCGCATGCGAAGAACGTGGGGACATAGCTAACTGGACCTCCAAGATCGCCAACTGTTGTTATGAGTATCCAGCCGTTGGTGCAATTATTGTCTTTTGTGTCTGTTTCGCCTGGAACAGTGCCTGCCACAGCACTTATAGCGTAATCGCCCTTAGCAAAACCAGAAGTGTTCCAAAAGAAGGTGATGACGGTAGAGGCGCCGCTTACCAGAGTGATGTCCTGCGATGCAATATAGGTAGCATTAACGTAGACGGTGACATTGAAGGTTTCTACATAGTTGCCAACGTCCATGGCGGTTACGCTGATGAGTGAAGTGTACCCTTGTCCGATGATAGGTCTGGAAGTGAGGCTCCTAATCGCTACGTCGTGTTCCAAACTTAAAACAAAAACCTGGCCGTCTACAAGCAGGTTATCTTTTGTGTCTGTTTCGCCTGGAACAGTGCCTGCCACAGCACTTATAGCGTAATCGCCCTTAGCAAAACCAGAAGTGTTCCAAAAAAGGGTGATTGTTGTGGAGTTTCGGCTTGCTAAGGTGACGCTTGTAATTGTTGCGATTATTGTTGCGTTGGCGTAAGCAGTGATGTTGAAGGTTTCAGCGTTTATACCATAATTTAATATTGTGATGTTTACGTCCAGCTTGTAGCCTTGTCCAACTACCGTTTTGGATGTTGTGATGTTGGTTATTCCAATGTCGAATGGACCACCGTAAGGCTTCATAAGAGGATAGTTGTCTTGAATGTTCTCACTAAGGACGCGCGGTGTATCGCCTATTCCGTCACTTCCGGTGATGTTCTGATAGGGACCACGATACAAGTCCGCGCCACCGCAGTCGCTCCAATAGTTTCCGCCAGATGGATAGCCGTCATCCCAAGCATTCACTGAGTTATAGGTGCTGGCTTGGTTTGTGTTACTCACGAAGCTGTTATGGTAAATGGAGTTGTTTGAAGAATCCCGGAGTCGGATTCCAAAATAGTTGTTTGTTATGTTATTTTTGGTTATTGTTGAACTTGTTGTATAAGCCAGCAGTATGCCCTGTCCGTTGTTTGTTAGGTTTAGGTTTTGGATGGTTATGCGTGTGCAGTTTGCAAGGGCGATGTAACCAGCATCAGACGGAACTTCCTTGTCTTGCTTATTAATCAAGTAGTAGATGGGTTTGCCGTCGGCAGTGTTTGAAAAATCCACATCATTCAGAAAATGTGTAAGAGTCAGACCCCAAACTTCGAAGTTGTACTTGTTGTAGGCCATGACATTGCCTCTAAGCGTATTGTTCGAAGAATCGATGAGCCTGATACCATTATTGTTTGCTGTTACAGTATTTCCAATCACATTGCAGTTTAAAGAACTATCTAGGATGATACCGTAATAGCGGTTTGCTGTTAGGTTGTTTTCACTTATGCTGTTACAGTTTGAAGAAGAATAGACGTATATGCCATAATCGTTGCTTGTCACGTTGTTTCTACTTATGTTGTTATAGGAAGAACGCGTGAGCAAAATGCCAGTCCCTCTGTTTAATGTCATTTTGTTTCCGCTTATACTATTGTTTGAAGAATCCGTGAACTCGATACCATTATCGTTTGCCGTAATAGTGTTTTCAGTTATACTGCTGTTTGAAGAGAAGTTAAAATAGATACCGTAGAAAAAGCCTTTGATGTTTGTGTTTTTTATTGTCACGTTGCTTATGCTTCGTAGGCTAAAGCCCTTTCCACTTCCACCGCCTTGAACAGTATACGTATTTCCATCAACTATGATGTTGCTCCTCTCAACCACAACGGAATCGTAGGCGTTGCCAGTAAAGGTGTAAGTTACGTTGTCAACACTCGAAATAGGCGCTGTAGGTGGGTCGACACGCCCATCTGCCCTAATGTAAATGGTTTCGCTCGCTTTAACTGGCTGAATGTCAAATGTCAAAATTACCATGCCTATTAAAAGTGGTATGAGCACCATTCCAGAAACTGTTCTCTTTGACATTTCTCTCCTCTCCTAATTCTATAGTATTTGCCAGCAATATTGTTTGTGGAGAATGCTTCTATAGTATTGCTATTAACAAAACTAATAAAATTTATTCCCTTTCAAAAATAGTTTTAAACTTCATGATAAGACATGGTAACATCCTGCAACTTGTAAGAGGTAAGGGCGCCTGTGGCTTTAAGTTCAAGGCCCCAGTCCTCTGTAGCATTGGATGAACAGGGCTAAGTCGTAGCCGTCAACCTTTCCGTCGTAGGCGAAGAACGTCGGGACGTAGTTTACTGGACCGCCAAGGTCGCCCAGGTACATGGCTTCTGGTGGGGCTAGTCCTCTGTAGCATTGGATGAATAGGGCTAAGTCGTAGCCGTCCACTTTTCCGTCGTAAGCGAAGAATGTTGGGACATAACCAACTGGGCCGCCAAGGTCGCCCAGGATGTAAACTTCGAATGTTGTGGAGTTGAATGTTGATTCTCCAAGGTATCTTGTGGCTACGTACACTGTGCAGTTGCCGTAGGGAGTCTTCCTCGGCAATGAGAGTGTCAAGTTGAAGTTCCCAGTTTCGTTTGTTTCAAACTCGTTGAATCCTTGCGCGGATTGGCTTGATCCTCCTGAACCTACTATTTGGAATGTTGCGTTTACCTCGCTGCAGTATGGTGTGCCTGCGAGTTTTGGCCAGTCGGTGTAGGCGTTGGCGTAGACGGTTGTTGTTCCAAGAACGGCGTCTGCGGGTATTGGTATGCTGATTGGGCCGAAGGTTGGGTTTGACCTTGGGGAGATTGTGGTTTGAATTGCTGCGCATCCGAAGGGTGTGTTGTCAGCATAGTAAGTGTTAATTGTCATGAGCGCTTCGCGTGGTTCAATGTCGAGGTTTGCTACACTTATTTTGAAGCAGGCCAATGTTCCTCTTTGAAAACTGAATTGGAGATTGCCGTTTTGGTCGCACGGGGCTACATACTCGATGAACACGTATGGCGTTTCTGGAGGAGGATTGCCTGTTGACAGTGTTCGTATTGTTAGTAGCTGGTCTTTTGAGGTTTGTATTTGTATGCCTACTAAGCCATCTGTAACTAGCACTTCGTCAAGGGTTAGATTCCCATAAACCTGAACCGTGTCTTTCGCGTAGTATTTTTGCTTGTCAGTCTTTACGGTTATGTTTAATGCCGGGTTAGCTTGAATGGGTGCTATTCTAATTATGATTAGTAAGGAAGTTAATAATAATAAAAAAAGGGGGGGTGTGTGGATTTTCAAGGGTTTGCTCACGGCGTCTTGAGTATTATGAATATTGTTGTGCCTTCTCGGCACATTGGTACGCCGCCAGAATTTGGCCATGTGGTGAACACGTTGACGTAGAGGTGTCCTGTGCCGACAAATGCCCAACGTGGGATAGTTATCATGTAGCCGACTGCCACGCCGTCTTCTGGGTCAACGTCAAAGCCGCCTCCTGCCCAGCCTATTGGTACGCCGCACTCGTCGCAGGCAACTATCGTCAGCAACACGTGTTTGCTGGTCATTGATATGCTCTTGAGGTCAACGTCAATGGTCAAGAACTCGCCTTTGTACAGTGGCGAGCCGGTGACTATTATGTCTCTGATGGATACTATCCAGCCGTACCTGAAGCAGACTTTGTCCATGACTACTACTTCTGCGATGTCGGTTGTGGCCACAATGCACCAGTCGCCGAAGTCCTGTTCGGCCTCACAGTTCTCCCATGGGATTCTGAAGGCCGTGGTTGCGATACCACTTGCATCTGTGAAGGCTGTTCTGAAGTCCGCTGCATAACCGAACGGATTTATCATTTGGAAGGCCACTGGTTTGTGTTCGACTGGCTCTTCGTTGTAGGTTACTTTGGCGTACACTGTTACTTCTTCCTGCGGACCGAAGGCGTCGCTCCAGCCAAGCGGGTACGGGTAGCAGTTGCCCTGTTCGTCCATTCCTGGACCAGTGCCGCCTTTCTCTGTGTACACGTCGATTTTTGGTCCAACAATTGGCGTTACTTGCATTATCGTGTGTTTGTGACTGGCTGTCGTACGGTAGTCGGGGTGTGTTGGCGGTATTGGGTCTGGTGCTGTAACGGTCAGCGTAATTCCTGCGAGGCCTGGCGAATCACAGTGGAACGAAGTAGTCTTACCGTATAGGGTTAATTCGATGGTGCCGTCGTTGCCGAAGTCGATCTCCCATTTCCATTCGGTTATTGGGCATGTGTGTCCTGGGGATGGCATTGTGTCGTAGCCGTCTGTTGAGGTGGACCCGTCTAGTGGCACGTCAGCGCATACATCGACGAAGGCTCCTTGTGCTGGTTCTTTTATGTCGGCTGTTGGCGGTGTTGGTGTTGGATATGGCTGTTCCACTGTGCCGTCGACGGGGTCACATGGAACAACTTCCAGTTCCTTCAGTAGGATGGCTCGCGTCAAGTGGATCGTGGCGTTGCCGGGTGCTTTGCAGTGGAATTTTATCTGGAACAAGGTGCCTGAGCCGCTTGCATACGGAGGCGCCATTAGGAGAGCCTCTGTCACTTCTGGTAGTCGATCTGGTTCTGGGGTTTTTACTATGTAGACTGTTCCGCCAGCAGTCCTCAGGAAAGGTCCTTGGACAACGTCAGCTTCTGTTCCAGTCTGCAGCTCCAACAGGTCTGGGTCCCATGTGATTTCGATGATGTACTGGGTGATGTCTGGCGCGCCTACGATGCTCACGTTTACTAGAAAGTTGCTGCATGGTGTCTTTTTGATGTAGTGCTGTCCGTTTTCGAAGACTATTTCTATTGTTGTTGGCGAGGCTTTGACTGCCACTAGTGGCATTGCCGCTAGCATCACTGATATGGCGATTGCGAGGCTTAGTAGGGTTTTTCCTTTCATTTTTCATTCCTCCATGACTTTGAGTTTAGTAGCTCTTGGGTCCTTTGCCTCTGATGGCTGCAAGGAAGAGGGCTAAGTCGGTGCCGTCTACCTTTCCGTCGTAATTGAAGTATACTGGTGTCGCGTTGTATGGTGGTGGCAGCCACCAAGCTGGACCGCCAAGGTCGCCGGGCACAACTGGGAGTGGGGATACCACTTCTGCGAGCGGACGTGTGGCGGGGTCTAACTTGTTGTCTCCGGGCGAGGCATCAGAGACTCCAGTCGAAGTTATGATAGTGACTCTGATGTCGTATGTCAGAGTACCCTCTCCTGGTATATTCCAGGCACCGCCACCGTTTTCCACGTTAGACCACCAACCCTGCGCAGGTATCCAGAACAACTCATATTTAGGACCGAGTTTCGGCACGCCGTTGACCCACACTGTGTACGACAAGTTGAAGTACTCTGGATTAATGCTGGGGTTGCTGACGAATACAGCCATCGTCCAAGAGCCTCCTGTTTGAGCGTATCCGTTTAAGGCTATGTCGCGTCTCACGAGGGCTGGGTCTTGCTTCCACAGGCACATCTCGCCTGCGAACATCAAGCCTGGGTAGATGCTCTGGTAGAACCATCCGTGCAGCCAGTTTCTCTCGTAGTGGCGGGCGGATGGCTGGCACGTCATGACTGTTGCCGCTTCGGCGTAGAATATGTCCATCAACTCCGTGTAGCACCTCTCTCTGAGGGCTGGGTCGGTTATGCCTATGCCTGTACGGATTAGGTCGAATTCGACATAGGTGTTGTTTATCCCTGTCACAGTTTCTAAGTTGTAGTTTGTGTAGGGGAATCCGTTGGTGGGACCCTTTCCGTAGTCGCCCCACGGGTGCCAGTTCATCTTACCCTTTCCGTAGTCGACGCACTGGAAGTAGCTGAAGTCTCCGTAGATGCTCATGAAGGGCATGACCCAGTTGTGGGGGTCTGGGAAGTCTGCCAGCCAACCCACAACGTAGCAGCCCAAGTTTCCTGAGTACATCTGTGTCAGGCCTGGCTTCCAGTCTAGTCCGATGTTGTCTACTGCGAACGTGCCGTGTGGACCTGGTATCTGGTTTTCAACCGCGAACTTGATCATTTCGCCTGGCACCTTTCTCGGGTCTGCGATTGGGAAGTACACTATGCGTACCCTGAAGCCTTGAGTCCAGGCTAGACCTGGAGTTTCGTCGCCGTTGGTTATGTCATTTGGGGTTGGGTCGTAACCGCCCCAAGCCATCTTGAAGTAGTATGTTGCCTCGGCGATGTTCTTGGTGTAGTGCATGAGCGAGTGCTTCGTGGCGTTGGCGTAGGCGATTCCGTAGATGATGGGGTTGTGCAGGTCTAAACCTTCGCCCAAGTAAACGTCTGCAATGTACTGCGAGGCGTTGTAGCATTTGATGAGGGCCAGCCTCATGTTTCTGTCGCTCAGCAGGGTCCTGTTAGCGACGCCTCCGAGGTAGTGCATGTAGTCCACTGGAGGAGTCTCAGCGAGGTAGTCGTAGCAGAAGAATACGGCGTCCCCGACCAGAGTTGGAAGGTCTTTCACGTAGCGCACCCTTCCAGCATTGACCGCAGCAACGAGCGAGGCGTCTACCGTGTTGAACCTCTCGATGGTGATCATGTCGGCTTGGGTGGCAGGGTCGTCCGACAAGAAGCGCATTATCCTGTCAGCCCACTCCAAGACAGTCTCATGAATGACTGTCGAGACTGCTCGAAGGAATCCAGGCTTATATTTTGTCTCTTGAAGCTTTCCCCACCAGTTGGCGAATTTCTTTATTCTCCAGTAGCCTGTCAAAGGATCCACGTAGTCTAGGTAGTAGGGACCATTACCACAGGGCGCCACCGTCTTTGGCACAACAGTCGCCCCATGGAAGAAGAGGGGTCCGGGCGTCTTGGGGTTGTTGTAGGCGATCCAGCTCAAGTAGCCTTCAAGTCCAGGCGTCGCGTGCCAGCTGGCGTTCCAGTTCTTTCCCCCGAGGGGGTCTTCTGGTAGGTTGATTGTCCAGTTGGCGCACAGAATGCTTCCCCATGACTGGCATAGGATCTGCTGGAATGGTACATAGGGCGAGACGAGGTTAAACCATACATGAGTCTCATTGCTCTCTACGGCGTCATCTATCCACCTGCCCAGCATTGCTGTCTGGTCAGGATCTGTTGGAACCCAGTACTTGTACTTTGGTATGTTCCACGTTCCGTCTCTGGTGCCGAACGAACCGGTCAAGGGCTCGAAGAACATCCATTGTGGACCGCCGGCGTGGTCCATTGCCATGCCCCTCTCGAAAGAGTATTCCGCGTCGTACGGTGTAACGGGGTTCGTTTGGCCTGGGTCTTGCCATTTAACGTTTGGTCTTATGTGGAAGTACCACGTCTTGTCAATCCACAGTGGTTTAAGCGTCAATGTACATACGCCACCAGCTTCTTCCACCTTAGCAATTTCGTAATCAAGGTCTTCAGTCGCACTCATAGTCGTGTTGTAGACCCAAGTCATAGTCACTGCTTTGCCCGCAACAAGTGTGGTGTCGTAGAGAGTTAAAGTGTAACTAATGCCCTTGCGTGTCCAAGTGCTTCCATTAACTGGAACTATACCTGAGGTGTTTGTATACACGTGTGGGTGTGGATCCAATGGCTCTATCCCGTTGCCTGGGTTCACACCGTAGCCTGGCCACCAATCTGCAAGCTCTGAGACGTACTTGTTGAGCTGGTCAAAGTCGAAGTCGCATAAGGCCTGATAAATGTTGAAGATGATCTCGGCGCTCGCGGTGTCGTAAGCCCACGCGGGGTCTGCAGTTTCAGGACCGCCCAACGTTAGAAATGTAAATAGATCTTTGTTTGGAGGTTCAGCTGCATGCGCTGGAAGTATTGGAATTGTTAAGGACAACATTGCTGCTATTACTATTAGTGCTTTCCAGTTCATTTTCTCCTTTCTCCTAACTTTTTTCGCACGTAAATAATGGTCTGTTGGCATATTTAATCTTTATGGAATAATTCTCTAGTGGGCTGAGGTTACCATCGAAGATTGCATAGTTAAAGTTATAAATTCGCTATCCCACTGACTAAATCAGAAGGGAGAATCCTAATGGGCTTAGGAGCGTATATCATTAGAAGGTTGTTGCTTGTAATACCGACTATCATAGGAGTCACAATCCTCATCTTTGGAGTCACAATGATACTCAGCCCTGAAACAAGAGCTATGATCTATATAAGCGATATAAGACAAATGAGAGCTATACCAGACATAATTAGAATGTACGGCTTAGCCGATCCCCCACACGTACAATACTTCCGTTGGATGCAACAAGTCTTGACTGGCAACCTAGGCTGGGGCGTAACTGACAACGCCCCTGTACTAACATCTATCCTAAGGAGACTGCCAAGCACGATAGAAATTGTCTTACCCTCAATACCGATCATCATCCTCGTTGGGATATACTTCGGTGTCAAATCAGCTGTGCACCAAGACCGCCCGTTGGACCACATCACAAGATTCTGGGCCATATTCGGTTGGTCCCTCCCAACATTCTGGCTTGCCATAATGCTTCTGGCAATATTCTATGGCTGGTTAGGATGGTTCCCGCCGGGAGTCAATGGAATGCCCCTCGGAAGCCAGGCTGTCCAGTATGTCACCAGCGGCCAATGGACCAGATACACAGGATTATACACCATTGATGGCCTGCTAAACGGACAACCATGGATAACCGCAGATGCCCTAAAGCATTTGGTGCTTCCAACAATGAGCCTAACCATAATCCAAGTGGCACTCATCATAAGAGTGATGCGCTCAAGCATGCTGGAAACCCTCGGCAAAAACTACATAATCACAGCCAAGGCTAAAGGGCTAAAGAACAGCGAAGTCATAAACAGACACGCCAGAAGAAACGCCCTCATCCCCGTGGCAACCATAGCCGGAATGCTAACCGCTGGACTCTTGACAGGTGTGATTATAACCGAGACAATCTATAACATTGAAGGCTTGGGAAGATGGGCCGCCAAGGCGGCTACAGGCGGCTTTGGCGGGGGTACAGTTGACATCCCAGCAGTGCTAGGCTTCTCCATGTTCACATGCCTCGTATACGTATTTGCAAACCTAATAGTAGATGTACTATACGCCTACTTGGATCCGAGAATCAGGTTGGGATAACAGATGACCATTAGACATCGAATGGAAGAATACAGAAAATCAATGGCACCTCAGATAAAAGAGTTAAAGTTCACGCTTCGCAGAATAAAGAGAAGCCCCCTCTCCATAGTTGGTATAGTAATAATAATAGGCTTCTCATGTATAGCACTACTGGCACCAGTACTAGCACCGCCCGTATACACAGATCCAATGACAATCTGGAGGGACAGCTTCAAAAACGAACCAAGACCTCCAGGCTCACCCGTGTTGGCAACTGACATCGGCCTACTTGCCATGGAAAAAGGCTATACGGTGCACTTGTGGGGCACTGCAGCGGGCTCGTATGACATTTATTACGGATGCATCTGGGGAACTATAACAGCCTTTCGCATAGGCCTCGTTGTGACAGCAGTTGCATTAATAATTGGTTTAATCATAGGCATGATATCAGGCTACTACGGTGGAGTAGTCGACGAATTAATGATGCGATTCACCGATATCATTTTCGCCTTCCCAGGTCTGGTTCTGTGTATGGCACTAGTTGTGGCCTTGCCATTTAGCATAAGCTTAGACTTATCGCTTTTCGTTTTCGCAGCCATAATCTTCATAGGAGTAGCCGTCATAGGCACCTTCGTCCTAAAAATATCGGGAGGCTTAAGCGTACTGACCGGTTTTATATGCAGCGTTGTTTTTGTAATCTTGGACCTGTATGTACTCCATAGACCACCCCTCTGGGCTTATTCGATCCCGCTTACCAGATTAGATAAATCGCTAATAGCCCTAACAATAGTCGGGTGGCCAGGCTACGCAAGATTAATTCGAGGTGAAGTGCTAAGAATTAAGATTGAAGACTACGTCGAAGCATCAAAAGCCGTAGGATGCTCTGATTTAAGAATAATGTTTAGGCACATCCTTCCAAACTCTCTCTACCCAATCCTCATCACAGCTTCCCTAGACATAGGAGGAATAGTGCTATTGGCTGCAGCACTAAGCTTTCTAGGGTTGGGGGCCGATGCTGGATATGCAGACTGGGGACAAATGATAAGCTTTGCAAGAAACTTCGTGAGCGTAACAATGAAGTACTGGTACACGTTCTTCATACCTGGACTCTTTATATTTCTATTCGTCTTAGGGTGGAACCTACTCGGAGATGCCTTTAGAGACATCCTAGATCCAACATTGAGGAGAAGATAGCCAATGACAGAAGATATTATCAGCGTACAAGACCTTGAGCTGAGATTTCACACGTATGAAGGAGTAGTCGAAGCCCTAGACAAAGTGAATCTAGAAGTAAGGAAAGGAGAGATACTAGGGCTGGTCGGCGAAACAGGATGCGGAAAATCAGTGACAAGCCTCTCGATTCTTAACCTAGTGCCTACGCCTGGAAGGATAGAGGGTGGACGCATAATCTTTTACGCGCGTGAAAAACCCATAAGTCTACTCGAACAAAAAGACGCTTTCCTAAGACAGGTCAGAGGAAAAGACATCGCCATGATTTTCCAAGAGCCAAGGGCCTACCTCAACCCCGTGTATAGCGTCAAAGACCAGATCGGAGAAGTCCTAATGCTCCACAGAAGACAGGAAATGGCACAAATGGCACTCGAAGAAGTGGAAGCCATAATAGAGAAGAAAACGAAAATGAAAGAGGAAAAAGAAAAGAAAACAGGGAAAAAAGGAGAAAAACCAAAGAAAGCAAAACCTGGTTTCCTCCTCAATAACGAAAGAAAAATGTTGCGGAAAATGCTGAAAAACCCCAAATCATTCTCCCTGAAAATTATCTCAAGGATTCCATTTCTTAACAGGTATAAACGCAGAATAAAAAACGCCGTTCGCAAAGAAGTCGTTAGAATCCTAAGGGATATGGAGCTGCCAGACCCGGAAAGGGTAGCTGAAATGTACCCTCACGAACTCAGCGGAGGCATGGCCCAACGCGTAGTCATAGCTATGGCCCTCTCGTGCAATCCCACGATGCTAATAGCCGATGAACCCACAACAAACCTCGACGTGACAGTTCAGTTCCAAATCTTAAACCTGATAAGAAGACTTCAACAAAGATTTGGATCATCAATACTTTATATAACCCACGACCTAGGAGTCGTCGCTGAAATATGTGACCGCGTAGCAGTAATGTATGCCGGAGTTGTCTGCGAAGTCGCTGACGCCATAGAAATTTTCAAAAACCCATTCCACCCCTACACAAAGGCCCTTTTGGAATCCATTCCAAGGCCTGGAAAAGAGTT
>Ga0315308_1000128_pt1 | contig 39599 bp, 62 predicted proteins | sample TDP3_MG_FD_203078 | JGI IMG/M metagenome (GOLD analysis project Ga0315308, IMG submission 203078) | Freshwater sediment microbial communities from Lake Towuti, South Sulawesi, Indonesia - TDP3 | ecosystem: Environmental > Aquatic > Freshwater > Lake > Sediment | place: Indonesia: South Sulawesi...
CACCCCCGCCTGTCGCACCAGCTCCGCCTACACGAAGACCAAGGAGAGGACGATAGAAATGGCTGGAATTCTAAAAGAAGGACCTATACGTAAAGCACTACGAGGGAAAAGGTGGAGAGAGGGAAGGTTGCTAAAGCGGTCTTCTAATCCGGGAAATGGAGTGTCCAAGATATCAAGAAAGACCCTTGTGGACTTGATCCTAGACGAAGAGATGGCACATGTAGATTATACACAATTAGCCGCTAACCCCGTATTTAGTGAAGTACAGAAACAACAGATTCGAGGAATAGCCTCTGATGAGGATCGACATCACACGATATTAGCCAGTATTCTCCATGTGTTAGAGGCTGAGAGGAAAGTTGTCTGACGCGGAGTATGAGGTAGAGCAGGCACTTGAGCATATGCAGCGGGCTCACGAAAAATCAGCCACTCTTCCACCTGGACTTCGCATGTTGATTTGGCGTGAAAGGTGCAGAGTAGAAAACGTACTATGGTACGTAAAAAGGAGAAAATAAAGTGCTTGAAGAAGGACCAATACGAAAACGTCTTGGGTTCATAAAACGTAGCTTTCTTTCAAGTCCACAAACTATCGAACCATGGGTTAAAGAGGCCATGCAAATAACGGGATTAGATGAGAGGGAGACACGTCGGTTTCTTCAGGATGTAGGAAAGTTTCCTTTCCTCTATATCATTTATGATGTACACGGGACAGTTATAGACTGGAACTCAATGCCATCTGAAGAGGCCATTAGGCACTGGGCAGCTAGAGCTTTCGCCAAATTCCCTGAGGCGCATTCTGTAAAAATCTTTCAAGGAACCATAAACATTGTGGAGAAAATATAATGTTTGAAGAAGGACCGATACGAAAACTATTGAAAGAGAGAGGATTTTTGAAGCATAGTTTCTTTTCTCAGGCAGCCATTTATCCGCCTGTTGACCGAGAATTAGAGGCTAAACGTGAAGCTAAAAGGAGAGAGTGGATAGCAAAGGGCTATCCGGAAGGATTAATTGAACATGCTCTAGTCCTTGCGGACAGCTGGATATCCTCTCTAGCAGACAGATTTAGTGCAGGCAAGCCTGAGGTGCGTGAAGCTATAATTAGGGGCTCGTATGATAAGGCTTTAAGTGTAGGTGAGAATTGGATTCAGGCAATGATGAAATAAGGTAGCGGTAATAGATGGGGTTATGGCGAGGAACTATTGAGTATACGCCTGTTCTGACGGGCAAGAGAGTATGGCAAATTATAGAGGTTGAAGCTACAACACGCGAGCAGGCAACAGAAAAAGCTATTCTTAAAGCAGGCATCGGGCCGATACGTAGACAACTCACACAGGTTAAAGTTGACATAGGTTCCGTTTCTTCTCAGTATTCTGGAGTCACCCAATCACCTGTTAAGAAAAAGTTTGAAGTAGTCTATCTCGACTCTGCTGGAAGAAAGCATACGGAGCAAATCGAAGATGACGTAACATTCTACCAAAGAGTTAGACGAGAAGGTTTATCAGTAATCAGTATTCATGAAATAACTTCTCACCATTCTAGCTCAGTCAATTTAGAACCTAATCAAGAGAAACGGCGATGTGGTGAAGAATTAGCGGAATGGCTAAGGGATAAGGGATTATCACTTTCAGATGTGGGGAATATTATTAGTAGAATCCCAAATTTCTTAAGTACAACCTTCGCATTTGATGAACATGGCATGATTGTTGATTATGACCAATACTATGAGATGGCGGATACCGTAAGATCACTTCATGGGAGAGCAATTTGGCAACGACTTCGCAAAATAGGGGCTGTAGATAGGGTCTTAATTTTTAATAATGTGGGTCCTAATTGCCTGGAATATTATGGTACAATATCTCCATATATCTAGTGAAATCTTACTTCTGTCGCCTTAGAATTTCTATTATTTTGTCAACTTCTTCCTTTTTTCTTTCCTTAAGAAGTCTTGCAACTTTGATTGTATCTCTCACGTCTCGGCTGTTGGTCTCTTTCAAGATTTGTTCTGCAATGTATAAACCTAAATTTTCACTTATGCCCTCTTGCTCTTTTAACACGTTCACGACAACTTCATAGAATTCATCTTCAGTGTAGTCTCGGAATCTCAATGGTAGAAATCTACTCATAAGTTCCCTGGGAAGACGTGAAATATCATTTGCCGAAGCAAAGACCCATGTTTTCAATCGAAGTGTTCGATGCCTACGATATTTAGTTTCTCTAATGTAACCCTTATGCATTAAGCTGAGAAGGGCTGCCAAATTTTCCGTATCATCAATTTTGTCAAGTTCATCTATAACTAGATATTTTGGGCGCTCGTTGAATAGAACTTCGAATAATCCTGCTTTGGTTAAGCTACTTCCTAGGATAAACGTGTTGTGAGGTAGTCTGACTAGCTCCTCGAGTATCAATGTTTTAGCAGACGCAACAGTCCCCCAAAGTAATACGTGAACTGGCTGGTCAGCTTTTAAGCTTCTTAGAAGGATATCCTTCTTGTCTTCATGTCCTGTAACGATTCTAAATATGTCTTCTGGGATATCTTCTGTCACAACTTCTTGGGTGAATGAACCTTCATAGTCTGCCAACGCTTTTTCTATGGCTGCGAGGTTAAAGGCTCGGTATGCACAGTACTTGTTCGACCTGAATGATACTTTTAATATCCTTCGTGTGACCAAGCTGTTAAGAGTTCTCGGGTCGGCGTATACGTCACTCCATGCAAATCCGTCATATTCAGTTTTTGGCGTGTGTGTTTTTTCCCATTCAACTACGGTTTCTAGAAGTTTTTTCATGCTACCGTCTGTGTCATGAGAAAGTAGAGTTAAAGCGGCTGTGTAGGCTTCTGAGGTTTGCTGTTGCTCCATGCTCATTCAATTCAGAATACCCTATCTCCCTCTATATGTTTTGCGCAACATAAGCAGTTAATTTATAAGTGTGAATTCATGGAACAATATTCAAAGGTGTTTGGAATGGGACGAAGTCTTGATGAAATGGTTTCAACAGGACAAGCCAAAATGACGAGGAAAGCCTCACAAATGACGTCGAGCTATAACGCTGCGAAGTCCAGAATGAAGACAGGTTATGGTGCTACACCTTTCGGTCCCACACGAAAGGCAAACTACAACAGCGCCATCGACGCTGCGACACACCGCGTTGACCCGGAAAAGTGGGCTAGAAACTTCCGCGCTAAGATGTCTGAGTAACCAACTTTAAGCCTTTTTTCTCCTTTCTCCCCTTTTTTGTTTCATTCTCTAGCGAATCACGCTTTCAGTTGGATAACTGTTGTTTCTGTTACCCTCTTCCATTTGTGGCTGCGTAAATCGAAAAGCCAAATTAGACCAGCTGACTCATGGAACATTCGTTGAAGATAGGCTGATGCAGCAGCACTTGCTTTTATTATGTCGTCACTGAAGTAGTCTGATAGTTTAATGTGAGTGTTTGATGGTATTTTTCTGGCGCCTTTACATGAGGCGTTTACAGATGCGTTGATTGTTCTGTCCTGTTCGATGGTGAGGCTTAACGGGTGAGCGTGACAGATAACCGGTCTCTTGTCGTATATCCGGCAGGTATTCTTTTCGGTCATGTGAATACAGGTTGCTGAATCAAGCTGAAAAACCCCGATTGTTTCTGGTCTAGGTCTGCTTCTTCCTTTTAATCCTATCGCCCACATTGGAAATATCTTATCTTCAGGAAAGAATTTAGTTTCGTCTGGTAATAGGAAAAGTCCTAATGTCCATTCTCCCATGTTAACGCGAAGGTTGCGGCAGCAAGATCCACATTGTAAGCATTCAAATTTTTTAGTAGTCACCTCCTTGGTTTTTCCACATTCGTAACAGTAGGTTGCGCTTTTCTTACTTCCATATTTCGTAGTTGCGTATGCCTGGTCTGCAACGTCTCCAACTTTTCGTCCACATTCACGGCATGGAAAGTTGCGGTTTCGGGGTGTCACCTTAACGAGTTCCACAACCAAACTCACTCTTCTTCACCTTCCACAATTTCTTCAAAACAATCACTTGGCTCTTCATAATCCCAACTTCTTGTGCAATGGTCACAGTCAATGCCTGCATTTCTACATTTGTCACCCTTATCGCAACATCCTCTCGTCATTTTTCCATCTCCTTTTCCTTTTTCCATCGTTCAACATCTTTCATAGTGGCTTTTTTGTGCCGAACTTTCGTTCTCTTTTGTGTCATGTCAAACCCTCACCCTTTATCCTCTTTCTTTTTCTAGTTTGCTTTCGCTGACTATCACGGTGCTTGTCAAGTTTCCCCAAATACCTATCCAATGGTTTTCTACCCATTATCTTCCGTCTCCCATTTTGCCCGAAACGCCTCACTCAACCAACCCCCTCTTCAATCTCATTGTATGGCGTAATCGTTTTCCACATGCGATACATTTCGGCATTTTAGATGGAGAACAAAGAACAAGCTCCGCAGTTTTTCGTAGTAAAATGTCATGTTTGTACTTATGAATGGAATTAAAACAATCCACGCAATAGTAGATATTTTTTTGTGTCATATCAAACCCTCACTCCATTTCACCCGTTTGCTTGTTGTGTGAATGATCAAAGAACCCGTCCTCATCCATTTCCCGCACAACTTTCCGTATGATTTCTTCCAAAGCAATTTCTTGTTCGTATGTTTCGAACCATTCGATGATACTTGGTTCTCCAGCTGTGTTCCCATTCATATACAGCAAATTTTTCCTTCATTTAGATTCCTCAAGTGATGTAGCATGTTATCAACTCACAGTAGTAGACTGACTAAGTATTTCGGGACTTTCTCGAGGTCGTTGTTGCTGAGTACGTCTTTAAGCTCTGCTTGAAGCTTCTCCTGAAGAACCCATCGGATAGTTCCATTCTCTTTGACAATCAAATAGGCGTCTACAAGCGGATTTACCACGTTAATAGAGAATAAGCCTGCAGCTCGCCCATGAAATTCTGATTGGCTACCATAGACGAAGTAGAAGGCTTCTTTAACAGTTGCTTTTTTTCTCTCGTGAATCCACCATGCCACTTTTTTCGCAGGTTCCGGTAATGCTTGAATCTTTGTCACTATTCTATTTATCACTTGGTTTTTCACGAGTTCTTTGATGCGCTGGTTTACGTCGACTTGAACCACTGGAATAGGGCTGGGACCTGATCTTAGGCGCTGATTAATTCGTTCGTCAACTTCGGCAACAGACATGCCAGGCATAATTGGAACCGCGCTAGGTGTGCTCGTAGTACGGGCTGCACCTATTTCTATCAGAAATGTCTCTATGGCTGCTCCAAAGGTTTTCAGAGGCTCAAGCTTCTTTAGCTCTGACTCAAGATTTGCCTTATCATCCTTCAAGGTGACTATTGTTTCGCGCATTTCTTCAATGTTCCATTCGTTTTTAATTTCTTCGAGTTTTGCCATTGCTTCAGCGAAGGCCTTCTGTCTAGCCTCTTCAACTTTCTGGTCAAATTCACGTTTTAATTCTTCAAACTTTTCTTTATAGACCAAATCTTCTCCCTCCTGTAACTGTGATGGATTATACTTCTGGACCTCTTCTGAGTCTGGCTCCAGTTCTCCCTTGGCCACTCTTATGGCTACTGGTTCAGGCAGCCAAAGAGGTCTAACATAAATAAGTTCTACTTTATTTCCGAGTTTTGCGTAAAAATGACCTAGCTTAAGTGTCATAATCTCGGTGGATGTTGGCTTTTCATTTTTTGGGAGAGGCAGTGCATCTAAAATTTCGTCTATTTCGTGAGGGTCCGGCTGCCTACCAAACAGCCTAACATCGAAACTTCTAAGGTGCTTCTTGTCGACACCACGTAGATCCTGTGCATCCAACCACAGCCAACCCTCAACAACACCCATCTCCCGCACGTATTTTTCAATAATCCACTTCACGGGCGAACCCCGATCTTGTGGAAGAAACTTCCAGACTTCAGGCACAACAACAATAACGCCTGAAAATTCTTCGTACACTTTCCGCATGAGACTAGCTATAAAGAGGTTCTGTAACTCGTCACTGAGGCCTTCTAGATCCTCAACGTACATGCCTGGCTCCGGTAATTCCAAGCGGTCCGCGAATCTGTCACGTAACTTTGCGAGTTGTGGTAAGACCTCTTCTAGATAAGCATCAAGCTTTGTGAAAACGTCCTTGGTAAACCCTCTAATTTTCGGGTCCTTGAGTTTGTCTTTTACGCGCTGATGGATTTCAGTGAGAAGTTTTGCAGGGTATGGGTTCTTGCAGACGTCAATAATGGCTGATCTAACACCTGGTTCTCGGTGAATCTTTTCTTCTAAAGTTGCTGATATTAGGCCTTCAAGTGATTTCCAGTGTGTTAAACCACGTTCATCAAAAAATAGTGGTAGTGGCTTGGCATTCTCGAACCCGAGCTCACCTCGTTTCGTACGAAATGTGATCGCTTTCAAGCCACTCGAGTAGGCGGCAGCTTCAACAAAAGTGGACTTACCAGAGTCTCGAGTAACCCCGAAAGCGGCAACATGACGCTTCGGAATACCAACTGGTTCCCCTGTGGGAACCTTGTATAGAACGCCTTGGATCTCTCGTGTCTGCTGAATCATTTTATATCCACACTATTATCCATACATAGAATACCCCAAGGATGAACTGCGTCTCTGGCGATTTCCTTTATTTCAAAATGTGTTTCTACTTCACCTAGGATTGCGGCAAGTTTTGTTCGTGCCTTTTGAGCAATTGTTTCGTTTCGACAAATAGCATAAAAACTGGAGTCTTTGAAGACCACCCAAATAGTTTCACTTATTTCAGAGTCACCCACAAGTAGCAATATGGCCCGCAATGAATGAAAATCATCTTTTAGTCGTTCTCTTCCATTTTGAGTTAACTCGAATTTCTTTTCCGTCTGACTTATGTATCCTTCTTTTATGAGTTTCCAGAGTTTTGAATAGATACTTCCTGGAGAAAAGCGAATTCCAATTTCAGATTGAAGAAATTCGATAATCTGAAGAGCTGTTTTAGGTTCTGTAGTCAATGAGTGCAGCAATAGAGCTTTTATGTTACCTCTTCCTATGTCGTATGAGACATTCAAGTTGAGACCTCAGTCTTCTCTTCGAACAAATGCTCCATCTTATTCTGCGCGCATGATTCGCACTTGCCAGGCCAGTCTAAGCACGTATGTTCATTGGCGCAGTTTACCCTAATTGGCTTATATGGAGCCACAGTCGCTGGCGGAGTATACCTTAATCCGAAAAACTTCAATGTTTGATCCACTATTTCCTCATCCACTTGTCCTATAACATGTAGCTCAGGATGGGCAGGATCACCTAGTATGATTTCAATTCTAACCTTCTTGTCCAAGTTTATTCCTCAGAATCAGACTCTTAAGTAGATAGATATATATAACTTTTCGGTTAATTAAGTTTTAAAGGTAATGGGGAAGAGAATTGAGTGAGTTACTATGTCCTAGATGTGGCCAAATTTCTATGGAAATTGAGGTCTTTAGAATTGCTATGCTAATGATATTAATCTTTAATCGAGACTATAAAAGACTTAAGCAGTTTCAGAAATTAACCAATGAGCAACTGGTCGAATTCCATAAGCAATGGAGGAAATTAAAGACAAGTGAGGTCTAGTAAATGAGCAAAACGGGTAAAGGAATTTGGGTTGACGGCAACCTATCAGAAGAGGAGCTAAATAAATTTCAAAGTGTTCTACGCGAAGCCGTTCTACGGGCGAAACAAGGCTTAACAACCACCTATAAAGATGAGAAATTGACATTTGAGGCCTCTCCACATCCTAACGGAACTCTTTTAGTGAAGTATGGATGGAACTTTCCACCCCAAGAACTCTGGGTGAAGGAGAAGCGAGACGTAGATGAGTGTTTCAAATGCTTCCCAAACGGTTTCGACAAAGAACCAGCAAGAGAAACATGGTGCCAGAAGATGGGATACAAGTTTTCAAGATGTCCCTACGGAGTTAACACAGAAGTTTTTATGCCGCCGGGGATGTGATGGAGTTTCTCAACACCTTACTAAGTGATATCTTCGTAGAGGGAAAAAGCTATTTATCATTGACAGAAACAAGTCAATTTCAGTTTACTCAAAAGTTTTTTTGTAAGAATCAGAAGAAAATATTTCGTAGACAAAAAGATGCTAATTTCATGGTGTCATGACGTACAATGTTGTGAAGTATAATGTTATAGAGTGGAGTGAGATGAGTTAAAGTGAACAGCAAGATACGGGGTGGCCCAGCCAGGCTAGGGTACATGGCTCATAAGGCGGGATTGCGGCACGTCTACCATAACCGTGAATGCCGACACTGTGAGGGCTAACCGCATAAGAGCCCTCTTCGAGGTTTGGTCTACTTCTTCCTCGAACCTTGAGAAACCATGTGGTCGCCGGTTCAAATCCGGCCCCCGTAACATTTTCTATAGAATGTATGATATTATATAGTTCATGTTATAGCATATGGTTTACCATATGATAGATATTCCGTGCTTCAAGTGCTTAGTAAAGGGTGAAGTTAGTCCTTCAAAATGTAATCCAGGTACTTGTTTGAAGCTGGAGCTGTGGTTGTTAAGGCTCGGCATTGAGGGGGAGAAAGGAGATGAAGGAAAAGGTTGTGCTTCAGCCTCATCGCCAATAACGGAAAGTAAGTGAAACAGTCTTATATGTTTTTTTAGGGGCAAAGTTAAAAATTTATTAACCGAAATGTCTTCAATTAACATGATTAAGTTGACCACCCTTGACGACAGTGCACAAGAATTTCTGGATGCCGTGAAGCTTGGTTCGAGAAAAGTTTATAGATCCGGTTTACAGGCTTTCCAAGTCTTCTATGAAAAGGCGGGTTATGGAAAATCTCTCACGAACTTTTTGGATTCTGTTGAAGCTGATATGAGGCTTCCGCGAAGGGAGAGGAAGCGTGTTGCGAGAAATGTTCTGAAAGAGTTTGTCAGATATTGTAAAGAAAGGTGGAAACCCAAGACTGTTAGGGCATATGCCGCTGCGGTTCAATCCTTCGCGGGATACTTTGATATTAAGGTGACAACACGCTATGTGGATCTTCCGAGCTCTAATCCTGTGAGTAAGAAGTTTCCTTGGAGCCTAGAGAAGGTAGCGGAATTTATTGGGATGATAGAACACCCAACTATTAAGGCTGTGGGTGTAGCAATCTTTCAGTCAGGCCTAAGCATAGGCGATGTTCTAGCACAAACCTACGGTGACATTAAATACGAGTTTGAACAGGGCATAGTGCCGTTATGCTTTGACTTGGCTAGAATCAAGACTGATGTGCCATACATGTCGTTCATTGGCAAGTGGGGTGTGTCCACACTTAAAGAGAACCTGGAAGGCAGAACTCTTCAGTTAGACAGTCAGCTTTATCCGATATCCGCCCGGTCTGTTGAAATTTGCTTTCAGGATCTGGCGCAGGAATGGTTAGGAGAATATGAAGGCCAGAATCCGTGCAAGCCACACTCTTTGAGAGCTGCCTTCAGAACACTCTTGGGAGATGCAAAAGCAGACCGTGATGATGTTGAGTTCTGGATGGGTCATCAGCTACCGGAACAGCAGCGGGTTTATCACAGTAGGTCCCGTGATGGCTGGAGAGCTTTGTACTTGCAATATGAAAAGTTTTTAACACCTAAAGCTTAAGCTAATATGAGCTTTAGAAGGAGGTGAGTTCATGATAGAAGAAGAGGAAGAGTAAACTTGAAGGGTAAGTAAATGTCTTTTCAAAGTTTTTTTAATATTAAAGGTTGTGAATGGGTTGATTGAAGACCACAAAATTTACTATGTTTATATTCTACTCGGCACACATGATACACTAGAATGGCTAAAATTCCAGCACCCTGATATCTCTAAAATAACACTTAAACGCATCATAGACCTTTGTTTTAGTATGAACTGTTCATGTGTTATTCGGGGTATATTTTTTGAGTATCCAACTTGTAAGAGATTATGTGAAAAGATAGGAGATGATGCTAACGGGAGAAACCGTCAAAGAGTATGCTGAAAAGATGGTTGCAATGTCTAGTGGAATTTTGAAGCAATCTTATGAGTATATTCTTCAATGTGGAGAGTATTTTGAAGGAGCCTTACCGAGCACAGTTTTGCCTCGCGGGGCATTAGTACGTGCTCTATCGAGGGGTAAAGGAAAGAAGTGGTGTTTCTATAATGCGCAAATGTTGGCATTACTTCACCCAATTTGGGGAATCGAGTATTATGAAGGAGTAGCTGATAACGGGATTTTCATAGGAATTCACGCTTGGAATCTTTATCAAGGAAAAGTGATAGATCTCACATGGGAAGATATCCCACGGGAGTTTAGGGATTTGCCGGATGTACGACCTCTTGAGAAGTTTCAGTACTTTGGCGTTAAGATACCATATGAGTTCGCAAGGACCCATAATTTTGTACATACTAGAAGAGTTCAGCCTCTTTTGTTTGAATACCTAGGAGGAGGATAAAAGTGGAGAATAAAATTGGAAAACCTGAAGAATTCACGGATGCTGAAGCTGAGGCCTACACTCGATATCTAACTAAAACAAAGAAGCCTAAGAAAAAATCTCTCGTCGACGCGCTGTTAGAAACACCTTTGGGAAAAAGTCTTATTCAACAGTGGTTGAAAAAGGGATTTAAGGAAAAAGGGAAATAGTAGAATAGTAGAGTTGATTCTATGTCATTTGAGAATATGGTTAAAAAGATGCGGGAAAATCTGTCGCCAATGTATGACTCTCCAGCTACATTTTGGGAAGAACGCTTAAAAATTAACGAGAAAAAGCTTGAGATTGCTCAAAAACGACTTGCAGCCGCTGCAACCTCAAGTCTAAAGGTATTCTGGCAACGGCGTGTGGAATCAGCGCAACGTAAGGTTAATTATTGTAGGAAGCGTTTAGCGAATGCAAAGAGCCCTAGTGGACTTAGGCCGACTGAAATTGCAGAACGATGGAAGAAAGTGATGTTGGAGTAAAATTGTCTTGGAAGTTGTTCTTAAGCCTAGAACTCCAACGATACCTTCAACCTGGTGTCATGCCAAGGCTCGCGAAGAGAAAGGAGAAATAGACTTAGGCCGATTAATAAGAGGACAGATCAAGGCTTGGCAAGATGGGATAGCCAAGTGGATGGTGTATGTTGCCAGATGGAAGTAGAAGTAGTTCTACGACCTTTCGAGGAAGAAATTGTCAATAAGTTTAAGGTTTTCTCGTGGGAACGAGGCGGCGGGAAAGCTATTCCACGCAAAGGTGTGTGGATAAAGCAGCACCTTTTGGATGTGAACGAAGATTTTGTTTATGGTATGTGGCAGCACTGGACCACATTTGTTCGTGCAGCTCATGAAATGAAGGCGGACATTGAGCTAGGCACGTATGCAGCTTTCCGAACCTATGTCTATCTTCTTAAGAAATACGGTTTAATCATTCCCACGAGACGTGAAAGAGCAAAAACAACGAGTACAGAATTTTTTCGCCAATACTACCGGGTCAATACACGTCTTCTCAGAGACTTGCGTTGGCTGAATCCCTACAAGCCTTTTCCTTCTTGGACTAAGCAACGCCAAGAAGGTTTTCCTCGACCCAAGAAAAAGCCTAGACGGCCAAAGGTTCCTGCAGTTCCTGAAGTCGTTCCTCCGAAGATAATTTGGTTGACACCGGAACAATTGGATCGCATCTGGCGAAGGGCAGAATCATTCCTTAGAGAACACGGCTACAAGCTTACAAGAGAACAGCTAGAAGAAATTATTCCTGACTGGGGTGTTGAAGCTTGGGAGTACAAAACCTTCAAGGAAAGAGTGTGTTATGTTGTGCACGAAGTTGTGGAGATAGAGGAAGCTAGTAAAGTAGCAAGGCGCCTTATCAGTCCTAGAGATCTCCCAGACCCTATTAGAGTGAAACTCCATCTGATAGCGGAGAGAATGGAGAGAGAATGTAAGAAAAGATAGTTTTTTTAAAAAATTTTTTAACAAAAAAAGTTTTGTGATAAAACGTATTTTTCAAAGAGTTCGGTTAATCGAAATTAACCGCAATATTTATATGAAAGAACGTGTTTGGGTTGTTGTGCGTTGTGCAAAATCACAACGTACACGCACAGCAATAAGAATAAGCACAAATCGGGCGTAATGAAAAGCTCGTAATGTGTCTTAACGTGATGTGCGAATCAGAGGAGAAAGGCGAAACAGCGGCAGTTTAAAACTCTGATTAACCGAGTAGCTTGAAACAGAGCTAACGGCAAAAAGAGTTTTCCGTGATAGCGTTCTTTAAGACGTAGAACGCACAAAAAGGCTTCTCTTACTGATTCACTGGAAACTAAAGACGCATTATCGGGTTTAGCGTCTTGTTTGTGTGTTGAACGTGTGAACGGTTAGCGTTAGGCTGTTCACACGCATCAGCCATTATATTGGTGTGTGCCTTATCCGTGTGGGTTCATGGTTCACGGTTAAGGGTGTGGCTCAAAATCCCGATTAACGCCATAAGCCACGTGCAGAGAAAAGGCACAAAAACCATGTGAAGCAGAATAAAGCCTTTAGAATTTAACTTCTTATTGCCTCTCTAAACGCTACGCACAGAAGGAATTAGGATGCCCTTTTCAGCTCAATGCAATAGATGTGGCTATGTTGTTATGGCGAACAAACGCAAAACTCTAAATCTGCTTATGGATGCACATGACAGCGACAGCCACAAAGTCGTTCAATCTGACTTTAGCACATGGAAAATTGCCGTCATTACAAACATTGATTATCACATGTTGCTTCAAGCCTCGAAGGTTTCAGCGTTTTGGAACGCCTTAAACACACGCCTAAAGTAACCCTGTTTCTCTGGTCTGCGTAGCGGGAGAATGGCTTTCTGAAATCTTGACGGGAAAACAACCGATGGGGTTAGTTTCCACATTGAAAAGGAGTAAGAGTGTTTTGCCAAAAAGACTAGCTCAAGCTCAATCAGCACAGGCTAATTCTGTTTCCGTAGCTGACCAACAGGCTTTGCAGACCGCTTTCATTGAACTCGTCGGCGAGAGATGGGGTTATCAGTTGGCTCGCCGAATGAAGATGCAGGAGATGTCAGAGAAAACCAAGACCGAATCAAAGGCAGCCCGTGAACTTGCCAGCAAGGTATCGGAGTCAATCGAGGAACTCATCAAGAGTCCTTCCGAAAAACTTGCTCAAGCAATCACAAGTACACGTGAAAAGTTAAAGACTGCAAGGAAAACTCTCAAGGATGCTCGTAAGCCTTTCATGGAGAAGATAACCCCACTAACCAAAGCCGTCAAATACTGCGATAATGTGGCTATCCCAGACTCTTTGAAAGAGTTGGGACACCCTGTCGCACCACGCTTCAGTCTGTCCGATTGGGCAAAGCAAGCAATAGAACCAAAGAAAAAGGAGTAGCAAACTCCTTTTGGCAACGACCACCTTAAACCCCTCCTTTTTTCTGATTTATCCATGTTACAGTCGTGCAGCAAGCCTGCCGACGGCATGGAAAGGCAACCCTTGAGAGTCTGCAACCCTTCAAGACAGAATAAAGCACATTAACGTGGGTTCTCTAAAAGCCGATTCTCTATGAGCATCACCTAATCAACAAAAAGGCGACAGCCTTTTAGGATGTTGAATTAGAAAGGGGATGTGGAGAAAGGCTGGAGATTAGCCCACTCTTTTTTTGGTTTCCTTTCCCCTCAAACGAATAGGCAGCGGTAGCACCGAGCCTTGGCACCGCTGGGCTGGAGATAAACCCACGACAAGAGACAAGATGTTTAGCCTATGAAATCCAAAGGACTACCAACATGAAGACCGCCGAGCTGGAAGGGACAGCTCAACACCCTCATGAAGCATGTTGGTTAGATAAAACCGCTTAGGAAGGTGCATTAACCTTTTGGGAGTAAAAGCCCAGAGGTTATGATGCCCGTTCTGGTTAGGCAATTGGCGGGGGAGCCATATAGCCAGAATTTATGGTCGTAGAAAACAAAACAGAAGCCTCGATACTTCTAACCATATAGTCTAGAACTTCACCCCCAAATAATAGGTTCTAGACTTCTCAATGAGTAGGTTAGATGCGACCAAGCTATGAGAAGCAATTCTCATAGTCAGGAAGAGGGGCGGATGAGACTAACATCTTAACAACGACAAGCAATGGTAACAACGACCTTGGGGTGAAAAACTTGAAAGTGTACGCAAACGACACATTTAATCTGTATCTTGGAGTTATGGTTGTCATAATAGGCTTCTTCTTTGTGGTGATATCATTCATGATGCCATTCGACATCGAGGAACGCCTTTTCAGATTTGCCCTTGCCTGCATAGGTTTAGGAATCTCTGTTCAGCTAATGGCTTTCCACCGACAACCATCCGACCCCAAATAATCCTCTTTTTTTCTACTTTCGGGGTGCATATATGAAAATCCGTAAAGCTGTACCGTTAGCCTTCGGTCTCTTTCTAGCCATAATCGCTACACCGTTTGCCTTGAGCATGATTTCAACAGAACTGTGGACAGTTTACATCGTATTCAAGATATGGTTTTTCGTTGGCGTTCCACTGATATTACATCGTATTCAAGATATGGTTTTTCGTTGGCGTTCCACTGATATTCCTTTACATGGAGAAAGAGAAATAACTCTCTTTTTTTCTGTTGGGGTGATTGTTTGCCTAAAGTCTTACCCTGCAACGCCTTTGAAATTGGCCACACTAAAGAAACCTTCACTCTGATCCTCCGATATGAAAGCCCAGACGGTCACAAGGAAACAGTCTATGTAGTTATAAGCCCAGCAGGCGCCACAATCCTCAATGAACATCTAGGAAAAGAGTTACAGGAATATGAGAAGGAAAATGGAAAAATAGAGCTTGGCGAGTGGAAGCCACAGAAACAGAACCTTGGCGGCAGCACAGCAGAGCCAACATACCTAAGTTAAATCTTCCCTCCTTTTTCTATTGTTTCGGGGTGAATAAATATGGAGAAGACTTTCGAAAACGTCGCCATAATCCTCGTCGTCGTCTTCGCTGCGATATCTTTAGTAAACCTAATATTAGGAGTGGTTCTCCTTTCTCGAGGAACTTTAGAACTAACGCTTTCACTTCTCACAGGTATCGACCTCGTAGTATTCTTTCTCTTCGCCATCCTCAATGACACTTGGAGACACAAAATTCTTGAGAATGACCAACGAATAGTTACTAAGTTAGCAGCTGTACGGCTCGCTTACCAACAGTGGCTGAAAGACCATAACCTGACAGAACTCATCAGCAGACTTGAACGGTTTCTCGGCGATTAATCAAGACATAACCCTTTTTTCTCTCTTTGGGGTGCAGTAAAGCGTGGAAAAGAAGCTTGAAAATGCAGAGGGTTGAGAACCTTCTCCTCCCCTCATTCGCGGGCATTTTCGGCTTCTCCAAGGCGATAGGGGTGTATTCCGAAGTGTCTCCTAAGATTCTCCCTAATTTGGAGAAGGGAAGCATCTGCTTCTCCTTTCTTCTACACTTCGGAGTATGCCCCATCGTGGAAAGGCTGATGTCGGAAGCGGCTCCGCAACCTCTTCCTTCGGCAAGGAAGAATTTTAGGCATGGGTGAGGTGGTCTGATCACTCTCCACTCCTACTCTTGCCTAGACTTCTGGCATCAGTCTCCATAGAGGTGTTTGGGGTGTAAAATGATCAAGCCGATGCTTTGTCGTGATTTTGAAATCAGTGGAACTATACTAAAGGAGAACGGACTAGACGGTGTGAAAGTCACGGCTGCTTATAGAAAAGCGGTAGCTGAAGGGCTCCGTAATCTGATGGCGAGAGGGTACGTCGCCGAGCGGAAAGGCGGGATTGCGGCGTCTCAGGACTAATTTTTACCTCCTCTGATGGTAACTCCAAACCTGTGAGGGCTAACCGCATAAGAGCCCTCCATTGCTCCGTAAATGGGACGGTACTCGAGTGCTCGCCATCCTTGAGAATGGCACAGTGATTTTGCAGAACAGACATGGAATAATCTACACTATAAGGCTGCCCGAGATTGTGAAGGCTCTACAGTCAATTCAAGGAAGCTGGAAAGTCGATGGCGAAATAGTCTATATAAACCCGGAAACTGGACGAGAGGAATTCACACCAGGCCAGAGACGCTGCGCTACACACTATCCAGACCCTTATCTGCGAGAACAGTTTCCAGTGAAAATGGAAGCGTTTGACATTCTAGAAGCTCACGGAATCAATGTTGAGATGGCGCCATACTTCAAAAGGAAGAAGTTTTTGTGGGAATTCTTAGGTGGGAATGAGACTGTGGAATACGTGCCATTTGAGGAAGATCTACCAGCAGCTTGGAATGAAACAATTGAGCAAGAACGCGAGGGTTTAATCGTAAAGCAATACGAGAGCCCCTACGAACATGACAGGTCCTACAACTGGCTCAAATTGAAAAACTGGAGATTTGAAGTTTGCAATGTCATAGGCTTCACAGCAGGAGAGAATGCTCGTAGTAACTTCTTTGGCAGCCTAGTTCTTGAAAAGAATGGAGAGTTCAGAGGATGCGCCGGAAGTGGATTCAATGAATGGGAGCTACGAAAGTTTAAGGACATATTTTCTGACGCCCCAAGAACACCTCTGCCCTACAGCTATGAACAGGTTGGCGACCCCTACACAGCCGTGAAAGTGGACATACAGGTTCTTGTCAAGTACTATCAGATAACGGACAGCAACGTGATGCGCTTCCCAATCTTTATAACATCCAACTAAACCTCTTTTTTCTGTTCGGGGGTGTTTTAATGTTGTGGGCACAAAGACGAGAAGAACGGAAGCAAGCGAAACCAAGAACCAAGGCTGAACTGAAAGAGGCCATACTTAAAGTGCTGAGGGAAAATAGGGGAAAAGTGTTGAGCTCAGAAGAATTGGCTAAGTTGCTTCCCCTAAGGAGAGCAGAAGAGGAAGCATTTAGACAAGCATTCGAGGAATTAATTCACGAAAGGCAAATTAAGAACTATATAGGCTTACCTTAACCTCTCTTTTTCTATCGGGGTGAAAATGTGAAGATTGCAGACTTGATGAAAGCATTCGAGGTGTTCAAAATACAAGGATTTCAGACACCAGAAGAGATGTTCCTAGTAGGCTACATCATGGCACATGGAGGAGAACAATACATACTCGAAATAATGGGGCACAACCTTGACTTACTTATGAAGTGCAAAGAGTACAAAGACATGGAGTTTTGGCTACCTCATATCAAGGACGACCACAATATTCATGTAAAAGTCTCTAAGGAAGACGTGGAGGAAGCCAAACGTTTGTTAAGGGAGCAACTCGAAAAGAGAAAAGCTAGTATTCCTGAGTGGGTTCAATAATTGCAATAATTGCCTCTTTTTTCTGTTTTTTCCTATGGGGTGAAAGAATGACCCTAGAACAAGTGAAAGACTGGCTCAGAGAGAACGGATGGAAACTCCTTCCTTTGCTGTTGGGTGTATGGTCTTGGCACCTTTGCTAAGGTGAATGCCAATGACACCTAGACGAATTATCCACAACCAGAAACTCATAGAAGCCATCATAATAGCCGCTTGGCTAACTCCCATCATACTCTTGGGACTCGTAGTATTAGCCATAATTGCGTACCCGCAAATTGTACTGATGACTATCTCAGCGTGGATAATTCTCGTCGTCAGTTACACAGCACAATACGTCTATAAGTTGATACACAAGTAAACTTCATTCTCTTCCTCCCTTTTTCTATTTCAGGGGTGAAAACGTGAGCTCCATAGAAACAGATGAGCATGGAAACGCTATTGAACCATCAAGATTGACGAAGTTTATAGGGCTACTCTATGACGAAGGCGGCAATATTTGGGTAGAGTCCTGCGCAGCCGTGAATGAAGAGGAAGCTTATGAAGAGTTGGAACGGAACGACTCAAATCTGATGCTGTTCACGGTAGAGGAAGCTAAGACCGTCAGAGACAAACTTGATAAGAAAATCAAAGAACTCGAAGGGTAAACACAAAACTCCTCCTTTTTCTCTTTTTGGGGTGTACACTATGCCCTATTCAACATTGTGGCTAAAAATAGGAAACGCAGATGTGCGAGTGTTCAAGCAGAAAGTCGGCAACGCCCTAGTTGTCAAGGAACCTGAAATCGCGATGCAAGTAGGCGGTAAGCCTGTGAGATCCGCAAGGTCAGTCAGTCAAAGCCATTGGGAACACGTAGGGACAGGCAAGACGCTGATAGCGGAGACTACTTTGAAAGATGCTGAAGGTAAAGCGATTCCGATATCTGAGGCTGTATGCATTCTGGACCACTACAAGAGCCTGGACTTAAACGAGAAAGATGAACAGGTCGACAAGAAGAAAATTCAATACTACATTCTAAACCCAGACGGCAGCATCGGAGAAGAAGTCATACCTTTCCCACCCACGGACGTTATTGAAATCAAACAAGAAAACTGGATTCCATCGACAGTCATCGAAGAGTTTCTGATAAAGGAAGAGTACGAGCTTCCTGCAGCAGACCCCCGTAACGATGCCAAACTCTTTAAAGAAGCTGACGATGCGGCAAAAAGAGACGAAATAGCGATAACAGTCTTTTCCAACGGCGGCTTCACTCAATACTACGCCTTTCTGGTACCTTTCTTTAAAGATGGCCAATTTGTCTGGCTACTGAAGATCAGCGACAAGAAAGTTGAACATCGATGCTTGCGGAATATTCCAGGAGTAACCGTACCCATCCGAGAAGTCAAGACATTAGAAACTCTGCCGCCAATCCAGCAACTAATAACTGTGCCGACCAAGAAGAAGAAAAAATAAAAAACTAAATTCCCTCTTTTTTTCTGTTCGGGGTGAGAATGATGAGAAATGATGCAGCAGCAAATTTACCTCCGAAGAAACCGATAAGTGGGGAACAGGTCGAGCCTGAGAAGATACATAACCGCGAGAACTTGTGCTTCTTGTACAACAATGTAGAAAGACCACTGAGCCTAGCACTTCAGCCAGGAACAACACCGGAAAACATTCTTAAGCTCGTTATAGACGCAAGAGATAAACTTAGAACTGCAATGCGGAAGATGGGTTGGCAAGGAGTATTTTAAAGCCCTTCCTTTTTTCTATTAGGAACCTATTAGGGTGAAAACATGGGTTGGAGCTTTGACATTTTAAGTGCAGTTATTGGCGCACTCTCTGCTGGTGTTATAATGGCTATTCTATGTGTATGGGTTGCGAAGCAAGCTTATCTAATGGGACATGCAGATGCTACAGAAGGAAAATTCGTTGGAGACAAAGAAGAAGAAAAATACGTTGTTCCAGAAAAATAACATTCCTCCTTTTTATCTTGGGGTGTAAAATGCAATCACAAACCTACAGAGGTATGTTTAAAGAACTAGTGGACCGAAGCCTGATAATTATTGTTCTCCAGTGCGAAAAATGTGGAGCCTATGTTGCACGTATCCAATATCCAACAACTGCTAAATTAGATGCTACCTGTGATGAACATGACCACTTTAAGGAAACTGGCCACAGTAGATACAAGGCACTGAAAATTCTCATCATATACATGTGTCAAGCTGATAAAGACCTAGCAAATACCTTAAGCGAGGTCCAGAGAAAAGCATACGATGAGTTCTTAGACAAGCTCTTAAAAGACTTCAAACCCTAACCCTTCTTTTTCTATTCGGGGTGTCTTTCGTGAAAACTTTGACTGTTACAAAAGAGGATCTTCTGATACAGGTTTTCTTTGATGTCTTGTGGCTGTGGATTCGGCAGAGAAAGTGGCGTTTTCGGGTGAGACAGTGCTAGAAAAGATTGCTGAAATTCTGAATGTGGCGAGAAAGCCAGTCTTGAAGGATCACTTGATGCGTACATGTGGTTTAAATGGTCGACAGTTTAAGAAATACGTCATGGGCTTATTGCTACCATGTGGATTGCTTGACCTTTATCCTGCAGAAAATAGAGGGATACCTGGACCAAAAAGCCACCATCGAATGCTCTATCAAACCAGCAAGAAAGGTGAGATCTTTCTTGAACGTTACAGTGAACTGCAGAGGTTGCTGTCCGTGGATGATGCCACACTTAAATCTCCCTTTTTTATCCGCCGGGGTGTACAATGGTTAACGAACATGAACCTAAACTTTGTCCCGACTGTCCAAGAAAGTCATACGTAAACATGGTGAGAGGGCAGACCTACACCACAACACCACCAATCGACACAATGATTAAACTATGTGCACGACTAAGAGCTCTAGACCTACCAGGTGTACCCCAATGTCCTTACTTCTCAGACAATGAGAAGATATCGAATTTCTTCGACTGTAAGGCTAAATCAAGGCTGCCTAAGCGAAGAAAGCGATGGTATGAGCAAAATGAGGCAGCCAAAACCCTTGTTGAACATAACATTAAGAAGTATGAACTTTTTGGAAGACCTATATGGATGCTGAAACTTCCCAAAGGTTTTACATGCTTTCACTTTACAGAATATATGCAGGTTGAAGAGAGACATCGCTTTGCAATGGCTATCGCTCTAGCTCGACCAAAAGGTGCTCTTGAATACGATATGCTTGAAGTGGAACGGGCGATTCTGAGACATGTAAAATAGGTTTCTAGTTTCCCTTTTTTTCAGGGGTGAGCAAAGTTTTAATGGATGTATAGCTATTTATTCTGTGAGGTTGGTGTCTTCAAGCAGACTAGGCCAAGTAGCCATCTCGAGGGCTAGCTACGGGTTCCTATGGTTCGGGAACCTATGAACCCTTGTCCGGGGTTCAGGTACCTTATGCTGCAAGGTACTAGAGACCTTTAACGCGGGTCTTAGGCGCTCGGCACCTGAAGACGCAATGGTCCAGCCAAGGGCGTCAGGGAGTCCCACGGAGCCAGCCGTGCAGAATATGTTGCACATAGATGTGGCACATGAATGTGCAAGTCTATGTTGAACATAGTGAGTGCGGTGTGCGTGGAGAAGGTATGAAGCTGAAGGCTACAGCCTCCCTCCAATATTGTATTTTGGGTTTAAAGATTTCGTAAGGAGCATTTTACGAATTTCGTAAACCTGTAAATCGGGGTGCTGTTAATGGTATTAACCGCAAACGGGGGTGAAAGCAAATTGTCAGATGAACCTCCCACAGAAGAAATTACATATGGCAGTTCCTTCACTTTCTATACTGAAGTTATTCCTATCGATGACAATAATGAAGTATATCTCTCACTGGTGTTGCCTTCTCATCCAAAAGCTAAACAACTTGACTCAAGCAAAGGACACGAATGGTTACAGAACTACGTGTATAAGAAGCTGCATGCATCAGGCGTTTTCTATGAAGATGACATTAACCCTGCAAATCCGTTTGGCATAACAAGTCATATTGTTATGGAAGCAACACGATGTGGTACTACTGACTTTGGACAAGGAATGCCCTGTATCAAAACAGCAGATTTCCTCATAGAGCAAGCCATCAGATATCCGCCTCCACCAATAAACGAAAAGCATTTTTCACTACGAGCATTTGCTCAACTTAAAAAGTAACCCTATTTTTCTCTTTTCGGGGTGAAATATATTGCGGAAACTGTTCGGAATACACATATGGAAAGATGGACCAAGAAGATTAAAATATTGGCAGAGGAAATACGGATACTCCATTCTTATCGCAAGAGATGAAACACCTGAAGAATACCACAAGAGAAAGAATAACATGGTTACATTGTTAATCTTTGGTAAACTATTAACCTTCAAGATTCCATTCCGAAAGTAGCCCTCTTTTTCTATTTGGGGTGTACCCTTGAAAAAAGAGCTAAAATATTCATTAGACATCAGAATACTTGGTAACCAGAAGGATGTTGAGAAAGCAAAAGCTGCACTTGATAAACTGGACCTGCCTCCACGAGAAGATAAGGCCCGAATACTGATTCAAGATGTCATTGATAAATATCGTTTAAATGTGTCAATACTTTACAAGGGAAACCGAGTTTGGAGCCGAAGAAAGATTCTAAACAATTTGGAACGTATCATGGAGAAAGGTACTCTCTATGGAAACAAGCGAGTGAGATGGCTTCGGCTGGGCTCAATGCTTTGTTTACCTGCGACTCCAGCAGACTTTAAACCGATGCTTTCTGACTATTTCTATGAGTTTCTCACACTCTGTTGCGGCAGCATAGCACATTATAACAAGGCAGGCTGGATCGGGGTCTACCCAACACTGGAGGACCTTAAAAACTTCTTCTTGAAGAACGAGTATGGTAAGCCTGTGTCAGAGTCGATTCCATCCTGGGAAACAGACGTCAAAAGAATAGTTGAAGCCATTGAACAAAAACTCTTCCCATTCCGAACCTACGTGAAAAGCAAACAAAAAATAAAGTAACCCTCCTCTTTTTCTGTTCGGGGTGAGATTAACGGCAAAAATAAAGGTGCAAATAGGTAAAGACGTTCTGGAGTTAGACAAGGAAGAGCTCAAAACAGCATTAAAGCTGATGGGAAACGCTCTTTGTGGGAAAGTAAGTGTCGGATGTATTGTAGCTGTTGCAAAGCTGGTCGGTGATAATCCTAGAGGTTTCATGTGGTCCGTAAAGTACGACAAATACGATTCATTCCTAGAGAACATCAAAGAAATCATAGTTGAATAAATTTCCCTTTTTTCTATTCGGGATGGACATGTTATACATGTATGTTATACATGTATGTTATACATCCATGTCATATATGCTAAGCATATCCTTGCACAGTTATGCCTAGCAGTTATGCTTGGCATTTCTGGGGTGAAACATTGGTAGATTGGCGAACAATAGAGTTACCAGGGATAAAGTTGCACGCAGGCGTCCTCGGCATGGCTGTACTTGGGAATGAATATCAAATCTTAGTCGTTGATGAAATATTTGTGGTAAAGGATGTTGCATGGATTCACGAAGACAAGACTGTTGATTGGCTCGTTGGTCCTAGTGAGGAATATAAGCAAGCTTTAGAAAAGGAGCTGCTCAAGCTCTTTTGGACTGAAGTTGTTTAACCCTTTTTTTCTGTCTCGGGGTGTAAATGAAAAAGCTATTTCCAGATCCCGAAGATAAGACGCAGCCGCATTTTTCATTGAAGGAAATGAGGGCTATTCCGCCCTACAGAGGACCGAAAAGAGTCCTAGCTGACTTAATGCATGAAGTTGAAATGAAGGTACACCATTTTAGGAAGGAATGCTGGAACATCACAATAGAGCTGCTAGCTGATCACTTGGGAATAATAGAGAATCCTTGGAAATACAGCCTTCCAGACGTGAAATGGACAGGCCCAATAAGCAAACCAAACTATCCTCAATTCTCAGAACTCAAGCAACATATTCAGAAAACAGGGCTCATAGAACAGTACATTAAGGAAGCGAAGGAGGAGCCGTGGGACCATCTCGGTGAAATATTCGTCGAGGAGGAACTAGCAGGAAGACACAACAGACTAGGGCAGTGTCTCACACCACGAGCCATTGTCGAATTCATGGTAAAAACAGTTATGTACCCAAATGATAAAGTGAAGCCATATTCGTTTGCGAAGCCTGACTTTTGGACGTTAGCATGGTTTACCGCAGAAGCATTAAAATTCAACGACAAGCTAGCTGAAATCTCAATCAATCTTCAAGCGGAAAGAGCCAGATGGCACACAGTCATAGGAATGAGACCGCTACTGGTTAAATACGATCCCGAACCCATAACAGATCTTGACCCGGCTGTCGGAACAGGTCGATTTTTAATAGTTGCTTCGCAGATGTATCCAGAGGCGCCATTACTATTATATGGAATTGACATAGACATATCCCTCTATCGAGCATGCCTAGTAAACATGGCTCTGTTCAGCAACCACCCTTACAGTATTGTCTGTGCTGATACGCTTATGCTTGACCCTAAGTATTCGATGATTGGAGGAGAGATCTGGGAGCATGGTAATCAGTGGAATCCGCCAGACATGACACCATTCTACATCAAGATTAAACCGCCTTTCAAGTTCTCGCTAGCGGAATTAGCAAAGACGATAAAAGCGCAGCCACAAATCCCCACGACTCCAGTTCCTCAAGTATCGACCTTAGTACAATATATAAGAGCAAAAAAGAAATCTTAATCCCTACTTTTTTCTATCTGGGGTGTGATGAAATGCAAGCACATTTAGACAAGGATGGTGAGTTGGTACTAGTGGCAGAAACAGAGGAAGACAGAGAGTTTCTACCTTTTTCTATCGGGGTGTAATTAGATTGGTGAAGAAAGACTGTATGACGTGTAAAGCATTTCCATGTATTCCAGACATGCGCTCCAACCCCGATAAAGAGTATTGGGCAAGTCTGGTAACTAGGAGAGGATGCCAATCTCATAAATGACTCTTTTTTTTCTTTGGGGTGTGAATTGGAAGACAGTAAGGTAGCACTTCTCATAGAAAGAACGCGGCAGCCACACATCTTACGAGACCGAATTCATCCTCCAACGAAACCAAAGGTGCAGAGAACAAGTAAGGCACTATTGATGCTTCTAAATCGTCTTGATATGCGCGATTGGCTCTATTTTATTGAAGGACAACTAATGGATACTATCACATACCTAAGAGGCGAAGTGAAATACATAGAGCATCTACCACGCTGCTGGGTCTGCATGATGCAGCTTAAGCTAGATATCGAAAGATACCTAGGGAAACATTCAACATGGTATCTCAGCCTAGAAAACAACGAATATCTAGAAGAGCAATATCCTGATGTGCCTAAAGAAAGAAACTATCACATCGGCTCATACTGGGAGCAAGTTAAACACTACAGGAAATATGGAGACACGAAGGTTCCAGGAGAGAATACGGAGAAATATATCTTAGATAGGGCGAAATGGGCCTACAAAATAATGGGCAAGCAGATACACTTAGCTCGAAAGATGCTCAAAATCATCAGGGCATGGGATTTCAGCGACCGAATTATCATGGAGTTCAATACACTCTACGAAGAGCTCGGAATGTACGAAATAGCTAACCCTCCCTCTTTTTCTATCGGGGTGAAACTATGAAAGTTAAGGAATTGATGGAGAAGCTGAAAGGTCGTGAGAACTTTGAAATCTTGGTTAGCAGTGATGAAGAACTGAATACTCTATTCGCTAAATTTGAAGTTGCTGAGTTAGAAGATAAACCCAGAACCCTTGTGATTTATGGTCTGCCAGGCTCTGAAACCCAATAATCCCTTTTTCTCTTTTTTGGGGTGAGAAAATACCAACCATAAGAAGTGAATTCACCTTTGCACAGTTTAGAGAAAGACTTCAAAACTTTGCATATAAATTAGCTTGCGATGCCGTCAGTGACCCAGAGCAACATGGGAGAATTCGCATCATTATGACAGGCCGACAGATGAGTGAAATTGAAACGAAAGACTTCTCCATCAAATTCTACGCCAAACATGCATCCTTTGCTAGAAATACACAAAAGAAGTCAGATTGGGCGCCAGACCAATATTACTATACGGCTATTTGGGGCTTCGACGTGGAAGACAAAGAATACACAACTAGCAATCACCGCAGCAAAGTAAGTTACTACGGTTCTGATATGACTAAAACGAAGCCTGGAACATACGAAACTGAGCCTAATGAAAAGAGATTAGCAGAAATCAAGCAGGCAGTTTTCGACTTCATAAACAAGCTGATGGCAGACGTCAAAATAGAAGCGCGATTCTCACTGCAAGACAAAGCAAAGAAAAACTAAATTCCTTCTTTTTTTTCTATTGGGGTGTCGGATGTATTATTTTAACAAATCAACGAGAAGAGAAGAGGAAGAGGAAGAGCCGTTTTCGCTGAGAGCTCTTGCAATATCTAAGGGAAGAACAACTCACATTTCAGAGGTCACGCCGAAGCTATTCGAGTATGAACAAGAGGTTAAGCTAAAGAGGGTCTACAAGGACATTCTCGAAGAATTCAATACTAAAGAGAAGTATAAGAAATATTTCTCCACATGGATAGTGGTTGGGGCAAGTTGGAACATAGCCGAGAACCGTTGGTATTACATGATAAGATATGGTCACAGCGTTTTTGTGTGGGTAAACGCAGACCAAATAGAAAAGGTGAATACAACTCAGAAGCACCTCGTAGAAGGCCCTATAAGAGAAGTGTATAGAGAGCCTAGATTCCAAAGAAGAACATCAGGTTGGGTACGTGGACAACAGAGCTTAGACCCAAATGCTAGGGATTGGGAAGCAGGAATGTGTGAAGAAAAATTGCGAGAGAGACTAAAGCGAAGAAAATAACCCTTTTTTCTAATGGGGTGTGAATTGAATAATCTCGAAATGCGCCATCTTTTGAGGTTCTGCCAAAAACATGAGCTAGATCCTCATCTCATCGACAATACACTAACTTACAGTGAGAACAAACATTATTTGATGTCGCTTGTGCCTGACTTTAACCCGGAGAGCAAGATGGATCAGTGGAAAGCTCTAGAAGAACAGTATCTCGCGGATCATGCTCTTTCGCATTATCTTGCTTGTATGCTTGAGGGAAAAACCAAGTCCAAAGATGTCGGAGAAGCCGTCAGTGAACGAAGATTTTCTCTGCCGTAAAAGTTAAATAACCCTTTTTTCTTTGTGCGAAAGTAGTTTGTGCAAAAGTGGGGTGAGAAAGTGGTAAAATCAGCACAAAAAGTTAAAGAACTCGCTGAAGTTGAAGTTGAACGGTTAAATGTGCAGCTTACGCCTGAACAAAGTAAGATGCTTAATGACTACTGTTTAGCGGTTGCCAATAAGCTAGGAAGAATGCCCTACGCCATAAAAACAAAGATCGGCAGAATGGCCATCGACGAGTGGCTTCAGAAACACGCAAAAGACTTGAATATCAAGTTCTGACCCTCCTTTTTCTGTATGGGGTGAAAATAATGGAAGAAACAAAATATTGTCCAAAATGTGGTGCACCAATGGAAGAGCACAAAGACCTACACGGAATAGACCTAGCAGATAGTGTTGTAGTTCGAAAGAAAGGCTGGAAAGCATTCTTTGGAGACTTGGTGGTTCCATTTGTTTGCTCTAAATGCGGATACATCGAGCTTTACAAGAAACAAAGCTAACACCTTTTTTATGGGGTGAATGAATTGAAAATAAAAACAGTTGAAGACGCTGTTGCAGCTTCTAACAACATACTCGCAAACCTAGTCTCAAATGCAGCACATAAACTTACTGAATTTAATCTGCTAGTTGACGAGGGTGAGGGAAACATGACAAACATAGCATGGACACCAACTTCACAGCTCGCAGATGGAAAAAACTTCTTGATGGTTGAAGACTACATAAAGACGATCATTCTTCTACTCACACATCCACGAATAACAGACATCGAATATAACGAAAAGGAGCACGTTATCACCGCCGTGTTCTGGGCTCCAGAAATAGGAAAGCTTCAGACCGAGAATCCCTACGAGGAGGAACCCTGAATGCCTAACCTTTTTCTATTTGGGGTGATTCTATGAAAAGAGAAATGAAGAATACAATGCAACTACAGGGCTATTCAGTAAGGGATTGGGACAAAGCACCAGTAAGGCTCGAGAAGATTGCCAACTTGCTTTTTGATTGGAACATTTATCCTAGAAAAGAAGTCGACAATCAAGTTGTAAGAGCCTACGCTAAAGCCCTACAGACAGGCTCTGTTTTTCCGCCCATAAAAGTAGGATTGTTCAACGAACAGAAAATCGTCATAGACGGATTCCACCGAGCACACAGTCGAATACTCTTAAACATCGCCTATATTGAATGCTCCATCTTACATTTCCAAAGCGAAGCGGAACTATTTGCTGAAGCAGTACGACTTAACAGTAGCCACGGAAAAGCTTTCACGGATGTCGAAATGAAAGCTAGCATCAGACGTCTACAGAGATATAATTTCAACGTAAAAGACATTGTATCCATAGTTCACATTCCAGCATCTTCAATTCGCCGAGAATCCACAAAACCAATCACTGTATTGACGCTGCCCAGCGGTAAAAAGCTTTCATGCGTCAAAGTTAAACCAGGTACACACGGAGTACACGGTTTAATCTGCTTGAAGAATGCATTAACTATAGTGGTAAATTGGGCGGAAGAAGAGAAAATTCCAAAGGATGACCATGACATCAAAGAGCTTGTTGTTCAAGCTCGTGAAGCTTTGGAAAAGGTGCGGTTTAATGCTTAAGGTGCTGATCGGCGATGTTTGGTGGGGCGTAGTCCTGTCATGTTTGGTAGGGCAAGGTCTTTCGTGGCTTGGCGATGCAAAGTCCTGCGTGGTCGGGTGCAGTATAGCGAAGTCTTGTACAGCTAGGTGAGGTAGGACTTCATGGTACTTCGAGGTCTGGCGTGGTTCCGTATTGTGAGGCCCTGTCCTGCTAGGCATGGCAATGTTTGGCATGGTATTTCGTTGCGAGGTTTAGTATTGCATGGCACGGTTCTGTCCTGTCCTGCTAGGTTGTCTAAGGCAAGCTTTTTCGAGGTCTGGCATGGTATGTTGGTGCGGAGTCTGGTCCTGTTGGGTCAAGTCCTGTTTGGCTCTGTAGTGCTTGGCAAGGTTTCATCATGGCTTGGTGATGTCCTGTTTGGTCTTGTGGGGCGGATTGGTGTTCTGTACTGCAAGGTAAGGCGTTATTGTGGTCTGGTGAAGTCCTCTAGCGCTGCGTGGGGAGAGGTGGTGCATGGCTTTGTCTGGTGAGGCAAAATGTTTCGCGGTGTTGCTTGGTTGCGTGAGGCACTGAACAGTATGGCGAGGTTTTGTCCTGTGAGGTTGGGTAAGGTTTTATTATGGCATGGCGATGTCCTGTTGCGTTGCGTGGGGTTCAGTGGAGCGGTGTTTTGTCTTGTATGGTTCGGCATGGTAGGGTATTATCGAGGTATTGTGTGGTCTAGCGATGTCCTGTTTGGCGTAGTGGGGTTCATTGGGGTACTGTACTGTAAGGTAAGGTCTTATTGTGGTATGGTTTGGATCTGTAAGGTACTGCGGAGTGTAGCGAAGCTTTGTCGTGTGAAGTACTGTTATGCAAGGCATGCTGAGGCGTCATTAAGGCTTGGCGAGGCGATGCATTGTATGGATTTGTATAGTGAGGTCCTGTGGGGTGGTGCTTGGTCAAGCGCGCTAATGCTTGCTAAGGCATTATTAAGGTGGGGCCAAGTTTGGCTTTGCACTGTCCTGTCGTGCGATGTGTGGTGTGGTAAGGTGTTTCTTGGTGGTGTGGAGTATTGTTAGGCGCTGTTCTGTCTGCTATTGTCCTGCGAGGTTTGGTAAGGTATTTTTGGGGTGAAGTGAATGCATGGTGGAGCATTGCGAAGCCTGGTAAGGTAGTGCAAGGAGGTGAAACACATTGAGTGAAAACTACAAAAAAATAGATGTGGTAATTAGAGGCTTAACACCTCTGTTAATGAACCGTTTGAACCCTGAAAGTCTAAAAGCCAAGAGCAGAATGAAGCTGGAGCAATACAGCACAGAGAAAGATGCGGAAGCAAGCGCTTACATGGCGGAAATAGGAGGTAAGAAACAACTCTACATTCCTCAAGAAGCAATATACAGCATGATAATCCAGACAGCCAAGCAGTATAGAGTGAAACGAGTAAGTCTTTCAAGTATTCTTGCTGGAACGATGAGGATTGAACCTGAGAAAATTCCATTAGGCACAGACAAATATGAAATTGACGAGAGAGCTGTCGTAATCCAAAGACAACGTGTCCTCAAAGGCAGAGCCAAACTACCAAAATGGAAAGCCAAGTTTCAGATTGTCTATGACTCCAAACGACTACCAGAAGGAATCGAAGAAACCCTTAAAACTGTTCTCGAAGATGCAGGCACTAGGATGGGCTTACTAGATTATCGCCCACAACACAGAGGCTGGTTTGGAACTTTTCAGGTTGAAAGTTTTACTCTTGCTGCAGAAACAGAAACGGACTCATCCACAACAGAGGACTAACCTCATTTTCCACTATAGTAACCTTCCCTTTTTTTCTATTGGGGTGATTTAAATGACGGAAAACTTGTCAAAAGATAAAAATAGAAAGGTATTTGAGATGAAGAAAAGGACGGGTGATACTGCACAGTTCACTTTCGTGAAAGAGGAGGGTGTATGGTTCTGGGAAATCCCTCACAAGCAAGGAACTGAACTAAAGAAGCACGGTATAATGCCTTCACTTCCATTGCCTGACGTGGACCTAGACAACTGTAACACACTCAAAGAGTGCTTTGACGCAATCGCAAAGAAGAGAGGAGAACTCTGGGTTGGGCAAATATTCGCGGATATCATGCACTCCTAACTTTTTTCTATTTTTGGGGTGAATTTTTCTTCTAGAAGAATATTTCATATACCTTATAATATTGGTTAAACAATAAAAATGAAGGGGTGAAATGAGATGTCTACTGTAATACCTGATTTTGCTAGTGCTATGAAAGCAGTAGAAAAACTACTAATAGAAATTTCTATGAAGTATCCAGACACCGAATATCTATTCAAGAAATACAAAATAACCGTAACAAGAGAAGATGGAAAAGTTTTCGGTTGGAAAAAATGAATCACACAAAAATCGAATATCTAGACTATACTTGGAATCCGATTGTAGGCTGTGCCGGAGTAAACTGTGCAGTTCGTTCCAAATGTTGGGCTAGGGCAACTGGAAAGAGGTTCAAACATAGGTGTGTATTATGCTATACATTTACTCCGCATCTCCATAAAGAACGTCTGGAGGAGCCGCTGCATCTTAGTAAACCTTCCCGGATAGGAGTATGTTTTATGGGAGACCTTTTTGATTCTGGGGTGCACCCGGACTGGCAAGGCGACGTACTTGAAACAGTAGAAAAGGCATTGCGGCATACCTTTATATTCTTGACTAAGCAGCCACAGAATATTCCTCGATGGATGCGTTTACCGGTAAACGCTTGGCTTGGAGTTACAGTAAATGAGAAAGCAGACTTGAATCGTATTAAAATCTTAAAAGGACACTACGCAGGCCTCTTGTTTGTCTCTTTTGAGCCGCTATACGAAGATCTAGGTGATGTCGACTTACGTGGTATCTCATGGATAATCATCGGTGCACAAACACGACCAGACCGTCAACCTGCAATCAAATGGACAAATGACCTCGTGGACCAAGCAAGAAAACTTGAAATACCAATATTTATGAAAAATAACCTTAAAAACTATAGCCGCAGATGTTATCCAATTCAAGAATTTCCTGTGGGGCGCTAGAACGATGAGTGAATCTCTTGATAGATTCATGGGTACGTCGCCATCGCAACAGACTACGGAAAAAGAGGAGGAGAGATGCTCTAATCCTACATGCCGAAAAATCTTGAAACCCCCCATTACTAGGTATGACCTCACAATCAAAGGAAAAAGACAACCTTACTGCCAAGAGTGTGCTAAGAAGATTCTTCGGCCACAAGAAAACATAGAGGAAAGTATATGAGAGAATTACGAAGAATACTGCGGGAGAAGCTTGAAAAGTTACTTAAAAAACTGGCGCCTCTCGTTAAGTACATTGATTATTACTAGATGGGGTGAACATGTCTCGAAGATTTCGAATTTGGTTTAACTACTGTAAAATCACGGGAGAAAAGTGCCGTGACTCATTCGACCCTATTGATGGTTCAAAACCGAGGAGAAACTGTTCCAACTGTAAACACGCCGAAGGAAAGTGAACGGTCACAAATGCGGCTCTTAAACAGGAGGGGGAAGAATAACAATCCAGATTGACGATAGTGGTTGGGGGGACTTGCTTGGTGGAGTTGTAATAGCTTGTTATCGTGAAGAAACGAAAGAATTTGCTCATCGTTTAATCGATGTGAAGTTCTTTCAAGAGCCAGCTTTTGACCAAAAGCATTATTTGAACGAAGTAAGTCAAGCAGTTCAAGATTTAGTGAATGAGTTAAAGGTAACAAAAGAGGAGCCCATAACGCTCTGTACCGGATATGTTCTTTCAAGAGCAGTTTTTGACCTACGTCAAAAGGGCTTTGATGTTTCTACAGGAAAGATTACTGGAAACCTACAAGGTCTAGCCGAGCAAGCTTACCTAAATGAGATTAAAAAGCTAGGTTATGAACCTATACCTGACAGAGAAGTTAGTAATAGAATGCGGGCAAAATCATTTTACGACATGCTCAAATGGATTAAGGAAAAACCAGAGCGCTATAAGTTTGCTAAAACGGGTTGGCGTTTCTTCACGGGTAAACCTAAGCGGCAATGGGGAAGATACGAGTACTGAACCCCTTTTTCTTTTGGAGTGGTTTTTTCTTCTATAATATTCTTTCTTAACCATTTATAAAGCTCCTTCATACAGTTTCTATGGGAGTGCCTTTGTCTTCCGATAAAATCCCAAAGTCCTCTAAACTATTCGAATTCATGACGGCTCTCGAGGACGACCAATGGCACAGTATAAGTGCGATAGCGAAAAAAATACATGTCGACTTAGATAAGTTTAAAAAAGCGTGCGACCTCTTGGCTGAGTACGGGTTGATAAAGAAAGAAGGCGAGAAGATTAAGGTATGTTCGCTTCTAGCTGTATGTAAACAGACGTCGTAAATGTTATTTGTGTCATATTCTTATTTTAGTTTGTGAGGCCCTTGAGCAGATGTAAATTGGTCTTTATGGATGGGTCTACTGAAATAGTTGATGTCCCCGGAGGTACATGGCTTGCATGGTTTATTGGAAGAGTAAGGGCCAGAGAAAAGAAGACGTATCTCCAGAATCTAGAGATGATCACCGACACATCTGTAAAGGGAAAGGTTACTCGAAATATCGAAGTACTGATTGAGGAGGTCACACCCTATGGAGGAATTTGAGAGAGAGCTTGGTAAATTTATTGAAGACCAATTAGCTGAGTTTACTACGAAGACGTTGGGAATAAGGGTGCCTCCTGCATGGGCTTGGAGTTCTGAATGGGTAGAACCTTATTATTTACGGTCTGTCAAAACGATTTTTCTGCCAAAAGAGTTTCTAATGCGCGCCTTCCTATTAGATCCCGAAAAGACCAAGAAGGCAATTAGAGGAACCCTAGGGCATGAATTTTGGCACTATGTACAAGATGTTCGCGGTGACCCACTTATTATAAAGGGAATAAAAATCGCGAATATCCCAACTCTTAAACTTTCTGAAAATATTGCGGAGCGTGTCGCCACAAAACGCGCCGTGTTCTTAACCGGAATTAGCCATGTAGAAAATTTAAGAGATTGGGAGGACATTACTAACCTAGTTATCGAAAGCTACATTAGAAGAGCTGCAGCAGCTTCAGTATTGTTATAAAACCTAAAACTGTCATGGCTATACCTACGAGTCTACCGTGGAAGGGAGGCTCAATTTTCCTCTTTAAAAGATTATTTACCCACGCAGACAGTGGGTCAGCAATGGCGGCGCCGATAGTTATCGGAACGGCCAAACTGAGTGCTATGCCGATTGTGCTTCCGTAGGTTATGACTCCTATTGTGCAGGCTATGCCCTCAGCCACTGTTGTTGTTCCTATGGCCACAGCAGCAGGGATGCCGAGTAAAATGTAGCCGCAAACACTTAAGGGTCCGTAACCTCCGCCTGTGGTTCCCTTGTTGAATCCTATGATTCCTCCTAGTAAGGTACATTTCCACTTTGAAAAGTCGTTATGGGCTCGTGGTTTGATGTAGCTGTAGGATCTGACTATCACTATGATGCCCATGGCAAAAGCTATGAGGCTTGCATACCACTTCACATAAAAGCTTGGAACATAAATGCCTACAATAAAAGAAGCTACAACCATCGCCACTAGGCTGCCGAGCAACGTAACACTAACCGCCTTAAAATTCACATTCTTAAAGTGTGCATGCCAAGAACCGCCAAATACTCCGCTCACCGTTTCACTAACCAGGATAGCTGGTACAACAGCTTTTGGGTCATATCCAAAAATAATTAGGACTGGGGTCAATATTGTCCCAAATCCACCTCCAAGTCCATTGTCCACAGCTTCTAGCAAAAGCGCCATCAGCATCAAAGTGATGAATTCTAACATAACTCAAGCTATTAGAGAGGAATCCTTTTAAGCATTTCCAGTCCTTTTAAGCATTTCCAGTGAAAGGCAGACAACCTTTAATGAAAAGTTTTTATAGTAGTCATGTAAATTTTAACAGTTTGATTTCCCATGAAGCAGAAGAAAAAGGGCATGAAAATACGAAAACCTAAGGATGATTTGTTAGATTGGGTTCTCGCTATCGACTACTGATGTGAACCAGGGAAACCATTTAGCTTTAGGGACGCACTGTCTTAAGCAGTGGCTTTTTTAACGTACGCCCAGGCTTTACCCATGACGCCCCAATCTAAATCATATTCGGGGGCTCTGTCGTATCCATCTGGTGCTGTTGGTTCAGTCTGGCTTATTATACGTTTTATGACTTTACTTAGCTTTATCGTTCCTTCAATCACGATGGTTTCTTCCCAACTCAATGGAAACCCACCTCCTATCACAGTTATTGTCGTTGTTCGTCCATTATTGCTCCATGCACTTATATGTTTTAAGTCACCAAAGAAATTAACGAAGATTGCGTAAGTTCCAGCCTTTGTGAAAGTGTAGTTGATGATGGCTGTTCCATGCACGTCGGTCATTACGCCTTTGACAGGTTGAAGTCTTTTAATGCTTGTGCCATCAAAAACCATGAGCTCTAAGGGTAAGCTGTATTGAGGCGTTTTTCTGGAACCATCTGCTGCTATTTCAAAGGCTTTTATAAGTACTTCAATCGAGAGAGAAGCATATCCAGTAATAGGTCCTGATTCCATTATGATTTCTGTTCCTAAAAGTGCAGGGTTTACTTCAAGCGTTATTTCTTCGCTTTTGCACGGTTCAAATTGAGTATCACCTTCAAATATAACCTGTGTGGCATGTAGACCTACCGTTTTGGGGTTGATGTCAAACGGTCCCGCATAACCTGTATTGGCCTGCGTGTACTGAATGCTAACCTTGGCGCCATCCAAGAATGAAAGAAGTTTCTTTCCTCCAATTCCCTCGCCTGTATCTTTCCGAGTTAGATTAGCCCAGATGTTTGTGGAAAATACGCCTCTGCCCGAGCGTCTTGGAACACAAATGTAGAGTTCAGTCGGTATCTTAGCCAAGTTTTTCACCTTCATCTTCCATCTTTTTAAAAGAAGCCTTTAACTTATCAGTTGCAACAAGGTGTGGACAGACATTATTTAGTAAATCCTTCGGGTTTATGCAAACAAAGTTTCTTTCGCAATTTCCTTTCCGGAGACATCCAAACGATAACTCTAACGCTAGCACTTCAACCTTTTCTGTTTGCATAGCCTTTCACCTCATTACAGGTTGCATTTTAGTTCCGCATTTTGAACATTTAGGTCTTTTCTTAGCAGTTTTCGTTACATGACAATTCGGGCAAGAATATAATATTTGAGCGCCTTTTAGTATAGCCTTTTTGTGTATTTTTTGCTTAGAGTCAAGTGGACACATTACATTCTTGGCGCCGCAGTCACTTGTTCCATTATAACGTAATGAACAACCTGTTCCTGTCCAACGTGAGCATAAGTTTTTTTCCATTTCTCTACCACTTGATGGCTGGAGCAGGGGTGACACCCCAAATCTCTTCAGCCAAGTGTAGATATTTACGCTCCACCACTTTTCGGCTCCAAGTAATTCGTCAACTCAATCGGCGATGGTGTCTGGAAGCCAATGATTACTTGTTCGTTGCGTGTTACTCCGCCCCAAACCCACTCAAGTGTGTAGGTGCCTGCTTTCAGACCTGCGAAGACTACGAGGCCGTACTCGTCTGTTATGCCTTCGTAGCCATTCAGGGTGACAGTCAAGTGTGAGATCGGTAATGGCGGTACAGTGTCGTAGTAGAACCACTTGTACAAGTCCCAGTAGGGCACTTCGTTATAGAATTCCCAGATGATTCTTGAGCAATCTATTCTGACCGTTTCCTCATAGTGGACACCTTGCCAGTCATATTCGATTGTGAATGTACCATCATGTAGGCCTGCGAACACGACTTTGCCGTCAGCATCTGTGTGTCCATACATTAGGGGTTCATTGCCATCGTTCCACAATTCGACTTCTAGGCATTCGCCAATGGGTGTTCCGTCTGGGTAGACGAAGTACTTGATTATAGTATCCGAGTGGTGGGGACGCGGATGCCTGCGGTTGCAAGCATTTACGATACTACTAAAAAAGGGGATTAAAAGGGCGCAAACAAGAAATATTAGAAAAGCGGTGGTTGCAATGCGTTTCTTAGACATCTCTCATTCTCCTCCTATAGTTGATGAAAAAGAATTAACCGAAGCATAAATATAAAACTAGCTGATGTTATTTTCTAGTATAATCTTCTATAAAAAAGGGAGAATTAGGAGGTGCTTTGTTGTGTTACGGGTGGCTCTTTCCATTCCTGTAAAAGCAGCTCCGGCTTTCCGCCCATCTTGAAACTTACTTTGAGGTAAATACTGGACTCCTCTTCAGTTTTCCCTCCTTTCTGCCAGTTTTTGAACGGGAACATGCTGTCTTCACAAAAGTCTTTGGGCAGATAAATTAGAAATTTGCCGTCTTTTCTTTTGAACAAACGTGCTCTTCCTTCATTAACCATAATATCACCTCCTTAACACTTTTTAGCTAATTCCAAAAATAACAAGTAGTGATATTTAAAACCCCATGAAATAATATTCTATACGATTATTCTATCAAATTTTCTGTAGCAAAACATTAAAACTTTGAACAGCAAAATATTAAATGCGGGTAGAGCAAAAATAGCTTCCGAGGCCTCCAGCGATGACACCCTCGCCAGACTCTCAATCTAACAACAGCCAAAAAGTCGATTATGCACTGCTATCTACTACTACTTCCTTGGGTCGCGTGAGTGGTTTTACAGTTGAGTTGATTTTTCACTTAAAGGATGGACCTAAACGATGCCGTGACCTTGTTGAGATCTCCGGGAAACCGCATTGTTATGTCTGGAGATACCTCAAAAACATGCTAAATTACGGTTTGGTGCAGAAGCAAGGTGTTTTTTGGAATCTGAGTGATTTAGGTGTTGATTTTTGGAGTTATTTGAGTATCGTATATAATAATATAATAGAATATAGAAAGATAATAGAAAGAAAGAAGAAAGATAACAGAAAGATAACAGAAACTTCGCAGCCAAAAGTCGTGAAACAAGTCTCGATTAGTCTCTGGGCGCCTGATTCACCCTTAGATAAGGTAGAAAGAGAAGTAGTAGAAGTTCTAGTGAAGCATTATAACGAGACAGGAAGCAAGTTTCTGTACTTCAACGATGTCTATCACTTTGCAGATAAGTTTAAAATTAGACCCGACCAAGTGAACCAAATTTTAATGAATCTTAAGCAGGACCAAATAGTGTACAGTATCAAGGATAAGCAGCACAACGCGTGGAAGATCGGCCTATACAAAGCATTCATAGAAGGCTTGAAAGCTTCTCAAGGAATCGCCGAGACCTAGAAGTATCTTCTATCGGCATTTATATTTCAGTGTGATTTTCAATCTGTGGGTGCCATTATGGATACTCGTAGTATAGTCCGGACAATACAGAGAGTATTGTCAAGGAGAGAAGTATTCACCATAGACCTAAGCAAAGAAGACCCAGCAATTCAGAGAATGTGGATCATACGCACACAGCTGCACCTACTACACAAAGGAAAAAAAGGCGGACTATACTACTTCTCATAAAAACTGACTTGCCCGTTTTCACACAATTAGTATAGATTGGCAACACTACAAATGTGAAGTACACATAAACGTATCTATACGTAACCATATGAGATATTTTTAAATAGCCATAACATCATTACATTTCATTTATGCGTAACCCTCCAGGTCTTTGGGAGAAATCACATGACTAGCCCACAAATTTCGATAGAGAAAATCGGGCTCACCTACCTTTTTCCCATCAAATTTACTGGTAATAGGTACTATGTCACTATCCCACCTGAGCTTATGGAACAGTTTGAACTCATGATGGGTGACCGGCTCAAGTTACACATAATCGAAGCAAGGAAAAAACGTGACATAGATGAAAGTGTTTTAGAGGAGCAGTTAAAGGCACAACTTAGAGCTCTTAGGAAAAAGAGAAAAAAGAGTTAGGCAATATTACTACGAGGGTAGTGGGTTGGCTGTCAAAAAGATTATTGAAAAGATCGAGCATAACGTCGACGCGCTGCGGCATCAAGTGTTTCGAGTGGAAACAGAGGGGTCTTATGGCGACGTACCTGATCAACGTATGAAGGAAGCTGCAAGGAGGTTTCTGTTTCCTTTCGCTCGTGCCAGGGGCTATTTGCCTCACAATCCATCGGCCTCGAGAGATGAAATAAAAATGGCTCTTCGAGAGTGGGAGAGTAGTAGAGAGTACGTGTCACAAGAAACCTATGAACATATTAGGACTATACTTATCGATATTGATGAACTACTCGGAAAGCAACAAGTTGCAGATGCAATCACTAAAATGCAGACTGTATGGGATTTTATGATGAGAAGGGCTTTCGCACCGCCACGTCCACCGTTCTATATTGCAAGCCCTTTCCCAGAGGGAGTTCCAGTGGAAACGAAGGGGTGTTACCGCGACGTACCTGAATATTTAACGGTTTATCGAGGGCAAAGCGACGTACATCATAGTGATGTATTGAACGAAGGAATTAAACCAAGTGAGTCACAGACGTCTGTTTATACAACTATAGAGTTTCGTCAAGCTGTGAGGTTTGCATGGGCTCATACTAAACCTCTACCACTTACAGTCACAGGGATTAAGAAGGAAGTCGGCAAACCAATAGTGTATAGGATGTCTGTGCCGGTCTCGTTTTTCACAGGTCAAGTTGTGTACCCAAGTGGACCAACAGGGTTCCTAATGTCAGGCCCGATTCCTCGGCAATACATTATAGACTGGGTTAGTATTCCAGACGACATTGATGAGGTTTGGAAACTCGAGGACAAGTATGCAGCCGAAGAGAACACGATAAAAACTGAGACTCTAAGACTCGTTGATAAAATACCCAAAGTCTATTATCAACACCATTCTGCTCCAACACTTCCAGTGGAAATAGAGGGGTCTACCCACGAGGGTTCGTGGGTTCAAATCCCCCCCGGCCAGTATTATTCAAGTGGTTTTCATGTGAGGTATATTGATCAGTCAACTGGTAAAACGGTTGAGAAGGACATCTCGTCAAGGGAACAGTTTGACCTTTACAGGCTGCAGCGGGAAGGTAAGATATCCATCATATCGATTAAGCCAGCCTCAAGTAACCCTGATCATCCGGCCCTCGAGCTGAAACAACAGTTCGGTTCTGTGCTGAAAGCTATGATTGAAGAAGGTGAACGAGAGGACCGTGAAGTTGGTGCCATGCTTTGCAGGAATACGTCTACAGGTGGTGTCCACTTAAGTAGAACGTGTTGGGGGCGACGTGGAGGCGTTATAGTTGCAGACTGTCATGATGGACTCGCTCCTCTCGGTAGCTACCACGTCCACTTGAGAGGCAGCGACGTGTTTTCGCCTCAAGACTTGGAGCAGGCCCTAGAAAGAGAGCAGCTGTCATGTATAGGCTACATGAAAGCGGGGGTTCCCATGCTGAAATGTATACTTCCCAGTAAATACTACGAGTATACACCGGAAATCAAAACCAAAATACGTACAGAACTCAAAGAAACCGCGATAATTATGGAATCTAAAAGGTCTCCTGAAGAGGTTTACAGGAAGCTGTACGATCTTGAGCAGCTTCTAGGTGCGAATGTGGTTCAGCTCTAGGTTTGTCTTCTAGAAGATAATTCCATAAAAGCTTTTATGGTGAATTAGCCTTAAAGGGAAATGGAGAGAT